>Ga0326597_10001163_pt1 | contig 43310 bp, 35 predicted proteins | sample RVTome_12_FD_203789 | JGI IMG/M metagenome (GOLD analysis project Ga0326597, IMG submission 203789) | Soil microbial communities from uranium-contaminated site in the Upper Colorado River Basin, Wyoming, United States - RVT100D185 | ecosystem: Environmental > Terrestrial > Soil > Contaminated >...
ACGGCGGCTCGGGCCTTGATCACCGCCGTCTGGACGCCCTTCAACTCGAACTGCGCCTGGCCGACCTCCATTCCCGCCCGCTCCGCCCTGGTAAGAAGAGCGGCGGCCTCCTGATGAGCGGCCGTCAAAGAGTCCACAAGGGCCCGCATTTGAGCCGCCACCTTCCCCCCTTCATCCCCCCCCGAATGGCAAGCCGCACACACGGCCCCCGGTCCCAGTCCGAGCAGTTCGTCTCCCGCCTTTTTGACCTCGTGGTTTTGATGGCAGGTCGCGCACCCGGGGGATCCCATCCGCGTGAAGATCTGAGAGTGAAAGCTCTTACTGAAATACTCCGCCATCACCGTGTGGCACTGGCCGCAAACGTTTCCCACCCAAGTGATTCCCGGCGGCGACGCTCCATGATTGCCGTGGCAGTCGTTGCACGTCGGGGCGCTCAAGTCTCCTTTGACAAAGAGCGCCTCCCAGTGCACGCTGCGCTCGTACTGGACCGCCTGATCCGTAGGGATGCCGTAGGGCTTCATTAGCGCCGGGTCGGCGTGGCACGTTGCGCAGGTACGGGCCGCCTGCAAGGCATGCACTCCCGACCTGGGATCGCTAACCGGCAGGATCCCGTGCGGCGAGTGGCAGCTCACGCAGGTCGCCACATTGGGATCGTCCTGCTGCTCGAGTCGTTGCCCATGGACGGAGGTAAGGTACTCGGCAACCTGGTCCACCCTAAGGGAAGGATTGTACCGTTTCATGAAAGCGGCGTCGGAATGGCAGGAGCCGCAAACCTGGGGGATTTGCTTGCGCTGGGGCTTACCGATGTAACCCTTCGCGGGATCCATGGCGCTCATGCCCGAGTCCGTCGCGTCCCCGCCATGACAGGACACGCAACCGAATCCTTTGGTCGCGTGAATATCGAAAGCGAAGGCCCGGACCGGTTCCGCCAGGCGCGCGTCGCTCAATTGGCCGTGGCAGGCGAGGCAATTATCGGACTGCACGGCGGCGGCCCCCCCCTGCGGTGCACCCAGCAAGACAAGAAGACCAAGGCCCGCAAGCGCAGCGAGACCCCGCCTGCGCTTCATCGGCTCCGCCCCACCTCCAGGAGAAAGGCCACAAGGTCCTGCATCTCTTGAGGTAGAAAGCGAGGCCAAAGGGCCCTGCGCCTTTGGAACTCGGGCACTCCCGCGTGATTCCACAAGGCGGCGATGACAGGAGCCATGGACTCGAATCCTTTGAACTCCGCGAGGTCGGCGGCAACGTTCCCCCCCCGGCCGTCAAGAGAATGGCAGCTCAGGCATCCTTTGGCTTCAACGAGATCCCGTCCCCGAGCGGGATTGCCCATGGCACCGAGATACTTGACCGAATAGAGGTAGGCGACTATGTCCGCCATTTCCCCCGCCTTCAGCTGGGGAACGGAGATTTTTTTCTCCTCCATGGCCTGAATCATTTTTGGCGCCTTGTTCCACATCAACGCCGCCAGTTCAACCAGCCCGCCCCGAACATCGGCCCCCGTCAACTCGGGGCCTATCGTACCGCCTTGCCCTGCAATTCTGTGGCACGTGACACAGCCTTTTTCTGTGAACAGCGTCTGGCCCTGGCGCGCGGACCCGACGAGGATGTGAATGGTTTCTTCACGCGGCTCCGGCGTGGTCGACTTGAGAAAAGCGATCAAATCGAGCAACTCCTGCTTCTTAAGTATCGGACGCTGGATCCCTCTAGCTCGCATCGCCGCGGCCATCCCCGGACCGTGGTTCCACATAGCCGCGGCGATGAAGATGGGCGCGCCATACTGGCCGAGGACGTCCAGCTTAGGTCCCACGGTACCGCCTACCCCGCCGACCTGATGGCAGACAACGCACCTCTTGGCCGTAAAAAGCCGCTGTCCTTCCTGGAGGTTGCCGGGAGGATCGAAGTAATTGAAGAGAAACAGGAAGGCAATGAGGTCGGCGGCCTCCTTAGGGGTAAGCAAAGGACGGGAGATTTCCAGCGCCCGCATCTGCTCGGTCATGGCCGGGAGATGGTTCCAGAGGGCCGCCGCCAGATCGTCAAAGGACCTTGCACTGGGCAGGCGCGCCAGGTCGGGGCCGATGTCGCCGCCCACGCCGTTTATCGCGTGGCATTTGGCGCATCCCTTTTCGCCGAAGACCCGGGAGCCTGCCAGGGGGTTTTGCGGTCGGTCGTACAACGGTTGCGCGAATCCCAAAACGGGAAACCCGAGTACGAGGACAACACCCAGCATAATAATCCGATACATCCGAACCAACCTTCCTTGACGAGCACAAAAGAAAACTTATGGGGCACTCTTAGTATCTATTAAACCTGCCTCCCGCAAAACACAAGTTGATAATAGAACCCTCAACTGAAACAAAGAAACTTTCGAATTCTTCTTATGACCGGCTCACCGGGTTGGATGAGAATCATCGGTTTTGGTTGAATTTCTTATGCTTGAGACCTAGTAATAACGTCAGGACTTCGACGCTAATTTTTCAATGAGGAGGTGTCTTTATGGCAAGCTTACCGAGGACGTATGAATCTTTCAGTCAAAGATACCGTAAGGTTTGGGAAGCCTATGATCGACTGGCTAATGCCTGTCATCAGGCAGGACCTGTAAACGAAAAAAATCGGGCGTTGGTCAAACTGGCTATCTCCATCGGAGCGAGGATGGAAGGGGCCGTGCATTCTCACACTCGCAGGTCCCTCGCCGCTGGAGCTACTCCCAGAGAGATCCGACATGTTGTACTTCTCGGCGTAACCACGATCGGGTTCCCTTCCAGCATGGCCGCCTTCTCATGGGTCGAGGATGTCCTGAAGAAGCGATCAACCGGCCGGAAGAAGCGCAGATCGAGGTAGGCCTGTCATTACTGTTCTTGCGACTGAATTCTATTGATCTTCCAAATTTTGGGAAACTGCGACCCTAATGTTCATCGCCATACCTTTATGGCATGCGCCTTGCATGGAATAAGGTTCTAGCATCCAAAAGCATACAAAAATCCGGTAGCACCTCCTGATCTGGGAGGCTCGAGAGTCTTCTGCTGAACTCGCTTCGTACGAATGTTTTACGGAATGGTTGGGAGGTCAAAAAGAGGAGAATTCCATGAAAGAGAAGCTCCTTATTTTCCAGGGCGATCCTTGCCTCATGGCTCTTGAAGACCCCGCGGTTCAAACTGTTGCCGACGCCCGGGCACGAGGCCAAACGCGATGCCCCTATTTTTCCCATCGCGAGGGATGCTCGCCCCCGCGGTTCGAGTGCATCAAAGTCGCTGGGCTGAAACTGGCCCGACGTGTTCTCGAATGCCATGCGGAAGCCACCGAGGAGACCCTGGCCTTGGAGATCGAACACTTCGCCAAAACGGGCCCCCTTCCTCCCCATCAGGTCGAGGCCTATGTGTACACCTCCGAGTTAGGGTGCAAGCATATCAGCGATCCCGCGCTTGTGCTTCAACGCGTGGCGGATTACGCGCGCCAGGTGCTGGACCTGAAACCGGGAGAACGCATCTTCCGCAGCACCAGGGACCCTCTCCACCCCCGTCCAACATCGGAAAAAGCATAACTCCCCTGCGGCGGGTGACGTCGCACCACGTGGCCCTTTTCAGCGGCGTAAGGATCTTGAGGAACGGCGCCGAGGCCGGGGTATAACCGCCTTGGTGGCAAATGGGGCGCTTGCGGAATCGGCCGGCGGGGAGAGACCCCACCGGCCGCGTTTTCCGTGTTAACCTGTTATCGGATATAGGCGTTGGGGACCGGCTTGCCCGCGAGGTTCTGGTAGGAGCTCTGCAGAAGCTGCACGGCATAGGAGGTGTTGTGGATGCCGTTGCTCTTGTCGTTCAGCACAAAAAAGTAGTTGTACCCTGCGATATACTGGGCTTTGGGAACGCTTTCCGGTTTGATGTTTTTACCGTCTTTGCCTTTGAAGACGACTTTGCCGTGAGAATCGGCGAAGGTCCCGCCTTTACCGCCATCGATCCGTTCCTCGACGGCCTTCTTCACTACCTCCAGCAAACCCTTGACCTCGTCCTGGACGGATTCAATGGCTTTGTCACCGTCGAAATCACCCACAGCGGGCCTGTTGAAAGCCTCAACCTTGCGATGGCAACCGACGCAAGCGTTGGTGTTTTGGATTTCGCCATTAGGCGCCTTGCTAGATACTTTGAAAGTATGGCTGCCGACGACCTTTTCAGCCCCCGCCAGAGGCTGTGCCATGTGGCAGGTTACACAGCCGTTTTCGATCGTTGTGTGAACGGAATTAGCATAGCGGTATCCCGCAACTTCCAAGGCGCCGCTGCCCTTGAGCATGTCCGCCTGGGGACTGCCGTGGGGGGCGCCTTGATCTTTGTAGATGTCGTCGTCGGTCACATCGCGGCGGGAATTGTGGCAGGCCATGCAGACCGCTCCCGTGCCGGCGTTTGCGATGGTCACCTTATCGGGCAGGGTGATGCGACCGTAGAGGCGGACATAGGCCGGGACCTTCCCGTGGTTTTCAATGGAATGGCAGGCAACGCAGGTCTGGGGCAAAGGATTGGGAATCTCGGCCGTTTTGGTCTTCCCCTCGGCAAAGCCCTGGGCCGTGTGGCAGCTCACGCAGACGTCGCGCCGGGCCGGGCTCCTCGGGTCATCGGCGTTCACGAGATCTTTATGGGTCGAATTCTTCCATTCCTCATAGGGTCCGCTCAGGAAGCGGTCCGAGTGGCACGTGGAACAGGGCTTCAGAACCGCCTCTCTCGCGAACTCCGCGGCTCCAGCCTCGGCGTGAAGCAAAAGCGAACCGGCCGCAACGAGGATTGCAATGCCGCCGGCCAGCGAGAGTCTTAATGGGTTCTTCATAAAGCTTTTCCCCATTGATTTAAATTTTTGCCAAAAACTTTTTTACCATATCAGAAAAAGACGTTGCAGGACAATAATCCGCATGGAAAGGATGCCGAAGAATTTATTGGCCCTCATTCTGAAGACGCCGCAGATAGTGGACGATCTCCCAACGCTCTTCGGGCGAAAGGGCTTCTCCTTGACCCGGCATGAGCGGGCCTCCGTCCTTTATCGTCTGATAAAGGAAACCATCCGGACGTTGGCGGAAGATTTCCAGGGTGAGGTCCGGGGGGGGAACGAACCTTCCAGCGACAGGGCCGGCTCCTTTGGCGTCCGCTCCGTGGCACAGAGCGCAGTAGATGTCGTAAAGTCGCTTGCCATTCTCGAGGGCGGCAGTTGTGGCCTCGACCGGATTGCGCAGCTTCTTACCCGCCTCGACGCGGTCCATACGCGTCTCCTTTCCCTGTCGGGGTATGGATTGCGCGGGGGGCACCCGGGGGGATTCCTGCGGTCGAATCGAGGGCTGCTCGTGCATGTCCTTACTCCAGGGCCAGCCGTAGCCAAGGCTCGCGCCAAGCGGCAGGAAGCCGAATGCAAGGAAAAGAGAACCTAAAACGTTAAGCTGTTTGCCCGGCATCTCGCTTCTCAACCGCAACAGCCGACGGATTCTGCGCAAAAGGAACGATCGGAAAATGTTTAAGAAACATCAGAAAGCTCAGACCCGAAGCGCCGAAAAATCCCGCCGTTATCCCCAGCTCAATCCAGCCCAGCGGAATGCTACGGCGATGCCACAAGGATGGGACAACCAGCGCGTAGCGCTCCAGCCACAGGCCAATGGCGATCGAGATCGCTACCGTAAGCACGATCCAAGGCACCCGCTTAGCCGATCGGCTGAGAAAGACCAGAAAAGGAATGAACACGCTAAGCGTCAGGCCGCCCCAGGTGAAAACCGCCCACGGCTCCTCCCAGAGCCTCAAGATCACGAAATGGGTCTCTTCCGGTAGATTCCCGTACCAGATCACGATGTACTGCGACCATGCCATCGCTAAATACGTCAGATCGAAACCGAGCAAAAGCCTGCTGAGATCCGAGAGCTGCGAAGGAGTAACGACCGAAGCCCCGAGCCGAAAGCGTATCAGCACGGCAACCCCGGCGAGAGCCGCAAGGCCCAGGTAGAGAGTGCTGATGAAAAAGTAGCCCCCAAACAGAGAACTGAACCAAAAAGGGTCCAGCGACATGATCAGGTCGAAGGCCATGAACGTATACGTCATGGGATAAGCCATCAATACGCCCGCGGCCAGAACATCCATGCCGCGTTGGCAACGCTGACGCTCCGGTTCGTATCCTTGCCAGTCCTTGACCATCCAGGCATAGAACCAGGGACGGGGCTGCTGCGGTCGCTCCAGGGCCCAGCCGACCTCCGGGCGCAAAGAATAATATACAAACAGCAGGCTCAAAACGGTCATGAGGCTCAGGCCCAGGCCCCCGCGGACAAAAACGAAACGCGGATCGAACCAAACGCCACGGGCGGGATTTACTTCGCGAACTGGGCCGAGAAACCTCTCCAGACCGGAATAAAGCGGCAAGAACAAGATCAAACTCACAGGTAATACGGCCACCATGGCCTCGGCCAGCCGACGGACCGCCGGTCCCCACGTACCGTTCACCACATGGTAGATGGCGGCAAAGACCACCGCTCCCTGGGCCAACCCGCCCCAAAAGAGAAAATTGATCAAATAGGCCTGCCAACCTCGCAGCGGATCCAGCCGAAGGCTTACGGCGAAGGTGACGACGCCGAGCGCGAGCGCCCCCCCCAATGCGATCATGAGCGCCGGTGCGATCCCGGGGCGTGTTGACCAGCTTATTTCCCTAACGTCCGCCAAAAGACCTCGTTATCCGATACTGCGACTCGCCATTCGATTCCACCTGTGCAAAAGACATTCTGACCCTAATTACCCGGCGAGCCACACTTTGTCCGCCCCCGCGTCTGCCAGCAGTCGGCTTACCTGCTCGTAGTCCGTCGCGTTACAACGAACCCAGAGCCCGAAGCGATCTTCGGAAAATCGCGGCTGATATGCCGGACCGACGCCGACGCGCGGCAGGCGGGCGCTGAGCAGCATCCCTCCCAGCGTAAGCAGCCCGCCGAAGAGGATCGTAAGCTCGAACACGATGATCAGAAACGGCGGTATGGAAACAATCGGCTTGCCGCCTACGATCAACGGATACGCCAAAGACGTCGCTATGGTCAGGGCAAAGCCGGTGGCGGCTCCGAACAGGCAGCCTACGAGAGTGAAAATCCTGACCGGACTGACGGGCTTCTCCAGCGCCTCGTCGATGGCGTGATGGGGTATCGGGGAGAAAGCCTGAAGATCCCCGTAGCCTGCCCGCTGCAACTGTTCGATCGCCTGAAGCAAACTATCCACGTGAGAAAAGCTACCCACCGGGCCCGCAACCGACGCGGCCATGCTACGCCTCCCCCCTGCCGCCTCTGATCGGCGGCGGAAGCTCCTCTTTGACCTCGACAATCGAGATCACCGGCAAAAACTTTGCGAAGAGTAAAAACCAGAAAAAAAACCAGGCGAAACTCCCCAGCGTGATGCTGATATCCACCCAGGTCGGGAAGTAAAGCCCCCAAGAGTAGGGGTCGTATTCATGGGCCAGCGAGGTCACGATAATGACAAAGCGCTCCATCCACATGCCGATGTTGATCAACACGGCGACGCCGAACAGCCACGGCGTGCTCGTGCGGATGCGCTTGACGAAAAAGAGAAGCGGGACAAGGGAATTAAAGAGAATCATGATCCAGAAGGGAATCGCATACTCCCCGGTGATTTGATACGTGAACCGCTCCCACTCCGCAATGTTGTTGCTGTACCAGGCGATGTAGGTCTCCACACCATAGGCATAGCCGACGATCAGGCCGGTCAGGATGATGAGCTTGGCGAGGTTTTCGAGATGTTCCTGGGTGATATAGGCATCGAGGCGAAAAACGAATCGCAGCGGGATCAGAAGTGTGATCACCATGGCCAAACCGGAATGGATCGCGCCGGCGACGAAATAGGGGGCAAAGATCGTGCTGTGCCAGCCGGCCACAATCGACTGCGCGAAATCCCACGAGACAACGCTGTGAACCGAGATGACGAGCGGCGTGGCCAGGGCCGCCAGGAAAGTATACGCGGCCTTGTAGTGGCGCCACTGCCTGTCCGTCCCCTCCCAGCCTTGCGCCATGAAGGCATAGATTTTTTGCCGCCATCCCGAGGTGCGGTTGCGGACAACGGCCATGTCGGGAACGAGCCCGGTGAAGAAAAAGAGCATACTGATAATCGTATAGGTCATAACGGCAAAGACGTCCCAGACCAGCGGCGAGCGAAAATTGATCCAAAGACCCCCGAGCTGAGGGTACGGGAGGAGCCAGTAGAAAAACCACGGCCGGCCGAGATGGATGACGGGGAAAAGCCACGCGGTAAAGAGAGCAAAGACCGTGACCGCTTCGGCGGTCCGGTAGACGCTCGCTCGCCAGCGAACACGGAAGAGATAAAGGATTGCCGAGATCAACGTCCCCGAGTGGGCGATGCCGACCCAGAAGACGAAGTCGGTAATATAGACGGCCCACATGACCGGATGGGTGAGCCCGGAAACCCCCATGCCGTAGATTATTTGATAGCGCCAGGCATACAAACCCCAGGCAAGGACAATTAGATCAACAATGAGCAGTGTGTAATAGCGCCACCCTGGCGCTTCCATCGCCCGCAGGATGTCGCGGTCAACCTGGCTGTAGGTGAGCTCTGCCATCTAATCCTCCGCCGGTCCCACTTTGATCTTTTTCAAATACGTGACGGCGGGTTGCGTGTTCAGATGTTCCAGGACGTGATAGCCGCGGGGATTTTTCGCCAGCTTCGACACCTCGGCCTGTGGATCGTTCAAGTCTCCGAAGACAATCGCGCGCGTTGGACATGTCTGGGCGCAGGCGGGCACGATCTCACCGTCGCGGAGGTTTCGATCCTCCGCCTTTGCCGCAAGCTCGCCGGACCGGATGCGCTGGACACAGAAAGTGCACTTTTCCATCACCCCCATCTCTCGAACCGTCACGTCGGGGTTGAGCTGGAGCTGGAGCGGCTCCGGCCACTCGGCGGTGAACCAGTTGAAGCGCCGTACCTTGTAAGGGCAGTTGTTCGAGCAGTAACGCGTGCCCACGCAGCGATTGTAAACCTGCGCGTTCAGGCCTTCGGGGTTGTGATACGTCGCGTAAACCGGGCAGACGGGCTCGCACGGCGCCTTATCGCACTGCTGGCACAGCATGGGGATGAAATGGTGATCGGGGTTCCCGGGCTTCCCCTCATCGATACGCTGAATCCGTATCCAGGACATCTCTCTGCCGATTCCAACCTGCTCCTTGCCCACGACCGGAATGTTGTTCTCGGCGCTGCACGCCACCACGCACGCGTTGCAGCCGATGCAGGCGTTTAAGTCAATGGCCATGCCCCAGCGGTGGTCGGGATGGTCGTGATCAGGATACATCTGATGAAAAACGTGCGCGGGTTCCTTTCCCTCTCCGCCCTTTTGAAGCGCCGCTAAGGGAATCGTTCTCACAATCTCCCGCTCATGAGAGCGATCGGTTCCGGACGTGGAAACCAAGCGGTGCTGGAGGCCTGTCGGACCTACCGCCACCCGGGTGCCGATCCATATCAGCCCCCCCGAGGCAGCCTCGGCTTGGGCCGCAATGAGCGGATAGGCGTTGACGCCTATGTTCTCCGCGTAGCGGCCGAAGGCGCTGTGACCCTGCCCAAGCGGAATCGCAACGCTACCGCGTCTCACGCCGGCAGAGAGGTGTGCCGGTAGCCTTATCTCACCCCCGGGCGACTTCACCTGGACGAGCTGGTTCTTTTTTATGCCCAACCGCTTGGCATCTTCCGGATGGATCTCCAGCCAGTTGTCCCAGACAAACTGCGTGAGCGGATCGGGAAGCTCCTGAAGCCATGGGCGGTTCGCCAACCGGCCGTCGTAAAACGCCAGCGAGGGATAGGCAACGAGGGTTAGACCCTCGGCTTCGCCGCTAAAAACGGGGGAGCGAAACTTCACGCGGAAAGATTCCGGATTGAGTCGAACGGGCCGCAACGGCAGCTCCTGGAAATTACCGCCATGCCGCACCGCTTCGAGCCAAAAGCTGTCGAAATCCTCTTGGGACTTGACCTTGCGGTGTAACTCCTGCCACTCGGCCCTTAGATAGGTGTAAAAGCTATCCCAGGGCAGTTTTTCCTTCTTCTCGAACCGAGCTGCAGTGGAAAGCAAAATATCGCCAAGGCTACGGGTATCGTAGAGCGGCTCCATGGCGGGCTGCTGGATGCCGCGCTTCCCCTCCCAGGGCTCGTAATCGCCCCAGCTCTCAAGGAAGGTGTTTTCCGGCAGCACGAGTTGAGCCGCAGAGGCGGTTTCATCAAGGAAGCTCGAGACGCTGACGATCAACGAGACCTTATTGAGCGCCTGCCGCATACGGCCCGCTTCCGGAAGGGTAAAAAGCGGATTGACGCCAGCCAATAGTAGAACAGAAATCTCGCCTCTTTCGATCGCCTCGATGAGCTCGCGGAACTCTCCATAGCTTGAGACCCGGCCGGCGGCTGCCATAGAGTCGAATCGAACCGTCTGGCCGATATTGCCGGTCACATAATTGAGCAGGTTCACTGCAACGCCTGTCTCGGTTGCGTTAGAGCCGTGCGCATCTACCAGCGCAAGGCTTGGCCGCTGGCGGCAAAACACCCGGCCTAAAACCCGGATTTTGTCCGCCGAGATTCCCACCTCATTGGCAACCCCATCCGGGGTAAAGTTTATAACGAGATCGTTGAGAGCCCGAACCTCTACGGGCGACACATTGACAGCAAGTCCCTCGTCGAGGATCACTCGGATCATCGCCAGGGCCAAAAACCCTTCGCTGCCCGGGCGCACGGCGACCCACTCATCGCTGTTCGCCGCGGTCAAAGAAAGCCGCGGCCCGACGTAGACAAAGCGACCCATCTGCCCCCGCCGGTAGGTTCGCATCGAGGCAAAATGGCGGGCGTGTTCCACGGGGGAAAGCCAGGTCTCGAGAAAATCAGCTCCAAAAGAGAGAAGGGTCTTGGCTTTCTCGATATCGTAATAAGGGATCTCATCGAGACCGAATGCAACGCGGTTTGCTGAGCGCAGCGACTCGTAGCTTACCGGCTCGTAACGAAGACGTATGCCGCCGCCCATCGTTTCGAGCCACAGGTCAATCAAACGATCCAGGCTGCCAGTTAGTAGCGGAGTAACGAAAGCAAGCCGACCCCTTTGTCCCGCTAACTGGGAGAGGCCCGTCGCCAAACGGCTCTCGGCTTCCTGCCACGAGATCGCCCGTAGTGCACCGTCTGCACCTCTCAGGTGGGGCTCTTTGAGCCGGTCTGGATTATAAAGCCCCTGCAGGCTTGCCTGCCCGCGCGCGCACAGCCGTCCCCGGTTTACCGGGTGATCCGGATTGCCCTCCACCTTGATTGCCCGCCCTTCCATGGTTTTGACCAACATGCCGCACCCGGCCGGGCATTCGCGGCAGACCGTGGCGTACCAGGTCGCCTGACCCGGAACAATCTCCTCCTCTGGAATTAGGTAGGGGATGAGTTTCCTTGTGGCCTCGCCGGAACAGCCCGGGACCGCCGTGGCGACGCTACTCGCACCGACAATCTTGAGAAAATCCCTGCGCTTTATATCCATGCTACCCTGTCAATCGTCATTCGTTATTCGTCAATCGTCATACGCTAGGAAGCTAGACGGCGGGAAGGCTAGGAAGCTTGAAAGCTAACCGCTGTTCTATGTCCGAGGTCCAACGTTGAACTTTGAACGTTGAACATTGAACGGAAGCTTCTCAGCCGCCTCCTTCCAAGCCTCCCAGCTATTTACTATTCGCCACTCGCTATTCGCACCTCGCTCACCTGTGGCAGATGAGACAATCAAGGCTCGCTTTTTTCTCTCGATGGCAAGCCAAACAGTCGCCCATACTCAGTTTCCTCGCCTGCACAGTCTCCGCCATCGCCTCCACCGCACCGTGACAGGTCTGACACTCGATCCCGGAGCGCACGTGGGGCCAATGCTCGAAAAAGACAATGTCAGGCATCCCAGTGACCTTGACCCATTGAATGGGCTTTTTTTCATTCCAGAGCTGCTGGAGCTTTTGTATCTCCGGCTTATCCGCCCCCGTGATCTTATGACAGCCCATGCAGCGCTGTACCGAAGGGATGCCGGCTACCGCGGCGCGACGCGCGTACACGTGACAGTACTCGCAAGGGATCTTGTACTCTCCCGAGTGTATTTTATGGCTGAAGGAGATGGGTTGTGAAGGGATGTCAGTATTCGGCGCAAGACCGAAGGTTGCGCCAACGCCGACGGCTATAACAATTAAGAGGCCGATGCCCAGTGCCCGCTTTCCCATCCGTCACCCGCATCTGATTTTCTGACCGACACAACCCGGTCCCGTCAAGCTTCTCAAATCCGGAATCCACTCCGTCCGAGAAGCCAATCCATTGCCATTATTCCACATTTGCTGGTTGTTTCTATAGGGCCGTTCACTCCTTCCCATACAAGCGGAACGACGAGAGAAAAGACGAATAAGACAGCTAAGGTGCGCCGTGGATGAATCCGGTCTTGCAAGATTTCCGCCTCGTGCTGCTTATTTGTCTCGATACCAAGCAAGCCGGCGAACGTAAAGTTATCGAGACTGAAAACTAGTGGGAATGAAGACGCTATTTTTTGCAGAAACTGCGAATATAGGCCACAAGGTTCAAAACATCAGAATCCTTGAGCGCGCCCCCCCACGCAGGCATCAAAGGGGACCGGCCCGTGCCCTGACCGCCCTCTTTAATCACCTTCATCAGGTCAGAGTCCGATTCCTTGGCCATTTCTTCGCATTGGGTATAGTCGCGGGGCTTCGGATTCAGCGCAGCGGCCGCGGGGCCGTCACCCTTCCCAGTAGCCCCGTGGCATCCGACGCAAAGCTGGCCGTATTTGATCTTGCCGGCCTTTGCGTCCCCCTGGTCGGCTGAAAAGGCGGGACCGGCGCCGATCCAAAGTAGAAGGAAGGCCAATGCAAGAGACAGAGCTAGCATCAGCTTCATATCTCCTCAGAAGTTTCGCGGGCAGGCTTTTAATGAATTAGCACGGCCCCAGGTAAATGAATAAATGCCCCCTGGACATTACAGCTCCTTACGGTTCAGGGTCGCCGGCTGTCCCTCTTCCCTCTCCGCAATTTTCTGAATAACAAGAAAACATTAAAACTTAAATCTCAATCCCATGAAACCGACATGGGCCTCATAAGATCCCTTGAGTCGATCGCCGAGAAAAATTGAGTCGTTCGCACCAGCGTCCACATCACCCATCCAGAGCTTCATAATGTCAACACCGAAATCCTTTGACGAATAGCGGTTGAAGTAGTAGCCGAACCTCAGGTCAACATTCTTGTGCACGGAGTATTCAAAGCGGGCAAGCAGCTCGTGCCAACGGTTCGTTATGGACGGATAATCGGTGGCTTGGGTGCAGCCGGCACAGGTGCTGCCGCTCGCGTGCACCAGGCTTTCGCCGTATGAAAACCCATACTGGAGCCGTAATCCCAGAAGACTTTCGATCAGCTTCAAATCTGTTCCCAAACTGAAGGTGTGAACCCGATCGGTGCCGCGGCTGGTCCACAGCCTATCGGGATCGCCTTCGGGTGTTTGCGCCACATTGCTTCTCTGCATGGCCCTCATTTTCCAATCGACCCGATCCCAATTGTAGTCCCCGAAGAAATTCGCCCACGGCACCGGCCCATAGACGAAGCCGACCGATGGTGAATAATTGACGTCTCTTTGGGCGCCGATATCGCTGCGCGGAAAATGGTCGCTGGTGAAGTCGAAGCCGCCGTGAAGCGTTACATTTTCCAGTGGCGTAACCTGGGTGAAGAAACCCAATTTGTTGCGCCTGCGCGCCGCTTCGTCGAACTTACGCAGCGCCGCGAGTCTATCTTCGCGAATTTCATTCGGAGTCTCTCCCGTTTCGTATACAACGGCCCTTCCCGCATCATAGTTAGGAGCCTTTCGTAGATAGCGTCTGTAACTCCCGCGGAACAAGAGCCAATAGGCGGGCTTGATATCGATGGTCGGACCAAAACTCTGCTCGTCACCGTTCAGAACCTCGCGCCTTTCCCGGTGCATCCTCTCCCAACCATAACTGAGCTTACCGCTGAGCCACCGGGTAATGTCGTAACGCGCGTCCAGACCGATATTCTGCTTGGAGTAGGCATAGGGGAACGATGTCAGGCCGTCGGCTGCATTTCTAGCGGCTCCGGTATCACTACGAATGTATCCTCCTTCCAAAAAGAGCCTCTTGCTCCTGTTGTCGAGATCGTACAAACGGTAATAGGTCTTAAGATCTAGACGGTCGAAGAGGCGATTGACCAGAGTCACGTTGACCATCGTCGGTCGCACGTCGCCATCCAGACTGCTGCGGCGCAGCACGGGCTGGGCGACGGCCGTGTTAATCGTGAAGGGCTGAAAAGAATCGTCCTGCAATCTCATTCCATAGGAGACCGTCCCCATAAACCGGGTTTTTAGCGGCAAAACCGCCGTACCAGTTAGAGTCCAGGTATGAGCTTGATTGCTCGGATAGAGATCCAAGCGGCCCCGGCAAGTGGAAGCGACTGCGTCCACGCAGGCGGCTCCCACCCCGGTAATATTAAACGGATTATCCCAAACCAGGGTACTCGTATTGTTGTGGAACAGCGATGCGTTGTATTTTAGCCCCAGGGTCCACCGGCTCGCGGTATATTCCCCTCCCACCTCGATGTTATGGGTCTGGTAGTCAGTCGGCTCAGCCAGCTCGACGATATTGCTGAACCCATTGGTTACGGTTCCAAAGGCCCTGTCGCCGCTCGTATTCTGAGACTGGTACGCAGCATTGAACGTCCATCCAGGCATAGGGGTGTAGCGTACCTTCAGTCGGGCAAAACCCTGCAGGAGCTTGAGATTTATCCGCTCCGAATTGCTATTTACCCACTGGCACGTGTGACCAACCGTTGTGCAATCCAGCGAACCCGTAACGGTTGGTTTCGAGGCAAGGGTAAAGGTCCCGTCGCTTCTTGCAAAGGGGGTGGCGGCCGTGTCGCTGTTGAAGAGATGGGGCACTTGATCCCACTCAAGCTCCACATTGAAAAGACCATACCTGCCGAACCGCAGGCGATAATCCTGATCGTCGAGCCCCACTTTGGCGGAATCGAATTCCAAAAAGTAATCGTTTTTCTTGCTGTTGATTTTAAGCTTAAGGTCGGGCACAATAACCGTCTCGGGCACGTTTCGGTATTCTTCGAATTTCGACCGTTCGCCCGAGCGACTCTGCGGCACCCCCACCACCTCAGCTTCCCCGCTGATGGTAAAATTTCCAACGTCGATCTGGGCCCCGACCACGGAGGCGAATGACAGGATAAAGGCAACGCTTATAGCCGAAACAAGGCAGAACCTATTGCCTGTCATCTCGGACCTCCCTTACCGCTGAAAGCGACGTCCCGACGGGTGATTCGACCCATGAATCTGACTGTGACAGTTGGTGCAGCTGCGGTTAAAGAAAAACCTGGAATTACGATCCCGAGGCGTGGCTGGATGAAATATCTGGACATGACACTGAGTGCACAGCCTTGGGTCCGTAACTTTGAGAAGCCGGTCGTTGACGGAGCCATGAGGCTCATGGCAGTTGGCGCAGTTCTCTATGACCGGCGGATGTTCCCACAGGAAAGGCCCCCTTCTCTCGGCGTGGCACAAGTAGCAGGTTTCATTGACACTTGCCTGCTTGAGCTGAGAGGGATTTGGAGTTCCATGCGGATTGTGGCAGTCCGTACAGGTCATCTTTCCCTCCCGCAGTGGCATGTGGGATGAACGCATGAGTTGGGCCTTTCGCTGGAGGTGGCATTGGGAACAGACCTCCGTCTGGGCCTGTTTGTTGAAGAAGGGAGTTTGATCTCCGAGTTTGGCAAGTTGGAAGCGGTCGGTGGTCTTCTCCATGATCGTGTGGCAGTTTACGCATGCGATCCCGCGGCCCGCATGGGGACTCGCCTGCCAGTAGGTCTGAACTCCTTTCTGATGGCACTGCAAGCAGGCTTGATTTTGCACCTCTGCGGGCTCGCCCGAATCCTTGCGGAACGTAAGCTTCAAGCCTACGCCCTTTCCCCCCCCTCTAGCCACGTGCTCGCTCCCCGGGCCGTGGCAGCTTTCGCAGGCCTGTTTCTCCAGATAATCGCGGGGCTGGAAAAGGAAAATCTTTCCCATCAAGGTCTTCGAGAATTTCTCGAATTGAGGGGTATGGCACGCCTTGCAGACCTCGTTCCCCACGTAGGTCGGTTCCTGACCAGGGGAGACTTGTCCGGCGGGGAGTAAATTTGGAGCTAGGAGCAAGGCACCGAGGAGAGAAAGAACCAAGCTCACTCTTTTCATTCAAGAGAAACTACAGGGAAGTAACCTCGAATGTCTATCGGCCAAACGGCCCAAACGCGGAAATTTCCGGCTCCCATCACTCTACAGCCCCTGGAGGCTGGCAGATTAGCCGCACCGCATACACCGCTGCCTCGACACGGTTCTTGAGCTGGAGTTTTCTCAGGATGTTTTCCAGATGCCTTTTTACGGTAGCCGGGCTGATGGCGAGGACGAGGGCGATCTCCTTGTTGGTCTTACCCTCGGAAACGAGCTCCAGAACCCTTCTCTCTTGCCGCGTGAGAATCGCAGGAGACTTGTTGCACGCAGTCATCTCGGTTGCCCGCCAGATTGTGCCTTTGAGGCCCGATCCTCAAAAGCCGATTCCACAGCTTTTTTTTACTTTGCAACTCCCATGCCACTCAACTTCCCTTTTAAAAGGCAATCTTGGCGCGCCCTTCCAATGTCTTCTTTCCAGAGTCTGGGAATGCCCGAAATTTTTTTTCCACAGGCGCGAAACTCGGAGGCATTGGACGTAAAGAAATTGAGCCGCCGGGCGCCCTTGGCGGGCCTGCGTCTTGGTATGCTTTTTGCGAAAACTTGTCAAGGGTTGGCCTGTAAACAAATAGCCGAGGGAAGCGATCACCCTCCAAGGGAGGCAAATATGGAAACCCTTTGGATCTTGATTGGCGCGGTTATCCTACTTGGCGTCTTCTACGTGCTTGTGCCCACGTATATTTTCACGTATCAGCGGCTGCGCAGGAAAAGGGTGCTTCGGTGCCCCGAGTCAGGGATGTTGGTCGAGGTGAATCTCGATCCGCGTCTTGCCGCGCTGACCTCTCCCTTCGGCAAGCCGTGGCTCAGGGTCAAGGACTGCACGCTGTGGCCCAAAAAAAAGAACTGCAAGCAGGAATGCCTGCACGGCGTGACGTAACTCCTCTGGCGAGTTTTACTCTAATCCGCAGCCCAAGGGCGGCCGACCGGGCGCCGTTTCTACCCCTGGGGGGAAGGGGTGTGGGTATGCCTGCATTCCCAGCCCTGAGAAGGAAGAGGAATTCCATTCTAATAAGTGCAAAAAGCAGCGCGTGCTGCTATGAAAAAGGCAGGCGGAGAGGTCCCTTTCCGGACGTTCAATGCGGCACAGTATTTGCGCTTTTGACGGAGCGCAGGCTCTTGGAAACAAGGCGCGAGGGCCCCGAAACAAGCCCGAAGGTAATAGATCTGGGAGGCTCCTATGCTGGTTTCTAAACGCATGAAAACGAACCCCGTCACTGTCGGCCCTGAAGATTTTCTGTCGACAGCCCACAAGGAAATGCAAGCAGGCGGGTTTCGGCGCGTGCCCGTGATTGAAGACGGCCGCCTTGTGGGCATAGTGACTGATAGCGATCTTCGCCAGCACATAGGCTACCTGGAAAAGACGAAGGTGAATGCCGGGATGACAAGAGATCCAATGACCGTCCGCCCCGAAAGCACGTTGGAGGAGGCCTCAAAGCTTCTCTTAAAACACAAGTTCGGCGGCCTGCCCGTGGTTGATGGGGACACCCTGGTGGGTATCATTACCACCAGCGATATCCTGCAGGCTTTCCTGGAGGTCATGGGAGCTTCCGAAGAGGGGACCGTTCGCATCGACCTCCTTCTGGGCGGAAACGGGAGCGATCTCACGGCGGCTTCCCAGGCCATCGCCGACGAGGGGGGAGAGATCTTCGGCGTGGGAACCTACCGGGAGAGATGGGAGGAAAGCCCGGTCTACTACCTCCGGACACGCGCCGCCGATCCTAACCGCGTTGTGGAGAGGCTCAAGGAACAAGGCTTTACAGTCCTCGGTGTCCAGTCCTGAACCGAGGGAAGGGCGAAAGGTGCCGGGACTCCCCCCTTTGATCGAGGCAATGAGGGTGCCTGCCTTTTATCCCACCCGGCCCCCCGTGGTGGAGTTTCGGCAAACCCATATTTCCTACGTGTTTCTGGCGGGCGACTCCGTCTACAAAGTCAAGAAGCCCGTCCGCTTCACCTTTCTCGATTATTCCAGTCTCAAGCAGCGCCGCTTCTATTGTCGGGAAGAGGCCCGGCTGAACCGCCGCCTGGCCCCGGACGTTTACCTGGGCGTTCTCCCTATCTTTGAGCGAGACGGGAGCTTCCTCCTGGGCAGAGAAACGGACGAGTCCGATACCTGCCACGCCGCCGAGTACACCGTTAAAATGCGCCGGCTGCCCGAGGACAGAATGCTGGATGCCCTCGTGCGCGGCAATGGGGTGGATCCGGGACAGATAGACGCCATTACGCGTAGATTGGTTACGTTCCACGCCGCAGCGGGGACGGAGCGATCATCGCTTTACGGTACCCCGGACGGGATCTGGCGGCGCCTGGCCGACAATTTTGTTGAGACCGAGGATTTTATCGGCAAAGGCCTTTCCGCGCGGAGATTCAGGAACATCGAAGCGTACAGCCGCGGCTTCATAGACGGGCACCGCCATCTCTTTGCGGGGCGGATCAAGGAAGGGAGAATCCGTGAGGGGCACGGAGACCTTCGCGCCGAGCATATCTGCTTGTCCGATGACGTTTTGATCTTCGATTGCATTGAGTTCGACGAAAGGCTGCGTTACTGCGACGTGGCGTCGGAACTGGCCTTCCTGGCCATGGATCTCGATTTTCTGGGCGCCCCCGGCCTCTCCCGCTACTTGACCGACACCTATGCGTCCGTTGCCGGGGACGACAACTTCCACGCCCTTCTCCCCTTCTACAAGTGTTACCGGGCCTTCGTGCGGGTCAAGGTCGAGTCCTTGAAAAGCCGGGAACGCGAGGTCCCCCTGGAGGAGCGGGAACAGGCAAGGGCGGCGGCGGGTAAATTTCTTCGTCTGTCCCACCGCTACGCCCGGGGCTCGCCCCGTCCGGCGATGCTTGTCGTCTACGGGATGGTCGGGTCGGGAAAGTCCACCGTCGCACGGGCCCTCGGCGACCTGAGCGCGTTCGACATTTGGCGCTCGGACGTTACGCGTAAGAAACTCGCCGGAGTTCCCCCGACCTTTCGCGCCGCCGCCGGCTTCCGGTCCGGTCTTTACGGAGACCGCTTCACGGAAAATACCTACGGGGCCCTGCTTGAGGCGGCCAGGAATTCCCTGAAATCACAAAGGGGCGTTATTGTGGACGCAACGTTCAGGGACCCGGCACACCGCCGTCTTTTCTCGCGCGCCGCGGAGAATCTGGGGGTGCCGGTCCTTTTTGTGGAGTGCCGGGCGCGTGAGGATGAGATCCTGCGGCGCCTGCGAGAAAGGGAAAAGCGTCCGGAAGAGGTTTCCGACGCCAACGTTGAAGTCTACCTGCGACAACGAGATGACTTCGCCCCCCTGGCGGAAATCCCCGGCGGCTGTCACGTCAGGGTCGACACGGAAGCCGACCTGGACGAGGAACTGGAAAAAGTGGAGGCGTGCCTATACAGTCAATAACCTAAAACGTAACTCATAGTAACGGATTGTAACTGATAGAAACGCGTCACGGGGTCGCCCCGTGGCCCGTGAGGCTAAGCCTTTCGTTACAATTCGTTACTACTTGTTACCGGAAGTGACTACCCTCGCCCCTCGTTACAACCAGTTACCATCCGTTACTCTCCGTTACCTATCTGTTCCGGCTTGTGGATGTCCAGCTCTTCGATCTTCCGGTAGAGGGAGGACAGGCTGATGCCCAGGAGGCGGGCCGCCTCTTTGCGGTCGTCGTTGGCCTCGTCGAGCACCCGGCGGATATGCTGCTTCTCGAAGTGGCGCGTGGCCTCCTTGAGGTCCTGGGTGTAGGGAGAGACGCCCCCCTTTTCCCCGCGGATGGACGAGGGTAGATCGTTCAGGGTGATCCAAGCGCCGTCGGCGAGGATCATGGTGTGCTCTATGACGTTGTCCAATTCGCGCACGTTCCCCTTCCAGGGTTGCGCCATCAGGAGCCGGATGACGGCCGCATCCGCACCTCTGAAATCCTTCTTCAAATCGGGATTGTGCTTCTGTATGAGGTGATCCACCAGAAGCGGTATATCCTCGGGCCGTTCCGCGAGGGGCGGAATGTGGATTTCCATGACGTTCAAGCGAAAGTAAAGGTCCTCGCGGAATTTCCCCTCCTCCGTGAACTTACGCAAGTTGCGATTGGTGGCAGCGAGGATGCGGACGTCGATCCTTCGGGGCGTGGTGCTGCCGATGGGGAGGATTTCCTTGGCCTCCAGGGCTCTCAGGAGCTTGACCTGGAGGTGATGCGGGATTTCGCCGATCTCGTCGAGGAAGATGGTCCCTCCCCGGGCTTTCTCAAAAAGCCCCTCCTGGTTGGCAAAGGCCCCGGTAAAGGAGCCCTTCATGTGGCCGAAGAGGAGGCTTTCCAAAAGCGTGTCGGGCAGGGCGCCGCAGTTCACGGGAAGGAAGAGCTTGTTTTTCCGGTCGCTGTTGTCGTGAATGGCGCGGGCGATGAGTTCCTTGCCCGTGCCGCTGTCGCCGGAGATGAGAATAGTGGCCTGGGTTGGGGCGACCTTTCTGACCACTTCCAGGACTCTTTGCAGGGCTTTGCTTTTCCCGATGATCCCCGGGAATTCAAATGACCGTGGCGCGCGGCGCCGCAGGGACTGCACCTCCTCGGCGTGTTCCCGCTTCTCGATCAGTTGTAGGACGCGACGGAAGACCTCCTCGACGGAGACCGGTTTCGGCAGATAATCCTGAGCCCCCAGGCGCAGGGCCGCGACGGCGCCCTCCAGCGAAGGCTGAGAGGAAACCACCAGCAACAGGGTTCGAGGCGAGAGGTCCTTCGCTTTTTCCAGGAGGCCATCCCCCTGGAGTCCCGGTAGCCCGTTCTCGGTCACCAAGATATCCAGATCACCGCGTTCTACGGCGTCGAGAGCGATTCGACCCTCCGAAGCCTCTTCCACTTCATGCCCCTTCTGACGCAACGCGTCGACCAGGGTTTGGCGAAAGCTGGAATCCGAATCAGCGATGAAAATGCGTCCCATGGGATTTTAAAGATGCCGGCCCCCCCTGGGGACCTTCAAGACACCGAAACGGTCATCTCGGTGGTCGCGCCACCCGCTGGGGATGCCACGGTTATCTATAATTTGATCCGGCACGGTTTACAACCTCTACGAGCGGGAGAGGAGCGACAAGTGCTTACTCGCCGGGAGAAAAGTTCAAAGGGCTTCGGCCGAGGCGCGCACCTCCGGGTCGGTCGCGAAGCGCCGCACGGCGGCGGCGAGCTTGCGTCGCTGGACGCTGGCAGGCACTCCTACGTGCTCCATGGTCTTGCCAATCTCAAGCTCGGAGGACTTGACGAGCCGGCTGTAGATGGCGTCGAGTTCCGAGCCTTCGATATCCAGCGCGATGCGGAAGGCCTCGTCGACGGTTATGGAAGCCGTCCCCCGGCCCAGGTATGCGTTCAACTGTTCCTCGATACGTTCCGCCTTCCCCTGCGCGATACCGGGGTCCACCTTGGCGCTCTCATGGCTGTCGACAAGCGCCTTGCAGGCGAGAAGTATGGAGGAATGCTCCTCCTCCTCTTTGGCCATCTGCCACCAAAAGTCCCTCAGCTCGGGATCATTGAGGAAAAGATGCGAGAAGCGGAAATAGACACGGGATACGAGCTTTTCGATCTCGGAAAATCTCTCCAGGGGGTCCTGCGGGCCAGGCATGATGGGACTATTATAGGTCCCCGGCGCGCGTTTTCAAGCCGGGAACCCCGCCGGGGGGCCCCTGGGCTTCCCCGGTCCCTGCGCCCTTTCCCCCATCATGCGGATTGGGAAAGTCCCGGCGATACCCCGTTCCATGGTTTCGGCGCGCGTTGACAGCTTCGGGGAAAAATGCAATTTTTTCGACAGCCATGCTCGACGACAAGTCCTTTACGCTTCCCGCTTCGGAACTCGTGGAGGCCGTTCACGACGCGCGCCGACGCACCCTGGAACTGGTCCATGATCTTACCGACAAGCAACTCGTGGTGCCGAGGATGGACATCGTCAATCCCGTGGTCTGGGAGCTCGGGCACGTCGCCTTTTTCTACGACGTCTTTCTCCTGGGCGTCCTGGGCGCCGTCGGATTTCTCCTGGCGGGGGCGGAGGACCTCTACGATTCGTTCAAGGGCCTCCACGAGGACCGCTGGGACATGGACCTCCCCACAAGGAAGGAAACCCTGGCCTATATGGCGCGGGTCCTCGACCACGTGGTGGGTCGCCTGGAGTCCCACGAGCCCGACGGGCGGGACACCTATCTGTGCCTGCTAACGGTGCTGCATGAGGACATGCACGGAGAGGCCTTCACCATGATGCGGCAGACCCTGAGCTACCCGGCGCCGCAATTGGAACTCGAGCCATCCAATTCCAACCCAGAGGGTTTCACCGACGGCCCCCGGCTAGAGGACGTTGAGATACCCGGGGGCGTTTTTCCATTGGGGGCCGGACCCGATACGCCTTTCGTATTCGACAACGAGAAATGGGCTCACCCGGTGGAAGTCCTTCCGTTCCGGATCGCCCGTGTTCCGGTAACCAACGCCCAGTTTGCCGAATTCGTTGAAGACCGCGGGTATTTACGGAGAGAACTGTGGGACTATGAAGGGTGGACCTGGCGCTCCAAGGCGGCAGCGGCCCACCCCGTCTATTGGGAAAGATCCGGCAACGGGTGGTTACGCCGCCACTTCGATCGATGGGTCCCGCTGGAAAAGAACGCGCCGGTGGTCCACGTGAACTGGTTTGAAGCGGAGGCCTATTGCCGCTGGGCAAAGAGGCGCCTTCCCACGGAGGCCGAATGGGACGTGGCGGCCAGCGGGGAGCCCACCGCCGACGGCAAAGCCATCACCGGCCGCAAGCGAAGGTACCCGTGGGGCGACGCGCCCTCCACCCCGGATCGGGCTAACCTGGATTCCCGGCGCCTGGGCTGCGCGGATGTGGAGGCCTTCCCGGCGGGGGATAGCGCATTCGGCTGCCGGCAAATGCTGGGCAATGTCTGGGAGTGGACCGGATCCGCCTTTTATCCATTTCCGGGATATGTAGTGGACTGGCCCTACCGGGAATATTCGGCCCCCTGGTTCGGCACGCGCAAGGTGCTCAAGGGCGGCGCCTGGGCCACGCGGTCGCGCCTTGTCTCTAATTCCTACCGAAATTTCTTCGAACCCTTCCGCCGCGACATCTTCGCAGGTTTTCGAACCTGCGCCCTTTGATCTATTCAGTCTTTCTTGAGATAGCCCCCACAGTCCCATTTTTTACTAATATTAATAAGGCAAGGCTATCGCTTTCTTATTTTTTAGAAAGCTACCCTCGCCTGTCTTTAATCTTCTGTTAATTTTTTCGGCGATCCCTATTGGTACATGTTTTGCTGTGCCAAAACTTAATTGATTCACACTTCAGTTAAAGCTTCATGAGATTCGGAAATAATAATCCAACGCAGCACGAGCGAGGGGAAATGGTGAGGGCGGAAACATGAGAAGGCTTCTCTCGATCATGACCGGGGCATCCTTGGTGCTTTACTGCATCCCATTTGCCCCTCCCGCTGAGTCAAGACCTCCCCAACCCACCCCGGAACTTATCGCTCAAGGAAAACAAATCTACAATAAGCAGTGCGCGGCTTGTCATGGCCTGGAAGGACGCGGCGATGGTGAGGCTGCCTATCTCCTCTACCCCAAACCCCGTGATTTTGTAGCCGCTAGGTACCGTCAGGTATCCACCTGGGAGCAGGTCGCGACCGATCAAGACCTCTTCAACACGATCACGCGTGGCATGCCGGGGTCAGCGATGCCCTCGTGGGACCATTTTCCAGAAACACAGCGCTGGGCGCTGGTCCACTACATCAAATCGTTCGCGGAAAAACCTTTTGTTATTAAGCCGCAGAGGAAGCCGGACCCTGACGGCACGGGAGGTGAAGGAATCATCTACGTACCGCCGGAGCTTCCTTATAACGCTGCCGCAAAGGCGCGGGCCGTCGAACTGTATCACGACGCCTGCGCCTCCTGCCATGGGGCCACGGGAAAAGGCGACGGTGTACAGGAGCAGATAGACGAGGAAGGGTTCCCCACTCGTCCCCGTGACCTCACGGCTGGGGTCTTCAAAGGTAGCCCTGAGCCTGAACATCTTTACCGGGACATTGTCGCCGGAATTCCAGGAACCCCGATGCCCACGAGTGACTGGGCCTACGGCGACGATGCGTGGCACCTTACCCACTATGTTCTTTCGCTTTCCAGCGACAAGCAAAGGGAGAGAGTGGAGATGAAGAAGTTCGAGATCGTCGCCACTCGAGTCAAGGAGATACCGGACCATCCAGACTCAGGAACGTGGCGCCTGGCGCCCCCGGTGAACCTCCACCTCATGCCGCTGTGGTGGCGCTCCCAGAGACCGGAGGAACTCACGGTGCGCGCCCTTCACGACGGCAAGGAACTCGCCCTGCTTCTGGTCTGGGCCGACGAGACCCACGACCATACGGCTATTCGCCCCCAGGACTTTCGCGATGCGGCCGCGGTGCAGTTTTCATTAACCAGCGATCCGCCGTTTTTCGCCATGGGCGAGAAGGGCAAGTTCGTCAATATCTGGATGTGGAAATCGGAACGCCAGGCGGATATGGAACCGGCCTTCCAGGATCTGGAGAAGATTTACCCGAACATCGGCATCGACTCCTATCCCAATCTGCTTCGCTCGCCGCTAGAGCAGCCTGTGGGCCAGGCCCTCACCCTGGAATCCGACAAGACTTTCGTTACCGGTTGGGGGGCGGGGAACATCGTTTCCGATCCGGAGCGCAAGAGCCCCGCAGAGGACCTGGTGGCCCAGGGGTTCGGGACCCTCAAGGCGCGGCCGCCGGTCGACCAGACCGTGGATGCCAAAGGCGTCTATTCGGTGGGGGCCTACCGCGTCATTTTCCGGCGGGCGCTGAGACCCCGCGGCGGGAACGCGGCGCGATTTCGGGTGGGCCAGACCGTACCGGTGGCCTTCGCGGTTTGGAACGGAAGCGCCGGCGATCGGGACGGCAAAAAATCAATAACCATTTGGCAAGACCTGCGGATCAAGCCGTGAGCGAGTCGGAGAAAGGAACGATGCGATGAGCGAAGGCAAATGCCTGGAGATGTTGAGCATAACACGACGCGACTTTCTGCGCTGGCTCAGTATAGGAAGCGGCGCGGCCGCCCTCACCGCAGGACTACCGCTTCACGTCCTGGCAGCGGCCAATCCGGACGAGAATCCACTTGCGGGATCGGTGGATCGGAACTGGGAAAAAATATACCGGGATCAGTACAAGTACGATCGCATCTTCGACTGGGTTTGCTCACCCAATGACACCCATGCCTGCCGGGCACGCGCCTATGTGCGCAACGATATCGTGACGCGTCTAGGTTCGACTTACGACTACCAGACCTACGCCGACCTTTACGGGAACAAGGCGACCGCCAACTGGAACCCGCGCCAGTGCGCCAAGGGCTACACCTTCCACCGGGTTATCTATGGGCCCTATCGCCTGCGCCATCCCATCGTCCGCAAGGGTTGGAAGGCCTGGGCTGACGCCGGTTTTCCCGAGCTGACCGCCGAAAACAAAACCAAATACATGTTCGATAGCCGTGGCCAGGACGAGTTCGTGCAGATCTCCTGGGAGGACGCCTTTCGCAACATCGCCAGGGCGCTGGTCGCTATCTCGACCCGCTACAGCGGAGAAGCGGGGAAGAGGCTGCTCCTCGCACAGGGCTACCAACCCGAGATGGTCGAGGCGACCCAAGGCGCCGGGACCCGCTGCATCAAGATGCGCGGAGGGATGGGGCTCCTGGGAGTCATTGGAAAGTACGGGATGTACCGGCTCAACAACTCGCTGGCCCTCCTGGACGCCCGGGTGCGCGGCGTCGACCGGCGCCACGCCCTTGCCGGAAGGAACTGGTCCAACTACACCTGGCACGGAGATCAAGCACCGGGCCATCCGTGGGTGCACGGGCTGCAAACCTCGGACTGCGATTTTAACGACCTGCGCTTTTCCAAACTCATCATCATGGATGGAAAGAATCTGGTGGAGAACAAGATCCCCGATTCCCACTGGTTTATCGAATGCATGGAGCGGGGCGCCAAAATCGTAGTCATCGCCCCGGAATACGGTCCCCCCTCCACCAAGGCCGATTACTGGATACCCATCCGGCCGCAAACCGATACCGCCCTGTGGCTGGGGATCACCCGGTTGATGATGGAGAAAAAATGGTTCGACGAAGAGTTCGTAACGCGTTTCACGGACTTTCCGCTGCTGGTGCGGACGGACACGCTAAAGCGCCTAGGCGCGGCAGAGGTTTTTCCTGACTACAAGACCACTCTTTCGCCGGACGGGCCGTCGACCAGGATCCAGGGGTTGACCTCCGAACAGCATGCCAAACTCGGAGATTTCGTCGTGTGGGACCGGGAACGGAACGGACCGGCCGCACTTACCCGCGATGATGTGGGCGAGGCCATGGCCAAGAAGGGACTCCAACCGGCCCTGCAGGGAACCTTCAAGATTAAATTGGCCGATGGCAAAGATGTGGAGGTCGCCACCCTGTGGACCCTGTATCAAACCCACCTCAAGGACTACGACCTGGACACCGTAACAGAGATCACCCACTCGCCCAGAAACCTGATCGAACAGCTCGCCCGGGACATTGCCACGATGAAACCCGTGGCCATCCACCAGGGAGAAGGGATCAACCACTGGTTTCATGCAACGGAAATGAACCGCTCCGCGTATCTACCCCTGATGCTGACGGGAAACATCGGCAAGCCCGGGGCCGGATGCCAAACCTGGGCGGGGAACTACAAGGCAGCCCTCTTTCAGGCTTCGCCGTGGACCGGACCCGGATTCAAAGGTTGGATCGCGGAGGATCCATTCGAGCCGAACCTGGACCCCAAGGCTCACGGCAAGGAAGTAAAGACCCACGCCTACACCAAGGACGAAGAGCCGGCCTACTGGGACCATGGAGATACCGCCCTCATCGTGGACACACCCAAGTTCGGGAGGCGCAACTTCACCGGCGAGACCCACATGCCCACTCCCACCAAGGCGATCCTCGTCAATAACGTGAACCTGATCAATAACGCCAAATGGGCCTACGGGGTGATCAAAAACGTGAATCCCAACGTGGAGATGATCGTCTCCGTGGACATTCAGATGACCGCCACTATCGAGTACGCGGACGTGGCGCTTCCGGCCAACTCATGGCTCGAATTCGAAGGATTGGAGATCACCGCCAGCTGTTCCAATCCCTTCCTGCAGATCTGGAAAGGGGGCATCCCCCCGGTGTTCGACAGCAAGGACGACCTGACGGTCCTCGCCGGGGTCGCCGACGCCCTGGCGGAAGTGACCGGAGACAGGAGGTTCCGCGATAACTTCAAGTTCGCCGATCCCAATCAGCGCGGCATCTACATCCAACGGCTACTCGACACCTGCACGACCACCGCCGGGTATAAACTGGATGACATCATGGCCGGAAAATACGGCCCTCCGGGCGGATGCCTGATGAATTTTCGCACCTATCCGCGCATTCCGTTTTACGAACAGGTACACGATAGCGAACCGTTCTTCACGGACACCGGGCGACTCAACGCCTACAGCGACGTGCCCGAGGCGATCGAATATGGAGAGAACTTCATTGTTCACCGCGAAGGGCCCGAAGCCACTCCTTACCTGCCCAATGTGATCGTGAGCACCAATCCCTATGTGCGCCCCGAAGACTACGGCATTCCCCTGAACGCGGAGAACTGGGATGAGCGAACCATTCGCAACGTGAAGATGCCGTGGCGGGAAGTTAAAACGACGAAGAACTTCCTGTGGGAGAAGGGGTTCCGGTTCTACTGCCTGACGCCGAAAACGCGCCACCGTGTCCACAGCGGCTGGTCAAACGTTGACTGGCATATGCTTTACGATTCCAACTTCGGCGACCCCTATCGCCTGGACAAACGGGCGCCGTGCGTCGGCGAACACCAGCTGCACATGAACCCCGCCGCAGCCCGGGACCTGGGCATTAACGACGGTGACTACGTCTATATCGATGCCAACCCGGCGGACCGTCCCTATTTTGGCGCCCGGCCGGACGATCCTTTCTACAAGGTGTCCCGTTGCATGCTGCGCGTGAAGTACAACCACGCTTACCCTTACAACACCGTGATGATGAAGCACGCTCCTTTCATTGCGACTGAAAAGAGCGTCAAGGCCCATGAGACACGTGCCGACGGGCGGGCGCTCTCGGAGAATACCGGCTACCAGGCCAACCTGCGTTACGGCTCGCAGCAGTCGGTGACGCGCAACTGGCACATGCCCATGCACCAGACCGACACGCTGTTTCATAAGGCAAAGGTGTCTATGAGTTTTCTCTTCGGCGGGGAAGCCGACAACCACGCCATCAACACCGTACCCAAGGAAGCGCTGGTGCGAGTGACTAAAGCCGAAGACGGTGGCATGGGGGGCCAGGGCATCTGGGCGCCGGCAACGACCGGCTTTACGCCCGACAACGAGAGCGACTTCATGAAACGCTACCTGGCTGGGGAGCTAATCAAGGTCAAGGAGTAAAGGGAGGAACCATGCCCTACAAGGAACCGGACCCCGGCGACCCCCACGTTCTGGTGGGCGTCGCCCTGCCGGCGGACAGGGAAGCGATGGAAGAAATGGCCTACGTCTTTGCCGAGGAGTACGCCCGTCTGGGGTACGACCGGACCCGGCTCCTCTGGCTGTTCAAAAATCCTTTTTACGGCGGCGCCCACGGCGCGTATCAGGTCCTGGGCGAGGAAACGGTCCGCGCCATCATCGATGAATGCCTGGCTGCCTGGGGCGGCAGCCGATTTTCGATTTCGGATTCTGGATCGCCGATTGACCCCGGAGAAATCGAAAATCGCAAATCTAAAATCCAAAATGAAGAAGAGGAGCGCTAGGCATGCCCAAGGTCTATAACTGGCAACTCGGTCGGGAGATGGAGTACCCCTATCAAGGAGCGTACCCGCGCCGGCAGTTCGCCTTTGTCTTTAATATCAACCGCTGCATCGCCTGCCAGACCTGCACCATGGCGTGCAAATCGACCTGGACCTTCAGCAAAGGCCAGGAACATATGTGGTGGGCCAATGTGGAGACCAAGCCCTATGGGGGCTATCCCCAGTTTTGGGACATGAAGATTCTCAAGTTGCTCGAGGAGGCCAATCCGGGAGGACAGCAATGGACGGAACCACCCACCGGCGATTCCAGGGCGCCCTACGGCCGCTTCGACGGAAAGACGGTCTTTGAAGCCAAGCAATCCCTGCGGCCGGGAAGCTCCCGGGTGCTGGGCTACCTTCCCAGCGACGAGGAGTGGAACTCTCCCAATATCTACGAGGACAACCCGGTGGGCAAAAAGGGCGTGCCCAACCAGTACGACAAGGAAGGCGTGAGCGGTCCCGAGCACAAGACCTGGTTTTTTTATCTCGCCCGCATCTGCAACCACTGCTCCCACCCCGCCTGCCTGGCCGCGTGCCCGCGCAAGGCGATCTACAAACGCCCCGAGGACGGCATCGTCCTCATCGACCAGAAGGAGTGCCGCGGCTATCGCAAATGCGTCGAGGCCTGCCCCTACAAGAAGAGCATGTACCGCGGGAACACCCGGGTCTCGGAAAAATGCGTCGCCTGCTACCCGCGGATCGAAGGAACGGATCCGGAGAGCGACGGGCAGCCCATGGAAACCCGTTGCATGGCCGCCTGTGTGGGTCAGATCCGCATGCAGGGCCTGGTGCAGCTCAACTCCGATGGGACCTGGGCCGAGGACCGTCAACACCCTCTGTATTATCTCGTGCACGTGGCCAAGGTGGCGCTGCCTCTCTACCCGCAATTGGGCACCGAGCCCAACGGGTACTACATTCCGCCGCGCTGGGTGCCCCGGCCTTATTTGCGCCAGATGTTCGGTCCCGGCGTCGATGAGGCCATCGAGCGCTACGCCTATCCCGACCGCGAGCTGCTGGCCGTGCTCCAGCTCTTTCGAAGGTCGAACCGGATTATTTACCGCTACGAGATAGAGAAGGGACCCAAGGTCTACGAGGCGACGCTCCGCGGCCGTAAGATCACTACGTACGACGACACGGTGATCGCCTATGGCCAGGACGGTAAGGAGATTTTTCGCACGGCGGTGGAGGAGCCTATTTACGTGCGCCCGGGGATTCACGCGAATTCGATATGATCGATAAGCCGTCAGCTATCAGCCCTCGGCATTCAGCTGAGAATTAGAGTCAGGAGAACCAAGTGCAAACTTCAAATGCGGAGACTGCTCGCCAAGACAATGAGATCGACCTGGCTCTCTGCCGGGCCGCCCTCTACAGCGCGCTGGCCCTTGGCTTCCGACCGCCGACGGAGCAAACCGTGGATCGGCTGGTCACGCCGGAGAGCACAGACGCCCTGGCCGACGCCGCTGCCGCCCTGGATGCCGGCCGTACCCGCGACCTGGCCCAGGCAGCGCGGGCCATTGGCAGCAAAGGAACGCTGTCGGTAGCCCACCTTCTCGCCTCGTACAGACGCCTATTCGGCCATACCGTGCGCAGCCCCGTAGCGCCCTACGAAACCGAATACGGGGCGGAGGCCCTGTTTCAGCAACCTCAGGAATTGGCGGATCTCATCGGATTTTACCGGGCCTTCGGCCTGACCATGAATACAGCCGAACACGAGCGCGCCGACCACGTGTGCTGCGAGTATGAGTTTCTCTGTTTCCTGTCCCTCAAGGAGGCGTACGCCCTGGAACAGGGGGACGCCGCCATGCTGGAAGAGACGGTGAAAGCCCAGCGTCTTTTCCTGCGCGATCACGTGGGACGGTTTGTGCCCGCCTTTGCCGGGAAGCTCACGCGGGAGGACGGCAGCGGTTTTTACGCGGCCCTGGCCGAGCTGGCCTCCCGGTTCGCCGCCTGGGACTGTGCCAGACTGGGGGTACCCCTGGGGCCCGAGAGTTTGAGTTTACGCCCCGCGACCGATGACCGTGTCCCCATGGCATGTGGAGGAGAGACAGAATGTCCATTGACGGTCGACTCCCACAGGCCGCAGAAGACAGAGATTTAGGGTCCCAAGGCGCCGGGCCCGCCCTCCTCTACGATCCACGGCTTGTGGAGGAGGGGGTATTTCTGGCGCTCGGCGAACATCCCGAAGCGCAGGACTTCCAGCGGCAGCGCGACCGCCTGTACGAAATGGCCGACCCGGAAGAGCGGGAACACGCCTTTCACGAGCTCCATCGGGCATGGTTTCGGCGGCTGGGACTGGCCGATGGGATCACAGCGGCGCTGGCTGAGCAACCACTGTTGGCTTCCGCCATCAAGACCTGCGTGATCGCGTGCGCCCCGGGAAAGAGGCAGGAGGAAGCCGACCTCCTGGTCAGACACGAAGAGGATCTACAGGACAGGGAGCGCCGCACGTTGCGACTTCTGATCAGCCCCGAGTCTCTGCTCGATCCCCCGGCGTTACGGAATTTTCTCCGCCACGAGCTCTTCCACATCCGGGACATGGTCGATCCCCGCTTCAGCTATGAACCGGAATTACCGGTCGCAGAAGCCGGGCCCGCTCATGATCGCCTGCTTCGGGATCGCTACCGCATTCTGTGGGACATGACCATTGACGGCCGCATGCTGCGCCGCGCATGGGCCCCGGAAGCGGTCCGCGCCCGGCGACTGGACGAATTCGCCCGCGCCTTCCCCATGTTCGGAGCGCAGACCTTGCAAGTATTCGGCAGTTTTTTTGACCACGAACCGCATACCCACGGGGAGCTGGTCGCCATGGCCCGCGACCCCAGAGCCGTATTGGGAAATTCACGTGGCGCCCAGCAGCCGGGCAGCCGTTGCCCGCTCTGTCATTTTCCTTCCTATGCCTTTGAGCCGCGCCCCGAATCCTTAGGAGCGACAGCCCTCGGATGGATTACCCGGGAATTTCCCGATTGGAAACCTTCCCGGGGCCTTTGCCTCCAGTGCGCGGACCTGTACCGGGCCCGGCGCTAGATTCGCCGGCCTGCCGCCTCCGGTAAGAGCTTTTCCCTTGTAATTTACCCACAAGCAAGGCATGGTAGCGACAGCACTCCCTGTGTCCTATTTTGCCTAACGACAACAAAAGCAGAGCAGGCAATCGGCCAAGCTCGGAAATGTCAGGGGAAAAAGTGCATGACGATCAGATCGCAGTCATGTCTGGCCTACAAAGCAAGAAGCGATTCCACGTTGTCCTGATCAAGCCCTCCCGCTACGACGACGACGGTTACGTGATCCGCTGGGCCAGGGCGATTATTGTTTCCAATTCACTGGCCGTCGTCAACGCCCTCACGGAAGATGCCATGCGCCAGAGCGTCCTGGGCTCCGACGTCGAAATCGTCCCCCATTGGTTCGACGAGACCGTCAAACGGGTCCCCGTCAAAAGACTTGCCCGGCAGGTGCGCGCCGCGGGGGATCGGGCCATCATCTGCATGGTCGGCGTCCAGTCGAACCAGTACCCGCGCGCCGTGGACCTCTGCCGGGAATTCACGGCCCTCGGCCTCAAGACCATGATCGGCGGTTTTCACGTGAGCGGGTCCATCGAGATGCTCCCCACGATCCCGCCGGAGATTCAAAGCGCCATGGACGACGGCGTCACCATGGTAGCCGGCGAGGTAGAGCAGCGTTGGGGCGACCTCTTGCAGGACGCCTATCACGGCACTTTGAAACCCCTTTACAATTTTCTCGGCGACAAACCGGCTCTGGAGAGTATCCCGCCACCCTTCGCCAGCGCGGATAACCTCCGCCATTTTCTACCGTCCCGCCAATCTTCCTTCGACGCGGGGCGGGGCTGTCCTTTCCAGTGCAGCTTCTGCACCATCATCAACGTTCAGGGCCGCAGCATGCGCGCCCGCACCCCCGACGACGTGGAGGCGCTCATTCGCAGGAACTACGCCCAGGGCATACGGGAGTACTTTATCGCGGACGACAACTTCGCGCGCAATCCCAACTGGGAGCCCATCATCGACCGCATCATCCGGCTCAGAGAGGTAGACAAGATCCCCATCAGGCTCATGGTGCAAATCGATACGGTGGCCCACCGCATCAAGCGCTTCGCGGACAAGATGGCGCGGGCCGGCTGCCGGCGGGTCTTTATCGGCATGGAGAGCGTCAACCCGGAAAATCTGAAAGCCTCGGCCAAGTACCAGAACCAGCTGTCGGAATACCGCACCATGCTCCAGGCCTGGCGCGACAGGCACGTGGTCACCTATGCCGGATACATCCTCGGTTTTCCCGGCGACACTTACGAGTCCATCATGCGCGACGTGGAGTATCTTAAAAGGGAGCTACCCCTGGAGTTAGCGGAGTTTTTCATCTTGACCCCGCTTCCCGGGTCGAAGGATCACCAGCAATACGCGGCCCAGGGCGTCCCCCTGGATGAGGACTTGAACAACTACGATACAAGCCACCCCTGCATGGACCATCCCAAGATGAGCCGCGAAGAACTGCTCCGCGCCTACCGCGACGCCTGGAAGTCCTATTACAGCCGGGAGCACATCGAGACGATCCTGAAACGCCGCAAGGACAACCGGCGGACCCGCATCGTTATGCACATGCTCTGGTTTTGCAGCTCGGTCTTCATCGAAAACGTGCATCCCCTGCTGGGGGGACTTTTCCGCCTCAAGGGACGGCGCCAGCGATCCCCCCGGTTGCCCCTGGAGTCGATCCCCGCCTACGCCTGGCGAAGAGCCAGGGACGTCTCGCTGTGGCTCGTCCGCATGGCCGCGCTCTTTGTGAAGATCCGCTTGATCCTGCGAAAGGTGAACCGCGAAGAAAATAGAGATTACACCGACGTGGCCATCAGTCGAGCCACCCCGCTGCCGGGAAAGACGCCGTCTCTTGCTTCAACCAAATCAGCGAATGCCATGGACCGGGCCGCGGTAGCCGGCGGCGCACGGCCAGGTTAGCCCGGTTGCCATCTAACCTCGTGCCAGGGGCTCCCTCACCCAACGATTTTTCATACCGGGCCCTGAGTTCCTTCCCTGGCATGTAACGGGCCACTGCCCTTCCAGCGGTCGATGATTCGACATCAGACCGTTGCAGCGGCCGGTTGCGCCATGGATTGACGCCCCTTACCCCAACGGCTGATACTCCATTAACCCGGATGCAATATTCGGACTTCCTCTACAGCCGTTCCTAGATCTGGGAATAGCAGCCGGGTCTTTTGCCTCGGAATCTTGAGAACCGCCTGGAATATCAACCGTTTTCCCTATGGCATACCCCTTGCCTATGTGTAAGTTCCGAGGTTTTTACTGATTTTTGGTGTCCCCGAAAGTCACAGGCGTTGCAGATATGAAAAATGCATTGTACGTGGGCATCAACATTGGAGCCCTGACTGTAAAAGTCGTCGCAGTACGAGGCGACGAGAAGTGCCCGAGGGTCGTCCCGCACCAGGGGCGTCCTCTTCAAGTCCTCGAAGAGCTGCTCGCGGGGCCGGAATTCGCCGATGCGGAGTCCTTCTGCGTGGCGGGCCAACTGGGTCACATTTCCGAGGTGGCGGCCATGCAACGGGCCCTGAAAGAGCTGGAGGGCGAATTTGATGCCGTGGCATCGCTTGGCGGGGAGTCTTTCCTGGTTTACCTCGTGGCGGACCGGCGGATCACCAACGTCCTGTCGCACAACAAGTGCGCCGCAGGAAGCGGCGAGTTCTTCGTACAGCAAATAGGCCGGATGGGCCTCGAAATTAACGAGGCCATCCGGCGCTCCTTCGACGGCAAGACCGTGCCGCTGGCATCCCGCTGCTCGGTTCACTGCAAATCGGACATCACCCATAAGCTCAACCGGAAAGAGGCCCTCCCGGAGGACATTCTTCACACGTTAAACGAGAGCATGGCCGACAAGGTAATCTCGCTGCTGGAAAAGGGGCAACACGAATTACGGCGCGTGCTTGTAATCGGCGGCGTGGCCCGCAATGGAGCAATGCTGGCAGCGCTTCGAGAGAAGCTCCCCCATACGGAGTTCGTCGTACTGCCGGAGAGTCCCTGGTTCGAAGCCTGGGGCTCGGCGCTGCTCGCCCGGGACGATCGCCGATATGCTTCACCCAAATTAGCGCTCCAGCCAAGTCTCGGTAGCCTGCCTCCGCTGCCAAGGGCCGCCGACCGGGTCCAGGCCATTGCCACGCCACCCCCGCAGCCTCCTCCCGACGGCCCGTTGGTTCTGGGCGTGGACGCGGGATCGACAACGACAAAAGCGGTGCTCCTCGATCCCGCCACCTACGGCGTGGTGGCTTCCCATTACCGGCGCACCCAGGGTGACCCCGTGAGAGCGACCCGGGATTGCTTGCGCGCCCTTGCCGGTCAGGGATCCGGGTATCGCATCGCTCTGGTGGGTACCACCGGCTCGGCGCGTGAACTCGTCGGGGCTTACCTGGGCACCGCCCACGTATACAACGAGATCTCAGCCCACGCCGCAGGGGCGACGCATTACGACTCCGGCGTGGACACCATTTTCGAGATTGGCGGCCAGGATTCCAAGTACATCAGCCTGCGAAACGGCGTCCCCGTAGATTATGCCATGAACAATGCCTGCTCCGCGGGCACCGGATCTTTTCTTGAAGAGAGCGCCCGGGGCGATCTGGGCATGAGCGTATCCGACATCGCTGCCATCGCTCTGTCCTCCGAGACGCCGGTGCAGTTCAAGGCCGGCTGCGCGGCCTTTATCAATTCCGACATCCGCATCGCCCAGCAGCAGGGTTACTCGCGCGAAAACATCGTCGCCGGGCTGGTTTACGCCATCAGCGCCAACTATCTCACCCGGGTCAAAGGGCCCCGTTACGTCGGCAAGAAGATATTTCTGCAGGGAGGCGTGGCTCTGAATTCCGCCGTGGGCCACGCCTTTGCGCAAAGCCTCGGACGCCAGGTCGTCATCCCTCCCAACCCGGAACTGGTAGGCGCCCTGGGAGTCGCGCTTCTCGCCCTTGAACGCTCCGGTCACTCGCTGGGTACAGCGACGGATCTACTTTCCCTGGCCGCCCCGGAGATGAAGGCCGTGGGCCGCTTCACTTGCAGGGCGTGCAAGATGCTGTGCGCCATCGACCACTTCGAGGTCATGGGCCGGAGGTTTCCCTTCGGCGGCCGTTGCAGCCTGTTCGAGAACGTCTGGAAGAGAAAGTCCCGCACCGCTGCGGCGCTGGATTGGGTCGAGGCAAGATCGGAGTTGCTTTTCCGTGGATTGACGAATAGTGGCCAGGGCAAGGGGCCGCCCGTCGGCATACCGAGAGCCTTGACCACCCATTCGTTGTACCCGCTTTACTCGACCTTTTTCGTCCGTCTCGGGATACAAACCGTATTGTCGGGTATAGATCCACGGGGTGAATTGAAGTCGTATTCCGGTTTTTGCTTTCCCATACAGATCGCCCACGGGGCCGTGCTGGACCTCCTCGGGGGCGGCGTGGATCGGGTCTTTGTGCCTCAGGTGATGCGCATGCCCCGCTGCGGCCCCCGCCGGGAGTCGTACCTGTGCCCGGTTACCCAGGCCAGCCCATATTTCCTGGCCAAGGCGTATCCCAATGCCCGATTCCTTTCTCCGCTGCTGGATTTTACCAACGGGTACGAGGCCGCTTCGGGGTTGGTGGAGATGGCCGTCCGGGAGTTGGGGTTCGACCGTGAGCATGCCGAACGGGCCTGGAAGGACGCCGTACGGGCCCAGACCGACGCCGAGGGCGCCCTCAAGGAAATGGGGCAGCAGGCCCTTCGGCAAGCGGTGGCAGAAGGGAAACCGGCCATTGTCCTGGCCGGTCACAGCTACAACGCGTTCACGCCGGAGGGTTCCCAGTCGGTGGGCAAGAAGCTCGCCAGCATGGGTGTTACGGCGATCCCCGCCGATTGTCTGGCGCCCCGGGGAGAGGGGCCCACCTCGTGGCACTTTGCCAATCAGGTGGTGAACGCCATGGCGCTTGCCAAAGAGCATCCCAACCTGTTCCTGCTTTGCGTGAGCAACTTCAGCTGTACCGTCGACGCTTTCACCCAATCCATGATGACCTCCGAGATGGGCTCCAAGCCCTACCTGATCCTGGAAATCGACGCCCATACCGCCGACGCCGGCGTCCAGACCCGGCTGGAGGCCTTCCTCGACATCATCCACAACTATCGCCAGGCTGAAAGGACAAAAGCCGTTTCTTTCACCCCATGCCGGCTTACCACCGGCGGCCGGGTGTTAACTTCCGATGGACAACGAGTCCCACTCGGCGACCCGCGAGTGAAGCTATACTTCCCCAACTTCTCCCCATTCCACTCGCAGGCCTTGGCCATGGCCCTTGGCTGGCTGGGCCTCAACCCCGGCGAGACGCCTCTCCTGGGAAGACACCATTTGGAAGCCGGCCTCCGGCACACCTCTGGACGCGAGTGTCTCCCCCTGCCGATTTGCGTCGGACAACTCCTCGAAATTCACGAAAGGCTTGGACCGGGAGAGATGGCGGGGTTCTACATGCTGGGAGGCGGCGCGCCCTGCGTCGTCGACGCCTATCGTGGCACGCTGGAACGTTTCATCGCCGAACAGAGGTGGTCGAACGTTTTTTTGCTCATCCCGGAGGAACAAAACGATTATTGCGGATTTAAGAAATCTACGCTGCTGGAACACCTGGCGCCGGTCATCCCTCTGGCGGATATTATGGTCGAGGTGGAGCAAGTGCTCAAGGTCGCGGGAACCGGCGACGCCCTGGATCGATTCCGCGGCCTGTGGCGGCGTCTTGTCGCCACGGCTGGGACCATCGAGCAGTTTCACGCCGAACTACCCGGATTCATCGACCGGTTGGCCCTACTTCCACGCCGCCAAGATCCGAAGGAATGTCCAAGGGTGCTCGTCACGGGCGATTTCTTCACTCGCTTCAGTCCTTTCTTCATGGAGAACGTCTACGACCTCTACGCGCAAAGGGGCATCATCTTGAAGCCCGTCGATTTGAGCGATCTCTTTCTCTATGGCTCCTTTTACGCGGTAGCCGAAACCGCCCGTGCCTGGGGAATGCAACCGGGCGGCCTCGCCCTTGCCCGTGCCTGCACGAGGATCCTGCGCCCGGATGGGAAGCAGTATATGGAGGACTGGCTCACCTATCAGGCAGAGAAAAAGTCCGCAGAACGTTACCGGGGTCTGTTCCGCAAGACCGGGCTGCTGGTGGCAGGTTCCAGGGATGTCCCCTTACTTTTCGCGAAAGCATCCGAGCATGTTTCCCCCACCATCTTCGGCGAGACCATCCCCACAGTGGGCGACGGCGTCCAGGCCGAGGCCGAGGGTTACGACGGCATCATCCTTATCGGACCGTTCAACTGCCTCCCCTTCCGGATCTCGGAGGCCATCCTCAAGCCCCTGAGCATGCAGCATGGCATGCCCATCTTCACCTATGAAAGCGACGGGTACGGCGTCTCGGCTGCAAACCTGAGGCAGGTGGACGTTCACACCCAGCAGGTTCTCGAGCACGCGGCCCGCAAGCGGACAGTGCCACGGCCGCCTGCGGCAGGGTCTCCGGCCTTCGCCTGAACCCTCTTGGCAATTGCAGGAGAACAGGCTAAAAAAGTCTCCCATACCACGGGTACGGAGGTTTTATGGGAAGCAAGGGAAGAGAAATTGTCGGCATGGACGTCAACAGAGTCCTGGAACTCCTCAACAAAGCGCTGGCGGATGAATGGCTGGCCTATTACCAGTACTGGCTGGGCTCCAAGGTCGTTGCAGGACCCATGAAGGACGCCGTGATAGCCGAGCTGATTCAGCACGCGGCCGACGAGCTCAGACACGCCGACATGGTGGTTCAACGCATTGTCCAATTGGGCGGGACGCCCCTGACCTCGCCGGAGCAGTGGTTCAAGTGGACGAACTGCGGCTACGACGCGCCCGACGATCCCGGAGTGCAAAAGGTCCTGGAGCAAAACATCAAGGGAGAACAGTGCGCCATCACCACCTACAACGCCATCATGCAGGAAGTGGCAATGAAAGACCCCATCACCTACAACATGGTGGTGCAGATTTTACAGGACGAGGTCACCCACGAAGAAGACCTCCAGGCCCTTGCGGAGGACCTCAGCGCCCTTCTGAAGAAATAGCCGCAGCCCCGCCCGGAGACGTCACGGGCTTCCCCAGACCTTTCGGGCGGTATCCACGACGAGGGCGAGCTTTTGCCATTGGTCTTCCGCGGAGAGGATGTTCCCTTCCATCACCGAGGCGAAGCCGCACTGGGGGCTGAGTGCCAGGTCGTCCACCGGCACGTACCTCGCCGCCTCGTCGATGCGTCGCGCCAAGGCGTCCACGGATTCCAGCCGGGGGGATTTGGTGCTTACGAGCCCCAGCACGGCGGTTTTTCCCCGCGGCACGAATCGCAGCGGCTCGAAGCTCCCCGCCCGGTCGGAATCGTACTCCAGGAGGAAAGCGTCCGCCTGGAGCGTCCCGAATAACTTCTCCGCAATGGCGTCGTACCCACCCTCGGCAAACCACTGGCTTCGGTTGTTGCCACGGCACAGATGAATCGCCAGAATGGCGCCGTCCCCGCGCGCGCCCGCAAGGCACTCGTTGTCGGCTCGAAGCGCCTCATCCAGCGCGGCCTGGGGATCCAACCCCATTTCGCCTTTGATGTAATCACGCCACTTGGGGTCGATGTAATAGCAGTAGCGCGGGGCGTCCAGCTGGATGTAACGCACCCCTTCGTCCACCAGCGCGCGGACCTCAGCCTTGATGATGGGAACGATGTGCCAGAGAAGCGCCGAATGATCGGCGTAGAATCTGTCCGTGACCCCGGCCTTGTAGTGGATGGCGGGAAACTGGTTCGCCGAGGGCAACGTGACCTTGATGTCGCCGGGGCTGTGGGCCTTCATGAAGTCAAGCTCGCCGCGGGTGAGGCTTCGGATCTGCCTGATTCTTCCCACAACGATTCCGGGAACGCTCCGCGCCTGCACTGCGGCACTGGATTCACCGGCCCGCCAGGAGCGCGGCACCGTCTCCTTCTCGTCGATGCCCTCCACCGAATCGCTGAAATCGCTCATGAAGTTGCGACGGCGCATCTCCCCGTCCGTAAAGATCTTTAGTCCGAGCCCTTCCTGGCGTCTGAGCACCCGGAGAATGTGCGCGTCCTCCAGCTCCTTGAGCCTCCTGGGATCCGCCCCGGCCCGGCGCGCCTCCAAGAGCTCCGGCGGCCTGAGCAGGCTCCCTACGTGATCCGCTCTATATTTTACCCCCATAAGGCTACCCCGGTCCTCCTTGACAAGCCGTGTCTCTATGGGTTAATCGGATTGTGACTGAAGTCAATAAGCACAGCGCCGCAGGGCCGAGATTTTTACCAGGCGCAAGGGAGGTACCATGGAAGCTCGTGACGTTTCCGCAGTCCAAACGCGGGCCGTTGCCATACCGTCCTGGCTGGGCGGCGTCCTCTCCCTCCTGCTCGCAGGCACTGTGGTTTATCTCGCCCTTTTCTCCACCTACCCTGCCATCCACGACACCATGCATAAAGTAAGGCACTCCCTCGCCATCGTTCCATGCCACTAAGGCTCCTCCTGGCCTTCCTCTTGCTGTCGGCCACTGAAGCCAAAGCCTCACCCGACCTGCGACTGACCGTGGATCCGCCCGCGGATACGGTGCGGCCGCTCCGCGACGAGGCCCGTCTGACACTTTTGCCGGAAGGGACGGCGGCCGCCCAAGGGCCGGTTCGCTGGCGATTGACCGTGGACCTGCCTCCTCCGGGGAGGATTTTTTCGACGGATTTTCCGCGGATAGAGGGAAAAGGGCTCCTGGACATCGGATTTCAAACGATGGGGGAAGCCGTCCAGTGGCGTATGGTATTCCCCATTCGCGGCCGCTACGAGATCAAGGTCAAGAGCGAAGCCGATGGCCGGGCGCCCGTGGATCGCGCTTTTCCACTGGAAATCCGGGAAGACCCTGCCCGGCTGCTTTACCTTGGATTGTCCCTCGCCGGCGTCTTCCTCCTCGGCTGTCTCATGGGTTGGGCCGCACCAGGCTCGGGAGTTTTTCTTGCGGTGTTGCTTTTCTCGCTTTCCGGCGTTGCAGCTCAAGAGAGGATGAACGTTGGCGCCGCAAAGGTTGGGGCCCTCACCCCAGTGAAGCTGGTTCTCTCGGACACCGAGGCTTCCCGGGTAAACCTTTCCATCGTGAAGCTGGAGGACGGGAAACGTCTCTTTCATATCGAGGATGTCACGGTTCCCGGCGGGGCCACCTGGAACTACCATTTTTTCGACGGCACGCCTCATCAGGTGCGCGCGTCCATCCGCAAGGGAACCGTTCTCCCCCCCTTGACGCTGGAAAGAGACGTTCACGTGGAGGCCCTGGACCCGCCGGGCAGAACGGTTGCTGTCACCTACGCCATTTTTCTCGTGCCGCTCCTGGCCGGCTGGCTCGCCGGCAGGTGGATCAAGAGGCTGAAGACAAATCCATCACTCCCCGCTCCTCCGCCTTCCTGAGAAAGCCGGCCCCCGCGCTTTTGGAGAAAGCAAGCGGCCTTGCTCGTACGCCGCGACCTCTTGCCTATTTTTTTCTATCCTTTCTGCAAACCATAATAAATCATCAATGATTCAACGTGTGGGTTAACGTTCAGGCTGAGCCGACGAGTCCCGCCTATGAAGCGGAAGAACGAAGATCCGTAGCAAGCCCAGCGGTTAGGTTCCAATGATCTCGTTTAATCCCTCAATAACCTGAGCAAGTTCCTCTGGTGACGTCCTTCCAATGACCTTCCCTATTCTTTCAACCGAAAGCGTTCGAATCTGACTAATTTTTACCCACGATTTTTTCTGGAGTCCTTTAGTATGAAGCTCAAGTGTCAATGGAAAACCCGCGCGTTGGGGTTGACTCGTGAGAGCAACGGCAATCACGGTTCCAGAACGTTCATTGAAAACATCCTGGCTCAGAATCAATACGGGGCGTCGTCCTGCCTGTTCCCGTCCTCGTACCGGATTCAAGTCAGCCCAGCGGATCTCACCTCTCAGTATTCGGGCCATTCCGCCAGATCCTCAGAAAGGCCTTCTTCGGCGAGCGCCTTCTCGAATTTCGGATCGAGCTTGGCGCACTCTTGGGCTAAACGGCTTCGCTCGAGACGGGCGAGTTTTTCCGCAACCGCCTCTTCGATAGCCTGGCTACGATTGGGAAAGACGTGTTTCTTTACCAGCTTGTCGAGACGCTCGAGCGTGGATTCATCTAAGGAAATTGCAACTTTGGACCTTGCCATGGGCACCTCCCGAGTATGACAATACGTCATACTCACGCACATGTCAAGGTAGCGTCCGCTTGGAACCCAAAGTTACGGCTGAGCAGCCGGTCCCGCCCATCAAGCGGTAGGACGAAGGTCTGGCCCAAGCCGGGTTAGGGTCTACGCCGCCACTGTGACAGCAGTCTGTCATATGCCGCATGCGAGCCGATCCAGTACCAAACGATTTCGTCGCCTTCCAAAACTCCCACTGCCCGATAACCAGCGCTGATCCTAACGGAATAGATTGGCCGTGTAGGATGGACAGGCTTGAAACGAAGACTCGGATGATTCGGATTCTGCTGGAAAAGTCGATATGCCCGACGGGCTTGGCGTTGAATCTCTGTTGGCAGTTCGGCGAAAGCTCTCCTGAATCCCGCAGTAGTGTGCGAGATCACAACTTTTCCGGGTCAAGCTTCTCAGTCCGTCCAGCACGGTGCTCTGCCAATGCTTCGTCGGCAAGGTCCGCAAGCAAATCCTGTGATCCTGCAAAGAGCTCCTCCCAACGCCGCTCGGAGGCAATCTCCTCCAGAAGGATGCGACCCAGTGCGTCCTGCTCGCCCTCGGGAAGCTTCGAAGCCTCCTCAAATGCTTTTTGAAGCAGCTTTGTCATTTCATCCTCCGCCAAAAAAGTCTATCAAAAAGCGATCTACGAATCGACCTTCCAACAGTATTCGACTTTCGACCCTAACGCTCGATGAGATTCTACACCAAACAGCATCTATATTACTGCGGAATCGATCTGCACGCCAGGACCATGTACCTGCGCGTCCTGGACCAGCAAGGCCAGATCGTGCTCCAAAAAAACTTGCCCTGTCATAGGGGACGTTGCGGCTTTTGTGGCTTTTCTTATTTCCGTTCCAGCAGCTTTCCCCACCGTTTGCCCTCTAGCTGCCCACGGTGCACCGCCTTGTATACGGACTCCGCCCTCACACCGAGGGGAACCGCCAACTGCCGTCCACTTCGCCCTAAATACTCCACCCACAAA
>Ga0326597_10001164_pt1 | contig 43309 bp, 40 predicted proteins | sample RVTome_12_FD_203789 | JGI IMG/M metagenome (GOLD analysis project Ga0326597, IMG submission 203789) | Soil microbial communities from uranium-contaminated site in the Upper Colorado River Basin, Wyoming, United States - RVT100D185 | ecosystem: Environmental > Terrestrial > Soil > Contaminated >...
ACCCCCGCCATCGATCGTGGCGCAGGTTTCAGACCCCCGCCATCGATCGTGGCGCAGGTTTCAGACCCCCGCCATCGATCGTGGCGCAGGTTTCAGACCCTCGCCATCGATCGTGGCGCAGGTTTCAGACCCTCGCCATCGATCGTGGCGCAGGTCTTTAGACCTGCGGAATCCTCTTCGAGTATCGTGGGCCGGATGGCGCGCACGGCACCGCCCTGGATCAGGCTCTACTACCTCGCGACGCCGCTCTTCGCGCTGGCTGACTGGGCGGGCGCAAACGTCAGGACGGCCGGACTCGAAGGCCATCCCGAGTGGCGGATCGGCTACTACGCGCTCTGCACCGGCGCGGGCCTGCTGCTGTATCTCCGCCCGGCCTGGTCGGCGGGCGTGGGGCTGGTCGAAGCGTCGGCGAACGTGGGGCTCCTGATCCTCGGGGTTCTGCTGCCGTACTTCGATGCCATCGATGCCGCGGCGCAGCGCCAGACCTTTGACCGCCTGCCGTTCGGCCCGGGGTTCCTCGCGAACTTCCTGATCTCCGGCGGCGTCTGGGTCGCGATCTTCCAGCGACAGCTGTTCCGGCTGCAGCGCGGGAGCTGATTCCCCCGCCTCCCGCCAGCTCATCGGTGTGCCGTTCTCCCCCCGTTCCGCCCACATCGGTCTCCTGGGGTGTTTTTCCCCCCGATCTGGGGCGAATTACCCGGCGGAATGGGTCGTCGGCCCGATTGTCGGGGTCCCGCCGCGGGTCTACCTTGTCAGTAGACAGAGCCGGGCCCCGCTCGGCAGGGACACAAGGAGGTCGGTCATGTTCCGGCACACAGGCGGCGAGACGACGAGACACGGGTTCTACTGGAACGCACGCACCTGGGCCATCACGGTGGTGGAGCGGCAGGGCGGCGAACTGCCGGGCGACGCGCGGGATCGCTACGCGCGCATCCCGGTGCTGGCCATGCTGGTGGTGGCGCCCTTCATGGGGGCGGCGTACGTGATGTTCCTCCCCTTCATCGGCTTCGCGATGGTGCTCGACTTCGTCGCGCGCCGCGTCGGCCGCGGCGCGAAGGCGAGCGCCCTGACGCTCTCGGCGGTGGTGTCCCCGCGGTGGCGCCCCGGCGAGGCGTACCTGGCGAAGGACGAGAAGTCCGGCGAGGCGGACGCGGGCGACAAGGGCGAGGACGCCAACGCCCAAAATCGGTGACGCTCACTCGATTCGAATGACTCCCCGGCGGAGGGCGAAGCGGATGAGGTCGGTTCGGCTGTGCAGATCGAGCTTCTCCATGATGCGTTCGCGGTGCGACATCGCAGTCTTGACGCTGATGTCGAGAAGCTCGGCGACCTCCTTGTTGCTCCGCCCCTCGGCCACCAGCTTTAGCACCTGCTTCTCCCGATCCGTCAGGGAGTCGTAGGGGTCGGCGGCCGGCGCGGCCGCCGACCCCTCGCGCTCGCGCATCACCTCGCGCGCCACGTCCGGATCCAGGACCAGGCCGCCGCGCGCCGCGGCACGCACTGCCGCCACCAGTTCGGCCCCCGCGGACTTCTTCAGCACGTAGCCGGCGACCCCGAGCTTCATGAACCGGCGGATGTACTCCCGATCCTCGTACTGCGTCAGGACGAGCACCTTCACGTCTGGCTGCTCCTTGCGGATCTGCAGCGTGGCCTCCAGCCCGCCGAGCCCCGGCATGGCGATGTCCATCACGACGAGGTCCGGACGCAGCCGACGGGTCGCCTCGATCGCCTCCGCGCCGTCGGCCGCCTCCCCGACCACCTCGATCTCGTCGGCCGCCTGGAGCAGCGCCCGGATGCCTTCCCGTACGATGGCGTGATCGTCGGCGATTAGGACGCGAATGCTAGCCACGCGCGGTCTCCTTGGGAAGCGGTACGCGGACGGTGACGTCCACCCCACGGCCGGGCGCCGAGTCGATCGTGATCTGACCGCCGACGAGCTCCATTCGCTCGCGCATGCCCAGCAGACCGAGTCCCCGCGCCGTGTCGCCCGACACGCTCACCGCGGCCGGATCGAAGCCGCGCCCGTCGTCCTCGACCTCGATCAGCAGTTCGCCGTCGACCGTCCCGCACTGAATGAGTACGGTCTCGGCCCCGGCGTGCTTGGCGATGTTCGTGATGATCTCCTGCACGACCCGGAAGATCGCGACGGCCAGCTCGGCGGGCAGGCGCCGCTCGAGGTCGGCGCACTCGCTGCGCACCGTAATGCCGAGCGGCGTCAGGTGTCGCTCGGCATACCACCGGATCGCCGGCAGCAGGCCCAGGTCGTCGAGGATCGACGGCCTGAGATCGTAGATGAGCCGGTGCAGCTCGTCCAGCGCCCGAACCGTGAGCGCCTTGGCCTCCGACAGCCGCTCCCGGATCGCAACGTCGGGCAGCGTGGCGCAGGCGGTCTCGAGGCCCATCGCCAGCACGCTCAGCGTCTGGCTGGTCTCGTCGTGCAGCTCCCGAGCGATGCGCTTGCGCTCATCTTCCTGCGCCGCGATCACGCGGCTGAGGAGCTGACCGCGCCACTGCTCGCGCGCCTGCAGTGCACGGTTGAGGTGCGCCAGCTCCTCGGTGCGCTCCGCCACGCGCCGCTCGAGCTCGGCGTTGGCCCGCTCCACCTCCTCGAGCGACCGCTTCAGGTCGACACGCATCGCTTCGAGCGCGTTTCCGAGCCGCCCGACCTCGTCGCGGCCGAGCGATGGAATCGGGTCGCCCAGCTCGCCGCCGCCGATCTTCTCCGCCGCCTCGGTCAGCAGCACCAGGGGGCGGGTCACGCTGCGCGCGGCTCCCCAGGCGACGAGCAGACCGAGACCGAGCAGCACCGGCCCGAGCAGCAGGAGCTGCCAGCGGAATCCGGTCACGACTGCCAGGGACTCGTCGGCCCGCTCCCGCACGACGATGACCCACGGAGCACGCGCCAGCGGCGCCAGGGCGAGCGTCCCGTCGGACCCGGCGATCCGCGCGGCCGGCCGGCGGTTGCCGGCCCTCGCCGCGGCCAGCGCGGGCTCGACGGCGGCGGCGTCCCGACTCTCGGTGAACTGGCGCCCGGCCTCCGTCGTCGCCAGGACGACGCCCCGGGCGTCCACCAGTTCCACGTGCCCTCCGGGTCTCGTGCGGAAGAGCCTGACCAGGCCGGTGAAACCGGCCGCGGTCGGATCGATCTCGCCGGCGACCAGACCGACCGGCCGACCGCGCCAGTCGAAGATCGACACGAGCAGGTACACGCTCCGACGCGAGCCGTCGTCGGCCAGGTTCGTCACCGCCGGCCGCTCCCCGGTCATCGCGGCGCGCGCCGCGGCGATCACGGATGGCCCGAGCGACCGCGCCACGTCCCGCGACGGCTCCTCCGCCACCACGCGTCCCTCGCGATCGAGGACGAGGATGGTCCGCATCACGTGCGCGTGCAGGATCGCCGTCCGGAGCGCCGCGCGCTCCGGGGTCTCGTCATCGTCGGCGGGATCGACCCGCGGGGCGGACGCCACGCCCTGCAGCAACTCGAGGTTTGCGCGCAGCAGGTCGTCGACCTGGTTGGCGAAGCTGGCCGCGAGCAGCTGGCGCTCTGCGGCGAGCTGCGCGCTGAGCGTGCCGAGACTCATCCAGCTCGCAGCGCCGAGGGCGACGAGCGGCCCGAGCACGCCGACCGCGATGAGGGTCAGGACCCGGGCCTGCAAGCGGTGGAAGCCGGTGGGCGCCGTGGCGGGCTGCGGCGTCATGGGCGCCTCCGTCTCAGGCTGCGCGCGATCGTCACCAGCTCGTCGGCCCGCCCCATGTACCGCAGCGCCAGCGTCTCGTTGGGTCGGTACCACACGAGGTCGTTGCCAATCCGCCCGTCGGGGAATTCCACGCGGAGGAGCACCGCGGAGCCCTCGGGCATCTCGACATCCGTCTGGTGGAGCGTGTGAACCGCGGGCATCAGTGTCATGGCCACGGAGGCGAGAGGGCCCGGGGCCTGGAAAATCATCAGCCGGTCGGGGGTGCCGTCACGGCCGGCGAAGGCGAGGGCCGAGCTGGCCGGTGGACCAGCGTACACCCGGATCGAGGCGGGCGGCCATTGCAGCGTGTCCGGAAAGAACGCCGGCAGGAACAGGCGGACCCCGAGGACGCGCTCGGTGCCGTCGATCGACTGGACCCGCGTGACGCCCTTGCGCTCGCCGGTCAGCAGGTGCGGAACCGCGTCGAGCGCGCGCAGCGCGCCGCCCGCCAGCGCCACCACGACCACGAGCGAGCCGATCAGGCTCACCGCCTCGCGTCCGGGCGATCTCCGCGGGTCCTCGGCCATCGGATCACACCACGAAGAACAGGAGCGTCGTCACCGCCGCGGCCGACAGGGTGAAACGTGCGGTGGCCAGCGGGCTCGGCGCGGGCGGCCAGGCGTCGAGGAGCCGGCGCCGCCGCGCCTCGAGCGCCACGGTGCGCCCCTTAGTGAACAGGTCGGCGAGGAACTCGTTGAAGGGGCCGACCGCGCCCGGCTTCGTCCCCCCGTTCGCCGGCCCGCGCCGCGGGCCCAGCGCCGCCATGCCGGCCGCCAGCGCGGCGGGCGCGCCAGTCGCCCGCGCCGCCAGGTCGTCGGCTCGGCGCTCCATTTCCAGCACGGCGGCGCGCGCCACGACCTGCGTCACGGGGTTGAACAGCAGGAGTGCGCGCGCCAGCATGACGGCCCAGCCCAGGAGGAGGTCGTGTCGCGCGACATGCGCCAGCTCGTGCGCCAGCGCGGCCCGCCGGATCTCCGGGTCCAGCCGCGCGAGCGCCCCGGTCGAGACGACGACCGCCGGACGCCAGGCGCCGGTCGTGAACAGCACCGGCCCCGGCGCCGCGACGCACCGGACCGCGGGCGCCCGCGTCAGGCCGAGTCGCGACGCGATCTCGGCGACCGTCGTCGCCAAGTCGTCTGGACCGTCGGCCGGTTGGGGTACGAGACCGCTCCGCCGGCCGCGCACGAGCGGGGTGAGGTCCCGGATGAACAACCCCACGCCCAGTGATGCCGCACCGACCAGGGCCAGCGCGTCGACGGGCAGGCCCGCGATACGCAGGGCGCGCCAGTGCAGCGACGCGAAGAGCGCGCCCGAATCGGCGAACGCCGGCGTGGCGCGGAAGGGCGCCAGCAGGCCGAGGACGGGGGGCAGGACGAGCGGCAGGATCAGGACCAGGAGCCGGTAGGCCAGGCGTTCACGGGGGTCGGCGAGCCTCCAGCCACGCAGCAGCGTCTCGACGACCGCCGCGGCCACGCACGCATGCAGGAGGCTCTCGACGAGGTACTCACGCAACCGGAGGCTCCTCGATCACGCCGGCCGCCTTGAGCCGCTCGTACTCGAGGGGATGCTCGTGACGGAGCCGCTCGATGCTGATCTGACCGGTAAAGATCGTCTTGTCGAACGGGAACACGTCCGGGTTGAAGTGCGCGTTGTAGATGTGCCAGACGATGACGACGAGGAACGCGAGCAGGCCCTCGTTGCTGTGGGCGACCTGGGACGCCGGGATCACCTCGCCCGGGAGCAGCCAGGCCGTCTCGATCGGAAACAGGAGCACGAAGCCGGTGACGATCACGACGGCGGCGCCCATCAGCAGGCCCCAGTATTCGAACTTCTGGCGGAAATCGAACCGGTCGAACCGGGGCTGCTCGTCGGACAGCCCCAGATAGAAGCGGAGATTGACGATCGCGTCGCTGAAATCCCGGCGCGTCGGCACGATCGACAGCGGGGTCGTCCCGCGCACCAGGCCCAGCACGACCATGCCGACGTGAAACGCCGTCAGCACGGCGAACACGACTCCGGCCGCGCGATGGACCCACCGCACGGACTCGATGCCGCCCATCGCGGCAATCAGGCTCTGTGCCCAGGCCGCCTCGGCGAACTTCTGGGGAAGACCGGTCACGGCCAGCACGACGAAGGTCGTCATCACCAGCACGTGCTCGACGCGCTGCTGGAGGCTGAATCGCTCGACAACGCCGCTCATCGGTTCACCACCACCCGCCACAGGTGCAGCAGGATCTGCAGCACGAGGCCCCCCATGATGAACGGGATGATGAACGCGTAGAACAGTCTCACGCCATACACCAGCGGCGCGTGCTCCCAGCTGGGCTCGTAGTGCGACAGCCAGGCCGCCGGGAAGTTCTCCGTCGCGCCCGTGTGACACTGCTGGCACGTCTTGACCAGATTGGCCCGCATGACCTTGGAGTCCGGATCGTCGGTCTTCTGGATGTCGTGCACGCCGTGGCAGTCCGTGCAGATGGCGGCAAACTCCCGCGTCGTCGAGACTGACTCGTTCCGCTGCAGTGACGCCGTCATCCCGTGGAAGTCATCGACGTAGGTCTGGAGCACGTTCGTCGACAGGCCGTACTGAGCCATCAGGAGCGCATTCGTATGACAGCTTCCGCACAGTTCAGGGGTGTGCAGGCGCCACTGCTGCTCGCGCGGCCCGGCGATGTCGTGCGAGCGGTGGCAGTCGGTGCAGACGGGCACGTCGACGTTGTTCCCTTCCATGAGCGCGCTGCCGTGCACGCTCCGCGCGTAGGTCCGCGACACGCCCGCGTGGCATTTCGCGCAGGTCAGCGACACCGCCGCCCGCGGCTGGCCGGGCTTCACGATGTCGTGCGCCCCGTGACAGTCGACACAGACCGGGGCGGTGATGTCGCCGCGGGCCAGCGACGCGTAGTGCACCCCGTCGACCGTCTTCGTGTAGTTGGCGAAGTGGCACCGCTTGCACTGCTCGTAGTACGCCAGCGTGAACTCCCGGCGGGTCTTGAACGGCCGGGTGGCGTGGGGCACCTCGGTCATGTCGGTATGGCAGTCGGTACACGCGAGCCGGTTGCCGTGCACCGAACGCCGGAACGCCTCGACCTCCACGTAGAGCCGCTGCTCGGCGCCGTCGGGCAGCGTCACCGTGAGCGCCGGGTCGCCGTGGCAGGCGAGGCAGGTCTCGCTCTGCTCGTCGAGCGGCGGCGCCGCCGGACCGGTGACCTGGAGGGCGAGGAGGAAGAGCGGCAGCACCGAGGACATGCCGACCTCGTGACAGCTGAACGGGTCCACGCGCGAGGCCAAACGGGCATCCGGCAGCCCGCCGGACGCTCTCCAATCACTCAAGCAACGGGATTGCCAGCATCGCCTCCACCGGAATGGCGTGACACCGGGCCATTTCTGCCGATCCGGACCGCCAGGCCCCACCAGGTTGACGGGTTTCCGGCAGCCGCGGCAGGCGGCCCGTGCCGCAGGCGTCGAGGACCGAGCGGCCGTCTGGATATCGGCCCGGTGACCGGCTACTATGCGGACGTCAACCAAGCGCCCTGCCGCCGGGGCTGGTGCTCGATCCGCTCCGGAGTCCGGAGCCGGGAGCCACGGTTGAAGAACCGCGGCTTTTGGGATTTCCGCAGCGTTTCAACTAGACTGAGCGCGAGAGCATTCGACGCCCGATGCCGTCCACCGTCCTGATTGGCGCCGCCGAAGTCATGCCCGCCCTGCTCGAGCGGGTGGAGGCCGTTGGTGAGGCGCTCAGCTTCCTGGACTCCGAGCCACTCGAGGCCCTCAAGGCGATCGCGGCGCATCGCCCGCGGCTGATCGTCCTCGAGCGGTTGTTCGCCGCGACCCCACGGGGCGCCGCGCTCATCAACCGCATCAAGAGCGACCCGTCGCTCACTCACGTCGAGGTGCGGGTGGTGTCGCACACGGGCGACTACGTGCGGACCGTGTCCCGGCCCGCGCCCGTGGTCCCGGCAGCGGCTGTCGCTGCCGGTCCTGGCGAGGCCGCCGCCGAGGACGAGGAGCCGGCCGTGCGGCCGCTCGACTGGCACGGCACGCGCCGCGCCAAGCGCGTGCGGTTCCGCGAGGGGGTCGAGATTCAGCTCGACGGCAACGCCGCCCGTGTCGTGGACATGTCGCTGATTGGCGCCCAGGCGCTCTGCCCGCGGGCGTTCCGGCCCGACCAGAAGGTCCGGATCACGATCCCGGGCGCGGAGCGCGCGGTGAGGTTTCGCGCGTCGGTCGCCTGGGCCCGCTTCGAGCTGGCTCGCCCGCCGGCCCTACCCCACTATCGCGTCGGCGTGGAGTTCGTCGACGCCGACCCCGAGTGGCTCGAACGCTACTTGGAGAAAAACGAGGCGTGAACGCGATCGTCACCGCAGCCAGGCCGGGACGATCGTGTCGGCGCGGATGATCGTGGACTCGCGCGCGGATCCGGTCGAGACGATGCCGACCGGCACCCCGGTGAGCGTTTCGAGGCGGGCGATGTACTGCCGGGCCTCGGCGGACAGCTCGTCAACCTGCCGCAGGCCCGCCGTCGGCCGGCTCCAACCGGGCCAGCGTTCGTAGACCGGTTCGGCATCGGCCAGCTGGGCCGAGTCGGAGGGCAGCTCCTCGATCATCTGGCCCCGCACCCGGTAGGCGGTACAGATCTGGATGTCGTCCAGGCCATCGAGGACGTCGAGCTTCGTGAGCGCCAGCGCATCCAGCCCGTTGATCCGCGCGGCATAGCGCACGGCGACGGCGTCGAACCACCCGCAGCGCCGCGGCCGGCCGGTCACGGCCCCGAACTCCTGCCCGGTCTCGCGCAGCCGCTCGCCCATCGGGCCGTGCAGCTCGGTCGGCAGCGGTCCTTCGCCCACACGCGTCGTGTACGCCTTCGCGACGCCGAGCACCCCGTCGATCGCGCGCGGCCCCACGCCCAGCCCGGTCATCACGCCGCCGACCGATGCCGACGACGACGTGACGAAGGGATACGTGCCGTGGTCGATATCGAGCAGCGTGCCCTGTGCGCCCTCGAACAGGATCCGCTTGCCCTCGGCCCGGGCTCTGGCCAGGTACAGCGAGACGTCGCCGACCCAGGGTGCGATGCGCGCCCAGTCCCGCTGCAGACCCCGGATGACCGCGCGGAAGTCCATCGCGGTCTCGCGGATGATCCGATTCCGCGCGTCAACGTTGTGGCGAACGGCCTCCTCGAGCTGCGACGGATCGGCCAGGTCGCCGATGCGGATGCCGCGACGCCCGATCTTGTCCTCGTAGGCCGGCCCGATGCCGCGCGACGTCGTGCCGATCTTCCGCTCGCCGCGGCGCGCTTCCGAGAGCAGATCCAGCTCCCGGTGATACGGCAGAATCAGATGCGCCTTGTCGCTGACGACGAGTCGATTCCCGACCTGAATCCCGTGCTTCTCCAGCTCGTCGACCTCGGCGAGGAGGGCCTGCGGGTCGACGACGACCCCGTTGCCGATGACGCAGGTCACCCCAGGCTCCAGGATGCCTGATGGGATGAGCCGGAGGATGAACTTCGTCCCGCCCGCGTAGACCGTGTGGCCGGCGTTGTGGCCGCCCTGGTAACGGGCGACTATGGAGAAGTGGCGGCTGAGCAGGTCGACGATCTTCCCTTTCCCTTCGTCGCCCCACTGCGCGCCCAGCACGACGATGCCCATGATCTGCTACCGATCGCCAGTCGGCGCCCCTGGCCGGGACGCGGACGATTAGAATAGCGGATGCCCGGGATAAAATACACCACCGTATGATCCTCCTCGACGGTCAGTCGCTCACCCTCGACCCGCTCGTCGCGATCGCCGACGGGCGCGTCGTGGTGGGCCTCGAGACCGGCGCCGCCGCGCGCGTCGCGGCGGCGCGTGGCGTCGTCGATCGCCAGGCGGCCGGCGCCGACGCCGTGTACGGCGTCAACACCGGCTTCGGCTCGCTGGCCGAAGTGTCCATCCCCGCCGGGTCGCTCGCCGATCTCCAGCTCAACCTCCTGCGCAGCCACGCGGCGGGCGTGGGCGAGGCGCTGCCGGTGCGCACGGTGCGTGCGATGATGGCGCTGCGCGCCAACGTGCTCGCCAAGGGCTTCTCCGGCATTCGGCCCGAGACGCTGGGTGCACTCCTCGCGCTCCTCAACCACGGTGTTCACCCGTACGTGCCGAGCCGCGGATCGGTGGGCGCCAGCGGTGATCTGGCCCCGCTGGCGCACCTGGCGCTGGTGCTGGTTGGCGAGGGCGAGGTCCTCGGAACGGCGGGCCCTCGGCCCGCGCGTGACGCGCTCGACGCCGCGGGCCTCGCGCCGATCCGGCTCGAGGCCAAAGAGGGCCTCGCGCTCATCAACGGCACGCAGGCTTCGACCGCCGTGCTCGCCCTGGCGCTGGCCGACGCGCTCCGGCTGGCGCGCGCGGCCGACATCGCCGCCGCGCTGTCGATCGACGCGTTGCGAGGCTCGGCGCACCCGTTCGAGGCGCGGATTCACGCGGCGCGCCCCTTCAAGGGGCAGGTGACGGCGGCCGCCAACCTGGCCGCCTTGCTCGCAGGCAGTCCGATCAACCGGTCGCACGAGCGCTGCGGGCGGGTTCAGGACGCCTATTCACTGCGCTGCGCCGCCCAGGTGCACGGCGCCGCCCGTGACGCCTTGCGCTTCGTCCGGCGCACGGTCGAGATCGAAGCCAACGCCGCCACCGACAACCCCATGGTGTTCGCCGACGACGACGCCATCGTGTCGGGGGGCAATTTTCACGGCGCCCCGGTGGCGATCGCGGCCGACCTGGCGGCGATTGCGCTGGCCCAGCTGGCGACCATCAGCGAAAGGCGCGCGGCGCGGCTCGTCGATCCGGTGACGAGCGACCTGCCGCCGTTCCTGACCCGGGACAGCGGGCTGAACTCGGGGCTGATGATCGCGCAGGTCACCGCGGCGGCGCTGGTGTCCGAAATCAAAACACTGGCGCACCCGGCCAGTGTCGACACCATTCCGACATCGGCGGGCCGCGAGGATCACGTCAGCATGAGCATGGGCGCCGCGCTCAAGGCGGCGCGCGTCGTCGAGCTGGCGCGGACCGTGTGCGCGGTGGAGATCCTGTGCGCGTGCCAGGCGATCGACCTGCTGGCGCCTTTGCGCACGTCGGCGCCCCTCGACCGCGTGCACGCGTGCGTGCGCCGCGTCGTGCCGACGCTGGGCGCAGACCGTGTGCTGTCCGGAGACATCGGAACGATTGTTGATCTGATCGCCGACGGCAGCCTGGAACACGCCTGCGAGATGGAAGTCAAGTAGAACTTTCGAATTGACAACGCGTGCGTACGTTCTTAGATTGCACCCAGAACCCGACGCGTCCGCGTTCTCCATCCCTGGCATGGTCGAGGCGTTGTCGCCAGTCGCTGCTTCACACTCATGAGCACCCTCAGTCGCCACGTTCGCGCGCCGCGCGGTACGACGCGCTCGTGCAAAGGCTGGCCGCAGGAAGCGGCGCTGCGGATGCTCATGAACAACCTCGACCCGGAGGTCGCCGAACGGCCCGATGAGTTGATCGTCTACGGCGGTTCCGGCAAGGCCGCGCGCAACTGGGCGGCGTTCGACGCGCTGGTCGACGCCTTGCGTGCGCTCGAACAGGACGAGACGCTGCTCGTCCAGTCCGGCAAGCCCGTGGGCGTCTTCAAGACCCACCCCGGCGCGCCGCGGGTGCTCATCGCCAACGCGCTGCTCGTGCCCGCCTGGGCCACGTGGGAGACCTTCCGCGACCTGGAGGACCGCGGTCTCACGATGTACGGCCAGATGACGGCCGGGAGCTGGATCTACATCGGCACGCAGGGGATCCTCCAGGGCACCTACGAGACGCTCGCCGCCGTCGCCCGGCGGCATTTCGGCGGCAGCCTGACGGGACGGCTCGTCGTGACCGCGGGGCTCGGTGGCATGGGCGGCGCGCAGCCGCTCGCCGTGACGATGAACGGCGGCGTCGCGCTGGTCGTCGAAGTCGATCCCCGGCGCGTCACCCGGCGCCTCGACACGCGCTACGTGGACGAGCGGACGGGAAGCCTCGACGAGGCGCTCGACCGGGTCGCCGCCTGGCGGCGCGACGGCATCGCGCGCTCGATCGCCCTCGAAGCCAACGCCGCCGACGTGCTTCCTGAGCTGCTCCGGCGCGGCCTCACGCCGGACGTGCTGACCGACCAGACGTCCGCGCACGACGCCCTGAACGGCTACGTCCCGAACGGCCTCTCGTTCGCCGAGGCGGAGTCTCTCCGGCGCGTGCGCCCCGACGAGTACGTCTCCCGCGCCATGACGGCGATGGCGACGCACGTCTCGGCGATGCTCGCCCTGCAGCGCCGCGGCGCGATCACGTTCGACTACGGCAACAACATTCGCGCGCAGGCGCGACAGGCCGGCGTCGCCGACGCGTTCGACATCCCGGGTTTCGTGCCCGAGTACATCCGCCCGCTCTTCTGCGAGGGCAAGGGCCCGTTCCGCTGGGCCGCACTCTCGGGCGATCCGGAGGACATCCGCGCCACGGACCGCGCCGTGCTCGAGATGTTCCCGCGCGACGAGGGGTTGTGCCGCTGGATCCGGCTGGCTGGCGAGCGCGTCGCGTTCCAGGGCCTGCCGGCCCGTATCTGCTGGCTGGGCTACGGCGACCGCGCGCGCTTCGGCCTGAAGATCAACGACATGGTCCGCCGGGGCGAGATCACCGCGCCGATCGTGATCGGCCGGGATCACCTCGACGCCGGCTCGGTCGCGTCGCCCAACCGCGAAACCGAAGGCATGCGCGACGGCAGCGACGCGATCGCCGACTGGCCGGTCCTCAACGCGCTGCTCAACACGGCCGCCGGCGCCACGTGGGTGTCGGTGCACCACGGCGGCGGCGTCGGCATCGGCTACTCGCTCCACGCCGGCATGGTGGCCGTGGCCGATGGATCGCGCGAGGCGGACGAAAAGCTGGAGCGCGTGCTGACGTGCGACCCTGGCATCGGCGTCGCACGGCACGCCGATGCCGGCTATCCCGAGGCGATCACCGCGGCGCGCGCGGGTGGCATCCGCGTGCCCATGCTCCCCCCAGGCTCCCCGCAGGAGAGGACTGGAGGACCATGATTCCGGAACGCCCCGCGCTCGAACGCCGCGTGCTGACTGCGCTCGATGCCTCCCCGTCTCGGGTCCCCGTCCTGCTGGGCGGCTGCGGGAGCGGCCGCACCTCGACGTTGCTGCGCCTGCGGGAAATGATTGGCCGCACGAACTGTCAGTACGTGGACGTCGAACGCATCGCCACGACGCCGGAGCGCCTGCTGCACGCGCTCGTCGAGACCCTGCCATTTCCGGCGCCGCCGTACGGCCCCCGCCCCGTCGGCGAGGCCTCGCCCCGCGACGCGCTCGACGCCACGCTCGCGCTGCTCAACACGTCGCGGGCGCCGGGGGGCGGCGCGGCCACCTTCCTGATCGACGAGGCGCTCGAATTCCGGACGTTCGAGAGCTTCCCGGGCCTGCGCACGGTGATGCGCGATGTCATCGACGCGCTCACCGCGAGCCCGAACCGCTTCGTGCTGTCGACCCGCTACGTCAGCCGCGCGCACCGGCTGCTGCGCGACGCGCCCGCGCACTTCGAGGTCATCCACATGCCGCCGTTGTCGGTGACCGAGGTGGCCGCCGCGCTCGCGCACGTCGGCGCGCCGCCCGATGACGGTGAACTGGCCCGCGCCGTCCAGGCGCTCGCCGATGGACGGCCCGCATATGTCGCCGCGATCGCCGAGGCGGTCGCGGCCCTGTCGCGGCACGGCCCCGCCGACGTCATCAGCGCGCTGGCGTCGCTGTTCGCGCCGGGCGGCCAGCTCTGGGCGACCTGCCGCTTCTGCTACGAGCTCCGCCTCCATCGTGCACGCGGCTACGGCGCGCTCAAGGCCATCCTCGACGTGCTGGCCGCCGACGAGCCCCTCACACTGACCGAGGTCGCGACGAGGCTTCGCCGCACGCCGGGGTCGACGAAGGACTACCTGTCCTGGCTGGAAGACGTGGACCTGGTGACCGTGCGGCAGAAGCGGTACAGCTACGCCGATCCGCTCCTGCGTCTGTGGGTCCGGCTGCACTGCCGGCCGGCGCCGCCCGGCGAGGAGGATCTCGCGCGCGAGATCCAGTCCTACGCGCTCACGCGCCTACCCCGGCCCGAACCGGCCCTGGCCGTGGCCGGCGCCGGACCGGACGACCGCAAGAGCTGGGGCATCATCGAAATAGACTGACGCCGGTCACTCGTCAGCCACGTCGGCGGCGGCGTCTCCGCCCGGGGCCTTCATGGCGCCCAGCGTCTCGAGCGCGCGTTGCGCGGCCCGCTGGGCCGCCTGCTTCTTGCTGCGCCCTTCGGCGCGCGCGACCGGCGCGCCCTCGACCCACACCTCGACGTCGAAGCGCTTGCGGTGGTCGGGGCCGGTCTGATCGGCCACGCGGTAGCTCGGGAGTCCGCGTCCGCGCGCCTGGAGCCACTCCTGCAGCGCCGACTTGTAGTCGGCGCTGACGTCGGCGTCGATCCCCCGCGCCCGCGCGCGCTCGATCAGATCGGCGAATTCCCGCTCGAGGAACCCGCGTGCGGCGTCGAAGCCGCCGTCGAGATAGACCGCCGCGATCAGCGCTTCGTACCCGTCGGCGAGCAGGGCCAGCTTGCGACGGCCGCCGCTGCGCTCCTCGCCGCGCCCCAGCAGCAGGAACTCGCCGAGGCCGAGCCGCTCGGCCAGCTCCCCCAGCGTGGGCGCCGAGACCAGCCACGCTTTCAGCTTCGACTTGCGCCCCTCGTCGTGCTCCGGGAAGTCGCGGAACAGCCGATCCGCGATCACGAGCCCCAGCACCGCGTCACCCAGGAACTCCAGCGACTCGTTGTCGAACACCCCGCCGCTCGCGTCCTCGTGCGCGCGCGATCGGTGCGTCAGCGCGTGCTCGAGCAGCCCCACGTCCGCGAATCGGTAGCCCAGCTTCGACTCGAGCGTCGCGAACTCGTCGGCGAGCCGCACGACCTGCCCGGCGGGTGCCTCCTGCCGGTGGCTCTCGATGAGGCGCGTCGCCGCCTCCGCCTCGCCCGGCGTCACCGAGACCCGCAGCTCCCACTGCCCGCTGATCGCGAGCGGGAACACGGTCCTGGTCATGTCCGAGGTGACGATCGCGCGAATGCCGTGCGCGTCGAGGAGCCCGCGCACGATGTTGGCTTCTATCTCCGAGCTCGTGCGAAAGACGACCACCGGGTCCCTCATGGCGTTCGTCGCCGGGGTCCTCGATTCGGCGCCGGGGCCCGTGCGTTCACGACCGGCCATGCCCGCCCTGCGCGGCACCGGTCGCGGCCACGACCGCCTCGATCGCCGGAGCGTCGGCCGCCTCGATCTTCAGCAGAATCATCGTCATGTCGTCGTGCTGGTCCGTCCCGGCTGCGAACGCCTCGACCTCGCGCAGGATCCGTTCCCGCAGCTCCATCGGCTCGAGGTGCCCGTGCTCCTCGACGATGCGGCTCAGACGCGCTTCGCCGAACAGGTCGGACTCGGGATTCATGGCTTCGCTGATGCCGTCGGTGTACAGCAGGATCACATCGCCCGGCTCGAGCGACAGGGTCTGCTCCTCGAGCAGCTCGGCGAACTTCTCCTCGGCGCCCGGCAGCCGCAGGCCGACCACCATGCCGTTGGGTGTGAGCACCTGCGCGCCGCGTCCCTTGCCCGGCACGTAGATCAGCGGCGTGTGCCCCGCCCGCGCGTAGGTCATGCGCCGCGCGTCGAGGTCGAGCACGCCGTAGGTCATCGTGATGAAGGCCCGGCTCGCGAGGTTGTCGGCGAGGATCCGGTTGGCCTCGATCAGCAACTGGCGCGGCGAGCTCCAGATCTGGCTGAGCCCGAGCACCAGTCCTTTGAGCTCGGCCATGTAGAGCGCCGCCGACGTGCCCTTGCCCGCGACGTCCGCGATGAGCACGCCCAGCCGGCGCTCGCCCAGCGGGAAGAAGTCGTAGTAGTCCCCGCCGACCTCCCGCGCCGGGACGCAGAGCGCGGCCACCGTCAGGCCGCGCATGCGCAGCGGGCCGTCGGGCAAGAGCGACATCTGGATCTCGCGCGCGATGCGCAGCTCCTCCTCGAGCCGTTTCTTCTCGGCCGCCTGCCGCAGCAGGTCCTCGATGCTGCTCGTCATCTGGTTGAACGAGTCGGCCAGCTCGCCCAGCTGATCGCGGCTCTTGACGTGGATCCGGTGCGTGAAATCCCCTTCCCGCACCCGCTCGGTGCCCATGAACAGCTCGTGGACGGAGCTGGTGATCGACCGCGCCAGGGTGAACCCCATGACGAGCGCGACGAACTCGATCACGAGGAACAGGATCGCCACGACGACGAGGGTGAACAGAAACAGCTGACCGAGGGTGACGTCGCCGCTCACCACGCCCTGGACGGCCGAAATCCGCTCGTAGAGCTCCCCCAGGCGCACGCTGAGGCTGACCGTGGCGCTGCCCGTATGCCCGGTGTCCCAGTCGACGTAGTCGAGAAACGCCACGCTGCTGCGCTCCAGGCTCAACAGCGACACCGGCCTGGAGCCTGCGTCAGCCGCGGCCGGCCGGCTCACGCCTGGCGCGTCAGTCCCGCGCGGGCGACCTGGCAGCGGCGGCACACCGCCGATCGATGCGGTGACGGCCCCCGCGCGGATGCCCGTGACGTCGTACAGGTGGTCGATGACCTGGCCAGTAACCGGCAGATCCACGATCACCGCGTAGCCGGGGCCCGGACCCCCGGGTGGCACGACGACCCGGATGCCCAGGCTCACCTCCTCGGGCGCGTCAGGAGGCGCGAACGCCTGCGTCCCGGCGAACCCGTCCGGCGGCAGCCATGCCGGCAAGGCCGTCGGCGGCTCCAGATGCCACCACGGTCCGCTTCTGAGCGCGGGCAGGCGCGGCGCGGCCCTCGTCCCGGACGCGGCGGGCTCGCGAGCCTCGCCGGCCTCGTCCGGCTCGTCCCCCTGCCGGATCGCCGACGGCACGAGCGCGATGGCAAGGTCCGCGTAGCGCGATCGCGCCTGTGCGACGCGCCGGTCGATCACGTCTTGCGACCGCCCGCCACGCGCGCGGATCTCGGTTTCCGTCTCGCGCGCGAGCGCGCGCGTCTCGGTGACGAGGTCGTCGTAGCCGTCCTTGAACAGGTAGGCGCAGACGTTCATGAACATCAGCGACCCGCCGAACAGGAAGAAGGCCAGGATGAGCAGCGTCGGAACGAACCCGATAAAGACGTAGGAGAGAATCAGCTTGCGCCGGACTCTCCACAGGAGCCGGCGCTTCACGCTCATGACGAGCCGCGACCCGAAGTACGCGAGGGCGACGAGCAGTCCGATGGACGCCGCGCTGTTGAGCACGCGCAGCGCGCCGGGCAGCGGCGTCAGGAGCTGGACCGCCGTCGCGAGCGCCTTGGTCACGATCGAGACGACGAGCAGGCGTCCCGGGAGCGTGTTGAAGAGCGTGTGCGCCAACGCGCGGCCCGGCCCGGCGGCGGGAAGCTCGGCGTGCGCCGAACGCGGCGCGGGCGTTGGGACCGGCGCTCGCTCGGGAATCGGCCGACCCGTCGGCGATGGGCGTCGTGTGCGCATGCGCGCGATTGCAAACCGCATCATAACAGACTATCGTTCGAGGACGGGCGGCCGCGGCCGTCGGCGACCACCGTCCAGAACCTCCGATGAGACTATCTCCAGACGCACGGTTCACGACCGTCTGCGTGCATGCCGGCCAGGAGCCCGATCCGGGCACCGGGGCGATCATCACGCCCATCTTCCAGACCGCGACCTACGTGCAGGACGAGCTCGGCCGCCACAAGGGGTACGAGTACGCCCGCACGCAGAACCCGACGCGCGCCGCGATGGAGGCGAACATCGCCGCGATCGAAGGGGGCCGGGCCGGGTTCGCGTTCGCCTCGGGCATGGCCGCGATCAACGCGATCACCAGCATGCTCCAGGCGGGCGACCACGTCGTCGTCACCGACGACACCTACGGTGGTACGTACCGCCTGTTCGAGCGGATCCTCACGCGCTACCGCCTCGAGTTCAGCTGGGTGGACACGTCGCGGCCAGAGGAGATCGAGCGCGCGATGCGGCCGGCGACGCGCATGGTGTTCGTCGAGACGCCGACCAACCCGGTGCTGCGCCTGACCGATCTGACGCGGGCGGCCGAGACCGCGCGGCGAGGCGGGGCGCGCCTCGTGGTGGACAACACGTTCGCGAGCCCGGCGCTGCAGCGGCCCCTCGACCTCGGCGCGGACCTCGTCGTGCACAGCACGACCAAGTACCTGAACGGCCATAGCGACAGCATCGGGGGCGTCGTGGTCGCGACCCGAGACGAGGACGTCGAGTGGCTGCGCTTCGTGCAGAATTCGGCAGGCGCGATCCTGAGCCCGTTCGACTCCTGGCTCGTGCTCCGCGGTACCAAGACGCTCCCCGTCCGCATGGCACGCCACTCGGCGAACGGCCAGGCGCTCGCGGAGTTTCTCGAGGCGCACCCGAAGGTCTCGCGGGTCGTCTATCCCGGCCTGCCGAGCCACCCGCAGCACGCGCTCGCGCAACGTCAGATGAGCGGCTTCGGCGGCATGCTGTCGTTCGAGGTCGCCAGCTTCGAGGTGGCACGTTCGCTGCTGAACCGGGTCCGCCTCATGGCGCTCGCCGAGAGCCTGGGCGGCGTCGAGACGCTCATCTGCCACCCGGCGTCGATGACGCACGCGTCCGTGCCGCCCGAGCGCCGGGCGGCGGTCGGCATCACAGACCGCATGGTCCGCATCTCGGTGGGCATCGAGGATGTCGAGGACCTGAAGGACGACCTGCGCCAGGCGCTCGCCTGAGCGTCTCACTCGAACCGATCATGTCGACGACCCCGTTCGGCGCCCCGCGCCGCTGGCTGCGCTCGCTCTACGACTGGACGATGCACTGGGCGGACACGCCGCAGTCGACCGCGGCGCTGTTCCTGATCGCGCTCGCCGAGTCGTCCTTCTTCCCGATCCCGCCAGACGTGCTGCTCATCGCCATCGTGGCATCGAATGCCAGGCGGTGGGCGCAGGCGGCGCTCGTCTGTTCCGCAGGGTCGCTCGTCGGCGCCGTTGTCGGCTACTGGATCGGATGGGCATTCATGACCACCCTCGGCCAGCGGATCGTCGACTTCTACTCGGCGCAGGAGGCGTGGGACCAGGTCGTGGCGCTTTACAACGGGCCCTGGGGCCTGTGGTTCCTCGCCGGCGCGGCGTTCACCCCGATCCCGTACAAGGTCGCGACGATCGCCGCCGGCGCGACGCACCTTCCGCTCGCCCCGTTCCTCGTCATCAGCCTCGTCGGCCGCGCCGGACGCTTCTTCCTGGTGGCCGGCATCCTCCGCGTGTTCGGTTCCCGCATCCGGACCACCCTCGAGCGCAACTTCGATCTGGCGGCGCTTGCGTTCTTCGTTCTCCTCGTCGGCGGGTTCCTCGTCCTGCGGTGGCTCTGACGCCCGCCGGCCTGTGTGCCGGGGACAGGAGGCGGTCACACGGCCGCCAGCGTGAGCGGCGTCACCCGTAACGCCTGCGCTGGACTGATCGGCAGACCGGAGGGAGTCGCTCCAACGCGCCCGGCTTCGGCGGCTCGACCCCGGAAGCGAGTGCGGGTGAAAGACCCGCGCGAGCCGCAGCCGGGCACAAACACACGGTCGAGGGCGCCCGGTGCGCGCGCCTGAGCGGCTTCGCCGTCGCTTCGTGGTAAGCTCGGACGCTGAAAATTCGATGTCTGCGCCCATCAAACCCTCGCTGCTCGTCGTCGACGACGACCCCCAGGTGCTCGCGCTCGTGAGCCACTTCGCCTCCGAAGCCGGCTTCGACGTGGTGCCGTGTTCGGGAGGCCGCGAGGCGCTGGCCCGGCTCCGCGACCACCACGCCGACGTCGCCATGGTGGACCTGCGGATGCCGGAGGTGAACGGCCTCGAGGTCCTGCGGGAGATCCGGGCGACGGTCCCCGGGTGCGAGGTCATCCTGATGACCGGCTACGCCGATGTGCACAGCGCGGTCGAGGCCATCAAGCTCGGCGCCCGGGACTACCTGGCGAAGCCCTTCGAGCCGGCCCGGCTGCGCGAGCTGCTGTTGTCGGTCCAGCACGAGGCGCAGCAGCGCCGCAAGGTGATCGCGATCGAGCAGACCGTCGCACGCGAGGTCGAGTTCTGCTCGATGATCGGCCGAAGCGCCGCGATGCACGAGCTCTTCAGCCTCATCCGCCGCCTCGCGCCGCACCTGCGGACGGCGCTGGTCACCGGGGACACCGGCGTCGGCAAGGAGCTGGTCGCCCGCGCGCTCCACGACTGCGGGACGCGGCGGGCCCGCCGCTTCGTCGCGGTGAACTGCTCCGCCGTCGTCGAGACGCTGTTCGAGAGCGAGCTGTTCGGGCACGTGCGCGGCGCGTTCACCGGCGCCGTCGACAACAAGCCGGGGTTCTTCGAAGCGGCGGACGGCGGCACGCTGTTCCTCGACGAGATCGGCGAGCTGCCGCTCGCCGTGCAGGCCAAGCTGCTCCGCGTGCTGGAGACGGGCGAAGTGCAGCGCGTGGGCGCGCACGACGCGCGTCGGGTGGACGCCAGCGTCATCGCAGCCACCAACCGCGACCTGCGCGCCGAAGTCGCGGCCAACCGCTTCCGCAGTGACCTCTTCTACCGGCTGAACGTGGTCGAGGTGAAGGTGCCCCCGCTGCGGGAGCGACGCGAGGACATTCCGTATCTGACCGCCGCGATGGTCAGCGAGTTCTCGGCCCGGCTCAAGCGTCCCGGACTCGTGCTGACACCCGGCGCGGAGCGCATGCTGATGACCGCGCCCTGGGAGGGCAACGTCCGGGAACTCCGGAACGTGATTGAGCGCGCGAGCATCCTGGCCGAAACGAGCCTGATCACCGAGCGCGAGCTCGCACGCTCGCTGGCGGCCGCGATGGATACTGCCGAGGCGACGGCGCCGGTCACGCCGACCCCTGAGCCGGCGTCCGCCGGGTCACTGTCAAGCCTCGAACGGGATCACATCCAGCGGGTGCTCGAGCAGGTGAACGGCAACAAGCAGGCGGCGGCCGCGATCCTCGGTTTGAGCCGGCGCGCGCTGTACCGGCGCCTGCACCGGTACGGCCTGATGGACTGACGCCCGTCAGCCTCCCTCCCCTTCCTTCTCGGGCGCAGACCCCGGGTCGAGCGGTCTCGTGCTGTCACGAATCCAGCGCAGATAGGCGTCGTTGCCGTCGGTGATCGGCAAGACGATGAACTCGGGCACCTCGTAGGAGTGGAGCGCCTTCACACGGTCCCAGAGGCTCTCGAGACGGTCTCGCGAAGTCTTGATCACGACCTGGCGCTCCCGCTCCTCCTCGACGCTCCCCTCCCAGGCGTAGACCGACTGCATTTCGCCGAGAACGTTGATGCAAGCCGCCAGCCGCTCGTCGACCAGCGTGCGGGCGAACGTCGTGGCGAGCTCGCCGTCGGCCGGCACCGTGGTCAGCACGATCACGCAATCCGGGGTGGTCAAGGTGTCCCTCGGTTCTTCAGCGCGGGCCGCGCCCGGCGGACGCCCGTCGGCGGCCTACAGCTAGAGGATGTTTCGGCCGAAAACCCACTTGATCTTAGCCCGAGCCATGCCGCGCACCGCGTCCCCCCAGGCGCCCGTCCTCCCACGCCGCCGGACCCGGCCCGAGCCGGTCGACCGGCCGGCCAGCCGCCTCGGGCGGCGGATCCTGCGGGCGATCCTGGCGCTGGGCGCCGCGGTTCTGCTGATCGACGCGCTCTTCGGCGACCGGGGGCTCCTCGAGACGCTCCAGGCGCGCCGGCAGCACGACCGGATTGCCGCGGCGCTCGCCGAGCTGCGCGACGACAACGTGCGGCTGCGCGAGGAGGCGCGGCGCCTGCGCGAAGACCCGGCGGCCATCGAGGAGCTGGCGCGCCGCGAGCTGGGGCTCATCCGGCCCGGCGAGGTGCTGTTCATCGTCAGGGACGAGCCGGCACGCCCCGGGCTTGGCCGGAAAGCCGGCTCGGCGCGCCGCTGACGGGCCGACCGGAATTGACCGGCCGTACGCCGCGTGTTAGGATCACAATTTGCCGCCGTTCGATGCGCGGCGTTGACGCGGGGTGGAGCAGTCTGGTAGCTCGTTGGGCTCATAACCCAAAGGTCGGGGGTTCAAATCCCCCCCCCGCAACCACAACGGCCGCGCGGTAAGCCGCGCGGCCGTTTCCACGTACGGCCCCGATCGTGGTTCGACGACTCGCCTCGACGGCCGAAACCGGCCGACACGATCTCCAGTACTGACTGTCCATCCCGACCCGTTAGTGCTTGTACGCGGTCTCGGGCGTGGTCTTCGGGTGTGCGTTCCAGTAGTCGATGAAGCTGGTGACGTTGTAGTTGAACTCCTCGGGGTACTCGCGGAAGTGGAAATGGCCGGCCCGGGTGATGATCAGCATCCGGGTCCGCGGATTCTTCGCCGAAATCACGTCGTACAGCGCCAGGCCGGTTTTCGCCGGCGGGAAGCCCGGCACGTTGTTCGGATCCTCGATTCCCCAGTACAGCAGCACCGGCATCTGGAGCAGGCCTTCGGTCCTGATCCGCTCGTGCATCGCCGCCTTCGTCTCGCCGAGCCGTGAGCGAAGCGGCTCGCCGGCGCCGGCCGCGATCTTCGTCAGGGTTTCTCGCGCCTTCGGCAGACCGGTCATGGCGTGGCCGGCCTCGAAGAACGCATCGTCGAACGCGACATCCGGCAGGTAGGACATCGCGCGCATCCGGCACTTCCACTCGTCGATGTCCCGTTCGAGCTCGGTGGCCCGTGACGGGCATTTCGCCAGCGCCGCGGCGCGGCCGGTCGTCCCCACGTCGGGCGATGCGTTGGCGGAATTGACGATGATGAGGGTCTTGACGGCGTCCGGGTGCAGCGAGGCGAGGAACAGCACGAGGATCCCGCCGCGCGACTGGCCGATCAGGTGGACCTGGCCCAGCTTCATCGCCTGGATGAACTGGTACACGTGCTCCACTTCGCCTTCGAGGTTGTAGTCCTTGTCGTCCGGCGGGTTCCCGGTCATGCCGGAGGCGAGCTTGTCCACCGCGTAGACGCGGAACCGCTTGGAGAGGCCGGGGACGTTTCTGGCCCAGCTATTGGCGCTGGAATGGCCGGAAAAACCCTCGCCGTGCACCAGCACCAACGGTTCCCCCTGGCCGTACTCGTAGTAGCGCGTGCGCACGCCCTTGACGTCCACGAACCTGGCCTCCAGACCGTCGATGGACCCGGTGGGCGACACGGCGGCCTGGTCCGCCGAGCCGCCGATGCCCGACAACAGGAGCCCTGTGCCGAGGGCACACATCCACAGCGCCCTTCGCGCTCCACGCCTGGACGAATCAAGAAGTCTCGACTGGATCGTCATTGACGTCCCTCCTGCGCACGAAATCGGCGGCGGTCCCCCCGTTCCTGGCTCACTGACGGCTGCTCCAGAAATCGATGAAGTGGATCAAGTCGGCGTTGAACTGCTCCGGGTGCTCCCGGTACGGGAAGTGGCCGGCCTCGTTGACGACGATGAATTTCACCCGCGGGTTCTTGGCCCCGACGATGTCGAAGAAGTCCAGCTCGCCTCTCAGCATCGCGTGCGGATCGTCCGCATCCCAATCGAGGGTGTCCTGCTTGCCGCCGTAGATCAGGATCGGCATCTTCAGGGCGCCGTTGCGGGCGCGCCCCCACATCCGCTCCCGATAGGCTTCCGTCTGCCCGGCCCGCTGCGCGGCAGTGGCCGCCTGGCGCGCAGCGAGCTCCTTCCATTTCGGGTGGCTCAGGATCTGATCCTCCGCTTTCCAGAAATCGGGCGGGAAGGTGTCGGGGTTGTGGGCGAGGGCCGCCAGCCGGCACGACCGGTGCTCAAAGGTGTCCACCGGCGGGCATTTGTCCAACTCCACCTGTAGCTTGCTTGGGCCGTCGCCCAGCGGCGGCATGCCAGGGCCGTGCGCGAGAACGCTCAGGGTCTTCACGAGATCCGGGTGCTCGACGGCGAAATAGAACGCCACGACGCCGCCGCTCGAGTGGCCGACCAGGTGGACCGGCCCCAGCTGCATGGCCTCGATGAAGTCGCGCACGAATCGGACTTGCCCTTCGTTGCCGAGGTCGGCGTCGACCTTGGGATTGCCGGTCAACCCGTACCCCAGTCGGTCTACGGCGAACACGCGGAACCGCTTGGCGAGGCCGGGGATGTTCCGCGAAAAGACGTTTGCGCCGGCCCTGGCCCCGCCGTGCAGCATCACCACTGGCTCGCCCTGGCCGTACTCGTAGAACCGCGTCTTGACGCCGTTGATGTCAGCGAACTTCGCCGTGAGGCCGTCGATCTCGCCGTTGGGGCCGACCTGGGCGCTCGGTTCCCCGCCAGCGAGCAGCACCGCAAGCGCGGCGGCCATCAGGCCACGTACGGCGTGAGACAGGTGTGCGGACTGCATGCTTGTTCCTTTCCCCGGGGCGCCACCGGCGCATGGTCAGCTCGCCGTCGAGTTGGCGGTCCAGAAACCGATGAAGTGGATAAGGTCGGCGTTGAACTGCTCCGAATGCTCGCGGTACGGGAAGTGACCACCCTCGTTGATCACGATCACACGATCAATTGGGCCCGCGGGTTCTTGGCGCCGAGGAGGTCGAGGGCATCTGCAAGGCGCCGTTGCGCGCCTTCTCCTGTGAAGCGCCGGCGCTGCGACGCCGCTGCCTGGGCATGCAGGGCCCGCGCGAAGGGTCTCTATGGCGTCTTCACTTCGGTGATGTCCACGGTCGAGTCATGCATCCAGCCGTTGTCCTCGTTCTCGTACCACCGCATGACCATCCCCGTCTTCCTGAGCTCCGGCGACAGCCGCACCTGGACCCACTCTCCACGTCGCCCGATCACTGGCAGGATGGTGTCCCGCGGGACGAGCACCAGGACCACCTGGCCCGACGACGGGCCCTTGTGCACGTTGGCGTGGCTCGTCGGGACCCGGGCCTGTTTCTTGGGTTGGGGCGCCTGGCTGGACACCGACCCGGCCAGGAAGAGGAGCGTCACCGCCACGCCGAGTACGAATGACGCGGCGCGCCGGGATCGGCTCGAGGCGCGGCGGTTCCGAACGGCATGTTCAGTCGGCATCGCGACAGTCAACAACGGACCACCTCGTCTGTCAAGGAATTCTGCACGGATGCGGCCGCGTGCACCGACGGCGTCCCTTCATTTGACAGCAGAGCCGAAAGACAGCATCCTTCCTCGATTCATCAATTCATCAATGCGTGGCTTCACCGGTTGGATCGAGCTCTGGTCACCAACCGGGCGCGACCATCGAGTCCCGGAGTGTGTGACACATGCGCGTCAGAACTCCCCTCGTGATGGTGTTCGTGGTGCTGGGGGTGTCGGGCTCCCTGGCCCTGAGTGGTTGCAGCAGCGCCCCGGAGACCGGGCCCGCTCCGACGCCGGCGGTTCAGAAAGTCGACATGGGCGACTACGAGGTCGTCGAGAACTGGCCGAAGCCCCTGCCCGATGACGACCTCTCGCACGACGGGTGGACCTGGGGGTCGGGCTCGGGGGTCTGGGCCGAGAGTCCGGACAAAGTCTGGGTGTCACAACGCGGCGAGATTGAGCTGCCGCCCGGCGCCGAGCCGTGGACCTGTGCCTGTCTGGTCAACCCGCGCCGAACGAACACGGGGAGACGTCCCTACTCCGGGAACGAGTACGGCTATGGCATGCGGCGGCACCACATCGTGTTCGCCGTGGATCGGCAGGGCAACACGATCGAGGAGTGGCTCCAGCACGACGAGTACCTGGCCCCGCCGCGGGGTTCGGGCCTCGGCGAGATGGGTCGCGGACCGCACAAGCTGTTGATCAACCCCTACGATCCCGAGAAGCACATCTGGATCGTCGACGACGACATGCACGAGATCAACATCTTCACCAACGACGGCCGGTTGGTGAAGACGATGGGCGAACGGGGCGTGCCCGGACGCGGCCCGAACAACTTCAACCGTCCGACGGACATCGCCTGGCTCCCCGACGGCACGTTCTTCGTCGCCGACGGCTACGCGGGCACGCGCGTGGCGAAGTTCGACGCCAACGGGACGTTCCTCCTGGACTGGGGCCGGCCGCCGGTCGACCCGGACAACCCCGGCCCATACGAGTTCTGGTCCGTCCACAGCATCGGCATCAGCCAGGACCGCCGGGTCTTCGTCGCGGATCGCGAGCACCACCGCATGCAAGTGTTCGACGAGAACGGCAAGTTCCTGGAGATGTGGCCCACCGGGTATGACTCGGCGGTCCTCGCCCATATCGTCACCGAAGACGATTACGTGTGGGTGGCGGACTGGACGACGGACAGGCTGGTCAAGTACGACTTGAACGGGCGATACATCCTGGACATCGGCGGACACGGGGCGCTGCCCGGCCAGTTCGATGGCGTGCACCAGATCGACGTGGACCAGGAGGGCAACCTGTATGTCACCGAGGTGGCCAACGACCGGTCGCAGATGTTCCGCCCGAAGCCGGATGCCGACCCGGCGAAGCTCATCCGCCCCATGGTTGGGCGGACACCGAGATAGACGCCTCTCTCCGCTATGGCGCCCGCGACGGGACGATCTTGCGGGCCCAACCCATCGGCACGTCTGCGATCCTGAAGTCGGCGTCGGTGTCGTAGAGCTGATGCGCCGGCGCGGCCGAGGCTGACGTCGTGCACGGCGTTACCGCTCCACCGCGCGCACGCGCGCGACCGCGCGGCCGACGCGCTCGCGCAGGTCAGCCGACGGACCCTTGACGGGCAGCCGGAGCACGCTGTCGAGGGCCTCGGCGTACCAGCGCTTCCAGGCATCGAACACGGCCGCTTCGGTCTCCTCGGCGGCGCGGCGATCGTCTGCACGGACGATCAGCGTCTGCCCCTGTTCGCGCTCGAGCGTCAGCCTCGCCAGGGCGGCCTGCTCCACGAGGTCGGCCGCCGCCTTCGCGTCCTCCTGGTCCGCCGACGCCAGCCACCAGGCCGAGGTCGCCACGGCCACGCCGACGTTCATCAGCTCGGCGGGGCTCGTCTTGTCCGGCCGGTCGAGGTTCGTATGGTAGTAGCGATCCGTGAAGTGCCAGTTGAGCAGCGACGGCACGCCGGCCCGGCCGAACACGGTGTGATCGCTGCCGCCTTCGTACGGGTTGGTCCTCACGACCCAGCCGGTGTCGCGCGCGCGGCGGGCGCACACCGCGAGGTGCAGGTCGTTCAGCAGGCTGCCCGTGAGCGTGTCTGCCTCGACCTCGCTCGCGCCCCACTCGGAGTGCGGATCGGACGGCCGCGTCCAGACCGCGGACGGATCGGGCTGCTTCTCGATGAGGAACGTGCCGCCGGTCTTCGTCACGTCCTCGCCGGTCATGTCCAGGGAGAACATGTACTGCACCCCTCCGGCGTCCGCCTGGTGATCGGCCAGCCACTGGCGGCTGCCGCGGATCTCGTCGACCCAGAGCATCGTCAGCGTACGGTCGGGCGCCGGGATTCGCCCGCTCGCGATCCCGGCCTGGAGCGCCCGGGCCAGCTCGTACAGCGACGCGCACCCGCTGGCATCGTCGTTGGCGCCGGGCTCCTGGATGTGGGCCACCATGACGATGCGCTCGTGCGGCGCCACACGGCCGGGAATCTCGGCGATGACGGTCCGGCTGGGGCCCTCATGGAAGGTCGAGTCGATCTGGACCCTGAGGCGCACCGGGCCCGCCTTCAGCGCGCCGCGCAGGCGGCTGGTCACGCGGTACGACGCCTTGAACGCGAACCCCCTGATGTCCGGGTCGTACGGAATCGCGCCCCACTGGAACACGTCCCACTGGTCATCGCGGGTGAAGGCGTCGGGCGACGCGGGACGGACATACGTCGGCGCGGCGGTGGAGATCACGCCGGCCGCGCCCCGCTGCCTGACGGCCTGCTGCCACAAGGCGCCGACCGGTCCGTCGCCCAGCACGACGGCGCCCGTGACGTCCTTGCCGGCGTAGTCGTCCTCGTTCCCCGCACCGACGTCCACCAGGCGTGCGATCAGTCCGTCGGGCGGCGTCGGAAACGAGTTGATGCACAATGACACGCGGTCCTGCTCGCGCGAGAGCAGGACCTCCGTTTCGGATCCGCCCACCAGCGTCACGGTGCCCTGCTGGTAGTCCCATCCGTGGCCGGAGCCGGCGTACTCCTCGACCCAGACGCGCGCGACGTGCGGGTCGTCCGCCTCGGGTTCCGTGTCGAATCCGGCCTGCGCCAGCCCGTCACGCAGATAGTCCACGGTCGCGTCGAACCCCGGGTTCCCCGCGACCCTCCAGTAGCGGTCCATGAACAGCACCACGCCGAAAGCCCGCTCCTCGTCGAAGCTCGCCTCGACGACGCGATAGACGCCGTCCACCCGCGGCGGCAGCCCGTCGGCTGCGGGAGTCGTGGCGCGACAGCCCAGGCCGGACGCGACGACGAGCGCGACGAGACATCTGACGGCGACGGAGCGCTGAACGGTGGGCTGCATGGCGTAAGTTTGATATGGCCTCGGGCCAGGTCGAGGGATTGTAGCTCTGGCCCCCGGCCCGGGCAACGCGAGCCCGGGCACGGGCGCTCTATAATGTGCTCGTGGAGACCTCGGATCACCTGACTCGTGTCGCCGATCGGCTGCGCGCGGCACGCGCCGTGACGGCGATCACGGGCGCCGGGGTCTCGGCCGCGAGCGGCGTGCCGACCTTCCGTGGTGACGGAGGACTCTGGCGCTCGTTCCGCGCCGCCGACCTGGCGACGCCCGAGGCGTTCGCGCGCGATCCCGCGCTCGTCTGGGAATGGTACGACTGGCGCCGACAGACCATCGCCCGGTGCGAGCCGAACGCCGCCCACCTCGTCCTGTCCCGGTGGACGGAACGACCCGGGTTCACGCTCATCACGCAAAACGTGGACGGCCTGCACGAGCGCGCCGGCGCCCGGGACGTGCTCCGGTTTCACGGCTCGATCTGGAACGTCCGCTGCCGTGACGCCTGTCACGGTTCACCGCCGTCCTGGCGCGACGACACCGTGCCGTATCCGGTGCTGCCGCCCCCCTGCCCCTACTGCGGCGGCATCATCCGGCCCGATGTCGTCTGGTTCGGCGAGGTGATCGACCCGCGCCTGTTCGCACGGTGTGCGGCCGCGACCGCGTGCGACGTCTTCCTGGCCGTCGGGACATCGGCCGTCGTCTTTCCGGCGGCCGGACTGGTGCACGAGGCGAAGCGCCGCGGCGCGTTCACCCTGGAGATCAACCTCGAGCGAACACCGGCCTCGGACCTGCTCGACCTCTCGCTGCTCGGACCGGTGGAAGAGGTGCTGGTGGAGCTCGACCGGCTGGTCCGCCTGCCCTCGACAGCCTGCCCCTGACCCGGCTAGACCTTCGGCAGGGTCACCTCGACCTGGGCCTGGTACTTACCCTTCTTGTCGGCGTAGGACGTCTCGCAGGGCTCGTCGCTCTGGAAGAACAGCACCTGCGCGATGCCCTCGTTCGCGTAGATCTTGGCCGGCAGGGGCGTGGTGTTCGAGATCTCGAGCGTCGCCGTGCCCTCCCACTCCGGCTCGAACGGGGTCACGTTGACGATGATGCCGCACCGGGCGTAGGTCGACTTGCCGAGACAGACGGTCAGGACGTCGCGGGGGATCCGGAAGTACTCGATGGTGCGCGCCAGCACGAAGGAATTGGGCGGCACGATGCAGATCGGCGCCTTGACGTCGACGAACGACCGCGGATCGAACTTCTTGGGGTCGATGAGGGTGTTGTTGATGTTCGTGAAGATCTTGAACTCGTCCGCCACCCGGATGTCGTACCCGTAGGACGACAGCCCGTAGGAGACCACGCCCGCGCGCACCTGCCGCTCCTCGAACGGCTCGATCATGCGATGTTCGAGCGCCATGCGTTTGATCCACCGGTCGGACTTGATGCTCATGTGACTCCGTCGGGGGCGCCCGGGCCCCACTTCGCGAGGTGTAGTCAGCGGCGCAGCAGCCAGAAGAGCAGCGACAGCAGCAGGCTCGCGACGATCGACGTCGCGAGCGGGAAATAGAACGTGGTGGTGCCGCGGCGCACCACGAAGTCGCCGGGCAGCCGCCCGAGCGGCACGCCCAGCATCATCGCCAGGCCGACCCCGGCGACGAGCAGGCCGACGACGAGGAGCGCCTTCCCCATGGCCGGACGCGCCTCCCGCCCTCCGGGGCGGTCACCGCGCGAAGTCGATGCCCGGAAAGAAATACCCCAGCTCGAAGGTCGCCGTCTCCGGCCCATCCGACCCGTGCGTGGCGTTGCGTTCGATCGACTCCCCGAACTCACGCCGGATCGTGCCCGCCTCCGCCTTCGCGGGGTCAGTCGCGCCCATGACGGCCCGCCATGTCGCGATCGCCGCGGGCGCCTCGAGCGCGAGCGCGATACAGGGCCCCGAGGCCATGTAGGCGGTGAGCGACCCGAAGAACGGCCGTTCGCGATGCACGGCGTAGAACCCTTCGGCCTCCCGCCGGGTCAGGTGGCGCATGTGCATCGCCCTGATCACGAGCCCTTCGTCTTCGATGCGCTGCAGGATCCGGCCGGCGAGCCGGCGCGCGACGGCGTCCGGCTTGATGATGGCGAATGTGCGCTCCATAAGCGGCTGATTATAGTCCAGAGGCCGGAGATCGGCCGCCTTCGCCGAGGCTTCGGCGGCCCGACGAAGCTCCGCAGGAGCGAAGGTGGGAGGCCGGAGGCCGGCGACCAGGAGAAAGGGAAACGGCCGCGCTGAAGGACCAGCGCGGCCGCCCCGGGCCTCAGGCCTCCGGTCCCCGGCGTCCGGCTACCGCAGGCTCTCCATGATCTCGTCGAGCGCCGCCTTGGGCGGGCGGGTCTTCGCGAGCGGCAAGGTCGCGAGCGGCTCGTCCACGATGTTCAGCAGGTCGACGAAGGTCGGCCGGTCGCGCTCCACGTACAGCACGCCGGTCGCGAACACCCCGCGTTCGGCCGTCTCGCGCAGGAGCCGGAGCGCCTGCGCCTTGTGCGTCGGGTCGTAGTGCTCGGCCACCTTCTTCAGGTACAGCCGCGACCCGTCGTGCATCCTCACTTCCGTCGTGGTGCCCGGGTCGTACTCCACCTCGATGTCATCGAAGTACGGGACGAAGGTCACGTCTCCCATCGGCTCGTCGTGGTCCTTGACGTACGAGTAGCTCTTCGTCGACCCGTCGTGATCGTTGAACGTCACGCAGGGCGACAGCACGTCGATCATGCAGGTGCCCCGGTGGCTCAGCGTCGCCTTGAGAATCGACAGGAGCTGTTTCTTGTCGCCCGAGAACGACCGGGCCACGAACGTGGCCCCGAGCTCGATCGCCAGCGTGCAGGTGTCGATGGGCGGCAGGTCGTTGATGACGCCGGTCTTGAGCCGCGAGCCGAGGTCGGCCGTCGGCGAGAACTGCCCCTTGGTGAGGCCGTAACACCCGTTGTCCTCGATGATGTAGACGATCGGCAGGTTGCGCCGCATCAGGTGCACGAACTGGCCGATGCCGATCGCGCCCGTGTCGCCGTCGCCGCTCACGCCGATCGCGATGAGCTTGCGGTTCGCCAGGACGGCGCCGGTTCCGACCGACGGCATCCGGCCGTGCACCGCGTTGAAGCCGTGCGATCCCCCGAGGAAGTACGCCGGGCTCTTGCTCGAGCAGCCGATGCCGGACAGCTTGACGACCGACTGCGGGTCGACGCCCATCTCGTAGAACGACTCGACGATCCGCTCCGAGATCGCGTTGTGGCCGCAGCCGGCGCACAACGTGGTCTTGCCCCCCTTGTAGGTGATGACCTCGAGTCCGATCCGGTTGGTCTTCTTTCCGGGCTCTGGTGCCGCTGTCGTCGTCATGGGTCTAGTCCGTCATCATTCCGTGGGCCTTCCGTGGGCCTTCCGTGGGCCTTCCTACTTCGCCTCTTGCGCGAGCACCGAATCGGTGATCGAGCGCGCGTCGATCGGCAGGCCGTCGTAGTGGAGCACGCTGCGCACCCGGGCCATCAGCTCGGTCGCCAGATCGATGCGCATCAGCGCGCGCATCTGGGCGTCCCGGTTCTGCTCGATCACGTAGATGCGCCGGTAGCGCCCCAGGAACGCCGCGACCTCGTCGGTGAACGGATACGCTCGCACGCGCAGGTACGCGGTCTTCAGCCCGGCTTCTGCGGCGAGCTGGTCGCGGCTCTCCAGCGCAGCCCAGTGTGAGGTGCCGTACGCGATGAAGCCGACCTCGGCGGCCGGCTCGTCCAGGATCTCCGGCGCCGGGACGTACCGCTTCGCCGTCTCGAACTTCCGGGCGAGCCGGTCCAGATTGTTGACGAAGTCGTCCGGCCGCTCGCTGTACTTGCCGTCGGCGTTGTGTCCCGAGCCGCGATTGAAGTACGGCGGCAGACCGTCACCGGGGATCGTCCGGTACGGAATCCCGTCGCCGTCGACGTCGCGATACCGGCCGAAGCTGCCGAGCCGCCTGAGCGTCGCCTCGTCGAGCCGCTTGCCGCGGTCGATCGGCCCCTCCGGATACGGAAACGGATCCGACATCCAGGTGTTCATGCCGAGGTCGAGGTCGCTCATCACGAAGACCGGCGTCTGCAGCCGCTCGGCGACGTCGAACGCCTGCATGGCCATCTGATAGACCTCGCCGACCGACGAGGGGATGAGCAGCACGTGTTTCGCGTCGCCGTGCGACAGCAGCGCCGTGGGCAGGATGTCACCCTGCGACGTCCGCGTCGGCAGCCCCGTCGAGGGACCGACCCGCTGGACGTCGAAAATCACGGCGGGCACCTCGCTGTAGTACCCCAGCCCGGTGAACTCGGCCATCAGCGAGATGCCGGGCCCGGCCGTGGCGGTCATGGCCCGCGCGCCCGCCCAGCCGGCCCCGAGCACCATGCCCAGCGCCGCGAGCTCGTCCTCGGCCTGGACGATCGCGAACGTGGCCTTGCCCGTCTCCCTGTCGATCCGGTACTCCCGCATGTAGCCGATCAACGCCTCGGCGAGCGACGACGACGGCGTGATCGGATACCAAGCGACGACGGTGACGCCGGCCATCATGCAGCCGATCGCCGCGGCCGCGTTCCCCTCGACGAGGATCATGCCGTGCGTCCTGTCCATCCGCTCGACGTGGAACGGGTCCCGCTTGGTCAGGTTCGCCTCGGCGAAGTCCCAGCCCGCCTTGAGCGCCCCCTGGTTGAGCTCGGCCGCCTTGACTTTCTTGCCGAACTGCTTGCGCAGCGCCTTCTCCATCTCTGCCGGGTCGATGTCGAGGAGCTTCGCCATGATCCCGTCGTAGATCGTGTTCCGGACGAGCTTGCGCAGCTTCGCGTTCGGGCAGACCGGCGCCACCAGCTTGTCGAAGGGCACCGGATAGAACACGAGGTCGTCACGCAGCGCGTCGAGCTTGAGCGGCTCGTCGTAGACCACGGCGGAACCCGGGTCGAGCGACATGACGTCCTCGCGCGCCGTCTCGGGGTTCATCGCGACGAGGAAATCGACCTCCTTCTTGCGCCCGATGTAGCCGTCCTTGTTCGCGCGAATCGTGAACCAGGTGGGCAGCCCCGCGATGTTCGACGGGAAGAGGTTCTTCCCCGACACCGGCACCCCCATCTGGAAGATCGACCGGAGGAGCACGAGGTTCGCCGTCTGGCTCCCCGAGCCGTTGACGGTCGCTATGTGAATGCTGAAGTCGTTGGTGATGCGGCGGGTCGACTGCACCGAGGCGGACTCGTGTACCGCAACGTTCGATGGCGCCATCCTGTTCGTCCTTGGATCCCTCTACCGGGGTTGGAACCCACGCCGTGAACGAGCTGGGGTCGGGAACTCCCTGAAGACCTGAAGATCAGAGGCGCGCCCGACGCCGGACTGCTGCCCGTCAATCCGGTGGATTCGACTGCGATATGCGGAAAATTATATCACGCGGGTGTGGTCACAGCCGGTCGGCCACCGCCCGGCCGATGTCGGCCGGGCTCCTGACCACGGTCACGCCGGCGTCGCCAAGCGCCGCCATCTTCTCCGCCGCCGTGCCCTTCCCGCCGGCGATGATGGCGCCGGCGTGGCCCATCCGGCGCCCGGGCGGCGCGGTCTGGCCGCAGATGAAGCTGACGACCGGCTTCTCGAACTCCGCCTTGATGAACGCCGCGGCCTCTTCCTCCGCAGTGCCGCCGATCTCGCCGATCAGGACGACGGCTTCGGTCTCGGGATCCGCCGCGAACAGCGCCAGCGCGTCGATGAAGCTGGTCCCGACGATGGGGTCCCCGCCGATGCCGATGCAGGTCGTCTGGCCGAGTCCGAGCCCGGTCAGCTGGTGGATCGCCTCGTAGGTCAGCGTCCCGCTCCGAGACACGACCCCGACGCGACCCTCATGGCAGATGTGGGCCGGAATGATGCCCACCTTGCTCTTGCCGGGCGAGATCAGGCCCGGGCAATTCGGTCCGACGAGCCGGGTCGCCGAGGACCGCAGCACACTCGCCACGCGCATCATGTCGAGGGCCGGGATGCCCTCGGTAATGCAGACGGCGAGCGCCAGGCCGGCATCCACCGCCTCGAGCACGGCGTCGGCGGCCGCCGCGGGCGGCACGAAGATGACCGTGGCGTTGGCCCCGGTCTCGCGCACCGCCTCGGCGACGGTGTTGAAGATCGGCCAGCCCTCGTGCTTCGTCCCGCCCTTGCCCGGGGTGACGCCGCCGACCACGGCGGTGCCGTAGTCGGCCGCCTGCGTCGCGTGAAAGGTGCCCTCGCGGCCGGTCAACCCCTGCACGATCAGCCGCGTCTGCGTGTCGATGAGAACAGCCATGATAATGTCCGGTTTCCGGTCAAGAGTTGCCGCGCGCGGGCCGTTCAAGCGCCCGGCGCCCGGCGCCCGACGCCTCGCAGGCCGTGGTGAACGTCGACACGGCCTGCGAGGTCACGGAGGACGTGGCCACCGCGTCAGAGATCACGGAGGAATCCGGCGCATCTCGGTGCCCTCGGGCTCTCGGTGTTCGCGCTCCGCGTCCTCGCAGCCCGTGGCGTGACTTCTGCCACGGGCTAGCGCCCGCCCCTCGCCAGCGCCACGACGCGCTCGGCGGCGTCGTTCATCGTGTCGACGGTCGTGAAGTTCAGGCCGCTGGACTCGAGCATCTCCTTGCCCCTGGCGACGTTGGTGCCCTCCATGCGGATGACGATGGGCACCGCGACGTGCAGCTCCTCGACGGCCGCGATCACGCCCTCGGCCAGCACGTCGCAGCGCAGGATGCCGCCGAAGATGTTGATGAGCACCGCCTGGACGCGCTCGTCGGACATCAGGATCTTGAACGCGCTGCGGATCTGTTCGGCGCTGGCGCCGCCGCCGACGTCCAGGAAGTTCGCCGGCTCGCCGCCGGCGAGCTTGATGATGTCCATCGTCGCCATCGCGAGGCCGGCGCCGTTGACCATGCAGCCGATCGAGCCGTCGAGCTTGATGTAGTTGAGCGAGTACTTCGACGCCTCGATCTCGAGCGGCTCCTCTTCGTCGAGGTCGCGCAGCTCCCTCAGCTCGGGGTGCCGGTAGAGCGCGTTGTCGTCGAAGTTCATCTTGGCGTCGAGGGCCAGCAGGTCTCCCGACTTCGTGACGACCAGCGGGTTGATCTCCACGAGCGAGGCGTCGGTTCCCGCGAACGCGTCGTACAGGGCATGCATGAGCTTGACGGCCTTCTTGACCTGGTCGCCTTCGAGGCCGAGCGCGAACGCCAGCTTGCGCGCCTGGTAGCCTGCGAGTCCCATCGTGGGATGCACGTATTCCTTGAAGATCAGCGCCGGGGTCTCGGCGGCAACTTTCTCGATCTCGACGCCGCCCTCGGAGCTGGCCATTAGCACCGGGCGCTCAGCGGCCCGGTCGAGGACGAGGCCCAGGTACAGCTCCCTGGCGATCTCGAGTCCATCCTCGACCAGCACACGGGAGACGATGCGGCCTTCGGGACCGGTCTGGTGGGTGATCAACCGCATCCCGATCATGTCCTGCGCGACCGCGCGCGCCGCCCCGGGTCCCTTGGCCAGCTTGACGCCGCCGCCCTTGCCCCGGCCGCCGGCGTGGATCTGGGCTTTGACGACGACGGTGCCGCCGCCCAGCCGCCGCGCGATGTCGGCGGCGTCAGCCGCCTTGAACGTGACTTCGCCGCGCGGCACGGGCACCCCGTAGCGGGCCAGGATCGCTTTGGCCTGATACTCGTGAATCTTCATGGTGAGACGGGGGGAAGCGAGGGACGAGAGATGAGTGACGTGTGCTCCAGCGACGACGCAAACGGGTAATCATGTCCGGAATCCGGGGCGCGGATCAAGTGCGCGCGTCGCACCTCAAATCGTCGGCTTCGGCGCCTCGGGAATTCCGTCGCGGCGCTTGATCCCGGCCGGCTTGGCGGCGACCTCGGCCGGGCACCGCTCCCGCCGCAGCCGCAGGTAGTCGAGGACCAGCTCTCGCTTCATCAACTGGATCGCCTTGGCCGGGTCCACCCCTTTCGGGCACACCCGCGAGCACTCGCCGGCATAGTGGCAGCGCCAGGGTCCGGCCTCTCCCGCCAGCACCGTCCGTCTCGCCGAAAAGCCATCGTCTCTCGTGTCCGCGTTGTAGCGATGCGCCTGCGCGAGCGGCATCGGACCGGAGTACCGGGGGTCGGTGGCGTAGGTCGGACAGGCGGCCATGCAGCACCCGCACCGGATGCAGTACGAGAACTGCAGGAACTGCTCCAGCTCGTGCGCCGACTGCGCGAACTCTCCGGTCGGGATCGTCATCTCGTCGCGATCGCCGCGGATGACGTAGGGCATCAACGCCTGGTGGGCGTCGAACATCGGGACGAGATCGGGCACCAGATCACGAATCGTGTCGAAGTTCGGCAGCGGGGCGACCATCACGACGTGGGTGCCCAGCTCCGTGATCTGCGTGTTGCAGGCCAGGCGCGCCCGGCCGTTGATGAACATCCCACACGAGCCGCACACGCCCATCCGGCACGACGACCGCCACGCGAGCCCGGGCGCGATGGTCTCCTTCAGCCTTTTCAGCCCGTCGAGCACGGTCATGCCCAGCGTGTACGGCAGCCGATGTTCCTCCCAGCGGGGCGCGGCGTCGGCCGCCGGATCGAATCGGCGGACACGGAAGATCACTTCTGACAACGCGTTTGTCGCAACCATCGTGTTCTCCACGTCAGAGTGCGCGCGCCAGCCCGAAGCTCGCCCACGCCACCCAGGTGCCCAGGCCGAACAGCCCGACGCCCACGACGGTCAGCAGGACGCTCAGGCCCTTCTTCAGCCCAGCCCCCGGGTTGAGTTCGAACAAGATGGTCCGCAGCCCGTAGAGCCCGTGGAACAACGCCGCTCCCAGCAGCACGACGTACGTCACCATGAAGAACGCGCTCCTGGCGCGGTCGATCACGTTGCTCCAGTCGATGGCCTCGGTGCCGGGCCGGTTGAAGAGGCCCAGGACGGTATCGATGTGCATGATGGCCATGTGCAGGCCGAGGAAGACGAGGATCACGACGCCCGCCCTCACATGCCACGTCCACAACCGTTGATCGCGCATGTTCACCTCGAGGAACACAGCCGGCTGCGTCCCAACCTACCGGAGCGACTCCAGAAACTGCACGCCGCCGAGCCCGGCGATGATCGCGGCGAGAATCATCACGCCGATCGCCAGCGGGCGTTGAACGTCCACCGATGTGCGGTACGGATAGACCGGCTCGATCGGCTTGCCGATGCCGAAGCCGAGCTCGATCAGCCCTAGCCGGACCCCGTTGACCGCGTGAAAGGCGAACGCGAGGAAGACCAGGTACTCCCCGACCTTGAAGAGCGGGCCGCTCACCGTGCCCATCGCCCGCTCCCAGGCCTCCGGGCCGAACGCCCGGAACGTGGTCACGCCGATGTGCATCAGGAAGTACGCCAGCAGGCCAAGGCCCGTCACGCGGTGCAGCGTGTACAGATAGCGTTCGAAGCCCCAGCGCCCGCCGCCCAGCCAGCCGGCGACGCCAAGTCGATTGGGACGGCCTTTGGTCACGAGCATGATGCCTCCGCCGATCAGTACTTGCGCTCCTCCGGTTTCCAGGTGTCGATGGTCACCGACTTGTACTCGATCCGTGGGCCGGCGTCCGTGTGCCACGCCAGCGTATGCTTGAGCCACACCTCGTCGTTGCGCTTCGTGAAATCACGCCGCGCGTGCGCCCCGCGCGACTCCTCGCGCGCGATAGCCCCGACGACGGTGACCTCGGCGAGATCGACCAGGTTCTCCAGCTCGAGGGTATGAAGCAGGTTCGAGTTGTAGACCGGGCCCTGGTCCGTGACCGGCGCCTGCGCCGACCGCGCCCGGATGTCCCTGATGACGGTAAGCGCCTTGCGCAGGTCCTCGCCGGTTCGGAACACGCCGACGTAGATATCCATCGCCGTCCGGAGTTCCCGGCGAAGCTCGTACAGGTTCTCCTTGCCGTCGCGCTTGAGGACCGCCTGGATGTGTTCCTGCCTGGCCTTCAGCAACGCCTCGGGGATCGGCGCGACAGCTCCGAGCGACGGCAACGCGCTGGCGATCTCCGCGCCCGCGATGCCGCCCCAGACCAGACACTCGGCCGTGGAGTTCGACCCGAGGCGGTTGGCGCCGTGGAGCGATACGCACGCCGCCTCGCCGGCGGTCCAGATGCCGGAGGTCCGCGTGAGACCGTTGATGTCAGTCTCGATGCCGCCCATCGAGTAGTGGGCGACCGGGCGGATCGGGATCGGCTTCTCGATGGGATCGAGATCCGCGAACTTCATGCAGACCTCGCGGATGAGCGGCAGCCGCGAGTTGATCTTGGCGGCGCCGAGGTGCGTGAGGTCCAGATGCAGGTAGTCCTTGCCTTCCGGCCCCGGGAACCCCCGGCCCTCCAGGATCTCCGTCATCTCGGCACGCGAGATCATGTCGCGCGGCGCGAGCTCCATCTTGCTGGGCGCGTACTTCTCCATGAAGCGCTCGCCCTTGTTGTTCCTCAGATACCCGCCTTCGCCGCGACAGCCCTCGGTGATGAGAATGCCCGATGGCACCAGCCCCGTCGGGTGGAACTGCAGGAACTCCATGTCCTCGAGCGGCAGGCCGGCCCGGTAGGCCATGGCCATCCCGTCGCCGGTGACCGTCTCCGAGTACGTGGTGAATCCGTAGAGCGTGCCGCCGCCGGACGCGATCAGCAGGGCCTTGCCGCACAGGATGACCGATTCCCCGCTCGGCACGTGGATGCCGAGCAGCCCACCGAACCGCCCGTCGGCCACGAGGATGTCGGTGACGAAGAACTCGTCGTACCGCGTGAAGCTCTTGTAGCGCAGCAGCTGGTCGTACAGCGTCTGCATCTCGAAGAACCCGGTCTTGTCGGACGCCAGCGTCGCTCGCGGGTAGGAGTGGCCGCCGAAGGGTCGCTGCTCGATGCGCCCGTGCTGGTCGCGGGTCCACGGAATGCCCCAGTGGTCGAGCTGGAGGATCTCGCGCGGGCTCACCTCGACGAACCGGCGGACGACATCCTGGTCGGCGAGGAAGTCCGACCCCTTCACGGTGTCCCAGGCGTGCAGGTCGATCGAGTCGCCCTCATCGGTACGCAGGACGGCCGCCGTGCCACCCTCGGCGCAAACCGAGTGAGCCCGCATCAACTGGACTTTGGAGACGATGCCGATGTCCACCCGGCCTTCGAGCAGATGGCAGAGTGCTCCAGCCGCGCGCAGGCCGGCCAGCCCCGCGCCGAGGACCAGAACATCATGGGTGAGGATCTGCGCCATCCAGGGAGCTCCTTGGGACGCGTGCCACATGGGCGGCGATCGAAGCCGTGAGCTTGAGGCAGTGCAATTCGCGTTCCGCGATAACTGCCGATTCCCCGGCACCTCCGGTCAGACGGCTGCGGTATAATAGCCGCGCCTTAGCACGAGCGCCTGCCCCCGCGCAGATCTCACCTGGCCGGCCAGCAGGATACCGGGCGTTGGAGTGAACGAATGACGACACTCTGGCGAGTCATCTCCTCATCGGTGGGCACCAAGGTCCTGCTCGCTCTGAGCGGCCTGGCGCTCTCGGCGTATCTCATCATTCATCTCATCGGCAACGCCTTCATCTTCCTTGGCCCCGACATGCTGAACCAGTGGGGTCACCGACTCATCAGCAACCCGCTGGTCGTGCCGGCGGAGATCGGCCTGCTGCTGATCTTCGTCATCCACGTCTACAAGGCGGTCGTGAACTGGTGGGAGAACCGGCAAGCCCGGCCGGTGGCCTACGTCGAGAAGCGATGGGCCGGGCACACGAGCCGGAAGAACTACGGCTCGGCGACGATGATCTTCACGGGCGCGATCATCCTGATGTTCGTGATCGTGCACGTCACGACGTTCAAGTACGGTCGCTTCTACCCGGTCGCGGGCGAGCCCGGGGTGCGCGATCTCTATCGGCTCGTCATCGAGGCGTTCAGCGATCCGCTGACCGCCGGGCTGTACGTGGGCGTGATGCTACTCATCGGGTTCCACCTGCGGCACGGGGTCTCGAGTGCGTTCCAATCGCTCGGCGCCGACGGCCCCCGCTTCACGCCGGCCGTCATCCTGGCCGGCTGGCTTCTGGCCATCCTCCTCGCCGCCGGCTTCGCATTCATTCCGATCTGGGTGTACTTCCGTCTCGGGCAGGCGTGAGGCCATCATGACACTTGACGCCAAGATCCCATCTGGGCCGATCCAGGAGAAGTGGGACCGACACCGCTTCGAATCCAAGCTGGTCAATCCCGCCAACAAGCGCAAGTACTCGGTGATCGTCGTGGGGACGGGGCTGGCCGGCGCATCGGCCGCCGCGGCGCTGGGCGAGCTCGGCTACAACGTCCAGGCGTTCTGCATCCACGACTCGCCGCGCCGCGCGCACAGCATCGCCGCGCAGGGGGGCACCAACGCGGCCAAGAACTACCAGAACGACGGCGACAGCATTTACCGGCTCTTCTACGACACGGTCAAGGGAGGCGACTACCGCGCGCGTGAGGCCAACGTCTACCGCCTCGCGCAGCTCAGCGTGAGCATCATCGACCAGTGCGTCGCGCAGGGCGTCCCGTTCGCCCGCGAGTACGGTGGCCTGCTCGACAACCGATCGTTCGGCGGAGCCCAGGTCTCCCGCACGTTCTACGCGCGGGGCCAGACCGGCCAGCAGCTGCTGCTCGGCGCCTACCAGTCGATGATGCGGCAGGTCGAGCGGGGCCAGGTCACGATGTTCCCGAACCGCGAGATGCTCGACCTGGTCCTCGTCGACGGCAAGGCGCGCGGCATCGTGTGCCGCAACCTCGTGACGGGCGAGATCGAGCGCCACGCCGCGCACGCGGTGCTGCTCTGCACGGGCGGGTACGGCACCGCCTACTACCTGTCGACCAACGCGGTGAACTCGAACGTGACCGCGGCCTGGCGGGCCCACAAGCGCGGTGCGCTGTTCGCCAACCCCTGCTTCACGCAGATCCACCCCACCTGCATCCCCGTCTCGGGCGACCACCAGTCCAAGCTCACGCTGATGAGCGAGTCGCTCCGCAACGACGGCCGCGTGTGGGTGCCGAAGAACAAGGGCGACCGCCGGCCGCCCCACCAGATCCCCGAGGCCGAGCGCGACTACTACCTGGAGCGGCGCTACCCGACCTTCGGCAACCTCGTGCCGCGCGACGTCGCGTCGCGCGCCGCCAAGGCCGTCTGCGACGAGGGGCGTGGCGCCGGCGACACGGGCCTCTCGGTCTACCTCGACTTCGGCGACGCGATCCAGCGCCTCGGCCGCGACGTCATCGCGGAGCGCTACGGCAACCTCTTCGACATGTACACGCGGATCACCGACGAAGACCCGTACCAGGTGCCGATGCGCATCTTCCCCGCCGTGCACTACACGATGGGCGGCCTGTGGGTGGACTACAACCTGATGAGCACGATCCCGGGCCTGCACGTCCTGGGCGAGGCCAACTTCTCCGACCACGGCGCCAACCGGCTCGGCGCCAGCGCCCTCATGCAGGGGCTCGCCGACGGCTACTTCGTCATTCCCTACACGCTCGGGCACTACCTGGCCAGCACCGCGCTGCCGCCGGTCTCGACCGACCACGACGCCTTCACGGAGGCGTCGGCCGGCGTCCAGAGCCGGATCGACCGGCTGCTGGCCGTGAAGGGCGCCAAGACGCCCAGACAGCTCCATCGCGAACTCGGCGCGGTCCTTTGGGACGAGGTCGGCATGGGACGAACCGCCGTCGGCCTGCGCCGGGCCGTGGCGCGCATCCCTCAGCTGCGCGAGGAGTTCTCGCAGAACGTCTCGGTGCCCGGCGACGCGAACAACCTGAACAAGAACCTGGAGTACGCCGGACGGGTGGCCGACTACCTCGAGTTCGCCGAGCTGCTGGCCGCCGACGCGCTGCACCGCACCGAGTCGTGCGGCGGCCACTTCCGCGAGGAGAGCCAGACGCCGGAGGGCGAAGCGCTGCGCGACGACGAGCGGTTCAGCTACGTGGCGGCCTGGGAATTCACTGGCGTCGGCAAGCCCGCGACGCTCCACCAGGAGCCGCTGGAGTTCGATTACGTCAAGCCGAGCCAGCGGAGCTACAAATAGGCGTTGGGCTCTAGGCTCTCGGCTTTGGCCGTGGAACGGCCGTGGCAGGGCGAGAGCCAAGAGCCCAGAGCCGATCCCCACGTGGACGTTTCATCGCGTGTGAGGGCTTCATGGAGACCATGACCATACATCTTCGGATCTGGCGGCAGGCGGGACCGGCGGCGCCGGGCCGGCTGGTGCCGTACACGGTCGACACGATCATCCCCGACATGTCGTTTCTCGAGATGCTCGACGTGCTCAACGAGAACCTGATCGTCAAAGGGGAGGACCCCGTCGCCTTCGACTCGGACTGCCGCGAGGGCATCTGCGGCACCTGCGGGTTCGTGGTGAGCGGTCTGCCTCACGGACCCGACCGCGGCGCGACCGTCTGCCAGCTGCACATGCGCCGCTTCAAGGACGGCGACACCCTGACCCTCGAGCCCTGGCGGGCCAAGGCGTTTCCCGTGCTCAAGGACCTGGTCGTCGACCGGAGTGCGTTCGACCGGCTGATCCAGGCCGGGGGCTACACCTCGGTCAACGTCGGCGGCGCGCCCGACGCCAACGCCATCCTCATCCCGAAGGACACGGCCGAGCGCTCGATGGACGCCGCGTCCTGCATCGGCTGCGGGGCCTGCGTCGCCGCCTGCAAGAACGCCTCGGCGGTGCTGTTCGTCTCGGCGAAGGCGGCCCACCTCGGGTTCCTGCCCCAGGGACAGCCCGAACACCTGCAGCGCGTGTCGAACATGGTCCGTCGCATGGACGATGAGGGGTTCGGCAGTTGCTCGAACGAGGGGGAGTGCGAGGCCGTCTGCCCGAAGGAGATCACGCTGGGCCACATCGCCTTCCTCAACCGCTCGTTCCTCAAGGGGTGGGTGTTCGGGGGGATCTGAGGATCGGAGGCCGGGGATCGGAGGCCGGAGGCCGGGATCGGCGGAAAAACAGGAAGGGCCGGCGCGAGCGCGCCGGCCCTTCCTGTGGACCCTGGCCCCTGGCCTCCGGCCTCTGGCGCCTACACCTTGATGATCTCCACCAGCTCCTTGACGGCGGCCGCCGACTTCTTGAGCGCGGCGTCCTCCTCGGGGGTCAGCGTGATCTGGATGATCTCCTCGAGACCTCTTGCGCCAAGCTTCACGGGCACGCCGACGAAGAGATCCCGGATG
>Ga0326597_10001165_pt1 | contig 43289 bp, 35 predicted proteins | sample RVTome_12_FD_203789 | JGI IMG/M metagenome (GOLD analysis project Ga0326597, IMG submission 203789) | Soil microbial communities from uranium-contaminated site in the Upper Colorado River Basin, Wyoming, United States - RVT100D185 | ecosystem: Environmental > Terrestrial > Soil > Contaminated >...
CCCGCCACCGCCGGCTCGCCCTGCACCCCACAGGTGAACGGCGGCAACCCCGAAAATCCCTCCGGCCTACTGTCCCAACAGGCTTTGCCGCGGCCGCAGAAAATCAGAGCCGACGATCAGGGGCTCGCTGCACTCGCGGGGGTTAGGGATTGGGGGCTAGGGGCTGGGGAGGACAGCCCTTCGGGCTGGCGAAATGTTGTTGGTCGTATTAGACAATATCGAATTCCGCCGGGGGGGCTGCGTGCCCGGAGGAGCGGGCTTGCCCGCTCCTCCAGGTGTCCACCGCCACCATCTCGGCTAATCCAGAAGACGATCGCCGGCCGCAGGCCGGAACCACCCCTAACCCCTCCCCTCACGTGTTCATCGCCTGGAGGAAGGCGGCGTTGCCGTCGGTGAGGCGGAGCTTGTCGAGGAGGAACTCCATCGCCTCGACCGTGTTCATCGGCTGGAGGAACTTGCGCAGGACCCAGTGGCGGCGCAGGGTCGCCTGGCTCACGAGCAACTCCTCCTTGCGGGTCCCCGAGAGGTTGATGTCGATCGCGGGGAAGACCCGGCGGTCGGCGAGGCGCCGGTCGAGGACGATCTCGCAATTGCCGGTGCCCTTGAACTCCTCGAAGATCACCTCGTCCATGCGCGAGCCGGTATCGATCAGGGCGGTGGCGACGATCGTCAGCGAGCCACCGTGCTCGATGTTGCGCGCCGCGCCGAAGAACCGCTTCGGTTTCTGCATGGCGTTGGAGTCGAGGCCGCCGGTGAGGACCTTGCCGCTGGCAGGGACCACGGTGTTGTAGGCCCGGGCGAGGCGGGTGATCGAGTCCAGGAGGATGACCACGTCGCGGCCGTGCTCCACCAGCCGCTTGGCCTTCTCGACCACGATCTCGGCGACCTGCACGTGGCGCGTCGCAGGCTCGTCGAAGGTCGAGGAGATCACTTCCCCCTTCACCGAGCGCTGCATGTCGGTCACCTCCTCGGGCCGCTCGTCGATCAACAGCACCATCAAGATGACCTGCGGGTGGTTGGTGGTGATGGCGTTGGCGATCGCCTGCAAGAGCATGGTCTTGCCGGTTCGCGGCGGGGCGACGATCAGGGCGCGCTGTCCCTTGCCCAGGGGCGCGATCAGGTCGATCACCCGGCCGGAATAGGTATCGGCCGTGGTCTCGATCGCCAGCCGTTCCTCCGGGTAGAGCGGGGTGAGGTTGTCGAACAGGATCTTGTTCTGGGCTGCCGCCGGGTCGCCGTGGTTGACGCGCTCCACGCGCAGCAGGGCAAAGTAGCGCTCCGACTCCTTCGGAGGGCGCACGTGGCCGCACACCGTGTCGCCGGTCTGGAGGTTGAAGCGGCGGATCTGCGATGGGCTGACGTAGATGTCGTCCGGCCCCGCTTGGTAATTGGCCTCCAGGGAGCGGAGGAAGCCGAAGCCGTCCGGCAGGGTCTCCAGTACCCCCTCGCCGATGATCGGCTCGGTCTCATCGGTGGCGGCCTGCAGCAGGGCGAAGATGAGATCTTGCCGGTGCAGGCTTGCAGCCCCCTCGATGTGCATGGCCCGGGCGAGCGCGGTGAGCTCGTCGATTCCCTTGGCTTTCAGCTCGGCCAGGTTCATGGGGTGGGTGGAGGGGTGTGGTGAGGGATCACCACTCCACCTTTCGGGGGGGAGGCAAAACGACTAAACCCCCATGGGGTCAGGGAACTGCGGGGTGGGGAGCGCGAAGCAGGAGGTCCAAAATAATGGGGCAATTCTTACCCTGTCAATCACCTTCTGTCGCGTCCGCTGGCGGGGGGATGAGTTGTGCCGCGATGGAACAGTAGGCCGCAAGCGGGTCGGGGGCGGCGAATACGGCGCTGGCGACGGCCACGTGGCGGATCCCCAGGGGGGCAAGCTGGGCCGCGTTCGCCGGGGTTATGCCACCGATCGCGACCACCGGTCCGGCATAGGCGCTCTGTACCTCGCGCAGCCGCTTGCGGTTCAACACTCGGGCATCCCCCTTGGTAGAGGTGGGAAACAGGGCCCCGGTACCGACGTAGTCGGCCCCCGCCGCCGCCCCGGCCTCCCGGCCGTCGTGCACCGAGACGCCGATGCACGCCTTCGGCAGGAGCCGGCGGGCATCCTCGATCGGCAGGTCGTCCTGGCCCAGGTGGAGGCCCGCGGCGCCGCACGCCGCGGCGAGGTCGGCGCGATCGTTGACGCTGAACAGGACGTCGCCGCGGGCGAGTCGCTCGCGGAGCCGCACCGCGCGGGCGAACAGCTCGCGATCCGGCACGCCTTTCGCGCGGAGTTGGAACCAGCGGGCGCCGGCGGCGACCAGGCCGATGATGACGGCCAGATCGCGCTCCGCGCCGTCGGTGATTAGACAGATCCGGGGCAGGCCGGCGGCGGGGATCAAAGCCGCACGGTCTCCAGGAAGTTGGTGTAGACGTCCCCGGCCTGGAACTCGGCGCTGCGCAAGATGCGCTGGTGGAGGGGGATGGTGGTCTTCACCCCCTCGACGACGAACTCCCCCAGCGCCCGACGCATCTTGATGATCGCCTCACGCCGGTCCCTGCCGAGGACGATCACCTTGGCAATCAGGGAGTCGTAGTACGGCGGCACCTTGGCGCCGGCATAGCAGGCGGTGTCGACCCGGGTCCATGGCCCCCCCGGGAGGATGAAGGTGGAGATCGTTCCCGGGGACGGGGTGAACTTGATCGGATCCTCGGCGTTCACCCGGCACTCGATGGCGTGGCCGTGGAAGGTGATCTGGTCCTGGCGCAGGGAGAGGGGCTGGCCGGCGGCGACCAGGATCTGCTCCTTCACGAGGTCGATGCCCGTGACCATCTCCGTGACCGGGTGCTCCACCTGGATGCGGGTATTCATCTCCATGAAGTAGAAGTTGTTGCCACGGTCGACGATGAACTCGATGGTGCCGGCGCTCTGATAGCCCACGTACTGCGCCGCCTGTATGGCGGCGGTGCACATCGCCTCGCGCGCCTCGGGGGTGAGGGTCGGTGAGGGGCTCTCCTCGATGAGCTTCTGGTGGCGCCGCTGGATCGAGCAGTCGCGCTCGCCTAAGTGGACGACGTTCCCGAACCGGTCCGCGAGGATCTGGATCTCGATGTGCTTGGGCCGGTCGACGTATTTCTCCACGTAGACTCGATCATCGCCGAACCCGGCCTGGGCCTCGGCCCGGGCCGCGGAGTAGGCGCTGGAGAAGGCCGCCTCGGTGTTGACGATGCGCATCCCCTTGCCGCCGCCGCCGGCAGACGCCTTGATGATCACCGGCAGGCCGATCTCGCGCGCGATCTTCAGGCCCTCGCGAGCGCTATCCACCACGCCGTCGCTGCCGGGCACCACCGGTATGCCGGCCGCGCGCATGGTCTCCTTGGCGCGGGCCTTGTCGCCCATCAGGCGGATCTGGTCCGCGGCAGGGCCGATGAAGGTGATGCCGATCGACCGGCACATGTCGGCGAACTCGGCGTTCTCCGCCATGAAGCCGTAGCCCGGGTGGAGGGCGTCCGCGTCGGTGACCTCGGCGGTGGACAGGAGGGCGTGGCGGTTCAGGTAGCTGCCGGCGGCCGGTGGGGGGCCGATGCACACCGCCTCGTCCGCCTGCTGGACGTGCAGCGACGTGGCGTCCGCCTCGGAGTACACCGCCACCGTGGCGATGCCCAGCTCGCGGCAGGCCCGGATTAGCCGCAGCGCGATCTCACCACGGTTGGCGATGAGGATTTTTTTGAACATTAGGGATTAGGAGCTAGGGGTTAGGGGCTAGGGATGGTGCCGGCCCTGCGGGCCGGCGGACTCCTTTTCCGGTAGTGGCGAAGCGATGACGGCGAAGATGGACGACATAATTATTGGCCGCCGGAGGCGGCCATCCACCCCCTAGCCCCTAATCCCTAGCCCCTGAGGCGAGCCCCTACAGGGGCTCGACGACGAATAGCGGCTCGCCGTATTCGACCGGGGTGGCATCCTCCATCAGGCAGCGCACGATGCGGCACGGCTTCTCGGCCTCGACCTCGTTCATCAGCTTCATCGCCTCGATGATGCATAGGGTCTGGCCGGCCTTCACCGTGTCGCCCTCCTGGACGAACGGCGGGCCCTCCGGGGCACCGGCGCGGTAGTAGGTGCCGACGATGGGCGAGGTGATCGTCTCTTGTCCGTGCTTCAGGGGTGTCTCGCCGTCGCTATCCGGGGACGGGGCCGCGGTGGCGCTCGCCGGCGCCGGTTCGGGTACGGGAATCGACATCGGTGCAGGCGGTGCCGGCGCCGCCGCGCCGCTGCGGCTGAAGCGCCGCAGTCGTACGCGCTCACCGGCGCGCTCGACCTCGAGCTCCTCCACGTCGGTCCGCGACAGGATCCGGATCAACTCGCGGATATCTCTGCTGGTGAGGCCGCTTTCAGGGGGGATCTCTTTGGCCATGATTTTCCTTCGTCGAATCGTCACGGTGCGGGGGAATTGTTCACGAGGCCCGTTGTTGCAGATGACGCACGAGTGCTTCGAGTCCGAGGAGGTAGCTGTCGATCCCCAGGCCGGTGATCACCCCGACGGCGATATCGGAGAGGTACGAGCGGTGGCGGAAGGGCTCGCGGGCGAAGACATTGGATAGATGGACCTCGATGAACGGCCGCCCCGCCGCGAGGAGTGCGTCGCGCAGGGCGATGCTGGTGTGGGTATACGCTCCGGCATTGACCAGCAAGCCATCCGCGGCCGCCGCGCGTTGCGCCGCCGCAACCAGGTCGCCCTCGCCGTTGTGCTGCTCACAGTGGACCGCGGCCCCCAGCGCCTCGCCACGCTTCGCCAGTTGGCCATCGATCTCGGCGAGGGTAGCGCTGCCATAGTGGCCCGGTTCACGGCTGCCCAGGAGGTTGAGATTGGGGCCGTGCAAGCAGTGGATGAGCATCAGCGGGTCTCCACGCTCGGCGGTCCCGCCTCGTGACGGAGCGCGGCCAGGCGGGCACGAATGGCTGCGTCGTGTGGACGCAGGCGCAGGAGCTCCTCGTAGATGGCGGCGGCCTTGTCCGGGTGGCCCTGGCTGCAGTACAGCTCGGCCACGGTCGGATTCACGAAGGGACGGGGCAGGGGCCCGCTGGTGGTCGGTAGCCGGGTCGGTACGGTTGGCGGCGGCGCGGGGTGGGTGTCATCGCCCGGGGTACGCCCGGCGGGCGGCGCCGCGTCGACCGCCAGGTCGGGAAACCGGGACAGGAGGGCCGGCACCTCGCGGCTACGCCCAGTCTGAATCAGCAGGGGGAGCAGTAGCTTGGCGGCCAGGCGGTTCTCCGGCGACGCCTGCAACACGCGTTCGAACTCGGTGATCGCGTCGCCCACCCGGCCCTCGTGCTGGGCGATCTTTCCCAGGGTGAGGTGGAGCTGGTAGTAGCCCGGCTTGGCCGCGAGGCCCGCCTCGCAGGTGGCATGTGCGAGGTCCACCGCGCCCGCGGCCAGCTGCCGCTCGGCGATCGGAAATTCGAGCCAGAACTCCGGGCGGCGAGTGTGCAGCCGCTCCATCGCCGTCAACAGATCCACCGCGTGTCGCCCCTCGGGAAAGGATGTCTGGCCGGGAGGGTTGGGAATGGGTGACAGGCTTGTCAAGTTGGACGGGACTGGCCGGGGTCGCGATCCCACGGTTGGCGCGGGTTGGCATGGACCAGGACGTGGCCGCCGGTGACCTCCTGGTACGGCCGAATGATGCCGCTGTCCACCTGCCGCTGGAGGAAGTCGCGCAACCAGGCGAGGCCATCCGTGGAGCCCTTGCCGATGCGCAGCCAGTCGTCGCCGGTGGTGTCGAGGTCACCCTCCGCGGCGTGCCGGAGAAATTTGGGGAATTTCACCTCCAGGTGGTTGACGTCGCCACCGCGGATGGTGACGAGACCGAGTCGGCCGTGGATGTCGACGACTTCGAACTGGTGGTTGATCATGGTGGGATTCCCTGGGACTGAAGGGGCTCGGGGGACGTCGCCGTGGCGTGGCGGCATGTTAGCGCCGTCGGAGGCGATCAGCTATCGGGTTTCAGCGATCGGCTATCGGCTGTGCGCATTCAGTGGCCGGCATGTCGCTCGCCTGACGTAGGCCATCTTTCCGGCATTGCCGGCTGGAGACAAGCGGCTCGATCCGATCATCCGCTTGCCAGCCCGCCGCAAGCGGTCGGTCGGATCAAGCCGCGCAGCGGCGGCGCCGACGATGACGGCCGTCGGCTCCGATTCGCTTGAGCCGACCTACAGCCGACCGCTAATCAGCCACCTGCGCCGCTAGGGGGCGGTACTGGAGGTGGTAGAACATCTCCAGGTAGCGGGCCGTCTCGCGTCGCTCCAGGTCGGAGACGAAGCGCCAGAAACCGTAGATCTTGGACAGAGTGAGGAGGCGCTGCGCGTAGAGCTCCCAGGTGTAGCGCTCCAGGACCCGGGTGACCGCGGCGGCGGAGATCTCGTCCCACAGGCCGGGATCGACCGTGGTCCGTTCCAGGAAGTCGGCGATACGCGCGCTCATCCCCTCGGGATGGTTGGGGTCGATGTGGAAGCCGGAGCGGCCGTCGGCGATGATCTCCAGGGGGCCGCCGTAGCGGGTGGCGAAGGTCGGCAGGCCGGTGATCATGGCCTCGATCACGGTCAGACCGAAGGCCTCGAACAGCGCCGGCTGCACGAACACCCCGCGCCGGTCGGCGATCGATCGGTAGAGCTCGCCGGTCTGCTGCTTGTCCAGGTGGGCGCCGATCCAGCGCATGCAGTCGTCCAGGCCGTGCTCGTCCATGAGATCATGCAGGCGCTGCGCCTCGGCGGCCTCCTCCTGGTCGGTGCACGCGGCCGGGTCGCAGTGCCCGCCGACCACCACCAGGTTGGCCAGGCCGCGGAGCCGCGGGTCGCGGCCGTACGCCTCCACCAGGCCGGTGAGGTTCTTGATCCGGTCGAGGCGCGACATCGCGAACAGCGGCGGCCGCTCCGGATGGGCAAGGTGGCCGCGGTGTGGATAGGGCAGCTCGCCGTCGTGGAGCAGCCGGTCCAGCTCGTCGCGCACCGCGTCCAGCCGCCGTTCCCGTTGCCAGTGGGGGAAGAAGATGTCGGCCGCCGCCCCCGGGGAGACGATGTTGAACTTCGGGTCGAACAGGGAGATGCCGTTCACCACTCGATAGAGGCTGGGGAGGGTGAAGTTGGCGTAGCCCTCGTATTGTCCGACGGTCTCCTCGGTGCCGGCGATCTCCTGATAGGTGGAGGCGACGATGAAGTCGGCCCGGTTCATGGCGATCAGGTCCGCGGTGAACTGGGCGGAGAAGTGGTGGCTCGCCTCGTTCTCCCGCCAGTAGAGATCGGACAGGACGTACTTCGACTTCTCCAGGGCGTGTGCCACGTTGCACTGAGTGACCCCGAGACGGTGGGCGAGGATCGACGCCACCAGGTTGCCGTCGGAGTAGTTGCCGATCACCAGGTCGGGGCGGGCGCCGAGCTCTGCCAGCATCTCCCGCTCCGCCTCCAGCGCGAAGCCCTCCAGGTGCGGCCAGATGTGGAACCGCGAGATCCACTGGGGGATCTCCTCACCGGTGGAGGTACGGAAAGGCACCCGCAGGATGGCGGTGTGCTCGCAGCCGCGCACCGCCTCCAGTCGTTGATGGGCGGTGGTACCGTCCGACTCCGGGATCAGGCGGGTGACGATGACAATCCGCGGTACCACGTCCGCCACGCCCTGCTCCTCGAACCACTGGCGCATGTGGGCCTCTAGGGCGCGCACCTGATCGAGGATGTAAACCACCTGGCCACCCGTATCGGGCCGGCCAAGCACGCCGTCCTGGCCGAACCAGCCATGGGGCGAGATGATCGCGATGCGGAAGATCATCGGGATACGCGACAGGAAACGTTCGAGGGTCGCGGCATCGGGCCCTTCCAGCAGCTCGCGCAGCAGCTCCAGGGTCTCTTGCACCCGGCCGGCCCAGCCGCCCCAGCCCGGTTCGAATCCCAGCTCCTGGAGGCGCAGGGCGAGCTCCTTCCACGGCGTGTCGGAGGGCTGCCGGGCGACAAAATCCAGGGCGTCGGCGAGGCGCTCCTCAAGGGTGGTCAGGTCGGTGATCCGCCGATTGAGGATCAGGTCCCGTCCGTCGACCCGGTGCAGGCTCATGAACCGCAGGAGGAGATTCGCGGCCGCCTCACGGTCCTGAAACATGCGACTCGCCAGGTGGCGGTTGAGGAACTCGACGCCACGCCCGATCGACTTCGGCTCGCGCATGCGCGGGAAGCCACGGCTGAAGGGCTCGACGTCGATCTCCAGGGGCTCGCGTCCGTATGGCTGCGGGCCGAGGATGACCTCCTCTTTCATGCGTAGGTACTCCTGAACCGGGATCACCTCGGCGCGCAGGTCGTCGGTGTGGACCCGGACGTGTTTCCAGCGGGCGATGCGGGTGCGGGCCGCGAAGCACACCCAGGGGGCCTGAATCACCGCCTCCTGGACCCGGCGAAACCATGGGGTGAGGTCCTCGGCAGCGAACCAGGCCGCGTCTTCGGGACGCTCCACCAGGTGTGCGGCCACCGCATCCTCCACATCGCTGCGCAGCAGGAAGGGGCGCTCCAGGGCCGACAGGCGGCGGAACAGGAGGTAGAAGGAGTCGCGGTGGTCGTCGAGGGCCCGTTCGAGGGGAGTGGTCACAGTGGTGCTCCTGGCTGTCTGTTGGTCATTTCATCTCCAGATCCATCGAGCATCTGTGGATCCTTACTCTGCGGTCCAGCGATGCGCGTTGGGTCACCCGCGCCGGGTCGGCGGGTTAGGCCGATTGCTCTGTGGCATCCGCCGGGGTGGACGGATCGTGGTCGAGGAAGTGGTAGTAGTCGATGCCTTCCAGAATGCCGCCCGCGAACGGCGCATCTGCGAAATAGATGCGCGGCTGGCCGCGCAGGGGCTCCAGCTCCGCGCTGTAGTTGCCGACCACCACCGCCAGGGTCTGGCCGCGCAACATCTCCTCGTCGTTGCCCGAGTCCCCCGCCACCAGCACCCGTTCGAGGGGGACCTCCCACTTGTCGGCCAGGTACCGGATCGCCTTCCCCTTGCTGGCGCGGACCGGCAGGATGTCGAGGTACTGGCCGTGCGAGAAGATCGCGTTGAAGCGCAACCCGGCGGTCCGCAGCCGTCGCCTCACCTCCTGCTCGATGAGCTGCCCCCCGACGTACGCTGGATCGCCGTCACTGCCGTCCGCCACCGCGCTGCCGTCGGTGTAGTAGCTCACCTTGAACGGCCGCTGTCCCTCCTCCCCCTGCAGGGTGAGCCCGGGGACGCCCTGCAGGGCGCGGACGATGCCCTGCCGGTCCCAGCCGAACCGCAGGTGGGCGGCCCAGCCCACGGCCGGGTCGAGGTGCGGGCCTTCGTGGATCTCGGTCCCCACCGAGGTGACCAGGATGTCGGGCTGGGGGATCCCCTCTTCTTCCAGGACCTCCATCGTCAGCTCGTAGGAGCGGCCCGTGGCGACGGCGAAGCCGAGGTGGTGGCGCTCACGCTGGAGCAGGGCGAGGAGCTCGGCGAGGGTCTCCCGGTCGCCGACCAGGGTATTGTCGATGTCGCATACCAGCAGCCGATTCAGGCGCATCAGTCTCCTCCGGGCCGACTCCGAGCGGTGGCGGGGTAGCCCCTTGGGACGCAGGCGGGCCAGGGCCGTGTCGACCTCCTTGACGTAGCGTTGGACGTGGGAGTCCCAGGTGTAGTGGCGTCGCACGCCGGCGATCCCGGCCTTGGCGTAACGTCGCCACTGGCGGCGATCCCACAGGACGCCGCTGATCTTGGCGGCGATGTCGTCGCTGCGCAGGGCGTCGATCAAGACCCCGTTGCGGCAATTGGCGATGATGTCGCGGGGACCGCCGTCGTCGGTCGCGACGATCGGCACGCCGCTGGCCGCGGCCTCCAGCAAGGTCAGGCCGAACGGCTCGGTGAGGGCCGGGTTGACGAACACCCCGTGGCTGCGGGCGGCGATGCGGTAGAGATCGGGCACGTCGTCGGAGGCGTGGTGCTTGGGTAGGGCAACCTGACCGTGGAGGTCGAATCGGTCGATCTCCAGCAGCAGCTCGGTCAGCTCGGTCCGGGCCGTCTCTTCGAGGGCGGCAATCTCGTCGCGGTTGCCGGCCACGATGACGAGGTTGGTCCGCTCCCGCAGGGTGGGGGAGCTGCCGAAGGCCTCGATGAGCCGGCGCAGGTTCTTGCGCGGATCGGGACGGGCGATGGCCAGGACCATGGGCCGGTTTGGGCGGCGCAGGAAGCGGTCGATCTGGGCCTGGATCGCAGGGGCGCCCTGGCCCCGGCGCGGCGGTGAGAAGCGCCCCAGGTCGATGCCGGGAGGATTCACCGTCAGGCGGGTGTTGTAGGCGTTCTGGTAGGCCCCCCACTGGCTGTTGGCCTCCTGCTGGGTCGAGCAGACCACGAGTGCCGCGTGCTCCAGGACCCGCTCCTCGGCGTGGATCCGGTGGCTCATTCGGTACTGACGTTCGATGCGTTCGAAGCTCTGCCCGGAATCGATGAGACGTTGCAGCTTGTCCCGGCCGAGAGAGTGGCCGGTATGCACCTGGGGGATGCCGAGGAAGCGTGACAGCTCTCGCCCCACGTAGCCGGCGTCGGCGTAGTGGCTGTGGACGACGTGCGGCATGCGGCCCTGGCGGCGCAAGAAACGCACCAGCCGGTCGACCAGCTCATCGAGGTGGGGCCACAGCAGCTCCTTGCGCAGATAGCGTCTTGGCCCGCACGGCACTCGCACCAGACGGGCGCCGGGTACGCCAAGGTCCTCAATCTCCTGAGCGTAGTCCGGCCCGACCCGGTCGTCGAAGATCTGGCGGGTGATCAGGTCCACCTGCCGCACCCGCGGGTGGCGAGCGAGGGCGCGGGTCAGCTCCAGGACGTAGGTGATTTGCCCGCCCGTGTCGGCGTCGCGGCCCAGCTCAGGCTCCTTCCCGCGGATCAGGCCGTGGACCGAGAGGAGCACGAGGTAGAGGTCGGTCTCCCGTTCTATGACCATGTCCCCTCCAGTCCCCAGTCACGGCGAAGCGGGGCATAGAAGCCCGGATCGTCGGGGCAGGCGCCGCGCTGGGCGCAGATCCGGGCGGCAAACGCCGTGGCCCGCTCCAGGGTGGTCGCCGGGGACCAACCACGCAGCAGGCCGGTCGCCGCGACCGCGGCAAATCCGTCGCCGGCGCCCACCGTATCGACGATCGTCACCGCGGGGGCCGGCTGCTCCACGGCGCCGGCATCGTCGAGCCACAGGGCGCCCCGCTCCCCGCGGGTGACGATGACCGTGTGCAGGCCGAAGCGCTCACCCAGACCGCGGCATCCGGCCTCTTCGCCGGTTGGGAGGGCGTAGAGGTCGCATAGCACGGTGAGCTCGTCATCGTTGAGCTTCGCCACGGTGGCCTGCTCCAGGCAGGCGGTGACGGCAGGCGCGCTCCAACAGCCCGGGCGCAGGTTGAGGTCGAGAAAGCGGACCGCGGGCGCGGCGCTGGCGGCCGTGAGGATCGCCGCGCGGCTCTCCGGTGCGCGCGTGGCAAGGGTGCCGAAGTAGAACAGGTCGGCATCGCGCGCCGCGGCGGCCACGGGTGGTGCGGCAAGGTGGTCATACGCCTGGTCCGGGACGATCTCGAAGCCGTGGCCGCCGCCGCCGTCCAGGCGGACGCGGACCACGCCGGTCGGGTGGGTGGGATCGCGTTGCAGCCCGTCCGGGCTCATGCCGTGGGCCGCCATGGCCGTGAGGATCCGCGCTCCGCGCGGATCCTCACCGACGCGCGACAAGAGCTGCGGCGCAAAGCCGAGTCCCTGCAAGTGCCAGGCGAAGTTGAAGGGCGCGCCGCCGAGGCGATCGCCGTCCGGAAAGGCATCGAACAACACCTCCCCGACGACCACCACGCGGTCGTTGCGTCGCTCCATGGCGACCCAGGATACCCCATCGCTCCGCAAGAGTCCCCCTCCATGGTGCACGGCGGCACACGCGATGGCCCGTGGCCGCGCAGCGGCTGGTAGGCCTTAGATGGACTACGCATAGGGTTGGGGTCGCACGCGGCGCGGATAATGAAGGCGCCGCCAGGGGGCTGGTATGGCGCGGCCGCTCGGCGTAGGTTGCAGGCGGAGGTCAGTGGATGATGCGAGATCGCTACCAGCGCCGCAGGGAACCCAGCGACGGAACGGACGACGATGGCGGTCGATCTCACCACCTTGACTTCCGAGGAGTGGCCCGCCTGGCTTGAGGCGCAGCCCCTCGCCGAGGCGCAGGCGGCCCTCGTGGCGCTGCCGCGCGAGCAGCTCCATGAGGCCCTGCGGCGGCTCGACAACGAGTTCGCGGCGCGCATCCTCTCCCTGCTGCCGCCGGAAGTAGCAGCAGAGGCTCTCAGCGAGCTGCCCTACGAGGACGCGGCCGAGGCGCTTGCGAGCCACGATCTCGAGCAGGCCGTGGCGGTGGTTCAAGAGCTCGATCCCGACGATGCCGCGGACATCATCGCCGAGATGCCCGTGGGGCAGCGGGAGGCCCTGTTGGAGGCCTCCGGCGCGGCGGGCGAGGTCATCGAGGAACTGCTCGTCTACTCGGAGGACACGGCCGGCGGTCTGATGACCCCGGAGGTGCTCGAGGTATGGCGTCAGTGGACTGTGGCCGAGGCGATCGACGCCATCCGCCGCCGCTCCGAGGAGCTGGAGCAGATCTACTACACCTACGTGGTCGACCGGAACGACGTGCTGATCGGGGTGGTCACCATGCGCGATCTGATCCTCGCACCCCCATGCACGCCGATCGACGCCATCACCAATCGCGACGTCACCTCGGTGTCGGTCGATACCGACCAGGAGAGCGTCGCCGAGATCATCAGCGACCTGAACCTCCTCGCCCTGCCGGTGGTCGACCGCCAGGGGCGCCTCGTCGGGATCGTCACCGTCGACGACGTGATCGATGTCATCCAGGAGGAGGCGAGCGAGGACTTGCAACGGCTGGTCGGTGCCGGGGCGGACGAGCGCACCGACTCGCCGTTCGGCTACTCGGTGCGCATGCGCCTGCCGTGGCTGCACGTCAATCTGCTCACCGCGTTCTGCGCCGCGGCGGTGGTCGGTTTGTTCCACGAGTCGATCGCCCGCCTCACCCTCCTGGCGGTCTTCATGCCGGTGGTCGCCGGGCAGGGGGGCAACACCGGCGCCCAGACCATGGCGGTGGTGATCCGTGGTCTCGCCCTGGGGGAGATCCCGGCGGGCTACGCCCGGCGGGTCATCGCGCGCGAAGCGCTCCTCGGCCTGGTGAACGGGCTCGTGGTCGGGATCGTCACCGCGACCATCGCCTGGTGGACCAGCAACACGCCGGCCTTCGGCCTGGTCCTCGGGGTGGCCATGGTGGCCAACATGGCGCTGGCCTGCGCGTTCGGCGCGATCATCCCCTTGGGACTGCGCACCCTCGGCCTCGACCCGGCCCAGTCTTCCTCGATCTTCCTCACCCTGGTGACCGACGTGGTCGGCTTCAGCGCCTTCCTCGGCCTCGCCACCATCGCCCTCAACGTCGGCCTGATTCACTAGCAGGCCAACCGCTCGACCTTGCACCACAGCGGGTCGGCGGAAATCGCGCCCGGAGTCGCGGATAGCACCGTGCGTAGGGCGGGCTTCAGCCCGCCGGACGCCAACGCCCCCGAAGAGCACGGCGTCGGCCAGTTGAAACCGGCCCTACCGATTGCCGCCAGGGCCGCCGGGGAGACCACCACATCGGATCCTCCGTGTCCTCTGTGCCCCTGTGGTGAGAAAGCCGTTGGGGTGGTTTGTGTGGAACCCCGCGTGCATCCGCGTCCCGGCGGCTAACGGCTCTCGAAGAGATTCCCCGGGCAGAGCAGACCGTCCGGGTCGAGCGCCTGTTTGGTGCGGCGCATCTGGGCGATGCCGTCGGCGCCGACCATCCGCTCCAGGTAGGGGCGCTTGAGCTTGCCGATGCCGTGCTCGGCGGAGACCGTCCCGCCGAGGGCCAGGGCCAGGTCGATGAGGTCGTCGTAGATGGCCTTGGCCCGGGCGTGCTCGGCCGCGGTCTCCGGGAGCTGGTTGTAGTGGATGTGGTTGTCGCCGATGTGGCCGAAGCCGACGGTGCGGATGCCACCGGCGCGCAGCAGGGCGCGGGCCTGGCCGAGGTAGGCGAGGAGCCGCGCGTCCGGCACCGCCATGTCGCAGCTCACCTTGGACAGGCCGGTGCGCTGGATGGTGGCGTTCATCACCGTGGGGATACAGTAGCGCAGGTCGGCGAGGCGCTGCTTCTCCGCCGCCGTGGCGGCCCACAGGGTGACGCCGGGGAGGGCGCCGGATGCGGCGGCGATGGCACGCCACTCGGTGCGGCGCTCGGCGGAGTCGGCGCGGGTGGTGAATTGCTCGACGAGCAGGGCCGCGGCTCCGTCGGGGAGCGGGCCGAGGGCCGGCCGCAGGATGTCGACGGCCGCGGCGTCGAAGTATTCGAGGATCGTGGTGCCCCACCGCCGGTCGATGGGGCGCGAGTCGCCGCGGCTACGGCCGCGCAGGGAGACGACCGCGTGCCAGGTCGTCTCCTCATCGGGGAAGAAGAGCAGGCCGTAGAACGTCGACTCCGGTGCCGGGACGAGACGCAGGTTCGCCGCGGCGATCACCCCGAGCGTGCCCTCGGCGCCGATGAACAGGTCGATGGCATCGAGCCCCGCTCCGCCGAGATAGCCCGCGGCGTGCTTTACCACCGGCAGGGGGTAGGTGGGCAGGGGGACCGTGAGCGCGCGGCCTTCGGTGGTCATGAGGTGGAGGGTGGCGGTCTCGTCCGCGACGTGCTCGCCGCGCCGCAGGTCGAGGCGCTCGCCCGAGGCGAGGTAGACGGTGAGGCCGTCGACCCAGTGGCGCAGGGGGCCGAAGTAGAAGCCGCGCTTGCCCGCCGCGTGGGTGGAGAGGTTGCCGCCGATCGTTGCCTTGTCTTCGCCAGGGTCCGGGGGAAAGAGCAGGCCGTGGGGATCGCACGCCGCCTGCACGTCGCAGCGCCTGACCCCGGCCGCGACCCGCACCCGGCCGCCGTCGCCGGTGGGCTCGACCGGGTGGATCGCGTCGAGGTGTTGGGTGGAGAGGATGATCCCTCCGTAGGGCAGGGCCGCGCCGGTGGTGGCGGTGTGGGCGCCGGAGAGGGTGACGCCCTGGCCGGCCGCGCGCGCTCGCGCCAGGGCCTCCGGGATTTCTTCGCTCCGCTCCGGGCAGACCACCGCCGCGCAATGGGCGCCCGGCAGGCCGGAGGTGTCGGCGAGATACGCGGCGATCTGTCCGGGGTGGCGTAGGGTCTTCACGGCGAGGTGGGGCGAGGGGTGGGGTGGGTCTGCGGAAGTATGCCCGAGACGGGTCCCGCCACGCCGATCACAAACCGGGGGCTCTTCCAGGATTTCCGGGGATGGTGGTTGCTACCGCTCCTCCCCGGTCTGGCCAAGAGGTAGGAGCCGAATCCCTTCGGCGACCCAGGCCCAAAGGGCCTGCCGCGGCCACAGGCCGCGGATCGCCGGTGCAACCGGCTCCTACAGCTCCCGCCATGGCTTCCTCGGAAATTCCGGAAAAAAGGCGCCCCTACCGCACGGTAGGGGCGCCTTCCTGTTCCGCTCTGTCCAGCGGGCGCTAGTTCGCGGACAGCCCCTGGACGAAGCCGTTGACCGTGGCCTTGGCGTCGCCGAAGACCATGGCGCAGTTGTCCATGAGGAAGAGCTCGTTGTCGATGCCGGCAAACCCGGGATTCATGGAGCGCTTCAGGACCAGGACCTGCTTGGAGTCCTCGACGTTGAGCACCGGCATGCCGTAGATGGGGCAGGTCGGGTTGGTCTTGGCGCCGGGGTTCACCACATCGTTGGCGCCGATGACGATGGTGACATCCGTCTTGGCGAAGTCGTCGTTGATGTCGTCCATGTCGTAGAGCTGCGGGTAGGGCACGTTGGCCTCCGCGAGCAGGACGTTCATGTGGCCTGGCATGCGGCCGGCCACCGGGTGGATGGCGTACTTCACGTCGGTGCCGCGCTTCTTCAGCAGGTCGGCCATCTCCCGTACCGCGTGCTGGGCCTGGGCCGCGGCGAGGCCGTAGCCCGGCACGACGATCACCGACTTGGCCTCCTTCATCGCCGCCACGGCCTGGTCCACGGTGAAGACGTTGGGGCCTTCCCCCTCGGCCATCGGCGCCGGTGGCACCGCCGGCCCCACCGACTCCTGGCCGAAGCCGCCGAACAGGACGTTGACCAGGGAGCGGTTCATGCCGGCACACATGATCTTGGTGAGGATCAGGCCGGCCGCACCGACCAGGGAGCCGACGGTCACCAGCACCGGCGAGGACAGCACCAGACCGGTCATGGCCACCGCCAACCCGGAGTACGAGTTGAGCAGGGAGATGACCACCGGCATGTCCGCGCCGCCGATCGGGATGGTGAGCAGCACGCCGAGGGCCAGGGAGATGAGGCAGATCAGGATGTGGAAGAACCACGCGCCCGGGGAGGCGATCAGTGCCGCGCCGAGGACGACCACCACCACGCCGAGGCCGGCGTTGACCGCGTGGCGGGCGGGCAGCAGGATCGGGCTGCCGCCCATCAACCCCTGCAGCTTGGCGAAGGCGATCATCGAGCCGGAGAAGGTGACGCCGCCGATGAGCAGGGTGAGGACCAGGACGATGGTGGTGAAGTGGTCGAAGTTGGGGGTGAGGCGGGCGATCTCGGAGAGGCCGACCAAGACCGAGGCGATGCCACCGAAGCCGTTGAATACGGCGACCATCTGCGGCATGTCGGTCATCTTCACGACCCGCGCCCAGAACAACCCGGCGCCCGCGCCGATCGCCAGCCCCACGAGGACCATGCCGAAGCTCACCACGTCCTGGTGCAGGAGAGTGACGACGATGGCCATAAGCATGGCCCCCATCGACATGAGGTTGCCCTTGCGGGCGGTCTCCGGGTGGTTGAGGTACTTGAGGCCGAAGATGAAGAGGCCGGCCGCCGTCATGTAGAAGAGATCGATGTATTGGCTGATCATGGCGACCACCTACTCCTTCTTGAACATCTGCAGCATGCGGTCGGTCACCGCGTAGCCGCCGACGACGTTGATGGTGGCGAACACCACCGCGAGGAAGCCGAGGATCGTCGCGAGCGTGTAGCCGGCACGGCCGCCGGCGATGATCGCCCCGAGGATGGTCACCCCGGAGATCGCGTTGGCCGCCGACATGAGCGGCGTGTGCAGGATCGGCGGCACCTTGCTGATGGTGTCGAAGCCGACGAAGCAGGCGAGCACGAAGACGTACAGGCCTGCCCAGTAGATGGGTTCCATGGTGGGGGCTCCTCCTTGTCTGTAGGGCGGGTTTCAACCCGCCAGGGCACAACGTTCCGGATCTCGGGCATCGGCCGGTGGACACCGGCCCTACGGAATGGTGTGTGCGTCGGCTAGTAGCTGGGTCTCGGAGCGGCCTGCCGGCCGCGATTCGTTCGGATGAAGGTGGGCTGGGCTCGTGCTGACCGCGGGGGATGCCATACCCCGACTCGTGCACGGGACGTCGCCATGCTCGGTGCTGGCCTAACCCGCCCCCTGTACCGCCTCGCGGATGCGCACATTGGCGATTGCACCGTCGCGGGTGATGAGGGAGCCGGCAGTGATCTCGTCCTCCATGTCGAACTTGAAGGCGCCATCGGCGGTGAGGTGCTTGAGGAAATTCTGCAAGTTCTTGGCATACATCTGGGAGGCGTGCACCGCCATGCGGCTCGCCAGGTCGGTGTGGCCGAGGATGCGGACGCCGTGGCGAACCACTTCCTCTCCCGGCACCGTGATCTCACAATTGCCGCCGCGCTCCGCCGCCAGGTCGACGATCACCGAGCCCGGCTTCATCGCCTCGACCATCGCCTCAGTAATGAGCTTCGGCGCCGGCCGGCCAAAGAGCAGGGCGGTGGTGATGATGACGTCGGCCTTGGCCGCGTGCTCGCCGAGCAGGGCCGCCTGCTTCTGTTTGTATTCCTCCGACACCTCCTTCGCGTAGCCGCCCGCGGTGGCGGCATCGACGCCCTCGTCCACCTCGATGAAGGTGGCGCCAAGGCTCATCGTCTCCTCCTTGGCCGCCTTGCGGACATCGAACACCTCGACGACGCCACCCAGGCGCCTGGCGGTGGCGATCGCCTGCAGGCCGGCGACGCCCGCGCCGACCACCAGCACGGTCGACGGCTGGATCATGCCCGCGGCCGTCATCAGCATGGGAAAGAACTTGGGTAGGCGCTCGGCGGCCATGAGCACCGCCTGGTGGCCGGTGGCCGTGGACTGCGACGAGAGGGAGTCCATGGCCTGTGCCAGGGTGGTGCGCGGGATGTACTCCATGGAGAAGGCGGCAATCCGCCGGGCGAGGTAGCGCTCCAGGAGGTCGCGCCGATCCAGGGGCTGGAAGTGGCTGATCACCACGGCCCCCTCGGGAATCCGGTCGGCCTCTTCCAGGGTCGGCGCGACGACCCGTAGCACCACGCCGGCGCCCTCGTACAGGGCACCCGCGTCGTCCACGACCATGGCGCCGGCCTGGCGATACTGGTCGTCGGAGTAGAACGAGTCGGCGCCGGCACCAGCCTGCACCGCCACCTCCATGCCCATCGTTTGCAGGCGCGGGACGGTATCCGGAATTAGGGCAACCCGGCGTTCATCGGGCGCGCTTTCCTTCGCAACGACAACCTTCATGGTCGATGGCCTCTCTCGCAGTCAGGGTCTGGGGACGACATCTTGGCGTGCGGTTCAGCACCAGCCGGCCGGGAAGAGAGCGGGGCTCTTGGCGGGGTCAGCGGGCCGTCGGCAAAGCGCGGCATTTAACCCGGTGGAGCTACCGTTGGGCAAGGGGAGGGGCGGCGCCAGAATCGTCGGCGGGGGCTCGTCGGTGTGACCATGCCGGACAACGATCCGCGCCTCCTGTAGGCCGGGCGACCCCCGGCATGGCGGGCAGAGCCCGCCCTGATATGGAGGGGGACGCCACGCGCGCCCCTCGCCACCTTCGCCCAGGTCCGGGTGGCTTCACCCCCCGTGGATGGCGGGCTTCTCGCCCGCCATCAGACCCTATGGAGCGTCCCGCTCCATAGGGTCTACTCCCCCGGTGCGATCCCCCCCCCCCGAGCCATTGGTGAAAACCGGCCGGCGATTATGGGCGGCGCGTCTGGGGAGGTGGTGAGCCGTAGAGGCACGGCATGCCGTGCCCCTACGGAGGGTGGGCGTGGACGGCGTTTGCACCGATTGGCGACAATGGATCTGCGGCATCTGATTTTGGATTCGCCAGGAGGTGGTCCCCGTGCTGGAAAGCCCCACCGCGTGTTGGCAACGCTGGCCCTGCGCAGGCCGTGCCGGAGAGGGTACCCCCCGTCCTCCCGCCCCCCGCGCTGGGTCGAGAACCTCCCTCCCCCGCCGGGGGAGGGTCGGGGTGGGGGCGGTCGGACCATGCGCTGGGCGGGGTAATGCGCCCGACGCGCTGCGGGTTCCGCACGCCCTCCCCCCCGCCCCCCCCGGGGGGAGGGGGATCGATGGGACTCCCCTGCGGGGAGAATGGTCGATTTGACGCTACCCAACATCCTGACCTTCCTGCGCCTGATCGCCGCGCCCGTGGCCATCGGCTTCATCTTGGCCGAGCGGCTGGAGGTTGCCCTCGCCCTGTTCGTGGCCGCCTCGGTGACGGATGCCGTGGACGGGTTCCTGGCACGGATCCTCCATCAACAGAGCCGTCTCGGCGCCTTCATCGACCCGCTGGCGGACAAGAGCCTGTTGCTGGGCAGCTACCTGGCCCTGACCTACGTGGGGCGGGTCCCCGGCTGGCTCACCGCCGCCATCGTCGTGCGGGATGTCTTGATCATCGCGGCGGTCGTCATCCTCTACCGGCGCATCGGGCGCTTCACCATGACCCCCAGCCTGCCGGGCAAGGTGAGCACCTTTGTGCAGATGGTGACGGTGGCGTCGGTGCTCCTCGCCGGCACCGTCCCGGAGCTGACCGTGCCCCTGCGCGAGCTCTACTACCTCACCGCCGGCATCAGCGTCATCTCCGGCACCCACTACATCACCGTGGGGCTGCGCCTGGCGGAAGAGGGGGAAGGTTCGACCTGAACGGGTTGCTGGGCGCCTGGGGGACCGAGCGGTGTGGTGAATTTTCACCGTCTCAGGCTGATACATCCCCCGATCTCACTTTGCGACGTTGGGCGCCATGCTCGCCCCCTCCGTTCCCCTCAGTGGAAACAGGAGTTTCCGCTTCTGACCCCGACGCTTCGCCCCTCCAGAGTTGTTGGGGACGCAGTCGCCTGTCCAGTTTCTTTACGGGTGAAGACCGGGCCAGGTGGCGGTCAGGGCTGGGATCGGCCTCCACGAGTGTGGGTAACTAATTGAGAATACGAGGTTGTTTTTTAACCGAAGGCAAACGCAGCGATTTGTGGGTGTGCTGGCACGCGAACTGCTAAGAAGGTAATCGTCTCGCTGGAACTTTGCAGATTCGCCCGTGGGCGCCTCGGTCGCCAGCGACAAAGACGTAAAGCAGACCTTACACACATTGTCGAGATTCATACGCAGACAGAACACCCTAACAGAGGGAGGGTCGGAAAATGAGGCGAAACCTCGTCACCATGTTCGCGGCTGTACCGTTGATTCTCGGGATGGGGGTGAGCGCCTCGGCGACCATTCTCACCTACAATTTGGACTTTGAGTTTAGTGGGGGAGACGATCCGCAAGGGCCTACGCCGTGGATCACGGCCGTCTTCAACGATCAGACCGACGCCATCGGCGCCAACGGCGTGCGGCTGACGATGTCGACGACCAACTTGGTCGGGAGCGAGTTCGTCGAACAGTGGTTGTTCAACTTTGCTGATGACCTCACGGGTCTGAGCTTTACCGTGGTCGACAATAGCGATGCCCCGCCGACAGCCATCAACACGGGGAGTAACGCCTTCATGGCGGACGGCGACGGCAAGTTCGACATTCAATTTGCCTTTGACACGGCCCAGGGGCCCAACCGTTTCACCAGCGGTGAGCAGGTGGTCTACGACATCGGGTACGGCAGCCCGATCGACGTCTTCGACTTCCGGCTGGAGAGTCAGATGGGTGGTGGAAACGGCGCCTTTGGCAGCGCCGCGAAGATCCAATCGATCTTCCTGGATGGTACTGGTAGCGGCTGGATCGGTGAGACGGAGGAGGACGGCGGTGGACCGGGTTCCATCGTCCCCGAGCCGATCTCCGTGGTGCTCGTAGGCTCCGCCCTGCTCGGGCTGGTCGCCATCCGGCGGCAGATGGCCTCCTAGCCCGCCGCGCGTCACGGTCTGCCAAGGGCAGGCACCCATGGGTGCCTGCCCTTTTTTGTCACTCGCACCCCTGCCGAATTCATCCCAGGGCGGCAGGTTCCCTGCTGGATCGGTCGCAGGGGTAGCGGGGTGAATTTTCTCCCAAAGGTCGGTCGTGCTACGTCACGGTCATGGGATGGAGGGAGTCGTTCGGTAGCCAGTGAACCGGTGTGGGGAGGGGAGCTTGCTGCACGGGGGCGGTGGTCCGGGGGGGCCACCGTCCCTCTTCAGCACTGCTGCCGTATAAGGAGGGGCGACCGGCTTCAGCGAGCTCGATTTCGGGGTGCTGTCGAGTACCCGGTTGCCGAACCAGATGGTCGGGTGTGGTGATCCGTAAGCTCATCCGGGGTCCAACCGGGCAGAGTGACTTCACGGTGCCCGGTCGCAGTCACGATCCGCGTGTGCCGGCCCGTCATCCCCGGGATGGCGACCGTCGCGCTGGTGGGTTTCGCAACCCTGGGGTGGGTGCCGATCCCGTTGCGCCAGCGCGGGCACCGGTCGGGTGCGCGCTGCGCCACTCGCTGCGTGCGGTTGGGCGGGTGGGGTGCACCATGCACCGTTGTCGGTAGGGTTCGTGGCGATGCTCGGTGCGTGCATCCACCCTTCGGGCCGACACACCCCCTTTTGTTTCAGTGAGCTACGCGGTGGTGTCTGCTCCCGTCGTGGCAAGTTGAGACGGGTGTCGAGATATTTGGCATACGGCGTTTTCATCCCGAAGTCATTGTTTATAATATAGTTAAACGAGACTTGGCCGGCGGCCAGAAGGCATTTGTGTTGGATTTCTTTACGGATTTTCCGCGCGCTGCGGGGACGGCCGGGGGGGGGCGGCTCCAGGGTGCCGGTCTGGGGCGGCATCTCTGGTACCGATCGCTGGTAAATGCCTTGTTTGTAAAGGACTTTCGCTCCGTGGAGTGGGAGTGCGAGGCCTGCTACTCGGCAGTTGGCATGGCATTTGCTTATCACTCCACTAGCACAACGACAGCTCGAAGTCCCCGCCGTGGTTGACGGATTAATACTCTCAGGAGGTGCAGGCGATGAAACCGATTCTTCGATATCCGTCCGTGGCCGCCGTGGCCGTCACCCTCGGGGTGGCCGGGAGCGCCGGGGCTGTTTCGTACACCGACATGCTGGAATGGAGCAACGGAGACCTCACGGCACAGGATGGCTGGGCGGATGCCGGGACGACCTTTCAGTACGAGGTGGATGACACGACGAATCCTGGCTTCTGGACCTACAGGTACTCGTTGAGCGTTGCCCAGAAGGCGGTCAGCCACATGATCATCGAGGTCTCCGACAGCTTCACCGTAGACAACATCAAGACTGGGACGACGGCAGGAGGACAGTTGGATACGTACACTCCGTCTGGTGCCGGCAACCCGAATCCCGGTATGCCAGACGACCTTTACGGTATTAAATGGGATGCGAGTGGGGATCCTCTCGATTTCGGTGTGACGATCGTGACCGATCGGGCGCCAATCTGGGGGGATTTCTTCGCGAAGGACGGTTTTGATAACGGTAGCGGGGTGTTTGCCTCCGTCTGGAATAGCGGGTTCACCAACCCGGACTCAGACCCTCCAATCGACCTTCCCAACTTGGTCTCCAACCATATCTTGGTGCCAGACACTGTCGGCGGCGGCGGTCCTCCGACTGGTACGCCGGTACCTGAGCCTGGCACCGTGGTGTTGATGGGGTTCGGCCTCGTGGGACTCGGTCTCGTGGGATGGCGGCGGCGCGCGTAATCGCGGCCTAGATCTCGTGGCGAAAAAAGGGGGCACCGGCGACTGCCGGTGCCCCCTTTTTGTTTGCCGCTCTTGCGTAAGCGGCGGTCCTTTACTTCTTTGGGCCGCCGCCCTTACCGCCGCTTCCCTTCGTCGAGCCGCCGACGGTGACCGAGATAGTGGTGGTTGCGGAATTGCCGGCGCCGTCCTGGGCCTTGGCGGTGACGGTGTGGCTGCCGCTGAGCTTGCGGGTGTTCCAGCCGCAGGAGACGCTGGCGCCGTTGCCGGCGCAGGTCGTCTGGCCGTCCACATAGATCGTTAACAGGGCCACTGCCACATCGTCGCTGGCGCGGGCAGAGAGGGTCACGCTGCCGCTCACGGTGGCGCCGTCGGCCGGGCTGAGGATGGTCACCGTGGGGGGGGTCGTGTCGGCGATATCGGGGGTGTTGTCCACGGTGACGATCACCGGGGCGGCGTCGCCACGGTTGCCGGCCTCGTCGAAGGCACGCGCGGCGAGGGTGGCTGCGCCGTCCGCTGATCGGGCGGAGTCCCAACTGAATTGGTAGGGCGCCGTCAGATCCGTGCCCACCAGGCTGCCGTCGGCGTAGAGCTCCACGCGGCTGACGCCCACGTTGTCGACGGCACCGACGGCGACCGCCACCCAGCCCGCAACGGTCGAACCTGCCGTGGGAGTGACGAGGGAGGCGGAGGGCGCCTGGTCGTCCCCGGGGGTCATATCCGCGGCGGCCTGGACCGCGGCGGCGGCATTCACCCGGCCAAAACCGAAGGAGGGATCCCAACCCGCGGAGCCCAGATCATCGGCTGTGGACTCCAAGATCGACTCCACGTCAGCCGGGACGAGGGCGCCGTTGGCCCCCATGATCAAGGCGCAGACGCCGGCGGTGGTGGGGCTCGCGAAGGAGGTGCCGGAGACGGTGGCGTAGCCGCCGCCGTTGCTGGTCGACAAGATCGAGGCACCGGGCGCGGAGACGTCTACGTAGTCACCGTAACTGGACCAACTCGCCTTGGTGTCGCTGCTGGTGGTGGCGGAGACCGAGATCACATAGGGGTTGTTGCCATAGCCTGGGCTGCTACCGCTGTTACCCGCGGCCACCACCACGACGCCGCCCATGCTGCGCAGGTACTGCGCCGCGGAGGAGACGGCGCCGCTGCTGGTGACGTCATAGCTGATGTTGGCGACCTGGGCGCCGTGATCGGCGGCCCAGGTGAGTCCGCGCGCGATGTCGCTGTAGTAGGCATAGCCGTCGCTGGAGTTCGTCACCCGGATCGGCATCAGGTGCGCGTTATAGGCGACGGAGGCAACGCCGATGCCGTTGTTGGTCTCGGCGGCCACCACCCCCGCGACCCAGGTCCCGTGGCCGTAGACCGGAGTCGTGTCGTTGTTGAGAGACACGGAATTCCAGCCGGGTACCAGGCGGGTCACCAGGTCGGGATGGTCAGGGTCGACACCGGTGTCGAGGATCGCGACGGTGACACCGGCGCCGGTGCTCGTGGCCCAGGCGGTCGGGGCCTGAATCATCTGGAGGTGCCACTCGTTCGGGAATTTCGGGTCGTCGGGGATGATCTCCGTGGGCGCCACAAGCATGTCCGGCTCGGCAAACGCGATCAGCGGGTTCTTCGACAATGCCTTGGCGGTCGCCCACTCGGCCTGGGCCGGCACCTCCACGATGTGGAGATTGATTCGCTGGTTGTGGGAAAGGGACCGACCGCCGCGCCTGGTGAGGATCTGTGCCAGGGCGTCGTCGGAGAGACCGGCGGCCGGCTGGACGAGGATGCGGCCCTTGGCCCAGCCTGGCTGCGCCAGCGCCGCGGTGGTGACGAGGGTGGTGGCGATCGACGCCGCGAGGAACGCCGCGGCAAGCAGCAGGATGGACGAGCCACCCGTCGCACCCCTGCGAGCGCCGGCCGACCCTCCAGATGACGCACGATACCGAGTACCGCCAAATCTCGACTTCACGATGGCACCTCTTTGCTGAATTGGGTGAGGGCGCCCCCGCAGCACGGGCGCCGCGACGGGCGAGCTTGTTCGTGGGCAATCGGCTGAGACCTATGCAAGGCCGATACCCGGTGTCGGCCTGGCGCTACAGATCTTTGCGGTGCGCGGTGGTGGGTGTTGTCGTAATCTGTATCCCTATGACAACACGGGAGAAAATGCCAAGCTAGGCCGTCGGTCTCCGACGGCGAGCCCGGACCTGACCGCGGCGGATGCCCTTGGCGGAGTGTCCGCGACTGGCTACATGCGTTGGGGTGAGCAGACGCTGCCCGGGCACCCTGACACGATGCCGTCGTCGCGGCATTCCGCCTCATGCGGACCGATCAGCGGCAGAGCCGCAGCGGGTCCGAGTGGTCGGCGAGAAGTAGATGGTGAAACGCGCAGATCACCAGGGCGTGGGTGATCTGGCGGGTGCGGATCAGGTCGGGGATCGACCCCAGGGGATAGGTGACGACCTCGATGTCCTCGGTCGCCTCCAGACGCGGCGTGCCCATCCCGCGGGCGTCGCGGGCGATGTAGATATAGAGCACGTTGTCCAGGAACGCGGGGTTGGGGTGAACCTCGCCGAGGTAGTCGACGCGGTCGGCGGCGTAGCCGGTCTCCTCGCGGAGCTCCCGTGCCGCCGCGACCGCTGGGTCCTCGCCGGGGTCGACCAGGCCGCCGGGGATCTCTAGGCAGACCTCACGGGTGCCATGGCGATACTGGCGGATGAGCACCACCTCCTGGTCCGGGGTGATCGGGATGATATTCACCCAGGGAGAGGTCTCGAGGACAAAGAAGGTGCCGGTATGGCCATTCCCCGGGTGAACCCTGCGCCGTTTCCCGAGGGTGAAGATGGGCGTGGTGACGAGGGTCTCCTCCTCCAGCTCTTGCCATGGTTGGATCATTGTTTAGCTCTTAGCTCTTAGCTTTCAGCGGTCAGCCTGATTGGATGGGGAGGAGGGATCGCGTGGAGTTTTCCGGCATCTATGGAGGAAACACCAGACCAAAAAAGTCGCGCGCAGCGGTCCACACAAGCTGAGAGCTGATCGCTAATAGCTGACCGCGCCTCTACTGCGTGATCGCATCGACCTCGCGCTCCGCCGGTGCGCCCGTGATGCGCACCAGCAGACGGCTGGGCACGCAGACGATGGTATCTCCGGCGCTGCCCTTGCGGCCCATCCGAATACACACCTTGTGTGGGCATGGCGCGTTGGCCACGCGGATTCTACCGTCCTCGACCACCATTTCGACCGGCCCGAGGCGCCCCGCAACCTCCGTCGAGCCAGGGTCGTCAAGGGCGATCCGGGCACGCAGCGCACCGTCGACGTAGACCTCGGCCGTCTCCCCCTGGGTGCCCGCGCGTGCCAGGTAGAGTTGTGCCGCGGCGGCGCCCACGAGGAGCGCGGCGATCAACAACCAGTCGCCGAGACGGGTGGCGTACAGCCAACCGGTACCCGTGCCGTGGCGCGTCACGGAGTGGCCCCGTCACCGCCGGTCGTCGTAGCCACGGCGGACTCGGCGAGGCGGTGGATCGTTCCTCCAGCGTCGACGATCAGCCCATCACGCGCCCCGGCGCGGCGCAGCAGATCGAGGCCGGCCGCGGGACCCAGGACGAAGGCGGCCGTGGCGAGGCCGTCCGCGGTCATCGCCCGCTCGGCGACCACCGTGACCTCCTGACAGCCCGCGGCCGGGAAGCCGGACTGGGGATCGATGATGTGGTGGTAGCGAACGCCATCGACGATGAAGTACCGCTCGTAGTCCCCGGAAGAGACCACGGCGCAGTCGGTCGCGCGGAGCACCTCCAGCAGACCATCGGGGTCACGCGGGTGCTGGACGCCGATACGCCACGGGCCGCCGTCCGGGCGGTGGCCGATGAGCCGCATATCGCCGCCGGCATTGACGATCGCCCCAGTGACGCCGTGGCTGACGAGCAGGTCGGCGCCCACGTCGACGGCGTATCCCTTGGCGATCCCGCCGAGGTCGACGCCGCACCCCGCGCTGTCGAGTCGTGCCCGGCCCGCATCGACCTGCAGGGCGCGCCAGCCCGCGTGACTCACCGCGACGGCGAGGGAGTCGGGGTCTGGCTGGTGACCCCCCTCGTCGAACGCCCAGAGGCGGTTGACCTCCGCAAGGGTGGGATCGAAGGCGCCCCCGGACAGCTCCGCGATGCGCAAGCTCTCCCGCAACACCGTCTCCAGGCCCGGTGAGATCGGCGTCCACGCCGCCTGCCCGGCATGGTCGTTGAGGGCGCTGACGGTGCTTGACCCCTGGTAACGGCTCATCTCCGCCTCGACCCGGGCGAAGATGGCGAAGACCTGGTCCGCCAGGGCCTGGGCGTGTGCGCGGTCGGCGTCCACCAGGGTAACCTCCACCACCGTATCCATGTGGATGGTGCTGAAGGTGTGGACGGCAGGCGTGTGTGGACGGCAGCCGGTGGCGCACAGGAGGAGCACCAGGCCCGTGAGGGCGTGGGCCGCGCGTAACACGACGTGGCTCGGCTCCGGAGGGGAGCGGAACCGGCGGGTCTCGCGTCCGGAGCGGGTCGGCGTTAGGCCTGCCACCAGCGGATCAGGCCACCGGCGATATCTTCGCCCAGCTCGATGTGGAATGGCACGACGCGGGCGGCGAACCCGATCTTGCCGCTGGTGCGGCACGGGATCGCGCCGGTGAACTGGACGCGGCCGTTGGCCTGGTCGTCGACCGGGGAGAGACGCAGCAACGTGCCGTTGCGGATCTCGCCGTGGGGGTTGACGCTGCCGTAATAGAGCTGGGTCGCGACGTTGTTGGCCTTCAGACCGGCCAGCTCGACCTCGACCGTGACGGCGATCTTGGCCCCCACTCGTTGTTCCGCGGCGCCGTCGGCGTGGACCGACAGAATCCGTACACCTCCCCATGCCTCGCGTACCCGGCGGCGCCACGCGGCCATCGCCTGCGCCTGTTTCGCCTCGGCCTCCTCCTCGAGCTGGCAGCGGGCGGCGATCGGCGAGTAGTAGGTCTCCGAGTAGTCGTACACCATGCGGTGCGAGCTGAACAGCGGTCCGAGGGTTGCCAGGCAATGTTGCATCATCTGGATCCATCCCGCCGGTACATTGTCCGCGCCGCGGTTGTAAAACAGAGGCACGATCTCCTTTTCCAGCAGGTCATAGAGGGCCGACGCCTCGACCCGGTCCTGTTCCTCGCGGCTGGCGTAGACCTCGTGGCCGCCGATCGCCCAGCCGATGCCGGGCTGAAAGGCCTCGTCCCACCAGCCGTCGAGGATCGAGAGGTTGAGCACGCCGTTGGCCGCCGCCTTCATACCCGACGTTCCGGACGCCTCCTTCGGCCGCAAGGGGTTGTTCAGCCACACGTCCGCTCCCTGGACCATATAGCGCGCGACGTGCATGTCGTAGTCCTCGATAAACACCACCCGCTGGCGGATCTCGTCCCGGTGGGCGAAGTGCAGCCACTGGCGGATCAGCTCCTTGCCGGCATGGTCCTTGGGATGGGCCTTGCCCGCGATGATGATCTGCACGGGGCGTTCCGGGTGGGTGAGGATGCGGAGCAGCCGCTCCGGATCGTGAAGCAGGAGCGTCGCCCGCTTGTAGGTGGCGAACCGCCGTGCAAAGCCGATTGTCAAGGCGTGCGCATTGAGGGTCTGCTGGGCCATGCGCACCTGGGAGGGGGGTGCCCCGCGCGATTCTAGTTGTTGCTTCAGGCTGCGGCGTGCAAAGGCGACCAGCCGCTCGCGTCGGCGTTCGTGGCTGCGCCATAGCTCCTCGTCCGGGATCTCGTTGACCCGTTGCCAGATGGCCTCATCCGTCGGGTCGTACCCCCAACGCGGCCCGAGGTACCGGTCGTAGAGGTCCGCGAACTCCTTGGAGATCCAGCTCGGGTAGTGGACGCCGTTCGTGATGTGGCCGATGGGCACCTCACGCTCGACCGCGCCGGGGTAGAGGTCTTTGAACATGTCGCGGGAGACGGAGCCGTGCAGGCGGCTGACACCGTTGGCGTGGTGCGACAGGCGCAGGCAGAGGATCGCCATGGAGAAGAGGGTGCTGGGATCCCCGGGGTCTTGGCGCCCGAGGGCCAGGAACTGTTCGCGGCTGACACCCAGCTCACCGTAGGTGCGCTGGAAGTAGCGGTCGATGAGCTGTGGATCGAACAGGTCGATCCCCGCCGGGACCGGCGTGTGGGTGGTGAAGACCTGGCTCGCCCGGGCGTATTCCACGGCTTCCTCGAAGGTCAGGCCGTGCTCCACGCGCGCCTCGCGGATGCGCTCGATCGCCAGGAACCCCGCGTGCCCCTCGTTCATGTGAAAGACCCGACAATCGATCCCCAGGGCCTTGAGGGCACGCACCCCGCCGATGCCCAGAACGCGCTCCTGGCGGATGCGCATCTCCTGATCGCCGCCGTAGAGCTCGCCGGTGATGGCGCGCTGGTCTAGGGAGTTGGCCGCGACGTTGGAGTCCAGCAGATAGAGCGGGATCCGCCCCACTTGCGCACGCCAGATGTGGAGGTGGATCTCTTGGTCACGGTCGGTCATGGTGACCGTCATTGGGTTACCCTCGTCGTCGCGCACCAGGGTGATCGGCATCTCGTCGACCTGGTTCAGGGGGTAGCGCTCTTGCTGCCAGCCGTCGGCGTTGAGGTATTGCCGGAAATAACCGCCCTGGTAGAAGAGGCCCACGCCGATCAGGGGCAGGCCGAGGTCGGATGACGATTTTAGGTGGTCGCCGGCCAGGATGCCCAGGCCACCGGAGTAGATGGCCAGACAGTCTGTGATGCCGAACTCGGCGCAGAAGTAGGCGATACAAGCACTATCCGTCGTGGGATGGCAGCGGCCGTACCAGGCGCTCTCGGCGCGCAGGTATTCCTCGAAATCCTCCGCCACCCGGCGCAGATACGACACGAACCGATCGTCGTCTGCGAGTTGCGCCAGGCGCTGCTGGCTTACCTGGCCTAACAGGGCTACGGGGTTCCGCCCGGTCGTCTCCCACAGCTCCTGGTCGACCCGTCGGAAAACAGCGATCGTGGCTGGATCCCACGCCCAGCGCAGGTTCATGGCCAGCTTGTGAAGGTCGCTGAGCTGTGGCGGGAGAGTGGGGAGGACGTGAAATTGCTGAATGGCTTTCATAACAGGCTTGGGCAAGAGGCGAAGGAGCGCGCGGAATAGGTGAGAGATGATAGAAAGTATGACGATCAAACGCGAACAAGTTTATCCTGCGGCGCCCGTCGCAAGGAGAAGAGGATGACCCTGCTGGACCCCGTCGATTTCACCATCAGCCAACTCGGTGCATGCCGAATCAAGTCACCGGTCGACGCCAGCGAGTTCATCTCCGACGACGAGCGGGTGCTGTACAACGTGTTCCTGCGCGGGGTCCGTTCCTACCAGGAACGCGGGGTGGAACCGCCTGGCTTCGAGATGGCTGGCCCGCGCGAGAGCATCTACTTCGACCCTTCCAAGGTGAAGGCGGCGATCATTACCTGTGGCGGCCTTTGCCCGGGCATCAATGACGTCATCCGCGCGCTGGTGATGTGTCTCCACTACCGGTACGGGGTACGCAACATCCTCGGTATCCGCTACGGCTTCCAGGGGTTGATTCCAGCCTACCGCCACGACGTCCTGGAGTTGTCGCCGAGCCTCGTCGCCAGCATCCACGAGCACGGCGGCTCTTTTTTGAGCTCATCTCGGGGTGAGCAGGACATCGGCGCGATGGTTGATGCGTTGGAGCGGATGAACGTCAACATCCTCTTCTGCATCGGGGGGGACGGAACCCTACGAGGCGCCCACGCAATTCACGCCGAGATCACGGCTCGCGCCTTGAAGATCGCCGTTGTCGGCTTGCCGAAGACCATCGACAACGACATGTGCTACATCGAGAAGACCTTCGGCTACGAGACCGCCTTCACGGTCGGCATCGGTGCGATCCGCTCGGCCCACCTAGAGGCGCAGGGGGCGCCCAACGGTATCGGTCTGGTGAAGCTGATGGGACGCCACTCGGGCTACCTGGCGGCGAGCGCCGCACTGGCGCTCAACGATGCCAATTTCGTCCTGATCCCCGAGGTGCGGTTCGATCTCGAGGGTGCCAACGGGTTGTTCGAGGCCCTGCGGGCTCGCCTGGTGCGGCGCCGCCACGCCGTCATCCTGGTTGCCGAGGGGGCGGGCCAGGAATTCTTCCACTCCGAGGAGCGGCTCGATGCCTCGGGCAATGTGCGGCTGAATGACATCGGGGTTCTGCTGAAGCAGGAGATCAATGGCTATTTCCGGAAAATCGGGATGGAGGTCAATCTGAAGTACATCGATCCGAGCTATATCGTGCGGTCCACACCCGCGAACGCCTCGGACTCCATCTACTGCACACTCCTCGCCTTCAACGCGGTCCATGCGGCCATGGCCGGCAAGACCGACATGGTGGTAGGCAAGTGGAACAACGTCTTCACCCACGTGCCGATTTCCGCGGTCGTGATCCGACGGAACGCAATCTCGCCCGAGGGGACCCTCTGGCAGAACGTGTTGGAGGTGACTGGGCAGCCGCCATTCATGATCGACGACGGCGCGCCTTCGTCGAGCGCTTCACAAGCGCCGTGATGTACCTGGCTGTCCCCGGGTAGGTCGGATCAAACCGCGCGAAGTCCCCGTTCCTTCTAAGGAAGGCAGGAAATTCGGAAGGCAGGAAGGGGGGGGCGCCCGGGCGGGGGGCTGAGTTCCTGCCTTCCTGCGTCTTTCCTGCATTCCTTATGAGAATCGCCCGATGGCGGAGTCGTCTCCGCTTCGCAGGAGCCGACCTACGGCGTCCGCCACACGGGCACGCGGACGGTGAAGCAGGCCCCGCTGCCCGGCGCGGACGAGACATGGATCGAGCCGTCGTGCTCGGTGAGAATGCGCTGGATGATCGAGAGACCCAGCCCGGTGCCCTTACCCGGCGGCTTCGTGGTGAAGAATGGGTCGAAGATGCGCGGCAGGTGGCGTTCCGGGATGCCCGGGCCGGTGTCGATGACCCGGACGTCGACGTGGTCATCAACCCGCTCCGCCAGCACGCGAATCTGACGGACCGGCTGACCCTCCAGCGCGTGCCCTGCGTTGACCAAGAGATTCAAGAAGACCTGTTGAAGCTGCTCGGGAACCGCGCGCAGCGGGGGCAGATCGGCCGGAATGCCTAAACTCAGCTCGATGTGGTGTTTGTCGAGGCGGTACTGGAGGAAGGAGACGACTTGTTCGAGGATCTCACGTAGCCGGGTCGGCACCATCTCCGCCGGTTCCGGGCGCGCGAACCGTAGGAGTTGCCAGACGAGGTCCGTGATGCGCTCGGTCTGTTTGCTTATCGTGGCAAGTTCGGTGCGGTGCGGGCTGTCTTCGGGCAGCTCCGCGCGCAGCCAGTCGGCGGTGCCGGAGATGATGTTGAGAGGGGTGCCAATCTCGTGGGCGAGGCCCGATGCCAGCTCGCCGATGAGGACGAACCGGCCCGAGCGGATCAGCTCCTGGGTACGGCGCTCCACCATCCCCTGTAGATTGTCAGCGTACTCCTGCAGCGTGCGGTTGGCCGCATCCAGCTTGCGTGTGTAGAGATCGAGATAACGATCGAGGGCTAGCTCTTGGTCGAGGGCGACCACCCGGGTGAGGGCGACAGTCGTCTCCATCATCGCCTGCGGGTCTGAGGGGTAGCTCTGGGCGATGCGGGGGAGGAGGAGCTGCATCAAGAGATTGAAGCTGCCCATATACCAGCGAATGTCGAGGCCGATCTCCAGGTGGCGCTCGCCCACGTGCCGGCGGGTCTCCTCGTACTGGGCGTCGTAGTCCCCGGCCAACATCTCGCGCAGGTAGGTGAGAAGGATCCCCCGCAGGCGCTTGCGCCGCGCGGGATCCTCCAGGAACGGTCTCAGGGGCTTAGCGGCGAGGAGGCGGTCGTAGAATTCGTCGACGACCCGCGGCAGATCGGCGTCGATTTTTCCACCCAAGGTACGAAGCCGCTGGGCGTCGCTGGCCGAGACGCCCGGAAACCGGTGCCGTGACGGCACATCGGGGGAAGCCGTGGGAAGGGGCGACATATCGGCCACGGCTTAACGCTCCCCATCCTCACGAGGCTCGAAGCCGTACTCCTTGATCTTGCGGTAAAGGGTGCGGCGGTCGATGCCGAGGATCTCCGCCACCTTGACCCGGTGCCAGTCGTGGCGCTCGAGTGTGGCGAGGATCTGGCGCCGCTCTAACTCGGCCAGCGGAAGATCGGCGGTCTCCCCGAGCCCCGTCTGATCGGCCACGGCCCCGGTGAGCCGTGCCGGCAGGCAATCCGCCGCCAGACGGTCGCCGCGGCACAGGACGACGCCGCGCTCGATGACGTTTTCGAGCTGGCGGACGTTTCCGGGCCAGTCGTACTCGAGGAGGATGCGCATCACCTCGGGTTCGATGAGGGTCACCTGCCGCTGGTTATGGAGGGCGTGTTTTTTCAGGAAATGCTCGGCGAGCAGCGGGATGTCCTCACGGCGGCCGGCAAGGGGAGGGAGGCTGACGGTGATCACCCCGAGGCGGTAGAAGAGGTCTTCACGGAAGCGTCCATTGGCCATCTCCGTCTCCAGGTCCCGGTGGGTGGCGGCGATGACCCGGAAATTGACCGGGACGGTCTCATTGCTGCCCACGCGCCGGACCTCCCGTTCCTGCAGGACGCGCAGTAACTTCACCTGCAGCCCCTCGTCCATGTCGCCGATCTCGTCCAGAAAGACGGTGCCACCGCCGGCCTCCTCGAATATCCCTTTCTTGTCGCGCTCGGCACCGGTGAAAGCGCCTCTGACGTGGCCGAACAGCTCACTCTCCAAGAGTTGCTCGGGGATGGCGGAACAATTGATCGGAATGAACGGCGCCGCGCGGCGTGGGCTGTTGAAGTGAATAGCGCGGGCGACCAACTCCTTGCCGGTGCCGGAGGCGCCGGTGATCAGCACGTTGGAGCGCGTCGGCGCGATCTGCTCGATGAGTTCGAAGATGTGCTGCATCGCCGGGCTCTTGCCCAGGATATTGGAGAACTGGAAGCGCTCCTCGACCTGCCGCTGGAGGGTGGTGACCTTGCGCCGGAGGTTTCGTTCCTCCTCGATCCGCTCGACGATGAGCTGGATCTCATCCAGCTTGAACGGCTTCGAGATGTAGTCCGTGGCGCCGGCGCGCATCGCGTCTACCGCCATCTGCACGGAGCCGAACGCCGTCATCACCACCACCGAGCAGTCGGGATGGCGCGCCTTCACCTGCCGAGTCAGCTCCACGCCACTCATTTCCGGCATGCGCACGTCCGTGATGATGAGGTCGGCCGTGTTGCGTTCGAGGGCGGCGAGGGCTGCCGGACCGCCTGATGCCTCTTCTACCTCGTCACCACGCTCCCCCAGGAACCGGGAGAGCATCCCCCGCATTTGGGCGTCGTCGTCGGTGATCAGGATGTGCATGCGGGCGTCATTGAATAATAGGACCTTACGATGGGGTGTTTACACGAAAGCCTGGCACTGGCGTAACCTCGATGAGTCGGTTTTGCTGTTGCTACGCCATGGGTGGCTGCTTCACCCTGATGGTCGCCAAACGCGGTTGACATCAGGCGGGTGTAACTCAGCTGGTAGAGTCCCAGCTTCCCAAGCTGGTTGTCGCGGGTTCGAATCCCGTCGCCCGCTCCAGATGTCCAGGTCCGCGGTGGAGTGCGAGCCCGAGGGCGGCGTTCGCCATGTCGTGGGGCACTCGTGGCGGCCGATGGATCGTCTCGCCGCACGGACCCGCAGGACGTCTCGTCTTGGGTCGTTTCCGTGTGTCCGATTCGTTGACGAAAGGCGTCAGAAACCGTACTGCGAACGCGACTCGCACGGATGGAGAGCTTCCCGTCGTCTGTCGGAAAATCACGCTATACCCATATAAATTCATCTGTCTTGGCGTGGCCGTAGGATTCCTGCGCCACCTGGCACCGGGGTTGCTACACGGGTTACAGACACCAACCCGGAGAACCTCATGGCGCGAATGCCCGCAAACCATCGTACGACGAACCTGTTTGAACTCGTCGCGGCGGTCCAGGAAAGCCTGACGGACGAAGAGGAGGCGGCGGGGCTTGCCATAATGGTGGTCCAGGACCTCTTGCATAGTATGGTCTATCGCCGCTCTCCGGGGCGATCGTTCGGAAAGTCCGCCCGCGGTCTCGCGGCGGCGCGGGACGCGGCGGCGTAGATCCGGCACACGCTCAGAAAGGGTACGCGATTGCTGGATTACTTCCTGTCCTCCCTCTATGAAGTGCCCGGCCGGGCGAGCCGGCGAGATCGAGAGGAGAGGCGCGATGCGAATCGGGGTGATCGCCGACACCCACGACCAACTTCCGTGCGAGATCGTGGACCTGTTCCGCGACGTCGATCACATCATCCACGCGGGCGATATCTGCGGTCCGGAGGTGATTCTCGCGTTGCGGGCCATTGCCCCTACAACGGCGGTACGCGGCAACAACGACTGTCTACCGGAGGTGGCAGCCCTGCCCCACACCTTCGACCTGGAATTGGCCGGTCACCGGTTGCGGGTGATCCACGATGTCGAGGAACTGGCCGGTATTCCGCAGGTGGACGGTGTTACGTGCGTGGTCTCCGGCCATTCTCACCAGCCGCACAACCAGCGCGTGGGCGCGACTCTCTACTTCAACCCGGGCGCCGCGGGGCCGCGCCGCCGTGGGCGTCCACGCTCGATCGGCTTCCTCAACCTCTGCTCGGACCGGGTCGAAGGCGAGGTGGTGGAGTTCGTGGCCGCGCAGGATCGTTAGCCTCCACCCGCGATGAACCCTCGTAACGTTGGCCTTGTCGATACCAGTCATGATGGCCCCGTCGAACTGTACGTCCCCCTGGCGCACGAGTTGCAGTGAACCTGCCGATGATGGCTTTCCCTTGCCGCAGGAGTCGGTTTTGCAACGGCTTTCGCTAGGCGTTTCCGCCAATGAATTGTCCGAGCGCTCCGACACCCGCACCCGAAACCGAACAGAAGGGTATCGCGATGTCTGTACTGTCCAACTACGTCGAGCGGCTTGAGCGCAGTATCGAACGCAATCAAACCATTCTCCAACACGAGGTCGATGAGTTTGAGGATCTCTGCAACCGCGGGGTTGAAGTCGGTGATGCCGCGGTCTTACGCCAGGCAGAGCTTGTCTATAAGCGTGCGCTAGCCCGATTCCGAGAGATCGAGCAGGTCGAGCAGGTGTTGCGCGGTCCGAAGTATCGCGGGCTGGTCAGCCGTGCGCCCACGCGGGAAACACTGCTCCTCACCGTGCGCGGTCGCTACCATCAGGCCTTCGGACGGGTGGAACGCTACCGCCGGAAGGAGCGTGCCGAAACGAAGGACGAGGATGGGCACGAGTCGCGCACCGATCGTCCTATGCCCTTCGAGTCACCGCGCCGCGTGGACGCCTTGCGACGCCTCGTACTGAGCGACGAGTTGGACACCGAGGGTGGGGCGATGGCGGTGTCGTACATCTATTTGCAGGGAGATCCACGGACCTTGCGGGAAATCCAGCTCGATGGCACAGGCCTGGGCAACCGCGACCTGATCGAGCGTACCGCCGACACCGAGGTGCGCATTGCTCTCCGCCACCCTGCCTCGCTCTCTTATGAGGTGGTCGAGAAGGTCGTGCGTAAGCGGTTCTTTTCCGTCGATGGCCACCAGATCCGCGCAGTGGTTTACCGTCTCAACAGTGCTGCCGATTTCGACGCGCCGTTCCTGTCCGCCATCCATCTCAACCTGCCGCGGGTGGGGAATCGTGAGGTGCTGACCCTCAATCCGCTTGAGGTGGGGGTTGGCTGGTGACTCCGTAGTGCTCACGTCCAATATGCTGCAGACGCTGCACGATCTCTCTCGGATCGTTCGGGCGCAGGCAGCGGACGTCGATCAAGAGCTCGCCGTTATGGATCCGGCCCACCACCGATGGCATTCCGTCGCGGAGTCGTGCATCCAACGCCGCCGCATTCAGGGCGGGGTGGAGAATGGCCACCGCGGCGCTTGGCAACGCCACTCCGGCCTGCGCGCCGCCTCCGACCTGAGAAGCCATTCGGCGCTTGGCAAAGGCAAAGGGTGGGGAGCAGCCGTGCCGCAGCCGGCGCAGTAGCCGGTCGGCGCGGCGGCTGAGGGTGGTGAGGTCGACCTGAAGCATCGCCAGGGTCGGGTTGTGACGCGGGAGATCGGCCGGTGTGAGGTAGTCGCGCAGGACCACCTCTAGGGCCGCCAGGGTGAGCTTGTCGATGCGTAGGGCACGGGCCAGGGGGTTGGTGAGCATTCGTTCGATGGGTTCCCGGCGGCCCACGGCGATCCCGGCCTGCGGCCCGCCGAGGAGCTTGTCGCCGCTGAAGGTGACCACATCCGCGCCACCCTGGAGCGCTTCCTGCACGGTCGGCTCGGGCGCCAGGCCCAGCTCCGCGAGGGGGTAGAGGCTGCCGCTGCCAAGATCCTCCAACAACAGCAATCCCCGTTCGCGGGCGAGCGGTGCGAGGTCGGCGACCGCCACCTGTTGAGTGAAGCCGATCTGCTGGAAATTGCTCTGGTGAACCTTCAGGTAGGCGACCGTGGCTTCGCGGGTCGCGCGAACGTAGTCGCGCATGTGGGTTTTGTTGGTCGTCCCCACCTCGACCATCCGTGCGCCGCTCTTGGCGAGCACGTCGGGGATGCGGAACGAGCCGCCGATCTCCACCAGCTCGCCGCGCGATACAACGACCTCGCCGCCGGAGGCGAGGCTGTCGAGCATCAAGAGCACCGCGGCGGCATTGTTGTTCACCACCAACGCGGCCTGGGCGCCGGTCAGCTCGCACAGCAGCTCGGCCACGTGATCCTGGCGGCTGCCGCGCCGGCCAGTGTCTAGGTCGTACTCCAGGTTCGAGTATCCGGCCGCCACCCGTACGATCTGATCGAGGGCGTGGGCCGGCAGTGGTGCGCGCCCCAGGTTCGTGTGCAGGACCACGCCGGTGCCGTTTACCACGGGCCGCAGAGAGGGCCGGGCGGCCCGTTCGAGGGCCGCGGCGAGTCGCGCCACCCACTCCTCCCGTGACGGTGCTGCTGCACCAGCCTGGATCGCATGCCGTGCCGCGTCGATGGTGCGGCGGACCACGGCGACTCGCAGGCGGTGGGGGAGGCGCGCGGCCGTGGCCAGCTCGGGCCAGCGCAGCACCTCGTCCACGGCCGGAAGCTGGCGGAGGTGGTCCTGGACGCTCATCGGAGTCGGTCGTAGAGAGGACGTGGCTGATACGACCACCAGAAATAGCCCTGTACGCTCAAGCACTCCTCGCGCCGCTGGAACACGAAAGCACTCGGACGCATCGGATCTCTCGACAATCATTATTTTCGCTGATCCTCTGACAGCGGATAGCCGATCACAACACCCGCTGGTAGTCAGCGAGGTCGAGCTTCCACACGGGGACGCCGCAGTACCGGTCACCCTCCGGGCAGATCGGCCGGACTTTCGCCTGAGCCCGCTGGGTGCAGGGTGGCAGGAGGTGACGGCCGATCTCCGGTTGGACGGCACGGATCTGCTCGGCCTCCTCCAGCGAGGCGCGCCAGATCTCCTCCTGGGCGTTGTAGCACAGGCGCATGCGGTGCTTGTGGTGAAGATTGAGCAGGTCCGCTGACTCGGTGAACCGGATATTCACGGCGTTAGGCAGGAGGTAGAGCGCGAGCTCCGGAGTGACCCCGTGCTTCAATAGCTGCTCGACCGCATTCCAGCTCTCCGCCATCGAGCGGTGGTAGGCCTGCTCGATCTGCGGCTCTTGTCGCACTAAGCCGGGGACCACGTAGTCCGGAGTGCCGGTATAGTGGCGGGCGAGCACCGGTCGGGATGCCGGGGTCATGCGGTGGCGTTGGTCCTGGGAATCGGCGGTATGGCTGAGCCGCTTGGCAAAGGTGAACCGGGCGTGCGCAAGGCAACGGCTCAGCTTGTCGTGGGTGGTGAGGTTGAGGCTCTCACCGAGGACGCCATTCTGGTCGGGTTCGAGTAGAAGGCCGAGCGCCGCGGCGTCGTCCAGCGCACCCACCGGGAGGCCGAGCACCTCGCGCAGGGCGTCGGCGATGATCCTGACGTTTTCTGGCGGGCAGGAGACGAGACGCGAGACGCACACCCCCAGACGAGCATCGAACTCGGCGCAGAAGGCCTGCGCTCGTTGCCGGTCGAGCTCCGGGCCGGCCGCCGCTGGCGCCCGCCACTCGCGCGGCTCCTCCAGGACCGACCGGTAGCCAGGATCGATCGCCAGCACCGCATCGACCATCGCCGCCACCAGGAGACGCTGCTCGGTCGGCGTGTCCGGCTGTTGGCAGGCGCGCTGGTAGCGCAGGAGGGTGAGGCCGGAGATGGTGTGGTAGAGGTAGGCGGTCGTTGCCACCGGCAAGCAATAGCGTGCCACCTCCTGGGCCCGTTTGCGGATGGCCCCGGCGTACTTGTCCTGGGCCTTGGCGCGGGAGCGGAAGAGGGTGAAGTACGCCTTCGCCGCGACCGGTATCAGGGCCTCGGTGAGCGCCTGATAGCTAGCCATCTGCCGCTCGATGCACGCCACGTAGGCGGCGCGCGCCGATCCATCTAGGGCAGGGATCAGGCAATTGTCCGGTTTCACCGTGACATATCGCTGGGAAACCTGCTCCGAGTTGTAGAACGGGTGGGCGTGCAGGAAGGACCAGAGGAGCTGGCGCGATACCCCGGTGATGGCAAACTGGAAGGTGGCGTGTTGAAAGGTGGTGTGGTGGCCGGCGCGGTAGAGGTCCTGGGCCAAGGCCTCCCAGCGCGGTCCCATCTCCTGTCCCTCGACAATCCCCTGGGGCGAGTAGCAGGTACGCGCCGTCTCCACCACGTTGGCGAAGGGCTCCTGGAAGGTGCGGGTCAGCTTGACCTGGGGAGGATTTTCGAACATCAGCGGTTAGCTATCAGCTCTCAGCGATCGGCTTCAAGGGACCGCCGCGCGGGACATTGTTGAGATGAGAGTGGTGACACTTCCAACAAGAAAGTGGCCGCATCCTATCAAGCGGAGAGCTGACCGCTGAAAGCTGATAGCTAAACTTCCACCCGGACCCGCGGGTCGACGACGCTGTAGAGCAGGTCGACCACGAGGTTCACCAGGACGTAGCCGGCGGCGATGAACAGCACGCACCCCTGCACCAGGGGGTAGTCGCGGGACTGGATCGCGGTGAGGGTGAGGCGGCCGATCCCGGGCCACGCGAAGATCGTCTCGGTGATCACCGCGCCGCCGAGCAGCGCACCGGTCTGGAGGCCGATGACGGTGAGCAGGGGCAAGGTCGCGTTGCGTCCCGTGTGTTTGAGGACCACCGCCGCCTCGCTCACCCCCTTGGCTCGGGCCGTGCGCACGTGATCCTCCCCCAGGGCCTCCAGCCAGCCGCTGCGGGTCATGCGCATGAGGATGCCCGCCATGCCGGTACCGAGGGTGACGCTGGGTAGGACCAGGTGAGAGAGGCCACCGCGGCCGGAGACCGGTAGCCACCCCAGGCCGATGGCGAAGAGCAGGATGAGCAGGGGCCCGAGCCAGAAATTCGGCATGGCCACCCCGCCCACCGCCAGCCAGCGTAGGGCCGCGTCGCTTGGCCGCCCGGCGCGCAGGGCCGCGGCGATCCCCGTGGGCAGGGCGATGGCGAGGGCCACCACCAGGCCGCCCGCCAGCAGCTCGAGGGTGGCGGGGAGGCGTTCGACGATCAGGGCGGTCACCGGCCGGTGGTCGCGGATCGACTCCCCCAGGTTGCCGCGACAGACGCCGCCCAGGTACCGCCCGTACTGTACCGGCAGCGGGTCGTCGAGGTGCAGGGCGACGCGCAGGGCGGCGCGGTCGGTGGGAGCCGCTGCCTCACCGAGCATCACGTCGATCGGATCACCAGGGACCAGGTGCAGGATGAGGAAGACCGCCGTCACGACCCCGAGGAGGACCGGCACGGTGAGCAGTAGCCGGCGGGCTAGGTACGGCATGGGTCGGCGGACCCGATCCGTCGCGCGCCGCGGGCCAGCCCGCTGTGCTCATCGTGGATCGTCGTGAGGACGCAGCCGGTTGCAGATGCTGGCCCTCCCGCGGGTCCGGGTCCGCGGGCGGACGGGTCGTGTCGCCAGGTGCCGGACGAGGGAACGGTCCGGAGAGGCGAGCGACTGGGCATGCGCCGCGGATTCATGGTGCGGAAATGCGGGCTACTTCCAGGGGTCGTCTTCCGGGAAGAGGGGCACTGTATCCAGACGATCTGATGGCTGTTCCGGTGGCGTCATCGGCGCGGCCGGCGCCTGCGGCGCGGCGGCGATCGGTGTGCTGCGGGGCACCACGAGGAGGACGAGCTGGGTGGAGATCGGCCCTTCCTCGATTGTCGCCACGCACAGGCGCGACTCCTTCTCGAAGAACAGGATGTGGTGTTCGAGGTGGACCCGGCTCATCTGGCGCCAGCCGTGCCGCGGCATGTGGTTGCTCAGAAAGTCCGCCACCGCCAGCCCCTGGAGCCGACCCTTGAGGTGGATCTCGCCATAGGCGTGCTGGTCGCTGTCGAGGATGGTGGAGGGCTTGGGCTGGTAGGTGAGACCGCGGGGGAGCTCGATGTCATCAAAGCCCGGCTGCGTGAAGGTCCCCTGCATCTGTTCACGGTAAAGTGCACGGTCGATCTGCTTGCCCGGCAGAGTCTGGCAGGCGACCACACCGGTCGTGGCGAGAGCGAGGGTCAGGAGGAGGGGTGAGAGGCGGGAAACCATGGTGGGGCTCCTTCGAGGAAGGGGAGTCGGTCGCGTCCGGGGCCCCGGATGCGGCGCAGGAGGTGGTAGCTTCGTTCAAATATACTCCGCTGGAAGCCTAGGCTCTGCTTTAGGCCGACGTCCAGGTCGAACGGGTTCGTGACGCGGGCCAGCCGCCCCCGCGTCTGCGGGTCGAGATGGGTGCGGAACGGGAATAGGAACGTGGGGATCGGATAATCACTGCCGTAAACGAGCGAAACCTGGAGATGGGGGCTGGCGCCCAGGGCGATCAGGTGGCGTGCCCGCAGGGGAACCGCCATGCCCGAGATGTCGGCGAGCAAATTGGGGAACTCTTGGCTCAGGGTGATGCGGTCATGGTAACCCTCGCGACCGGACCAGTGGCCGAGGCTCGCGGCGTGAGCCGCGACCACCGTCACGCCGGCCTCCAGCGGCAGACGCAGACGGTCTGGGTGCTCCAGCTCCTTGTGGAGGGCAGGGAAGGTGTGCTCCCGCCCGGTGTGGACGACTAGGGGAAGACGGAGGGCAGCCAGCCGTTCGTAAAACGGCAGGAGGGTCGGCTTACCCGGGTCCATGCCCTGGACCGACGGGAGCCACTTCACCAGCACGGCGCCACGCTCGACACATCGCTCCAGCTCCTCCAGGGCGTCGCGGCGATAGGGATGGATGGAGACCCCGGGCAGGAGCTGCGGGTAGCGCTCGCACATGCGGAACAGATGGTCGTTGGGGGTGTAGAGGAGGGTATCGCGCTCCACCACTCGGCCGGCGTCGTCGTACACCTGGTCGAAGGCCAGGGCCACGCCGTAGTCGATCGCGGTCGATGTCTCGATGTTCGCCGCCAGCTCCTCGGCAAAGCGCTCGTCGGGATAGGCCGGGCCGCCGGTCCACGGCACGCCGTGGCGATGGAGGAGATAGAGGAAGGGAAGCGTCCGCTTCAGCCGCGGCCGGATGAAGCAACCGGTCTCGGGGTAGCCGAGGCCGGCGAGGTGGATGTGGAGGTCGACGACCGGTGCGGCCATACCGCCATCCAACGGGAGACGGGGGACCGGGTCAAGGACCCTCTGGGCCGCGCGGCAGGGCGGCAGGGCGGCCGCGATTGTCTCCGGCCGAGGTGGCCACTACCCTTACCAGCAGGGACGACCAACTTCTTTCTCTTGAGGGCGCGCCATGGCCGACTGTCTATTTTGCAAGATCGCCAGCGGGGACGTGCCGGCGGAGCATGTCTACGAGGATGTGGACTTCGTCGCCTTCGAGGACATCAATCCCCAGGCCCCGGCCCACGTCCTGGTCATCCCCCGCCGCCACATCCCGACGCTGAACGATGTGGGTCCCGAGGATCGGGCGCTGCTCGGCGGGCTCCTGGCGGCGGGGAGCCGGGTCGCGCAGCAGCTCGGCTACGGGGCGAGCGGCTACCGCTTGGTCCTCAACTGCAACGCCGACGCCGGGCAGACTGTTTTCCATCTTCACCTGCACGTGCTCGCCGGCCGGATCATGCGCTGGCCGCCGGGGTAGAAGATTCGCCCCGCAGGGGCGTCTGAGAATCCCCCTCCCTCCGGGAGCTGATCGTTACCCATATCTCCGGTCGCTGGAGACCGTGGGATCGCGGGCGGTGGGGCCGAAGGCACGCCAGGCCAGGGTGATGTCGTCGAGGCGTTGCAGGCCGCGCCACAGGGTCTGGGCGCCGG
>Ga0326597_10001166_pt1 | contig 43284 bp, 67 predicted proteins | sample RVTome_12_FD_203789 | JGI IMG/M metagenome (GOLD analysis project Ga0326597, IMG submission 203789) | Soil microbial communities from uranium-contaminated site in the Upper Colorado River Basin, Wyoming, United States - RVT100D185 | ecosystem: Environmental > Terrestrial > Soil > Contaminated >...
TACTTCTCGTTAGGTTGCTTTGATGAGCGGGACGCTTCGTACCCTAGTTGGAAAGTTGGACGGTATCCCCGAGCACGTCTTGCTTTGGGTGAACGTGGGGCTTGTGCAAGGCGACACATGGTTTGCGTACGGGGCGGGATGAAGCGGGATATGGCGGGAGGGGGTGGGACTGCTAGAGGATCAAGGGGTTAGGGCATTCGAGGTCGAGATGGCGCGGGGATGGGCTGCGCCACATGGTTTTGGTACATCGAGGCCGCGCGCCACATGGTTTCAGTACGCGTGGCGGGTGATGTCACGCCGCGCCGGTGGGCGGCGGTGGGGCTGGTTCAGGCGGTGCTGGCGCGTCGTCCTCCTCGGCCTCCCTGGCCCGTTTTCTGTCGGCCGCGCGGGCGGCTTTCTTCAAAAACTCGGCGGCCTGCTTCGCCTCCTCGCCATCGAACACGTCACGCTTTAATACCTCCGATTGGAGCAGCCCGCGCAGCTCCTCTATGTCAACCTTGACGCTTTGGCTCACGCGCCGAATCTCCCGGCGCAGGGCATTCAGCATCGGCTCATCGAGCAAGAGCGCGGCGACCGAAAATTTGCAGGTCACCTGGCGCTGCAGGAAGAAGGTGGTCATGGATGACTGCGTAAACCCCTCCCGGCTGAGATTGCCCAGGCACTCGATAATCTGTGGTGACTTCGGGCTGCTTTCGAGCACATTGAACTCGGCAATCAGCGTCTTGTCGATCGGCTGCTTGAAGTGAATCTTGTACACCTGCCATTGCACCCCGTTCGTGAGCACGGTCCACTCGATGCCCTGGTTCGCGCCGTAGTCTACCGCCTGCTTAACGTGATTCTCCTTGAGCGAGACGCCGATGGCTTTCGCCTCGATCAGGAACCGCACGTCGTTTCCGACCTTGACCGCCAGGTCCACGTAGGTGCCGCGCACGGAATGCTCTGTGGTGATCTCGGTGTATTTCTTATAACCAAGGACATCGGCGAGCATGTCAACGACGATCACAACCGTATCCGACTCACTGATATCCCGATTCTTTGCCTCGGCGAGCACGGCCTGATACCTCTTCAGCTGCGCCGCGATCCGATCAGCAACCCTGCTTGAGATAGACATAGCCCCTCCTCCCTAAAAACGACGGCTAGACCAGTCGGCGTGGTCGATCAGGCGTGATGCCACCAGGCGCCAATTCCACCTGCGAGGTAGATAACGGCCCCGATGAGCATCCAGGAGATCGAGCCGGTATTGGCCTCCCCGACACCGGTAAAAGCGCACGAGACTAAACCGAGCAGGAACACACCGGCGCCGACGGCTTGCACGATTTTGTGAGTCTTGCCGGTGGCCTCCGTCGTCACCACGTGGCCAGGCTGCGTCTCAATCGGCGTGACGGCGGCGGGGGCCGCGTTCATCGGGTTGCCGCAGTGTGGGCATGCGGCGGCTCGGTCGGAGACCTCTTTCTGACACTCGCTGCATTTCACTAGAGCCATATCCCTCCCCTTAGAATCGACGGCAGGCCGGGACGCGCGTCATCGCGGGGCGACGGTGTCGCCGAGCCGGTCGTCGAGGGCGGCCACCATGCCGCGCGCGAAGGTAGGGTTACGGCGCGCCTCACCGGCGGCGTTTACGATGTAGTGGCGGCTGCGGTACATGGCGGCGTAGGCGATTCCAATCATGCGGCCCGACCGGGCATCCGCGAGCAGTTCCTCGAGCGCCCGCACGGTGTCGGGCGATATCTTATTAGGCACCAGGCGAAATGGCGGCTTCATTTTCGCTCAGCCTTCTTGCGACGCTCCACTGCGGGCCAGGTCGTGGGTCCAGCGGCTGCTTTCGACTGGCGCCCCGTTTCCGGGGCGACTGATGGCCGGGCCGGGGCGCTCTTCGACCACTGCGCGAGGAAGGCGTCAAGCACGCCTTTCTCCGAGCTCGCGCGCGCGATCATGTAATCGTACGCCAGCGCAATCAAGGCGGCGCGCTCTTCCGGCGTAGCGAGCAGCTGCAGCCCCTCGACCGCCGAGACGACCATCGACATCAGCTCGACGTTCACAGCCTGGTAGCCCGCCGGCGGCTGCTCCGCCCTCGGCTCACTCTGCATCATAGGCCCGGCACCGGTGAGTAGTTGTGCTATGTCAATGCCAGCCGCGCTGAGCCGCGCCAGGTGCTTGCCGCCCGGCGTGCGTGCATCGGTTTCGTACTTCTTGTAGGTGTCGATCGGGATGCCCGCCTTCCTCGCCATGTCCTCCTGGGAGAGGCTCAAACCGGTACGCGCCGCCCGCAGGCGCGAGCCGACCGTTTGAGCCTTCGGCGGGGTTGCAGCGTTTATAGGCATCGCTGCAACCATCGCTGCAACCGAGCGATTTTCATAAGTCCCTGATTTCCCGAGAAGTCGCTCTCGGCCCTCCCCCGAATCGCTGCAACCTGTTGGACCCAACTGGGTCGCTTCGTGCCCTTTTGTGCTTGACAGGTGCCCAATCGGGCACGACAATGGCGCGTCCCTATGGGAACTACCCCAGCGCCACAAAAGCCAGCCCCGCAGGACTGGCACCCGGCCGACATTGTCGCAGCAATCTGGAAGCGGCGCATGAGCCTGATTCGGCTCTCGCGCCTGAACGGTTACGCGGGCGACTCGCTGAAGATGGCGCTGCGCCGGCCGTGGCCCAAGGCCGAGAAGATCATCGCCGCCCACATCGGCATCCCCCCGCAGGCAATCTGGCCGTCGCGCTATAACGCTGACGGCACGCCAAAGATTGGGCTTCAATCGCGCACGGCGGTTGCTGAGCGGGCGCGGCATCTCAGAACGAAGAGGGCCGCGTGACAGGCAGCTGCGATTCCCGCAAGACCCCTGGTGTGCGCCGCTCGCTGCTCGGCCTGCGCATCCTCCCCAAGCATACCAAGATCGCCGAGGAAACCAACGCGGAGCTGCAACGGCTCTGCCATGAAGCCGATAAATCCGAGTCCGATTTTATTGCGACGCTCATCGAGATCCGCTGCCACGGGTTGGCGGTGGTGCAGAGGATAGAAGCCGCGCGCATTGAAATCGTCTCCGGCTCGTATCCGCCCCGGATCAATTCAGGCTCCAAGGAGTAGCCGCGATGGAAGACAAGAACAACGCGCACCACACATCGTTTGTCTCCGTCGCCCAGGTATCGGCGGCATTGGGGATCAGCCGGCAGGCGACCGATAAGCGCTTGGTGGGGATTCCGTTTGAGCGCGCCGCCGTCGGTGGGAGGCCCAGGCTCTATGCGATTGACATACTGCCGACGGACATCCAAGGGACGATGGCGGCCGCGGCGATCAAGCTGAACGGCCATCCGGTGCTCGCGCCGGCGCCGGCTGATGACGCGCGGGCCGAAGCGCTGGCGGCGATCTTCGAGGCGAAGCCGGAGAAGAGCAAGGCACGCGCCCGCGCGGATCTGGCGATCGTGCAGGAGTATCAGCGGCTCAACGCCGGCGGTTACAAGGAGAAGGCCGCGCGCGCCGCCGTCGCCGGCAAGCACCAGGTCCACGGGTCGACTGTCTGGTCGTTGTGGCGGGACATCAGAGAGGAGCCACCGCACTTGTGGCTGTACCTATTGGTGGACCGCTATCCGGGCCGCACGAGGCGCGCCGAGATGAGCGCGGAGGCATGGGAGGCGCTCAAGGGCGATTACCTCCGGCGCGAGCGGCCGACCGCGAAGGCATGCGTCGAGCGCGTGATCCGCGCCAACCGCGAGCAGGGCGGGAACTGGAAGCTGCCGTCACCGCGCACGATGGAGCGCCGGCTCGCGAAGATCCCGCGCATCGTGCAGGTCGTCAACCGCGAGGGGCCGACCGCCGCGAAGCAGCTCTATCCCGCGCAGCAGCGCCTGAAGCAGGCGCTCACCGCGATCGAGATCGTGAACGGCGACGGCTATAAGCACAACGTGTGGGTGCGCTTTCCCGATGGCGAGGTGCGCCGCGCGCAGACCTGGTTCTGGCAGGACGTCTACTCATCGAAGATCCTCAACTGGCGCACCGACAAGACCGAGCACACCGACGTCATCCGGCTCTCGTTCGGCGACCTGGTCGAGGCGTGGGGCATCCCCGAGGCGGTCGTGATCGACAACACGCTCGCCGCCGCCAACAAGACCATGACGGGCGGAGTCAAGAGCCGCTTCCGCTTCAAGATCCGGGACGACGAGCCGCTCGGCGTTTTCCCGCTGCTTGGCGTCCGCGTGCACTGGGCGACACCGGCGCACGGCCAGGCGAAGCCGGTCGAGCGCACCTACGGCATCGGCGGCATCGGCGAGTACGTTGACAAGGCGCCCGAGCTCGCCGGCGCGTGGACCGGTGCCAACACGCTCGACAAGCCGGAGTATGACGGCAAGCACCGCGCGGTCGAGCTGGTGGACCTGGAGAAGGTCATCGCCCGCGAGGTCGCGAGCTGGAATGCGCGCGAGGGCCGGCGCGGAGCGATGCAGCAGGGCCGCTCCTGCGACGCCGTGTTCGAGGAATCCTACTCACGCGCCGCGATCCGGCGCGCGACCGAGGCGCAGCGGCGGCTCTGGCTCCTCGCGACCGAGCCCGTCACGTGCGCGAGCCGCGACGGTTCGATCACGCTCGGCGCCGGGCGCATCGCCGGCGAGCGTGTCGCGAACCGCTACTGGTCGGTGGAGATGGCCGACCTCGCCGGCCGCCAGGTCGTCGCCCGCTTCGATCCGCAACGCCTGCATCACGGGGTCCATATCTACGCTTTAGATGGCCGTTACGTGTGCTTTGCGGAGTGCGTGAAGCCGGCCGCTTTCAACGACGCCAACGCCGCGCGCGAGCACAACCGCGCGCGCAAGACCTTCCTCCGCTCCGCGCGCGACATGGCGGATGCCGAGACGCGCATGAGCGCGCTCGATGCCGCCAAAGCCTACGCCGCCGGCGGCCCCTCGACGATCCCGCCACCGCCCGCAGCCCGCTCGAAGGTCGTGCGCGGGGAGTTCCGCGATCCGCTCGAACGTCCGCTGCGCGAGGCGCCGCCCGACACCGATGAAGACCGCGAAGCGCTCGCCGCTCTTGCGCGCGAGATGGCGGAGGACAAGGGCCGGGTCATCGAAATGGACGACCCGCGCGTGCGCTACCGGCGCTGGAACTCTCTCGACCGGCGGCTCACAGCCGGCGAGCTGATCGCGGACGAGGACCGGGCGTGGCACGCCTCCTATCGAGGCAGCGACGAATGGTCCTCGATGGAGTCGATGGCGCAGGACTTTCCCCAACTCAAGGAGGCGTGATCCATATGGAAGGCATCAAACGGGAGGGGCGTTGGGCGCCCCTTAAAAACGTACTGCTCGCATCGCGCGCGCTCGAGCGCGCGCTGAAGCGCGAGCCGAACCTGCCCGGCATCGTCGTGCTCTACGGCCCCTCGGGGTGGGGCAAGAGCATGGCCGCGTCCTACTGCGCCAACAAACACGAGGGCATCTACATCGAGTGCCGCAGCTACTTCACGCGCAGGACCTTCGTCGAGTCGATCCTGCGCGAGATGGGCATCAAGGCCGGCCGCACCGTCGCCGAGATGATGGAGCAGGTCGCCGAGCAGCTCGACCTCTCCAATCGCCCGCTCATCATCGACGAGATGGACCACCTGGTCGACCGTAACGTGCTCGAGATCGTGCGCGACCTGCACGAAATGTCCCGCTGCACGATGCTCCTGATCGGCGAGGAGCTGTTCCCGAAGAAACTCAAGCGCCGCTCGGAGCGCTTTCACAACCGGGTGCTGGTATGGCAGCCCGCGCTGCCGGCTTCCCGCGAGGACGTCCATTTGCTCGCCGGCTTCTACTGCCCGGGCGTCGCGATCGCCGAGGACCTGCTCGAGTTCATCCGCAAGAACTCGGCGAACGTCGTCCGCGTCGTCTGCGTCAACCTCGACGCCGTGCGCGAGTACTGCCAGAAGGAAGGGCTCAAGAAGATCGACCTCGAAGCCTGGGGCAAGCGCTCGCTCTACACGGGCGATGCGCCGGCGCGCGAGCCGCAGGCGCAGCTGAGGGCGGTGTCGTGAGCGAGACGCGCGTCATCCCCGAATCGCTCGATCTGAAGGCGTTGCACGAGCGGCGCAATGGCGGGATCGCGGCGGTGCCGGCGATCATCCGGGCGTTGCCGGTCCCGGACGACCTGACGGTCCATCTGCATGTCACGTACCGCCACGGCAAGGGGCTCACGAGCCTCCGTCTCATCCTCCAGCCGCGCGAGTGCGAGCAGGTGATCCTCATGCTGGAAGAGGCGCTCATGCTGATCGGAGGGCGCGATGCATAGGCCCGCGAGACTCGAACGCGCCGGGGCGTTGACGCCCCGCGATCGCATATGGGCGGCGATCCGCTGCTTCGGCAAGGACGACACGTTCTCGATTGCGGAGATCATGGTGTTGTCCGAGCAGCGCGACGATACCGCGCTCACCTACGTCAACGGTCTGGTCAAGGCTGGCCACCTCACGACGACGCTGCTGCAGCGCCGGCCGGCCTGCAGGCCGCGCCGGGAATTCCGTCGCTTTGCGCTCGTGCGCGACGTCGGCGTCGACGCCCCGCGCGTCACCGGCGAGGGCGAGCCGGTCGAGCAGGGCGGCGGGCGCGATCAGATGTGGCGCGCGGTGAGGATCCTCAAGGAGTTCGATTATCGCGAGCTCGCCGCCGCCGCGTCCACCGAGAAGCATCGCGTCTCCCCGGAAGAGGCGCAGACCTACTGCCGCCACCTCAAGCTCGGGGGCTACCTCGCCGTCACGCGCCCTGCCGCCTTTGGGACGCTCGGCAGGGCGGAGCGGCTGCGCTTCATCCGCTCGCGCAACACCGGGCCGCGCGCGCCACTCGTCACGCGCGAGAAGCAAGTGATGGACGCCAACACCGGCGCGATCGTCTACGACTCACGGCCCACGCAGTCAACGAAGGAGGCACCATGATCCGACACCACTCCGAAATTCACGACCGAACGATTCGCCGTTCGGGCGCGCCGCTCGCGGTCCTGCTCGCGATCGTGGTCCTCGGCATCGCCGCATTCCGCGTCACCCCGGCGGCCGAGCCGTTGCGTCTCGAGGCGCAAGCCGGACAGTGCGAACACGGTCAGGCCGGTCGGGGCATCTGGTGGAACGATGCCTATCCCACCCACATCGATTTGACGTCGTCCTGCTGGCAACTCGGGGCGTCCCGGATCGAGCGGCAATATAAGTGGGGGAACCTTGGCTGGCGCGCGGCCTACGTCGATCTAGGACGCTATTCAGCCGACAACCAGTTCGCCATGCGTGACGACCAGCAGATGACCCCCTTCAACCCGGCGGATTGCCAGCCCGACATGGTGAACTGCATCGGGCGCGGGAAGATCAACGGCAGAACCCGGGGCGTGTCGCTGACGGCCATTACTGAACAGACCTGGGGCCAGATGAAATTCGGGCTGGAGGCGGGGGCGTTCGTCTACTACAACCGCTTCGACGTGACCGTTGTCCCGGTCTACTCGGGGGACTTCCAACCGGTGAGCTACGCATGGGGCGACTGGCTGATCACGCCCGTCGTCGGTTTCACCGGCAACTACAAATACTGGTTCGCGACCCTGCGGACTTACTTCGACGTGAAGGCCCACGAGAACGGCTGCGCGGGCTGCAGCGGAATAACCGACGGCCCGGCGTGGCAGGCGACGATCGGCGTCTCGGTGCCGTTCGAATTGGGGCGCCGATGATGCTTGACGGCAAGACCAACATCGAGAAGGTCCGCGCCGCCTGGGGCAAGGCCGCGCCCGAGTGGGTGATCGTGCTCGCGGAAGCGTGCGATGCGCGCGGCGGCAGCCAGACGGCGGTGGCCGCGCGGCTCAACATCAGCGGCTCGGCGGTGAGCCAGGTGCTCGGCAACACCTACATCGGCCGGCTCGACCGCATCGAGCAGCGCGTGCGCGGCGAGCTGATGAAGCAATGCGTCGCGTGCCCCGTCCTCGGCGAGATCACCAAGCGCCGCTGCATGGACGAGCAGAGCCGCACGCAGTTCGCCCCCACCAATGCGGTGCGCGTCGAGCTGCGGCGCGCGTGCCCGCGCTGCCCCAACTTCATGAGGAAGAGCGCATGAAGCTGAAGCGCCACGCCGACCGCCGCGAGAATCCGAGCTTCTTTCATGGAGGCCGTCGTTTTTTTGATCGTGCTCTGGTGCTGCCGCTCGTCGCCGCGCTGCTGGGCCTGGTCGTATGGCTCCAGCCCCAGCCCGCAGCGGCGCCGCAGAACATGGAACCGGATCGTGACGGGTGCCGGCGGCTCCTGAGTTTCTATTCGGAGCCTCCGGCAGTGCAACAGTTCTGCAATCGGACAATTTATAAACACTGATGCCCAACATTCTTGATTCGAAGTTCAAGTGGGTATCCGCCGCCAAGACCGACGTGCGCAAGACTATTCGGCGCGAGCAGCGGCGGCTCGCGCGGGAAGCCGAGCGTGCCGCGCAGCACGACGCGGACAACCAGGCCGAGGCCGCGCGCAAAGTCGCGCCGATCGCCAGGAGGAAGCCATGACCTACGACGACGGCTACATCGAGCTCTGGGGCGAGGTCTACCGCGCCAACCGGCTGCTGCAAGGTTACTGCCCGTTCGTGCAGTTCCTGGCGCGGCCGCGTTACTACCTCGAGCGCGTCGGCCACGCGCTGCTGCCGGAGCAGCTCGCGGTGCGGCGGCGCATCGACCACGAATCACGACCCACGAATCACGAATCACGGCCGTCAAGGAGATCCGCATGAACTTCGCCAGCTTGCGTCACCAGATTTCGCATTTCGTCCACGAGTCGCGCGAGCCGCTCTCGAAGCTGCAGCTGCGCGAGATCTGCGACATGGCGGCCGACGACACGGCCCTCGCCAACGCGCTGTTCAATATGTGCAGGGACGGGCAGCTCACTCGGCACCCGGCGCCGGCGGGCTCCGGTGTCGGCGTGCGCTGGTGCTACGGCGTCGGCAAGGTGAAGCCGGGCGCGGAGCCGCCGGAAAACGATGCGGGGGGGGCGACCCGAGGGCCGGGAGATCGGGAGAGCGGGAAATCGAAGCGGCGGGCGAAGCACGCCAAGGGAAGGAAGCACAAGATGCAGCGTAGGACTGCAAAACGGCCGCGCCAGGCCGCAACACCGAACGATCGTTCGCCCACGCCCGCCGGCATGTGGGCGCTGCGCAGCGATGGCGCGTTCGTCCTGCTCGGAGACGATCTGGGCCTGGTCGTGCCGCGCGCGGTGGCGAGATCGCTCGTGGACTTCATCCGCACGCTCGACGAGGGGCAGGCGTAATGAGCCGCCCGCGCATTTTCACCTACGAGCAGGACAGGGTGCTGCGCGCCAACTACGGGCCGCGCGGCGCGGCGTGGTGCGCGAAGCAGCTGGGATTCACCCTCGAGCAGATCTACGGGCGCGCGAAACGCCTGGGCGTCATGGGGACGCACGCCGCGCCGCGCTCGGGCGCCGGGCGGGCCTCGCCCAATTCTCGGCCTAACTATGACCACCGCGCGCTCGCCAAGGCGCTCGGCATGCCCGCGTCGCCGCCCGACCCCGGCGCCGTCCTCGAGCGCCACTACATGGGTGGCCGGCCGTGACCATCACCCGCGACCAGGTCCTTGCCGCGCTCGCCCGCCACGTCGGGCGTGACAAGGGCGTGCGCATCCAGGAGCTGGTCTACGAGATCACCGGCGAGACGCCACGGAGCGAGGGCGCGGAGCGGAAGGTTCGCGAGCTCGTCTCCGAGCTGCGCGAATCGGGTGTCGCCGTCTGCGCCTACCCCGGCGACGGCTACTACATCGCCGGCAGTGCCGAGGAGCTCGAGCAATGCTGCGCGTTCCTGCGCTCGCGGGCGATGCACAGCCTGGTGCTGGAATCGAAGCTGCGCAAGATCCCGCTGCCGGAATTGTTGGGACAACTTCGATTGAACACGTAAAAGGAGCGACACATGGCAGCAAAGAATCGCGTCAAGGCCACAGCGGCGGCGTACTCGTCGCAGACACGGGACGATTGCATCGCCGACATCAAGCGGCTCGGCGACACACAGCGCGACCTCACCCGCCGGCAGGCCGACATGAACGACGAGATCGCCGAGATCACCAAGCGCCACAGCGCCCGAATAGAGGCGCTTAACGACCAGGTAAACACCCTTCAAAAGGGCATTCAAACCTGGTGCGAGGCGAACCGCGCCGCCCTCACCGAGGGCGGCAAGGTCAAGAGCGCCAACCTCATCACCGGCGAAGTGCAGTGGCGCCAGCGCCCGCCGAGCTGCAAGGTGCGCAACGAAGAGGGCGTGATCGAGACCCTGGAGCGCCTCGACCTCGCGCGCTTCGTGCGCGTCAGGAAGGAAGTCAACAAGGAGGCGATCCTGCAGGAGCCGGACGCCGCGCGCGGTGTCGCGGGGCTCACCATCATCACCGGCGTCGAGGACTTCGCGATCACGCCGTTCGAGCAGGAGGTCGAGGCGTGAAGGTTGCAGTGCTCATCTTCGCGTGGCTGTTCTTGGTGCGCGTCATCGCGCGCCTCGTGTGGCTCGGTCTACTTGACTACCCGCGCGTTTTGAAGACCTCGCGCAGCGTGGATGCCTTTGCCGCCCTCGTCGACGCGGGCATCGCCGCCACCTTGTTCTGGCTTACATGGGGGGCGTCATGAGTAGCGAGCGCGCCATCGACTTCATCGTGCATACGTCCGTCCAGGACGGGCTGTGCTCGGCGACCTACGCAACGCCGGCGACGATCAAGAAGGCAATCGCCTACGAGAAACGGCACAGCAAGCGCTCGGCGCTGATCGGGGGCCTCGAGCGCGAGCTGCGCCGGCGGGCGAAGGGCGGGAAACGCGCGGGAGCTGGCGACGCATGACCTACCGCCCCGTCACCGACGTCGGCCTGTTCGCGCATCCGAAGGTGAAATATTACGGCGCGTTCCTCAACGGATCTCTGGAGCGCATGCGGCTGCCGCTCGGCGCGCAGATCCAGGACCCCGTTCTTTTCGTCTGCGGCGGCAAGGTGCGCGAGTATCCCTGCGCCGGCTTCGGCCCGAACGACAAGACCGTCGACATCAACCCGAGGCTCAATCCCGACTACGTCATGGACGTCCGGCACCGGCTGCCGAAGAAGCGCGGCGGCTGGCGCGCGATGATCGTGGACTCGCCCTGGAGCAAGGAACAGGCGCGCAATTACGGCACGGAGGAGCAATATCCGAGACCCGGCCCCCTGCTCAAGCTGTGTCTCGAGCACACGCGACCCGGCGGGCGCGTCGGCATTCTCCACTGGCTGATGCCCAGCCCGCCAAAGGAAGTGCATGGCTGCAGGATCAAGTTAGTCTTCGCGCTGCCGATGGCGCTGTACAACAAGACCTGGCGCGGCTATGTCGTGTTCGAGAAGGTAGTACCGCGAGACGGGAAGCAGGGGCCCCGGTTTCCGGGGATGCGACCAGGCGAGCGGGGCAGGACGCCGACATGATGTGGCCGATGTTCCAGATGATTCTGCGGAGGCGTCTGCCGTGACGCAGCTGCTCGAGATCCTGCGCCGCCTGTGGCCCTTCGTGCTACGGCGCACGCATGAGCGCGCGGTCGCGCGGCTGCAGCAGGCGCGCGAGGAAGACCGCAGACGCATCGAGGCGCTGGTGTGGTGGCGGGGAGAGAAGCCATGATCGGCCGCTTCCTTCGCTGGATCACCGGGCATCCGGCGCCGGACTGTACCTATATGGTACGGCACGACTGCCCGATCGAAGGCGCGGTGTCGATCGAGGCGGGGTTGCCGTGCGCCTGGTGCGGGAAAGTCGAGCCAGTGCCCATGCCCGCGGTATGGCGGTCGAACCGGAGGGCGGCGTGAGCGATCTTCGCTACACGCTCCAATGGCGACGGCATCTGCGCTGGAGGACCGCCAAGTCCTACGACGCCGAACGCGAGGACTTCGACGTGATCGAGCACGTAATGGGGCAGCTCGCGCGCCAGCACCCGCGCTTCGAGTTTCGCATCCTGCTCATGCCGGCGAACGTGCTGGCGGCGCAGGTGAGGAGAGCGGCGTGAGGCTCGATGCGCGCGTCAACCGAGAGGCCTGGTTTTGGTCAGTGTGGGACTGTGAACACTGCGAGCGTCTTCAGGACGTGGTGTGGGCCGATGACGAGACGGCGCAATACGGACGGTACCCCTACCGAGGCGCCAGGACGATTGTCACTCACCAGGCCCGGCGCATTCGTTTCGCATTCGAGAATCAGGTGGTGCTCATCAACCCGCTCGACGACGCGACGATGCGGGAATCCGAGGTCGAGGAGGCGCACGCCTGATGGACCTGCTCCTCCTCATCCTCAAGGGCGTCGGCGCCGTGTTGATCATCGCGGGCTTGTTCTTCCTCGGGCTCGCGGGCGCCATCTACGCCGCCGTTAAACGCGAGCCACCGGAGGACTGGGAATGAGCGCGTGCCCGACCGGTTGCGGCCGCAGCGTCGCGCTCGGCAACCTGCTGTGCCGCACATGCTGGCACCTGGTGCCGCCGCAGCTCGCTGCCGACGTATGGCGGACCTGGCGGGCGTGGAAGAAGGACCTCGGATCGCGCGAGGCGAGCGCTGCGTACCGGGCCGCGTCCGATGCCGCGATCGCGGCGGTGCAGGAGCGGATCACGCAGAAGGAGCTGTTCGGATGAGATGGTGGGTTTTCAACCAGAAGCAGCTCGACGCCGCGCTTACGCGCTGGGCGCAGGACGGCAATTCGCACGGCTCAATCGAGATCCTGCGCCTGCAGCGCGACCTGGAGGCCGTGCAGGAGTTCCTGCAATCGGACGCGGCGCGCATCCACAAGCTGCGCGGAGATCCCGAATGAGCCGCCACTCGACCCTCGACACTCGACACTCGCGCCCGCAGGGCGCTCTGAACACCCAAGCCGTGAGTGGGGTCAAAAACCACGGCAGGCAGCACGGCAACTCGGCTCGATCCCCTATCCAGCCGACTCCTCCAACCGCGCAAGCGGCGCCGCGAGCTGCCCGCCCCGCGACCCACCGCCCGCTGCCTGCGGGCGATGCGGGGCGTACCTTATATGGTACCCAGCTCGGCGACGCCTTCGGGCGCGCGGGCTGGAGCGGAACTCAGGAAGCGCTCACGGCCGCGCGTGCCGGCAACGTGAAGCTCGTGGACGAGCTGGAGCTGGCGTGGCTCAACGCCTGGGGGCCGAAGCCCACACCGCCGGAGGACGTGCCGGCGCAGCTCCTGGAGGAGAACGGCTGGCGGCTCTACGCGATCGAGATCCTGCACGGCGGCGATGAGACGATGATCGAGTGGGGCTACGTCCAGCCGTGCCCGCGCTGCTGGCGTGCGATCTCGAAGCGCAAGGGCTGCCGCAAGTGCGAGGGCTGGGGCTATCTCAACGGTGGCGGCCATGAGGAATGCGCGATCTGGCGCTTCCAGACTGACACCGAGCTGCGCATTGTGCCGGACTCGCTGTCGAACTTTGGTGGCTACTGATGCCCAAAGGCGTCCACTCGAATTATTCGCGCGCGAGCCGCCACGGCAGATGGCGGCGCGGGCCGATGCTCTCGTCGCACGGCTACGTGAAAATCCGGGTCGGGATCGGCCACCCGCTCGCCGATCGGCACGGCTATGCCTACGAGCACCTGCTGGTATGGGTCGCCGCCGGCAACCCGCGGCCGGCGAGATCCGTGTGCCTGCAATGGTTCAACGAGGACCGTACCGACAACCGCATCGAGAACCTGTACCTGATCACCCGCGCCGAGCGGGAGCGCCGCCGCAACGCCCGGGTCATCCGCGATCCGCGCGGGCGCGTGCTCTCGAACGCTGTAACGCGCGCCGTCCAGCGCGGCGCCGCGGTGCGGTACCACTACGGCGACCGGAGGGTGGAGGGATGATTCTATTCACTCTTAAACCATCGTCGATTCATGGAGTGGGCGTTTTCGCCGTGAGGCGAATAGCGGCGCGTAAACGCCTTCCACTTTTTGGGGATCACGATTGGCGTTGGCTCTCCCATCTTCCGAAGCATGAAGGTCAACGGCTCTGCACGAAAGGTGATGGCGGATTCTACGCACCTTGCGACTGGCATATGCTATCAGTCGGGTGGTTTTTGAATCACTCTGAACAGCCAAATGTCTGTGCCAAAACATGGCGTTCTCTTCGCCCGATTCGTCTTGGTGAGGAATTAACTATCTTCTATCCAATACTCGGAGAAGAGAAGCCATGACCGCCCACCCCGCCGACCGCCGCGCGGAGCTCGCCCGGATTCACATCCTGGCGGAGAGCCTCGGCATGGACACCGCGGACAAGCACCCGGCGAGCGAGTATCGCTCGACGCTCTTCGCCGTCGGCGGACCGACCGCGAGGCGCGGCGAGGAGATCTCGGCCGCCTTCCTCGACCACGTGGGCCGCAAGCGCGTGGTCGCGCACCTGGCCGCGCTCGCGCGGGCGCGGGGCATCAAGCAGAAACAGCCGCCGATCGGCAAGCCCGGGCGGCCCACGCCCGCCCCGGACCGTACCAATATGGTACGGAAGATCCGCGCCATGCTCTACGAGGCGGGCCGCGCGGACGCCTACGCGGACGGCCTGGCCAAAAAGATGTTCCACGTGGAAATGTTCGAGTGGTGCGCGCCCGACCAGCTGCGCCGCGTGATCGCGGCGCTGTGCTACGACCGAGGACGCCGTGCCGCGCGCGAGGCGCGCGCGGCGGAGAAACGCGAGCACAATATGGCTTTACCCACGGGGGGATGATCATGGCGCAATTCGACCTATATGAAGTATCAAAGCACCACCGCGAACGGGTAATGGAGCTGTTCAATCGTGCCCGCATCGATGTGGACAACTTCATTGCGGTTTGCGATGGGCTGGGCGGTCTCGATTGTCGCCGGAATCCGTCGGACGTTGAGCTGCTCACCGCGCTCGCCGAGAGGTTGTTGAAGGGCTGGGAATGGCAAATCATCGAGGTCGTAGGTGAGGTTCCTGATCTGATGATCGGCAGAAAGCTCTAGTGCCCTGCGTTCACATCAACGGTGCAATCGTCTGCTCGCGCGGGCGCGGCGCGCACCATCCATGCGGCACCTGCGGCGAGCTCGCCGGCTTCCAATGCGACTGGAAAATCGGCGGCGGACCTGCGGTGTGGCAAGGCAGAACCTGCGACGCGTGGATCTGCGCGACCCACGCGCAGCAGGTCGGGCCGGACAAGCACCTGTGCCCCGAGCACCAGCGTACATATAAGGAATGGCTCGCCAAGCGGGTCGAATCACGAATCACGAATCACGAATCACCGTCCTGATGGCCGATCCCGCGATCAAATACCCCGAGATCCTCGCAGAGCTGGCGGCCACGGTGGCCGCTTCCCTTATCGAGAACGGGATCGCGCCGAAAGTCGCGCGCGAAGCCGCGGAAAAGGCCGTCGAGGACGTGCGCGCGAACTTCGGCGGGCAGAACATCTACATTCCGATGGGGCTGGGCTACAACCTCGCGCGCCGCAACGCGGAGATCCGCCGCCGTCTTGCGGCGGGCGAGAATCGCGAGGCGATCCGCCGCGAGTTCGAGCTATCGGAGATGCAACTGCACCGCATCGAGGACGACGACACGCCCTCGCGCCGCTGACTCCGCGAGCGGCTAATTCATAACACGTGTTGAAAGACTCACCGCGCCCGCGCCCCTAGCATGGGCGGGTGCTCGATTACATTCGCCACGTCATCTACCAGGCGGCGTTGCTGCAGTTGCCCGCGCGCATGGACTCGCACGCCGCGCGCGCGATGCTGACCGCGATCGGCATGCAGGAGTCGCGTCTGCGCCACCGCCGCCAGCAGGAAAACGGCCCGGCGCGCGGGTTCTGGCAGTTCGAGACGGCGGGCGTGCGCGGCGTGATCAAGCACGGCGCGAGTCGCACGCACCTCGTCCCGATCCTCGCCGCGATGCAATACGACGAGGAGGTCACCACCAGCTACACCGCGATCGAGCACAACGACATCCTCGCCTGCGTGTACGCGAGGCTCCTGCTCTGGACACACACGGCGCCGCTCCCGCAGAAGGGCGAGCGGGAGGTCGCGTGGCAGTACTACCTGTCGCTGTGGCGCCCGGGCCGCCCGCACCGTGAAACGTGGGATGCGTTCTTCGACCGGGCGTGGGAGGTAACCGCCGCATGAGGCTCATGGCCTTAGCCGCGATCGCGGCGCTCGCCGGCTGCGCGACGCTGCCCCCCCCCGGCGCAACCCGTCGCGGAACTGAAGCAGGACGACATCACGGTCTCGCTCTACAGCGAGCCGTGCGCGCTCGGCGCCGTGGAGAATCTGCAATATCGCGCGACCTGGGACGACCCGAAACGCGGGCACTTCGAGGGCTGCTACACAGTGCAGCATCAGACGATCGTCGTCCTCTACTTCGAGGACCGCATGGTGATCACCGCGCCGCTGCGCGTGTTCGCCCCGCCCGCGCCGCCGCAACCCATCAAACCACAACCTATTTCACTCTGAAGGAGCCAACGATGAACGCACTCGAAGGCAAGAAGACTTACGCCGGCATCGCCACCATGCTGCTCGCGTTCCTGGGGCAGCAACTCGGCGTCGACCTCGGCGACGGCACCGAGATCATCGCCGCCGTCGTCACGCTCGTCGGCGCCGCGCTCGCCATTTATGGGCGGCTCGTCGCCAAACCCACAAATCCGTGATTCGTGATTCGTGATTCGTGATTCGACCCCGTAAATAGGAGACGCAAAATGAAGCTCAAGTTCTATCTTTTGCTCGCGCTCGCGGCGCTCGTCGGCGCCTGCGCGACCCTCACCGCGCCGCGCAACGTCGACGACAGCATCGCCTACGGCTACAGCCAGGTCGCCGCCGCGCGCGGCACGGCGGCGGCGCTCCTCGATCGCGGCGCGATCACGGCCGCCGACGCGCGGCGCGCGCAGGTGCAGGCCGACCAGGCGCGCGCGGCGCTTGACGCGGCCCGGGCCGCGCGTGGTGCCGGCGATCTCGATGGCGCGCAGGGGCAGTTGACGCTCGCGCTGTCTATCCTTACCCAGCTCGAGACCTACTTGAAAGCACAGGAGGCCAAATGAGCAACGTCGCAGCCGCAATCACGATCCTCGCGAACCTGACAACGGTTGCCGCCGAGGTGCTTGCCAACGCGCAGACGGTCGCGAATCTGATCCAGAAGGCGCAGATGGAAGGCCGCTCGACCTTTACCGACGAGGAGTGGAAGACGATCACCGGGCTCGATGACGCTGCCCGCAAGCGGCTCGAAGAGGCGATCGCGCGCAAATCCCCCCCAACCCCCCTTTGACAAAGGGGGTCGGGAGACGCGCGGGGGGATTCAGTGGATGTCACTGACTTCGCTTCTGAGACCGAGCAGCTATGGCTTCTCGGGCGGCTCGCGGAGCAGGCGCGTCGCGCGCCGCGCGGCATCGCGGCCCATGACTGCGAGGACTGCGGTGAGCCGATACCCGAGGCGCGGCGCCTGGCCGTTCCAGGGACGACACGGTGCGTGGAGTGCCAGGAGCGGCGTGAGGCGAGGAGCATGAAGGAGAGGCGGGAACGATGAGTATTGAATTACTGCCGCACGTGCTCACCACGGTCGCGCTGCTTATCACGGGCGCCTGGGCGCTCCTGAAGATCATGGTGCGGCAATACGATCGCAGCCTCGACCAGCGCTTCGCGGCCCAAGAGGCGGTGCGCGTGGACGCCCGCGCCAGTTACGAGAAGCAGTTCAACAATCTGGAGAATATGTTCCGGGACCTCGAGCGCGAGTTCCTGAAGCACATCGCGCAGCTGCCGAAGGAGTACGTCAGGCGAGAGGACGCGATCCGCTCCGAGACGGTGATCAACGCCAAACTGGATGCGCTCGCCGTGAAGATCGACATGGTGGCGGAACGACAGCAAAGGGCTTGAACGATGGACATGGAAAAGACGCGCCGCGAATCCATCCGCTGGCACATTCTGGTGGCGGTAAACGCCGGCGCGCCGCAGCCGGTTGCCGAGCCATTGATTCTGTCGGCGATCCAGAGCATCCCGGTCGAGTGCACCGCGCTGGAGCTCCGGAGGCAGCTCGACTACCTGGAGGACCGCAAGCTCGTGGTCCTCGCGCGGCATGAGGGCGCGCCGTGGACGGCGGATCTGACGCGCGCTGGCGTCGATTACGTGGAATACACGATCGCCGCCGAGCCCGGCATCGCGCGCCCGAAGAAGTACTGGTGAGCGATGCGGCGCTCCAAGATCGAGCGGTTGCCGGCGCGGCTTCGGGACGAACTCTCGAAGAAGCTCATCGCCGGCGCCTTCAGCGGTTACGACGGGCTGGAGAAGTGGCTCGCCGGGGAAGGCGCGGCGATCGGCTTGCGGGGCGAGGAGATCCCGAAGCACTCCTCGATCCACCGCTACGGAGTGGAGCTACAGGAAAAGCTCGAGGCGATCCGGGCGAGCACCGATGCCGCGCGCCAGATTGCAGACGCCGCCCCCGACGATGCGGATTTGCGCTCGGCGGCGGTGATTTCCCTGGTGCAGACGGAAGTGTTCGATCTGCTGATCAAGCTGCGCGAGGCCGACACGGAAACCGATACGCCGAAGCGCGTGAAGCTCCTTTCGGCCGTCGCCGGCAACATCGCCAAGCTCTCGCGCGCGAGCGTGAACCAGAAGAAGTGGGAGCAGGAGATCCGGACCAAAGTGCAGGCGGCGGCGGCGAGCATCGAGAAGATCGCGAAGAAGGGCGGGCTCTCGAAGGGCGCGGTCGCGGAGATACGACGTGAAATCCTCGGCATACCCGCTTGACGAGCACCTGACTCGGCTGCGCGACTGGCTCGGCGGGAGTTTTGAGCCGAGCGATGATCATGATTGCAATGGGGTGAACTCTAAGCTGATCGATTTTCCTGTAAGGGGGCGAATGATGAAACCGAGTCAAGGCCGCATCGTGATCTTCCACCAGCCGGACAACGAGGCGCCGCACAACGGCAGCCGCGAGCATCCGGCGATCGTGAATGCAGTGTGGCCGCAGTTTGGCGGCGACGGCGGGATCAACTGCACCGTGTTTCCAGATCTCGGGCCGGTGGAGTTCCGCACATCGGTACCGCACAAAGGTATCGCCGCGGCCGGGAGCTGCTGGTGGGATTGGCCCACCAGGGAGACAGCATGAAGACGACGACAGGACTGGAGCTGGCGAACGCGAAACTGGCGCAGTTGCGTGCGGCGGGTTTCAAGCCTGCTCCCCGCAGGACGGTGTTCGAGCGTCTGAAGGACAACCCGAAATCCAAGAGCCTCGCGCTGCGGGCCTATTATCTCGACTTGAACCGCGTCGAGCAGAACGCGGGTTGCCCCGATGCGGGCGTAGCTGAGCTGCGGGCGGACGCCGTGAGGAAATATCAGGACGCGCGGACGCGCGGCGTCGCGAAGAGCATCCGGAGCGCGTGCTTCGATTGTGTCGGGGGCGATGATGATCCCGGACCGCGCCAACGGGCGCGGGATTGCGGGGTCTTTGGCTGCCCCTTGCATGCCGTTCGCCCGTGGCAGGGCGTGCTCGGGCGCCTGGGGCAGGGTTTGGGGGTCCGCAAGTCCGCCCAAAACGCCCAAACGCCGGAATCCTAATAGGGGCCTTAACCATCTTTTCCGACCTCATGAGGCCCCGGTAAGGGGGTAGTAGCCAATCGGCGCCACGAACCTCCCCAAGCCCCCTAGAAGACGCGACATGCCAAAGCCCTCCCGCAAGCCCCTCCCCCCCCCGCCCACCCCCCGGCCGGGGGCTGGCGAGGCCGCGATCGCGGCCCCGGCCGTGTTCCTGTCCTACCAGCAGGCGTGGGCGGCGGACACGGCGCAGGTGCGCGTGTGGGAGAAGTCGCGCCGCATCGGGGCCTCCTGGTGCGACGCCGCCGACTCCGTGCTCGAGGCCGGCGCCGAGGGCGGGCAGGATGCGCTCTACATCGGCTACTCGGAAGACATGGCGCGCGAGTACGTGGACGACTGCGCGATGTGGGCGCGGATGTTTCAAAAGGCCGCCGGCGAGATCCAGGAGCTGCTCTACCAGGACGAGAAGAACAACATCAAGGCGTTCCGCATCGACTTCGCGAGCGGGCACAAGGTGCTGGCGCTCTCCTCGCGCCCGCGCTCGATCCGCGGCAAGCAGGGCAAGGTGACGATCGACGAGGCGGCGTTCCACGACGATCTCGAAGGGCTCTTGAAAGCCGCGCTCGCGATGCTGATCTGGGGCGGGCGGGTGGCGATCCTCTCCTCGCACAATGGCGAGGACAATGCCTTCAACCTACTGCTGAAGGAGATCCGCGCCGGCAAGCTCCCCTACTCGCTCCACCGCGTCACCTTTGACGACGCTCTCGCGGCCGGGCTCTTCGACCGCGTGAAACTGATCCTGGGGAAACGGCTGGGCTACGAGCTCCCTGACAGGAGCTGGCACGAGATCGCGACGCGCGAGGAATGGCGCGAGTGGATCTTCGCGAAATACGGCGAGCGCGTGAACGAGGAGCTGCTGTGCATACCGCGCGCGGGCTCCGGCGTCTATATCGCGCGCACGCTGGTCGAGCGCTGCCAGCGCGATGGCATCACCGTCCTGAAACTCAAGAAGCCGCACGAGTGGATGCTCGACGATCAGCGCCTCGCGGAAGCGGACATCTGGATCAAGGACGTGTTGAAGCCCGTCATCGATTCGCTCGCCACGGAGAAGCGCACCGTGCTCGGCATGGACTTCGGCCGCAGCGGCGACCTCTCCTATCCGACGGTGCTCCAGGATCAGGGCGGGGGCAAGTGGCGCGAGGCGTTCTCGATCGAACTGCGCAACATCCCATTCGACGTGCAACGGGCGATCGTGTTCTATCTCCTCGACAACCTGCCGCTCCTGCACCACGCGAAGTTCGATGCGCGTGGCAACGGCCAGCAGCTCGCCGAGGAGGCGCTGCAGAAGTTCGGCCCGGCGCGCGTTGAGTGCGTGATGGCCTCGCCCTCCTGGTATGCCGCCAACTTCCCGCCCTACAAGGCGGCGCTCGAGGACCAGTCGGTCGAGATCGCGCGGGGCGAGGACGTGATCGCGGACCACCGCCGCGTGATCCTGAAAAACGGCTACCCGGCGATGGACGACGGGCGCGACAAGGGCTCGGACGGCGAGTACCGCCACGGCGACGGCGTGATCGCGCGCGTGCTGGCGTGGGCCGCGACGCGCACCGAGGGCCAGCCGCCGGCCGGTGAATCAGTGGACGCGCCCGAGGATCTCTTCCTCCCGGCGGCGATGGCGGGGCGCCGGCGCATGACGATGTTCAAGAAGGCGGCGTAGCGGCGGTGAACAGTGAACAGTGAACGGTGAACGGTCGAATATGAATCCCAGCCAGATCTCGATCTGGAAAGACTTCGTTGCGACGATGTACGGCGAGCCGGCAGAGCCCGCGGCGCCGGCCGCGCCGGCGGCGCCGGCGGCGTTCCGCGAAGGCGCGGGCATAACGGTGGACGTGGACGAGGACCAGTGGCGCAAACTCACCGGCGACGCGCAGCGCGATTTGACGCCGATGACGCAGTCGCGCATGCAGAAGATCGCGCACTGGCTGTGGGAAGCGAATCTCCTCGCCAACCGCATCATCGAGCTGCCGGTCGCCTATCTCCTGGCGGAAGGCGCGAAGCTCCAGGTGAAGGACGAGGAGAACCAGAAGGCGCTCGATCGATTCTGGCGCGATCCGATCAACGACATGGACCTGAAGCTGCCGAAGAAGGTGCGCGAGCTCGCCATCTTCGGCGAGCAGTGCTATCCCGCGTTCGTGAACGAGATGGACGGCCACGTGCGGCTCGGCTATCTCGACCCAGCCTTGATCGAGACCGTCGTGATGGACCCCGACAACCGCGAGCAGCCGATCGGGATCGTCACGACGCGCGACAGGAAGGGCCGCGCGCGGCGCTACCGGGTGATCATCAACGGGCCTGAGGACGTCTTCACGCAGCGCACGCGCGAGATCCGGGAGTCATTCCCCGACGGCGATGCGTTCTTCTTCCGCGTGAACGATCTCTCCTCAGGCATGCGCGGGCGCTCGGATCTGCTCGCGCAAGCCGACTGGCTCGACGTCTACGATCAATTCCTGTTCGGCGAGGGAGAGCGCGCGGCCGCGCTGCGGGCGTTCTTCTGGGACGTGACGCTGAAGAACGCAACCCCCGACCAGGTCAAGGCGCGAGCGAAGGAGATCACCGCGCCGAAATCGGGCAGCGTGCGCGTGCACAACGACTCGGAGGAGTGGAAGGCGGAGGCGCCGGAGCTGCAGGGCACGGACCTCTCGGAATTCGCGCGGCTCATGCGCAATCACGTGCTCGGAGGCGCGACGCTCGCGACCAACTGGTTCGGCGGAACGGACGACGTCAATCGCGCCGGCGGCGAGAGCATGGCGGAGCCGACGTTCAAAGTGCTCTCCATGCGGCAGCGCTTCGTGAAATACATCCTCGAATCCATCGGGCGCTACGTGCTGCTTCAGGCGGCTGGCGGGAAGGAGATCGACTGGGCGGACCCCAGGTGGGCGGTCGAAGCGGTGATGCCGGAACTCACCACGAAGGACACCACCAAGTACGCAGCCGCGCTGCAGCAAGTCGTGGTCGCGGTCGCGCTGGCGATCGAGAAGGCGTTGATGAGCGAAGCCACCGCACTCAAGCTCATCAACACGATGGCCGCACGGCTCGGCGTCGCGATCGACGCGGAGGCCGAACTCAAGGCTGCGCAGGCGGAGGCCGCGGCGCGCGCCGAGCGCGACGTCTTTACCGAGCTGCCGGCTGCCGGCGGCCAATAACGGAAAAGGAGACTCACATGCTGCTGAAACGCATTTACAAGAAGCCGACCGGCTGGAAGCCGGAACGCAACGTCCGTGGCGCGGACGGGAAGCTGAAGGACGCATCGCGCCCGGAGGGGGAGCTCCTCAATCCCCCGCCGATCGCTCACGTCGAGATCCGGCATACAGGCACTCACGCCGAGCAGAACTTCTCCACGAGCCTGGTGGAGGCCGCCGTCGCCGACGGCTGGATGACGCTCGGCCGTGGCAAGCTCACCGTCCACGGCAAGCCGGAGGACCTGGTCTACACGATCAAGCGCGGGCCTGGACACTACTGCTGCCACTGCGGCGAGCGCCTTCCGGATGCCGCGGCGTTCGTCGCGCCGAAGGTGACGGGAGGCATGCAGCACGTCGCCGTGGTGCACGCCGGCGAGAAATCGCCCGATCGCGGCAACCCGGCGGGTTACTGCCGTCTCAACCATTATGAGTGCGTGATCGAGGCGAAGCAGCATGAGAAGTTCAACGCGCGCGCGCAGAGGAGAGTCTGATGGCGAACTTCGTTTTCAACGTAGCGAAAGGCCGCGTGGCGGAGCTCTACAACAGAGTCGATCTCAATGATCCCGCGGCATCCGCTCTCATCGTCGCGATCCTCGCCACCGCGGGCATCGAGTCCGACGCGACGCTGATCGACAAGGATGATCTCGCGGCGGTCGTCGCGGGCACCACCAACGAAGTGACGAACAGCGGCTACGCGCGCAAGACCCTGACCGACGCTGACATCGTCGCCTTCGCGCCGGACGACACCAACGACCGGGTGGACCTCGACATCCCGGACCAGACCTGGACCGCGGTCGCCGCGGGCGACGGCTGGAACGACTTCGTGGTGTGCTACGACAGCGACACCGGCGCCGGCACGGACGCGGCGATCGTGCCGCTCACGCTGCATGATTTTTTGGTGGTGCCCGATGGCAGCGATATAACTGCCCAGGTGGCTGCCGCAGGATTCTTCCGTGCATCCTAAGTCCGGTGCCTGCGCCGATTGCGGCGTGCCGATTCTCAAAACATCTGCACGTTGTCGGGCGTGCAACCTCAAGCGCGTCGGCACGCCAGGATGGAATCGTATCGGAGAAGAACCGTTTACGCGCCCCGAGCTGTCGGCGCGCTGGCGCGCTCACCACCCCGAGCGCGCAAAGCGCGTCAACATTGCCGCCAAGCAGACTATGCGCTCGCGCGTTGCCGCCTACAAAGCAGAGCGCGGTTGCAAAGACTGCGGCACTACCGACCCGCGCGTGCTCGATCTGCACCACCACAACGGCGAGGACAAGATCATGGCCGTGAGCCAGATGATGTATCGGTACAGTTGGAAGAAAGTGAAGGCCGAGATGGACAAATGCCGCGTGCTTTGCGCGAATTGTCACCGGATTGAACACGCCGAAGAGGCAGACCGCGCGCCCGACATCACCGCGCAGATCGCGGCGGCGGGGTTCTTCCGGGCGAGCTAGTAAGGGCGCTGCTTGAATCGTGCTGATGGGATAGTCGTCCCATGACCATCTCCGTCGTCAATGCCTCGGCCGACCAGACGCTCGACCAGACGACCAACACGCTCGTCAACTCGATGACGATCACCCCCGGGGCGGGTGATTATCTGGCTGTGTTCACGGGCTACTTCGAGAATGGGGCGACTGCCAAGACCTACGAGTTCTCGGTCTTCGTCGGCGGCTCTATCGTTCAGCACACCGAGCGGCGGATCGACATCGAGGGATCAATCGCCGCCGCGTCAGTGTTCACCGTGGTCACTGTCGCCGCACAGGTCACGCCGACCGCGGGTCAGGCGGTCGAGGTTCGCTACCGGCGCACGACCGGCACGACCGCTTCGACGATGAAGCGCCGGACGCTGACGCTCTTCCCGAAGGCGTCCGCGGACTTCCAGCAGGATAACTCCACGGCGGACCAGACGATCAGCTCCGGCACGTACACGCTGCTGACCGGCGCGGACCTGACACCAGGAGCGGGAACTTACTTGCTGCTCTTCAGCGCGAGTGCGACCAATTCATCGACTGGCGCCACGACGAACAACATCTACTACTCGGTCTTCGTCAACGGTGTGCAGGTCGCTCACACCGAGCGGATTCTCAACGCCGAGGCCTCCATCAGCGCCAATCTTGGAGCCATGACAGGACTCATCGCCTGCAAGGTCACTCCCACCGCAGGGCAAGTCGTGGACGTTCGTGCGAAGCGGGATGGCACGACGAACTGGGTCGTGCATGAGCGAACGCTCACGCTTATGAAGGTCGCCGATGCCGACATCAAGGAGGCGACGCAGACGGCAGACGAGGCCGATACCGGGACGACGGACGAGCTGTTGGTAGGCATGACCATCACTGATCCTGGAGTGGCCGACTGGCTCGCGATCTTCAGCACCAGTCAGGGCTACGGAACGATCAGCGTGAACCAATCCGCGACGTTCTCGCTCTACAACGCGGGTGTCGCGGACCTCAACACCCTGCGTGTTCAGTCGCAGGAGTCTTCGATCGACAATGGGAACTACTACGGCTTCACCCACGGCAAGCTGACCGTCGCGGGCGGAACGGACGATGTGACGCTGCGCTGGAAGGGCTCCAGCGCAACAAGCCGCACGGCGCACGAGCGCACGTTGGTGATGGTGAAGGAGGCGGGCGGCCAGACGATTGCCGTGGGCCAGGTGACCGAAACCGATCTCGCCCAGGCGCTCGCGTGGGCGCCCAAGGCGCGGCTCATCGGGCAGGTGAGCGAGACTGACATCGCGCAGGCGCTGAGCGCCCGCAAGACGCTCGGTGTTGCGCAGGTTAGCGAGGCCGATCTCGCTCAATCGATCACCGCGCCGCGCATCATCGCTGTCGGGCAAACCGCGGAGACCGATCTCGCCCAGGCGCTCGCATGGGCGCCGAAGGCGCGGCTCGTTGCGCAGGCGACGGAGACCGACGTCGCGCAGCTGCTGACGACCCGCAAGACAACGGCGATCGCGCAGGCGCTGGAAACCGACAACGCCCAGGCGCTGAGCTCGAGGAAGAGCGTGACGGTGGCGCAGGCGCTCGAGACGGATCTCTCGCAGGCGATCGGGCGCGCGAAGGCGAAGGCGATCACGCAAGCCGCGGAGATAGATCTCGCGCAGGCGATGACGAGCGCCAAGGCGAAGGCGATCGGTCAGGCGCAGGAGACCGACCTCGCGCAGCCGGTCACCGCCGGCGGCGTGCACGTTGTTGCGGTCAACCAGGTGGCGGAGACCGACACGGCGCAGCCGATTGCCTGGGCGCCGAAAGCGCGGCTCGTCGCCCAGGCAGGCGAGGCCGACGTCGCGCAGGCGGTGAGCTCCGCGAAGACAAAGGGCATCGGCCTGGTGCTCGAGATCGACACCGCGCAGTCGGTCACGCGGGTCAAGACACGGACGATAGGGCAGGCCGCGGAGAGCGACGTCGCGCAGCTCGTCGCCCATCTGAAGTCGCGCACGGTCGGCCAGGCGCTTGAGACCGATCTCGCGCAGCTCGTCGCGCATCTCAAGACGCGCGCGGTCGGCCAGGCGCTGGAGACGGACTTCGCGCAGTCCATCACGCCCTTCCTCGGCGCCCTGGATCTCATCTTCAACATCGTCGAGCGCATCGCGCTCTTCCAACTCCAGTTGTCCGAGACGGCGCGCATGGCGCTGCTGCGCGACCACGAAGAGCACTTCGCTGGGGAGCGCGACCATGAAGGGCGATTCGCCGGGACCCGTGATGAGGACGGGCGGTTCACCGTAACCCGTGACGAGGAAGCGAGGTTCTGATGCCCTACAAGCTCTCCCAGGGCGACACCGGGTCGAAGATCCGGGCCACCTGCAAGAACGACAGCGACGGCTCACTCATCGACCTGACCGGCGCGACGGTGCACCTGCTCTGGCGCGATGGTGCGGGCGCCCTGGTGACGAAGACCATGACCATCGTCGGGGCGCCGACCGCGGGCGTCGCCGAGTACCTTTTCGCGGCGGCGGAGATCTTCCCGCCACAGATGAGCTTTCGCGTCCGGATCACCGATGCCGGCGGCAAGATCACGCACAACCTCGACGCGCTGGTCGAATCCGTGATCTCCGCCCCGTGACGTGACCGACGACGAGAAGCTGAGGGCCTTCGAGCGAGCAAGGGTCGCGGTGCTGCGCTCGCGCACCGCGATCCAGCGCGACACGCGGGCCGAGATCGTGCGGCTGCTCAAGGACGCGCAGGCGACAATCAGCACGGCGCTCGCCGCGCAGCCCTCCGATTACCAGCTCTGGATTCTCCCGCAGCTGCAGCGCGAGGTCCGGCAGACGCTCGCTGGACTGGGCGATGAGGCCGCCACCGGGATCTCGGGCGCCGCGGACCGCGCGTGGGAGGCGGGCCAGGCGCTGATCGATGAGCCGCTCGCCGCCGGGGGCATCCGCATCGCGGGACTCGCGCCCGCGATCGACACCCGGCAGCTCTTCGCGATGCGCGCGTTCATGACCGAGCGCATCAAGGATATCGCGCTCTCGGCGGCGAACAAGATCAACTCAGAACTCGGGCTCGTCGTCATCGGCGCGCAGGGCACGAGCGAGGCGACCACCCACATCACCGAGATCCTCGGCGAGCAATCGCGCGCGCGGGCGACCACGATCGTGCGCACCGAGCTCGGCCGCGCCTTCTCCGTCGCGGCCGACGAGCGGCTGCAGCAGGCGGGCGAATTCCTGCCGGGGTTGAAGAAGCAGTGGCGGCGCTCGGGCAAGCTCCACTCCCGCCCGCACCATGATGCCGCCGACGGCCAGGTGCAGCCGCGCGATGAGCCGTTCGTGCTCTATGGCCCGACCGGGCGCGTGGAACTCATGTTCCCGCGCGACCCGGCCGCTCCCGCCGGCGAGACGATCAACTGCGGGTGTGAGTCGCTCCCGATCATGGACTCGTGGGAGGTGGCGCAGCCCGGCCGGCGGCCGCTCACGGACGAAGAAGTCGCCCGCCGGGCGGTGCGGCGGTCGGCATGAATTCATAACACGTGTTGAAAGACTCGCCGCGCCGCGGGCGGCACACTCGCGCGTGCCCAGCTGACAACCTCACCGGAGCCGCGACATGGCCAAGAACGAGCCCAAGGACATCGCCCCCGCCGACGCGCTGAAGCTTTTCAGCCGCCAGAACATCACCGTGCAAACCGCCACGCCCGTGAAGGTGAAGGGCGAGGACGGCAAGGAACGGCCCGGCTACAAGACCAAGGCGGAGCCGCTCGCGGAGGATCACATCCTCGCGGCGCGTGACCGCGGCAACATGGTCGCGATCACCACCATCGACGGCCACCGTTACGAAGCGGCGAAGCGGGGCGACAAGCAGGCCGCGTGAGTCTCAAGAAAATCCCTACCGACGGCATCATCGGCGCCGCCCGCCTGGCGGAGGCCGCGACCGGCGAGTACCGGCAGATCATGGAGCTCACGCAGGCCGCGCTCGTCGCGAAGCTGGGCTTGCAGCCGGAGTATGCCTGGCAGGTCTGCATCGAGGCGATCTTCGCCGAGCGCGTGATCATCCGCCGCGAAGGCCGCTTCTGGTCCTACGGCTACACCCTCGGCGCCGACAACAAAGTGACGCTCGCCGACGCGCAGGAAGTGGTCGAGAACTACGTGCCGGTCGCGCTTCGCGAAGCGTTTGCGCAGGCGTGCTTCATCGAAGCCGCAGCCGGTGACGGGAGCGCCTGGGATGCGATCCTGGTGCGCGCCGGCAAGTCGAAGAACAAGACGTTCTACCCCGACGCAGTGCTGCGCGAAGCCGCGCCGTTGTATGAGGGCGCGCACATCTATGCGAAGTCGGATGACGACCATCGCAAGGGCGTCGCGCCCGATGTGAACAAGCTGGTGGGCTGGATCTCGGGCGCCCACTTCGTCGAGGGAGCCCAGACCGACACCGGCTACCTCGCCGGGCGCGTCAACATCGCCGCCGGCGCGGCCAAGCTGCGCGAGACCATCACCGATGCCTGGAAGCGCGGCAAGCGCGATCTCGTGGCGCTGTCGCACGACGTCTACGGCACCGCCGAGAAGGCGATGCGCGAAGGCGTGAAGTACGCGCGCTCGATCACCAAGGTCAATTCCGTGGATTTAATCGTCGAACCCGGCGCAGGCGGCGGGCTGGTTCGACTCGTCGAGGCCGCCGCCGATCCGGAGAACGACACCATGAAGAAACGCATGCTCGAAGCGATCAAGCAGAAGCTGCCGGCCAAGCACGCGCAGCTCAACGTCGAGACCGCCACCGACGAGGACATCGAGGCGCTCTATCGCGAGGCGATCGCTCCCGCGCCGGCGCCCGCACCCGCCGCTCAGGTTCCAGGGGTGACCGCCGAGCAGTTGGCCGAGAGCCTGCGCATGGTCGAAGCGCGCGCCAGCGCCCGCGTGAAGGTCTACGGCACCAAGCTGCCAAAGCCGGTGCAGGACCGGATCTGGTCGGGCTTCGAGACGCGCGAGAAATTCGTCGAGGCCGACGTGGACGCCGCGATCAAGGCCGAGAAGGAATACGCCGCGCGGCTGACCGAGTCCGGCCACGTCAGCATGGGCGGACTCGACATCGAGGTCGAGGACCGCTCGAAGAAGATCGGCGGCATGCTCGATGCCTTCTTCGATCCGAAGCACAAGGACCACGCGACGGTGCACTCCTTCAAGGAGTGCTACATCGAGGTCACCGGCGACAAGCGCGTCACCGGCCGCTGGGAGAACGTGGACCGCGCGCGGCTCGCCGAGTCGGTCGGCGCGGCCTTCCTCGAATCGCTCGACTCGAGCTCCTTCGCGAACGTGCTCGGGGACTCGATCACGCGGCGCATGGTCGCCGACTACCGCGAGAAGGGGCAATACGACGTCTGGCGCCAGGCCTGCGACGTGGTGCCCATCACGGACTTCCGCACCAATGAGCGCACGCGCTTCGGCGGTTACGGAGACCTCGCGGCCGTCGCCCAGGGCGCGCCCTACGTGGCAATGGCCTCGCCCACCGACGAGAAGGCGACCTACGCCGTCACCAAGCGCGGCGGCACCGAGGACATCACGCTGGAGATGATCAAGAACGACGACGTCGGCACGATCCGGCGCATCCCGGTGAAGCTCGCCCGCGCGGCCAAGCGCACGCTCGCCAAGTTCGCGCTCGATTTCGTGCGCACCAACCCGACGCTCTACGACTCGGTCGCCTTCTTCCACGCGACCCACGCCAACCTCGGCTCGGCGGCGCTCGATGCAACATCGCTCGCGGCCGCGCGGCTGCGGATGTTGAAGCAGGCCGAGTTGAACTCGGCCGACCGCCTCGGGATCGGCCCGCGGAACCTCTGGGTCGCGCCTGACGGGGAGGAAGCCGCGGTCGACCTCTTCCGGCGGAACACCAACAACGACCAGACGTTCGTCAACAGCCTGACGTTGAACGTGCTGCCGGTGTGGTACTGGACCGATGCCAACGACTGGGCGATCTCGGCGGATGTGATGGACGTCCCCGGCATCGAGATCGGTTTCCTCGACAACCAGCAGGAGCCGGAGCTCTTCGTGCAGGACAACCCCACGGTCGGCTCGATGTTCACCAACGACAAGGTGACCTACAAGATCCGGCACATCTACGGCGGCAACGTGGTCGAGTTCCGCGGTTGGGACAAGTCGGTGGTGGCGTAACTACCGTGATTCGTGATTCGTGATTCGTGAATAGGAGCACATGATGAAACGCTTTTCAGGCACCTTCAAAGCCCTCGTAATCGCCGGCGTCCTTGCCGCGCTGGCGCTGGCGATCGCGCTGCCGGTATCGAAGCCGGCGATCGCCGCGACGCCGAACGTCACGCCGGGCGCCGGCCAGGTGGTGACGATCCCGATCCTCATCGCCGGGCAGCGCACCGCGACCCAGACCGCGATCGCGCGCTTCGCGATGCCCTTCCCCGCCCACGTGCTCGGCGTCTCCGCCACCGCCCGCGCCTCGGGCGGCACCAGCCCGACGCTCACCATCGATGTCATGGCGGGGGGCGTCACGCTGCTTTCGGCTCCGGTCGCCGTCACCGCCGGTGCGGTCGCGGAGGCCACGGTGACCACGGCCGCCGTTGCGGACGAGGCCGTCATCACGGTCAATACGGCGATCACCGGCACGAGCCCCACGTGGGACGACATCATGGTGCTGATCACGGTGGCGCGGAAGTAAGGACGATTCCAGAGCGGTCAGGGCGGGAGCGGCGGTCCGCCCCGCCCTTTTTATTGATGAACGATGCTCTCCGATCACCAGGCCCTTGTCATAGAGCTCATACGCGACGACGCGGGGAAGATCACGACCGCCGACCGCGACCGGGCGATCAACCTCGCGATCGAGCGCTACTCCAAGGACCGCCCGCAGGAGAAGACGCAGGACGTGACGCCCGCGGACGCGAACCATCTGCCGCTGCCGGCGGCATGGGAGACGGACTTCTCGGAGCTGCGCTCACTCGAATACCCGATCGGGAACGTGCCCGCGAGTGTCATCGGCCAGGAGCGCTACGGGTTTTACCGCTCGCCGACCGCTCTGCAGATCCAGCTCCTCGACGCCGTGGCCGTGGCCGCGAACAACGTGCGCGCGACCTACACCATCCGCCACGTGGTGTCCCCCACGGCGGACACCATCCCGGTCGGGGATCGGGAGCCCGTCGCGTGCTGGGCGGCGGCGGTGCTGTGCGAGGAGCTCGCGGCGCTCTACTCGGGCAACACCGACTCGACGATCCAGGCCGACAACGTGCAGCAGACGAGCAAGGCGCAGGAATACGCCGCGCGCGCGAAGCAGCTCCGCAAGCGCTACATCGACGAGCTCGGCATCGACGAGAAGCGTTCGCAGCCCGCCGGGGTCGTGGTGAACCTCGATTTCCCGGACAGCCACGGCCAGGAGCGGCTCACGCACCACAGTCAATTCCGATGATGGTCAAGATCGACCTCGAGGGTTTCGCAGAGCTCGACGCCGCCTGGGCGAAGGCGCCGGACATCGTGCGCGAGGAGATGACCGCCGCGATATCGGAGGCGGATCTCCTGCTCGAGCGCGAAGTGAAAGAGAAGACGCCCGTCGGCGTGGGCGGCGCGGGCGGGCTGCGCGGCAGCATCGCGGCGCAAGACCCGGAGGTGAGCTCAGACGTCGTGCTGGGGGTCGTCGGCACGGCGATGGCGCACGCGGTGCCGGTCGAGATCGGGACCAAGCCGCATTTTCCCCCGGTGCAGCCGCTCGAGGATTGGGTGATCGCGAAGCTCGGCGTGCCGGAGAAGGACGCGCACGGCGTGGCGTTCCTCGTCGCACGCAAGATCGCCGCGCGCGGGACCCTCGCGGTCGGCATGTTCCACCGCGCCTTCAACGAGCAGCGCCCGAAGGTCGAGGCGATATTCGCCGGCGCGCGCCAGCGTATCGCCGAGCGCCTCACCGCGAGCGGCGCATGATCCATGCCCACGCTCGCAGATATCCGGGAAGCGATCCGCGTCCGGGTTGCCGCCATCTCGAACATCGGCAAGGTCAACGACTACGAGCGCTACACCACGCAGATGAGCGAGCTGAAGACGCTCTACGTCGCCACCATCGCCGGCGCGGACCAGTTGCGCGGCTGGCACATCCGGCGCACGAGCAGGGTCGAGACCTATATCGATCTCGAGCGCTGGGTGGTGGTGAACAACTGGCAGATCCGCGGCTTCATGGCCTTGGACGATTCCGCGGGAAGCGAGAAGACCTTCGACAACCTGGTCGAGGCGGTGTGCGATGCGTTCGACACCACCCCCACGCTGATCGCCGACCCCAACTACGCGGAAGTGATCCTCGACGAGGCGCGCGGCGGCGTGCAGGTGCCCGAGTCCGGCCCGGTGATGTTTGCCGGCGTGCTGTGCCATGCGGCGCGGCTCACGCTCGCGACGCGGCATTACAAGTAGGAGCGCAACGATGAAAGACGAATTCGCTGGCCAGGGCGGCAGTTATGTTTTCAAGGACGGCAAGCGCGTGCAGGTCGAAGCGCCGACGAAGGACCACCCCGAGGGCAACCGCCCGCGCGATGCGGACGGGCGGCCGCTCGATGCCGCGCCCGAGCAGCCCGCGCCAGCGCCGGAGCGCCCGCGCGGCGGCCCGCGCAAGCTCACCTCGCTCGACACGTGAACGATAACGGAGACGCGACATGCTGAAGTTCAAGCGCAAGGTCCTGCTGTTCAAGCTGGAGGGCACCTATGGCACCGACTCAGTGCCGGTCGCCGGCACCGACGGGCTGCTGGTGCGCAATCTGAGCGTCGCCCCTCTCAAACTCTCCTACGACGAACGCGGCGAGCTGGTGCGGCCGTTCTACGCGAACGAAGGCAAGGTCGTCTCCGGACAGTGGAGCGAGATGAGCTTCGAGATCGAGATGGCGGGAGCGGGCGGCGCGGTGGACGCGGTCGCCAAGTACGCCCCGGTGCTGCGCGCCTGCACCTTCGCGCAGACGGTCAACGCCGCCGTCAGCGTGCAATACGACCCGGTGTCTGCGGGCGAGGAGTCGGCCTCGAGCTACTTCCAGGTCGACGGGCGGCAGCACAAGATGTTGGGGCTCCGCGGCTCGAAGTTCGGGATGATGATCGAGGCCGGCAAGATCCCGGTGTACCAGTTCAGCTTCATCGGGCTCCACGTGCAGCCGACCGACACCGCGCTCACGCCCGCCACGCTGACCGGCTTCACGAAACCCGTCGCGGTCAACAACGCGAACACCACGCCTTTCACGCTGCACGGCTTCGCCGGCAAGTTCCGCTCGTTCAGCTTCGACATGGCGCTCGCCGCGGCTTACCGCAACGGCCCAAACCACGAGAACGTGGTGACGACCGGGAGGAAGCCCACCGGCAAGATCACGCTCGAGTCCGAGCTGGTGGCGACGAAGGACTGGTACACCATCATCAAGGCCGGCACCACCGGCGCGCTCGCCATCACCCACGGCACCGTCGCCGGCAACAAGGTGAAGATCGACGCGCCGAACGTGCAGATCACGGAACCGGAGGACGCCGACGACGGCGGCATCCTGATGCTCTCTGCTTCGCTCGATTTCATCCCGGGTGCGACCGGCAACGACGAGATTCGCATCACGACGCTCTAGTCACACCGCATCGAACCCCGCGGGCGGCATTCCCCAGGCCCGGCCGCCCGCGGAGAGGCACCTACAAGAACAGCAAAGCCAAGGGTCGGGGGCTTCGCGATGGGCAAGCCTTAGACGCTGGCCCATCTTTTTTTGAAAGGCTTTAAGGCATGTTCAAGGTAGCTAAAAACCGCATCGTGAAGGACTGGCCGGTGGTGATCTCGGTGCCGCAGGACGGCGGGCGCGTAATGAAGTATGAGGCGAAGGTCGATTTCGAGATCATCACGCAACCGGAGCACGACGCGATCAGTACGCGCGGCGGGCAAGACGTCGACCTGTTGAACCGCGTGGTGGTCGGCTGGCCGGAAGGACAGTTCCAGCAGGAGGATGAAACGCCGCTGCTCTTTAACGAGGAGAGCAAGGCGCAGCTGTTCGCGATTTCCTACGTGCGCCTGGCGTTCGCCACCGCGTACGTTCTGCTCTCCACCGGACGTGAGGGCCAGCGAAAAAACTAGCCGAGGCCGCGCGGTGGTGGGCTGGGTCCGGCAAGCGCGGCGGCAAGGACGAGGTCGAGGAGGACCTGCGGTTCTACGGGGCGAACGAGGACACGATCGAGGAAGTGCTGGGTGATGACGACAATGAGGATGATGACTTCGAGGTGTGGCCGGAGAACTGGCGGGCGCTGCAGGTGTTCCTCAACTGCGCGCGCTCGTGGGACATCCTCGCGTTTCCCGGCGGCGCCTGGTATCACGGCATCCGGCCGGAGAGCATGGAATCCGTCATGCGCATGAGCGGCGTCCCGCGCAAGGACCGCGAATTGCTCCTCGCGGACCTCCAGGTGATGGAAGCGGCCGCGCTGCCGATTCTCAACGAGAGGCGCGATGGCTGATCTGCAACTCGCGATCCGCTTGACCGCCGACGGCAAGGGCCTGGTCGGAGAGGTGCGCGTCTCGCGCGAGGAGCTGGAGAAGCTCAAGAAGACGACGGAGGACGGCGCCGGAGCCTCCAAGCAGGCCGCCGAGGCCGGCGGGCGTCACGGCGCCGCGTTGGAGACCATGCAGCGCAGCGCGCGCGCGGCCGTGCTGACGATCGGTGCGCTCACCACCGCGATCGCGCTCCAGACCAAGCGCTGGATCGATGACGCCGCGAGCATGGAGCGCTGGCACCAGGTCACCGGCAAATCGGTGGAGAGCCTCGCCGCGCTGAAGTACGTCGCCGAGCAGACCAGCGTCAGCTTCGACATGCTGATGGCCACCTATCAGCGGCTGCCGAAGTCGATCGTCGAGGGGCTGGGCGAGGGCAGCGAGGCCGGCCGCGCCTTCAAGGCGCTCATGATCGACCCGCGGCAGTTGAAGGCCAACGACGAAGGCATGATGCTGATCATCGAGCGCCTGCGCCAGGTGGAGGACCGGGGCACGCGCGCCGCCATCGCGCAGATGATCTTCAAGCAGCGCGGCGAGGACCTCCTGCTGTGGGTGAACCAGGGCGCCGAGGGCATTCGCCGCCTGACGCAGGAGGGCGAGCGCTGGGCGACCGTCACCGGGGAAGATGCGAAGCGCGCGGACGACCTCAAGAACAAGATTAACACCCTCACCTACGCCACCGACGCGCTGGCGAAGTCCGTCGCGGATGACGTCATTCCCCAGCTCAACACGATGATCGAGCGGATGCTGGAGGGTGCGCGGGCGGGCGGCGGGCTGCGCGGCGCGATCGCGGGCTTCCTCACCGGCAGCGATCTCGATAAGTGGAACGCGGACTTCTTCCGGGCGGTGGAGCGCCTGGGCGCAGCACAGACGAACGTCGAGCGGCTGCAGGCGAGCGGCGGCTGGATGCGTCAGGGACTCAAGCGCGCGCAGGACGAACTCAATGCCGCACAGGCGGAAGTCGCGCGCTTGCAGGCGATCAAGCCGATCATGTTCCCCGAGACCCCGCCGGCCGGCGCCGCGCCGGGCGCGGCGGGCGGCGGCGCGATCAGGCAACCCAGACTTGCCGATCTCGAGCCGCCGGACACGTCCGGCATGGGCCTCATCCGCTCATTGAAAGACGAGCTCGCCGGCTTTGATCTGCAGGCGACGACGGTGGACCGCGTCATGCGCCAGTTGACCGACGGCACGCAAAATTACACGCAGGCAAATCGGGACGCCGCGCTCGCCATCGCCGCCGAGATCGATTTGCGCAAGCAGCAGAAGATCGAGCTCGACGCGTACCTCGAGTCCGCGCGGATGGAGGCCGAGCTCCAGCAGGAAGTTGCCGACGTTCAGGCCCGCCAGCAGGACAAGCTGAACGCCGCCGTCGAGGCGATCAAGCAGCAAAACATGACCGAGAACGAGCTCATCCAGGTGCATCTCGACGAGCAGCTCGCCATACTCAATCAGGCGCGCGCGATGGATCTGATCAACGAGCAGCAGTACGAGGAGCAGCGTTATCTGCTGAAGGTCCAGGCGCAGGCGAAGCTCGGAGACGTCGCGGCGCAGGGCGTGCTCGCCCGGCGCAGGTTCGAGGAATTGAACGAGCAGGGCAAGGTGCAGTTCGTGCTCGGGCAGATGTCGCAGATGCTGTCCGGCGTCGCGACATTTTCCAGGGCGCTATTCAATATTCACAAGGTCGCTGCACTCTCGGAGATGGCGATCAGTCTGCCGAAGGGTGTCGAGAAAACCTTCGACGCCTATCCCTGGCCGTGGAACATCATCCCAGCCGGGATTCACCTGTTGACCGGATTGGCTCGCATCGCCCAGGTCGCCGGGACCAGCTTCGGCGGAGCGAGTTCCCCGTCAACCGTCGGAGGTGGCGGCGCGGTCCCGGTGTTTCCGGCGCCCGGCTCTGAATCAGCGACCGCGCCGCCAAGCCTGCCGGTTGCTGCGGCGCCCCGCACGAAAGTCGATGTCATCGTGGAAGGCCCGCTCACGACGCCAGTCACGTATCAGCAGATCATCGACGAGATCGTTCCCGGGCTGCAGATGGCGTTCGACAATGGCGCGGACCTCACTTTGACGCTGCGGACGACGTGAGCGATGGCGAAGCCAAAATTCCTCTTCGACAACCGCTTCGACGACGCGACGCCGGTCGCGAGCACGACGGCGGCGGGGGATTTCAACGTGCTGAACTTGCGGGACTGGCGCCCCTTCACCTGGTGGAAGCCGACGGCGATCCCGGCGACGGTCACCGTCGATTCCGGCACCGCGAAGGCGCGCGATTACCTGCTGGTCTACGGCGAGGCGGGGACGTACGAAGCGCGCGGATCGACCGACAACTTCAGCGCCAGCAACGTGCTGCTGGCGACGATCGTGCTGACTGCCACTGGCCTCGCGCTGGCGGTGTTCAATAGCGCGTCCTACCGCTACACCCGGCTGACCATCCCGAGCGGGGCCGCGCCCGCGGTCGCGATCGCCGCGATTGGCGCGGCGCTCGAGGCGCCGGTGTTTTTCGACGGCTCGTTCAGCCCGATCGACCGCAAGGTCCACGGCCACACGAACCGCAACGAGAACGGCCACGCCTTAGGGCGCATCGTCGAATTCGAGTCGTGGGAGTCCGATATCCTGCTCAAAAACGTCTCCTGGTCGTGGGCGCGGGATACCTTCCTGCCGGCGTGGAAGGCGAACCTGCGCGGCTCGCCGTTCGGTTTCGTGTGGGACTCCGATCTCTATCCCGGCGACGTGCGCCTGGTGGCGGCCGGCGAGAAGTTCGCCGCCCCGCATCGCGCGGGGTCGCTGTGCGATGTCGAGATCGATGTGGAAGGCGTCGCCCCATGAACCCGTCTCAGATACTGCGTCTCAGATACTACGTCTCAGATAAAGCGTCCCAGGTACTGCGTCTCTGGTACTGCGCCTCATCTGGGACGCCTCATCTGGGACGCCTCATCTGGGACGCCTTATCTGGGACGCCTCATCTGGGACGCAGTTATGACAGCTAGAACCGACGCCCAGGCGAAGCTCGAGCGCATCCCGGTCACGGTCGCCGAGATGGATCTCGACTATTGTCAGAACATCTATGGCGTCTCGCCCTGCACCGCGGGGAGGAAGGACAGCGGCACCGCGCAGGCGGGCGCGGCGTCGACGCTGACATTGCGGGCCGCGGCGAGCGCAGTGGATGATGCTTATACAAACATGATGTTGCGCCTGACCGGCGGGACGGGGGCCGCTCAAGAACGCGAGATACTCGATTACGTAGGATCAACGCGGGTCGCTACCGTATCTCCGGCGTGGCGCGTGAATCGATGTTTGCAAAGCGAAGCTCTCAACACCGGTGCTTCGTGGACACCTGTAAACGTGACAGTATCGGCCGATGCAGCCATCGCGCCGGACGGGACAACATCAGCCGAGAAATTAGTCGAGACGGGTGCGGCGGGAGAACACAAGGTCTATCAACACCCAATCAGCGTCGGAACGGTATCGACGAAATGGTCGGTTTACGCCAAAGCAGCGGAACGGCAATGGGTGATCGTGAACGTGGCCGACACGGTTGATCGTTTTTGCTGGTTCAATGTGGCGACCGGCACGATCGGAACACTGGCAGCCGGGGCGACGGCCCAGATTGAAAAGTTATTGGATGGGTGGTATCGGCTCACGGTGACGCGGACGCCGGGAGTTAGCGATGTTTATATGCAGTGCCAGCTCGCGGATGCGGACGCATCATTCAGTTACACCGGAGACTCATCGAAGGGCGCTTACTTTTGGGGTGCGCATGTCAGGCGCGCGGATGAGCCTGACGATTACATCAAGACGACATCCGTCGCAGTCATCCCGCCCGATGTCACCAGCACCTACGACGTGATCGACCGGCCGAACGGCTGCTACAACGTGTTCCTCGGCGAGAGCCCGTGCCAGGACCAGCCCAACTACGTCAAGGGCATCAAAACGATCAAGCTCTGCGATCGCGGCATGCCGATCCCCGCCGGCGAGCAGATCCGGCCCTACCTCGAAAAGGCGAGCCCCACGGCGACGGTGATCGACGCGGCCAAGGGGCTCGCGATGCGCTCGCAGACGAGCTACACGTTCACCGACGAGCCCGCCCGTGACGATCTCGACAAGTACATCGAGGACCGCCTGGCGCCGGCGGGGGGCACCTTCTGGACGCGGCTGATCGCCCGCAACCCGAACGCGGTCGGGCGCTTCTTCCGCGCGCGCAGGGGCTACGTGGTGAGCCCCTGGGACTGGAACACGTTCCAGACCGAGCTCTACGTGATCGACGCGATCCGCGGGCCGGACGCGAGCTGGAAGATCACCGTGGTGACTTCCGACGCGATCAAGCTCCTCGACCGCAACAAGGTGCCGAAGGTGACCGACGGTAAGCTCGCCGTGGCGCTCCCGGCGACGAGCTTTTCCGGGGTGGCGGCGAGTGGGAGCGCCACGACGATCGTGCTGCCGCAGAGCGCCTCGCCGGTGGACGACTTCCACAACGGCGAGGAGGTGTTCATCCTCCAGAACACCGGCGCCGGGCAGCGGCGCGTGATCAGCGACTACGTCGGCGCGACGCGCACGGCGACGGTCGCCGCCTGGTCCGTCGTTCCCGACTCGACCAGCGTGGTGGAAGTCGCACCGCTGAAACTCACACTCGCGACCGGCAAAGGCGCGCAATACACGGACCCCGCCACCAGCGGGAAACAAGAGTTCTTCCGCATCGGCGACGAGGAGATCCGCTATACAGCAAAGGCCGGCGACGTGCTGTCGTGGACCGACAGCACCTACCGCGCCCAGCACGGCACGGCGCGCGAGGACCACAAGGTGAACGACGTCGTGGTGCTGCGCCGCGCCTGGATCGACAAGCCGGCGAAGGAGGTCATCGAGGACATCATCAACGAGGCCGGGCTCGCGGATGCCTACATCGACCTGGCGGGCCTCGCGACGGAGGACACGAACTGGCTCTCCGGCGCGCGGATCACGGCTTCCTTCGATCCCGAGCAGGCGAGCACGCTGCTGGCTGAATTGCTGCGCGATCTGCTGATGATGAGCTGGTGGAACCCGGTCGAGCAGAAGGTCAAGTTCAAGGTGGACATGCCCGAGCTGCTCGCTTCCGTCACCCTGATCGACACCAACAAGCTGATGCTCGACAAGACCGGGACCGCGCGCCTGGACACCGAGCGCATCACGCAGTCATGGATCGACTTCAACCTGCGCTCGGCCACCGCCGACGAGAAAAAGCGCCAGAGCTATCAGAACATCCGCGGCATCATCGACGCGGTGGCGGAGTCCGCGAACGGCTACGGCGACGTGCGCCCGAGCCTGCCGCGCTCGCGCTGGTTCACCGGAGCGAACGAGATCCTCGCCGCGAGCAACGCGGCCCGCCGGCTCGCGCGGCTGCGCGATGCGCCCTCGAAAATAAACTTCCACCTCGATCCCCTTCACGAGGTGGCGCTGGGGCAACTCGTCGACGTGAGGACGCCGAGGCTGACGGACGCGGCGGGCAACGCGAAGACCGTGCGCTGCCGGGTGGTGAAGTTGACCGACCTCGGGGGGCACCTCGAGGCCGAGGCGCAGACCACCATCTTCGCGCGGCGCTACGCCTTTATCTGCCCGAACGGCTACCCGAACTACCCGAGCGCGACGGCCGATCAGCGGCAGCGGGCGTTTATCAGCAACGGCGCGACGATGTCCGATGGCACATCGGCATATCTCATTTCATAGGAGTGCCATGAGCGAGGCTGTCAAGCAGGCGCTGGACCAGGTGGATCACGAAATCGATATCCCCGAGGCCGTGCTCGTGCGTTGCCCGCTGGTGGAGTTCAAGCTGCGCTCGATCGCGCGGCACTGCCCGACGTGCCCGCATTTCAAGGGGCTGTCGGACCGTTTCCCGGGCTCCACGCAGCACAGCTTCGTGCAACGTTATCTGCTGCGCTGTCAGGGCGCGGTTGCCAATCGGGAAGTGTTTGAGGTCGATAAGGAGGGCTAGCCGTGGCGGCGATCTCCAAAGCATGGGTCACGCAGGCCGACGCAGCGGTTGATCCCGACTCGCCGGTCGACGCGACCCTGATGACGGGGTTCAGGGACAACCTGATCCACCTGCGCGAGTGGCTCGGCAACGCCTTCACCGCCGGCGCCGTCCAGGACCATAATCATGACGGGGCCAATTCCGCGCTGGTGCCGGTCGGTCCGAACCTGCTGCGCAATGGCAGCTTCGAGGATGGCGAGAGTGGCTGGACCTTCACCGATTTCACCGGCGGCTCGCACGCGATCTCGACCAGCAACCACCGCCACGGCGCGAAGTCGGCCACCATCACCTCGACCGTGCTCGCGAACGGCGGAGGCGACGCCCTCAACAACGAATATATGCTGTTTGGGGAGGTCGACAACCTCGCGCTGAAATTCTGGATATGGGCATCGGTTGCCAACGTGTCAAGCAAGCTGGAGGTGACATGGTATGACAACGCGAAGGCGTCGATTTCGACGACGGTGGTGCAGAACTATACCAACACGCCGACGACGCCGACGCATCACAAGACCAATGTAGCAGCTCCGACGAATACGCGATTTTTCAAAATCAGAATCACGGGGGGGGTGCCTTCATCTGGCTCCAGCACCGGCACCATCACCTTCGACGGCATCGAGGCCTTCGGGGCGATCGTGTCGGGGCTGATAAAGACCACGTTCGGGGACAACGTCACAAGCTTGGTGGCGATACAATTGCAGACGTTGGCCGGTGGGACGTTTGGCTTTTACCCGCAACTTTTCGGCAGCACCGCGGGGGAGACGAGCCGGTGGGGTGAGGGTAGCGGCGGGGTTTCAAGCGCGGCGGAGCACCTTGGCACGACGCCAACGACAAGGATCAAATTCTCCGCAGCGAGCGGCGGCGGCACTGCGGCCTTCGTGCGCCAATATTACATTCAAGCATCGCCGCCCTATAACCTGGGGGACGGCGACGTGCCGCTGTTCGTGTTCGCGGTGGTCGACGGGCTGGGCAACGTGGAGTCAAGCTACGTGGCGCCGGAGCCGCCTTGGGCCAACAACGGGCCGACCAACATACGCCCGGAGTTCTTTGATGCACGAGGCCGCGGGTTCCGTCGCCGGCGAGCGCTGCGATTCACCTGGCAGGAAGTCAAAGATGATCCGGCGAAACGCGACCAGTTTCTCAGCCAATTTGATGCCGATGCGACGGACGCCTATGAAATCACGCAGGCGGTGAAGCATGCGGACATGCCACTGATCCCTCACCCATTCCAGGGCAACGACCTGACCGGCAAGACCATCGTGCTCCTCGATCCAGTGTCCTCAATGTGCGAGCGCCTTTTGCGCATGCATGAGGAGTTCGGCAGCGCCACCGAGTCGATCGGGAACCTGCTCCACGGCGGCTACTTGCGCGTGGGCAACACCCCCCTTAACCGCACCGGCCCGCCAGGCGTGATGCCTGTCGCAGCGAGCTGGAAATTGACCGCCTAAAAGGAGATCTGACGACAATCTAACGAGGGCGGCCTTAAGGTGTTGTCGCACCCGCCAGCCACCTCAGCCCACTGAAGTACCAGTGAGCCTCAGCCAAGGCCCCCGGCCACGTACGTGACACCGGAGCCTAGCACGAACAACAACGAGGAAAGGCTCACAATTTGAACGCATCACCCATCATCCCGTGGATAGGTGGCAAGCGACGACTGGCGGACAAAATCCTCCCTATGTTTCCTCAGCACACGTGCTACGTGGAAGCCTTTGCCGGCGGCGCGGCGCTGTTTTTCCTCAAGGAGCCGTCGAAGGCCGAAGTGCTCAACGACATCAACGGCGAGCTGGTGAACCTCTATCGCATCGTGAAGCATCACGTCGAGGAGTTCGCCCGGCAATTCAAATGGGCGTTGTCGAGCCGCGAGATTTTCAAGTGGCTGCAGGTGACGCCGCCCGAGACGCTGACCGATGTACAGCGCGCTGCGCGCTTCTACTACCTGCAGAAACTGGCGTTCGGCGCGCGAGTGCATGGGCAGAGCTACGGCACGGCCACCACGACGCCGCCGCGGCTCAACCTGCTGCGGCTCGAAGAGGACCTGAGCCAGGCGCACCTGCGGTTATCACACGCCTCGATCGAGCGGCTGGAGTGGTCGGAGTGCGTGCGCCGGTACGACCGCGCCCACACACTGTTCTACATGGACCCGCCTTATTGGGGCACCGAGGGCTACGGCCTGGCGTTCCCGCTCGAGGAATATGGGCGGCTCGCCGACGCGGTGCGAGGAATGGAGGGGAAGGTCATCGTCAGCGTCAACGACGTCCCCGAGATGCGCCGGGTGTTCGCCGGGCTGCCGACAAAGCGGGTGAGCATCAGCTATACGGTGGGCGCCTCCGGGCGCGGCCGCCAGCCTCGTGGCGAGCTGATCATCACCAACTTCCCGTCGGGGCGGGCGGCAGGGCGCCCCGGGAGCGCGCGGCCGCGGTGAGGGGCATTGGCTGCCGGCCGCCGACGGGCATCACCACGGCCCCCCTACGGCGCCCTTAAAGGAGTTTCAGGGGGTGTTTACGGCCCCCAAAACCGGCCGAAAACGGCCCCCAGGGGCGTACCAAAACCATGTGGCGCGCGTACCAAAACCATGTGGCGCGTTACAGCTTGCTTGCTTTATTGTGATCGCACACGGAGGCGCATTGGCGATTACCTATTCAAAGCCAACGCCACACGCAGAGGAAATTCGCCAACTCGCGATGCTTTCGCTGCCTATCGCTACGATTGTCATC
>Ga0326597_10001167_pt1 | contig 43245 bp, 40 predicted proteins | sample RVTome_12_FD_203789 | JGI IMG/M metagenome (GOLD analysis project Ga0326597, IMG submission 203789) | Soil microbial communities from uranium-contaminated site in the Upper Colorado River Basin, Wyoming, United States - RVT100D185 | ecosystem: Environmental > Terrestrial > Soil > Contaminated >...
GTGCCACTATCGACCACTCCGCGTCACTGAGATCAAATCGTGCCATGATCAAACTCCCACAGTTTGGAAGTTTGAATCACATTTCACCCCTAAAGGGAATCCCCTTTATGGGTACAGTACCTAGGCCCGAGGCTTGGCGCCGGAGAGCCGGAGATAGGCGGCCGACTGGGCGACGGCGACCCATTCCAGGACGATCATCAGGAACAGCGCGACGATGAAGAAGGGCAGGGTGCCGACGAGATTCACCACCACTGCGGGGAGCTCCCGCTCGGCCAGGGCCTTGGCCAGCCATTCCTGGGAATAGTAGATCGCGGCGGCGACCGCGGCCGCGACCAGCGCGACCGCCGCGCCGACCGTCACGCAGAAGCCGATGAGGCGCTCGACATGGCCGGCGGAGAGCTTCCAGGCGGTGTGGAAGGGCGTCCTGCCCTGGATGGCGGTGAGCGGGAACAGCGCGATCAGGCGGACCAGCGCAATGAAGAAGAGGATCGCGATGCCGAGGTTGAAGACATGTCCCGCCGGTTCCGCCAGGGACCCGAGGAACGCGCCGACTACGTCGAGGAACCATTTGGCGACGGCCAGCAGGAGCCAGACGCCCAGATAGGTGAGGTCGTTGATCCTAGGGAGGAAATCGCCGAAGCGGCGGCACGGATCGCCGAGCACGACGAGCCGGTGGCACGACACCATCATGTTGGCCATGAACAGCGCGCTGATCAGGAACAGGGCGATCTCCCAGATCGCATAGAGGCCCATGCGGGGGAAGGTCACGATGAAGGTCACGCCGACCAGGATGGTGGAGGGCAGCGCGCGCATCAGGAACCAGAAGCGGTGCACCCAGATGAGGGCGAAGGTCTCCCTTGCCGTACCCCAGACGGGAAAGGGCGCCGGTCCCCCTTCAGGCGCGCCGGCACTCATCAGCCGGGCGCTTTCACCTCGGCCACGCCGATCATCGAATCGCGGGTGATGAGGGGTTCGAGCTCCTCGGCGCTCAGGCCCTCGGTGCCCTCGGGCCGTTTGGGAATGACCAGATAACGGATATCCGCGGTCGAATCGTGGACCCGGATCTCGACGTCGTCGGGCAGATCGGTGCCGAATTCCGCGAGCACGGCGCGGGGTTCGCGCACCACCCGGGCGCGGTACTGGCGGCTCTTGTACCAGCTCGGCGGCAGGCCGAGGAGCTCGCGCGGATAGCACGAACAGAGGGTGCAGACGATGACGTTGTGCACCTTGTCGGTATTTTCCACGGCGACGAGATGGGTGTTGGGCGTGGGCGCGTCCATGTCGGCCGCGGCCGCGTTCGCGTCCCGCAGCAGAAGCGCCTTGTATTCGGGATCGGTCCAGGCGCGGGCGACGATGCGCGCCCCCCGGGCGGGGGTGATCGAATCGCGCTTCTCGATCGCCTCGCGCACCTCCTCGGCGGTGACGATGCCTTTCTCGATCAGAAGCTCCTTCAATGCGAGCCCCAGGATCTGATAGTAGCTGTGCACCTTGTCGTCGGGCTGGGGCGGCGCGTGGCCGTGGCTGCCCTGGTTGTGCCCCTGTTCGTGGCCGTGTTCGCCCGCCTGGTGGGTGGTGTTGCTCATCTCGCAGTTCCTCAGGCCTTTTCCAGCCAATGTTCGTAGATGTCGATGTCGAGCGTGTCGTTCGCGGCTCCGGCATAGCCGGGCCAGACGTCGACCTGGCGGAACCGCACCTGATAGAGCGTCTTCTTGGGACCCGTCAGCTCGTAGGCGATGATCTCCGGGTTGTCGAATTCGCCGAACCTGCGCGTGATCACGCCCTGCTTGCCGCGGATGAAGACCGGCGTGCGGATGTGGCCGGGCGGGTAGTCCTCGCGCACGCGCACGGGATCGCCGGGTTTGAGATCGGCCGCCATCAGATCTTTTCCACCTCGCCCGTGCGCAGTTCCAGTTCGCCGCTCGCCTCCAGCCGGTCGCGGATCTCGCGCACCTTGTCGTCGATCTCGTCGCGGCTCAGCACGCCCTTTTCCATGAGCTGCTGGCTCATGGTCGCGGTCCAGCGCTCATAGTAGTTGAGCGTGTTGTAGACGTCCTCGCCGAGCGCCTCGACATAGCGGCGGTTCTGTCCGCGCGGGACGATCCGGCGCTTGTCGTCGGCGATCAGGTTGTGCAGCGCATCGATCTGCTTCTCCCAGAGGGTCGGGGTGTGTACCGACGTATCGATGGGGCCTTCTTCCAATCCGCCCACGTCATGCGGTCCGCGCATCGCATGCTTCTCCCTGTATTTCGCTGGTTGCGAAGACTATCCCAGGGGCGCTTGGCGGGGCAAGCCCGGCCCGGGCGCATCGGTTGACAGGGCCCGGCGAAGAAACGAATATCGCGCGAAGAAAATCAACAGGGAGACCTCGGTGTTTCGCTCGCCCAAGCCCATATTCTCCGCCTCCTCCATTGCCATCGTCGGCGCTTCCGACCGCGCCAAATGGCCCCAGAGCATCTTCGAAAGCCTCAAGAGATACGGGTTCAAGGGCAACGTCTATCCCATCAACCCGCGCCGGGACGAGGTCTACGGCGTGCCCTGCTACCACGATTTCGGATCGCTGCCGGGACCGGCCGACCTCGCGCTGGTGATCGTTCCCGCGGGCGCGGTCCAGGGGGTGATGGAGGACGGGGCCGCGCACGGGCTGAAAGCGGCGACGGTCTATGCCGGGCATCTCGGTGAGGGGTCGGACCCGGAGATCGTCGGCCGCGGCCAGGCGCTCAAGGCGCTCTGCGAGGAGGCGGGGATCGCGCTCGCCGGGCCCAACTGCATGGGCGGCATCGCCTTCCGGGAGAAGATTTTCGCCTATCCCAACGGCGCCATCTGCAGGCCCCCGGCCGGCGACGTCGCCGCCGTCTTCCAGTCGGGCGGCACCATGCAGTTCTGGGTCCAGACGGCGCAGTCCCGCGGCCTGCGCTTTTCCTACGCCATGTCGTCGGGTAACGAGATCGGGCTCGACCTCGCCGATTACATCAACTTCTTCGTCGACGATCCCGAGACGCGGACCATCGTGCTGTTTATCGAGGGCATCCGCCGGCCGGAGGTGTTCAAGGCGGCCTGCGCCCGGGCGCTTGCCGCCGGCAAGCCGATCATCGCCATCAAGACCGGGCGCACCCAGCGCTCGCGCGAGGCCGCCCGGTCCCACACCGGCGCCATCGGCGGCGACTGGGCCGCGTTCGAGGCGCTCTGCGAGCGCTACGGCATCGTCAACTGCCCGTCGCTCGACGACATGACCGAGACGGTCCTGGCGTTCAGCCAGGGGCGGCTGCCCAAGGGGCCCGGCATCGGCGTCGTCACCACCTCGGGGGGCACGGTGGATCTCCTCTACGACTATGCCGAGGCGGAGGGCGCCCAGATGCCCGAGTTCGCGCCCGGGACGGTCGCGCGCATGCAGCCGCACGTGCCGAAGGAGATGACGCCCAAGAACCCCCTCGATTCCGGCATCCCCGCCGGCAATGACGTGCTCGCGGACCTTTGCAAGGCGGCGATCGACGATCCCGCCACGGACATGCTTGCGGTCGCCGGGCAGATCTCGGCGGGCCGGGCCAACATCGAAGGCGGCGCGCCCCTGAAGGCGCTTCTCGATTACACCGACATGCCGGTCATCGGCTTCGGCCGCATGCGCTACTCCGTCGGCGAGGACGGCATCAAGTATCAGGACGCCATCGGCATCCCCTATCTCCAGGGCCTGCCGGAAACGCTCCGGGCGCTCAATGCGCTTCACTTCTACGGCGCGCGCGCGGGGCGCGCGATCGCCGATCTGCCGGAGCCCACGGGCACGGCGGAGAACCTCGCGGGCGCGAAGTTCGACGGGCTGCTGGCGGATGCCGGGGTCACCCCGCCGATGAACGCGCTGGCCAAGGATGGGGCTGCGGCGGCCCGGGCGGCGGAAGAGATCGGCTTCCCGGTGGTCCTCAAGATCGTGGCGCCGGCCTTCTCCCACAAGACGGAGGTGGGCGGCGTGCTCCTCGGGCTCGCGAGCGCCGGGGACGTCGCCGCCGGCGCCGAGACGCTGGAGCGGCGCATCCGCGCCGCCGATGCCCATGCGGAGATCACGGGCTACCTGGTTCAGGAGATGATCCGCGGCGTCGAGATGATCGTCGGCTGCCGGGAGGATCCGCTCTACGGCCCGGCGGTCCTGGTCGGCACCGGCGGCATCATGGTGGAATTGATGCGCGACGCCGCCATGCGCCTGCTGCCGGTGGACGAGGACGACGTCGCCGGGATGCTGGGCGAGCTCAAGGGCCGGGCGCTCCTGCACGGCTTCCGCGGCGCCGCCCAGGCCGACGTGGACGCGCTGATCAAGGCCGTGGTCGGCCTCGGGCGCATCTATCTCGATCACCGCCACCTGTTGAGCGACTTCGAGGTCAACCCGCTGATCGTCCGCGAGGGCGGCTCCGGGGTCGCCGCCGTCGACGTGCGGCCCGTCCGGCGGGCCTGAAGGCCGTCCGGAACAAGAAGAATTGATGAAAGAAGGGAAGAACCGCCATGAGTTTCGAACTGCCGGAGGAATTGCAGCTTCTTCAACAGACCCTGCGCCGCTACGTGGACACCGAGATGATCCCGGTGGAGCTCCGGACCTGCGAGGGCGTGAAGCTCAAGCCCGAATACAGGAAGAAGTTCGACGAAGACGCCAAGAAGCTCGGCCTCTGGCTGATGGACGTGCCGGAGGAGTTCGGCGGCCAGGGCATGGGCGTGCTCGCCACCGTGGTGGTGACCGAGCAGATGGCGCGGACCACGGCGCTGCCCTCGCGCGGGGGCTATTTCACCGGACCCAGCGTGCGCGCCATCCTGTATGAGCTCTCCGACGACATGAAGGAGCGCTACCTCTACCCCGTGATCCGCGGCGAGAAGCACGCCTGCTTCGGCCAGACCGAACCCGATGCCGGGTCCGACCCCGGCTCGATGCGGACGACCGCGGTCAGGGACGGCGATGACTACGTGATCAACGGGGTGAAGCGCTTCATCACCGGCGCGGGCGAGGCCGATTTCATCCAGCTGATGGTGGCGACGGACCGGGAGAAGGGCTCCCACGGCGGGATCTCGTGCTTCATCGTCGACATGGACACGCCGGGCGTGAAGCTCGGCGCGCAGTACGAGACCATGATGGGCGACAAGCCCTGGGAGATCGTCTTCGACAACGTCCGGGTTCCGGCCGCCCGGCTGGTGGGCAAGGAGGGCGAGGGCTTCCGCCTGGGCCAGCGCTGGCTCGGCGCGGGAAGGCTGCGCCATGGCGCGCGCGCGCTCGGCGTCGCCGAACGCTGCATCGAGATGATGACCTCCTACGCCAAGCAGCGCGTGACCTTCGGCCGGCCGCTGGCCGACCGCCAGGCGATCCAGTGGATGATCGCCGATTCCTTCGTCGAGCTGCATGCCGCCAGGCTGATGGTCTACCAGGCCGCCAGCAAGGCCGATGCCGGCGAGGAGTTCCGCCAGGAGGCCTATATGAGCAAGTATTACGCCGACGAGATGGCGTTCCGCGTCGCCGACCGCTGCATGCAGGTTCACGGCGGCATCGCGCTCACCACCGACCTGCCCATCGAGCGCTTCTGGCGCCAGGCGCGCAGCAACCGCATCACCGAGGGCGCGAGCGAGGTGATGAAGATGGTCATCGCCCGCAACATTTTGAGGACCTATGGCTGAGGCCGAAGGGATGCTAATCTAAGTGTCAACGGAGGCCGGAGACCCTGCTTCCATCACGGGAAATGCAACGCAAGAGAAGGGAGACCTGCACAATGGCCACTCGTGTCGCCACCAAGACGAAACCCGCTGCAAGGAAGGCCGCCAAGGCGGAGGTCCGGAAGTTCGAGACCGTCCTGGTCGAGAAGAAGGACCGCATCGCCTGGGTCATCATGAACCGGCCGGAGAAGCGCAACGCGATGAGCCCGCAGCTGCATCTCGACATGAACGATGCGCTGGAGGAGCTCGCCATCGACGATTCCGTCGACGTGGTCATCGTCACCGGCGCCGGCAAGGCGTTCAGCGCGGGCCAGGACATCCGTCTCTATTTCCGCGGCACCACCGGCGATCCCGCCATGCGGCACAAGTCCAAGAACGCCTCGCACCACTGGCGCTGGACGACCCTGTCCAAGTTCCCCAAGCTCACCATCGCCATGGTCAACGGCTACTGCTTCGGCGGCGCCTTCACCCAGGTCTGCGCCTGCGACCTCGCCATCGCCGCCGATGACGCCGTCTTCGGCCTGTCGGAGATCAACTGGGGCATCCTGCCGGGCGGCATCGTCAGCTGGAACGTGGTCAACACCATGAGCTACCGCGACGCCATGTACTACGCGATCACCGGCGACACCTTCACCGGCAAGGAAGCCGCCGCCATGCGCTTCGTCAACATGTCGGTGCCGAAGTCGAAGCTCAAGGCCGAGACCATCAAGCTCGCCAAGAAGATGATGAAGAAGAACCCGGTGGCGGTGCGCTACACCAAGGAAGGCATCCGCGCGGTCAGGGAGATGAGCGTCGACCAAGCCGCCGACTACCTCAATGCCAAGTCCGACGCGCTGAAATATTCCGATCCCGAGAACGGCCGCCAGAAGGGCATGGCCCAGTTCCTGGACGACAAGACCTACCGCCCGGGGCTCGGCGAATACAACCGCAAGAAGGAACTCTAGACCCGGCGCGCGGGGCGCCGCGCGAACACCGTGGCCGCCCGGTTCCCGAAAGGGGGCCGGGCGCGCCCATTTTCGGAATTCGTCAGGCGCTCAACAGCTCTGACCAAGCGACCGAGTTCAATCCTGAGAGATGACGCATCGCTCAGGAAGGTCTAAAAGGCACTATGGTGAATCTGCAAATCCTTCCGGGTGGTCTGGGCCGGAATGGCTGAATCGCAATCAACAACGGAACTACTCCGCCACCTGGCTAGTCGTCCCGGCCACGACGAGGTCAAAGCCGACTTCCGTCAGCTATTGGTTGAAGAATTCGGAGTCGAGCTTGGTGCATTGGATTTTGAGCACCGAGTACCCGAGGTGCGCGGTCGCCTCGATGCGCTGATAGGCCGAACAGTCTTTGAGGCCAAATCCGACCTTGATCGTGAATGGCCGGACATCGAGCGGCGAATGCCCGATTATCTCGCGGACAGAGAGCGGGAGGAAGGCGAGCATTTCGTCGGTATAGCCTCAGACGGCCGAAAATGGGCGGTCTTCGAGCTGGATTCAGGATCACTCGTCGTTGTGAAAAGCACGACACTTTCCGCTGATGATTCGGAGGCGCGGGAAGTTTTCCTTGCTTGGCTTGAGGGCGCGGTCGCACTGAAATCGTCGCTTCCGCCGGAACCGTTGAATATCCAGGCTGAACTTGGTCACGATTCGGTCGCATATCATCTGGTCCATGCCCGACTGAGGCAGCTCTGGGACAAGCTCAAACCCCATCCCGATGCCCTACTAAAGCGGCAGCTTTGGGCAGACCTCTTGAAACACGTCTACGGCCGAGAGGTAGAAAGCGACGACCTCTGGTTCCAGCACACCTTCTTGGTGGTGGTCGCCAAATGTATCGCCGTTGCCGTAATGGGATTACGAGAGGATAGCCCCAAAAAACTGCTATCGGGAGAAGCCTTCGAGTCCGCGGGAATCTCAGGAGCTATTGAAAGCGACTTCTTCGACTGGGTGACAGATGATCCAGAGGGTGAAGCACTGGTTCGCCGCATCATGAATCATGTCCGCCGCTTCCGATTGGGCGAAGTGGAATGTGATGTTTTAAAGATTCTGTACGAATCACTTATTGATCGGACGGAGCGACACGGCCTCGGCGAATACTACACGCCGGACTGGCTGGCAGCCAAAATTGTGTACCATACGATCGACCGCCCGCTTGAGCAGCGCGTGCTCGATCCGGCTTGCGGCTCGGGGACCTTCCTTTTTCATGCTGTGCGAAACTTCCTTGAAGAATCAGACGAGGCAGGTCTAGCGCCGAACCGTAGGGCCGCTGAGGCAAGTGCGCACGTTGCCGGTATCGACATCCACCCGGTTGCTGTGATCATAGCCCGAGTGACGTACCTTCTTGCGCTCGCCCCAGCGCTGGCGGCCCGGGCTGGGTCATTGTCAATACCGGTTTACCTCGGCGATTCCTTGCAGCTGTCGATCTCCGAGTTCATGGGCGGCGGCGAACTTACTATTCGCGTTCCGCCCCCGACCGCTGGCGACGGCCAAAGTGGTGAAAAAGACGGAAATGGAAGAGAGCAGCTAGACTTTCCCGAGACCTTCTGTCGGGACCCCGCCCTCTTTGACAAGGCGATTGAGCAGATGCGCTCGGGGTCTCAGGCGGGCATGACGCGGAATCAAATCCAAGCAGCTCTGGAAAGGCTCACTGAACAGCACTACCGCACTGATCTCACCAGGGAACAGAAACTCGCCATCCAGGACCTCGGCAAAACCTATGAGACTTTTGACCGGTTGCGGCGGGATGGGCGGGATACTGTGTGGGCCTATGTGGCACGGAACCTTTCGCGTCCGCTCGCCTTCTCAGCGAGTGGTGGATGGGCACATGTGGTGGTTGGCAACCCCCCGTGGCTAGCGTTCCGTCACATGGGCCCAGACCTCAAGAAACGGTTTCGCGATCTTGCCAAGGGCGAAAGAGTCTATGTATCGCGGGTCCCATCCCACAATGACCTCTGCGCCCTGTTTACCGTTCGGGCCGCGCATCTCTATCTCCGGTCGGGGGGCAGGATTGCATTTGTCTTACCGATGGCCGCACTTACGCGCAATCAGTTTGAAAATCTACGAAGAGGGTCATTTTCGTCCGTGCGCATCGCGTGGGACGAAGTTTGGACGATGGATGACTCGGTGCAGCCGCTTTTTCCGGTGCCATCCTGCGTAGTTTTTGGGCGCCGCCGCGCAACCGCAAAAATGATGCCCCAGAATGTTCGTGCCTACTCCGGAACGCTGCCATTCAGGGATGCACCAGAAGAGGTGGCCAATTCACAGCTATCTGTAAAGGAGAACGCAGACGCACTGGAAGTGGCCCAGAGGAAAGGAGGGTCGGTTTACCGTACCGCATTCCGCCAAGGAGCCATCCTAGTTCCGCGCATGTTGTGTTTCGTCGAGCGCAAGACGGCCGGGCGGCTGGGCGCAGACCCGTCCGCTCCCTTGGTTTGCAGTCGTCGAACCAGCCAAGAAAAAGAGCCCTGGAAAAGCGCTCAAAGCATAGAGAACAGGGTCGAAACGGACTTCCTGAGGCCCGCATTACTTGGCGAATCGATCGCACCATTCCGTGTCCTCAAGACATTTGAGGCGGTAGTTCCGGTGACCGAAGATGGCATTATTCTAAACGCTGAGCAGGCGGCCAATCGGGGATTTGGCAGTCTTCACGGATGGCTTAGAAAGGCCGAGAACACATGGGAAAAAAATACTAAATCAAATCGAACGCTGGTTGGGCAACTGAATTATATCAATCAGTTATCTTCTCAATTTCCGGTCGCCTCACTCCGTGTGCTTTATGCTGCTTCGGGGACGTTGCCCACAGCCTGTCTGTGGCGTGATATACGCGGGATAGTTGAACATGCTCTATATTGGATGGGGGCCGCTAGTGAAGCTGAGGGGATGTATCTAACTGCCATTTTCAATAGTGAAACCGCAAGAAAAAGAGCAGAGCAATATCAAGCACGTGGGCAATGGGGTGCGCGACATTTTGACAAGGTAATGTTCAACTTACCAATTCCTCGGTTCGACCAGAAGAATGCGTTGCATCGTTCTCTAGCGGCGGCGGCGGCTGAGGCTGAGAAAGTCGCCACCGCCGTGGAATTGCCTGAAAACGTGAGGTTTCAGCGTGCCCGTCGCCTTATTCGGGAGGCATTGGCGGAGGCGGGTGTCTCGGGCAAAATCGAAGATCTCGTGGCGAAGCTTCTGGGCCCCGCTTGATGTCCGTCGGAATAGTCGATTGCACAATCAGAGCGTCGGCGCGATGACCGCCACCGTCGGCCTGATCGGCATCGGCAACCTGGGATTCGCCATCGCCAAGAACCTGCTCGCGGCGGGGCACCGGGTGATCGGCTACCGCCGCACCATGATGGAGACGTTCATCGCCGCGGGCGGCACCGCCGGCGCTTCGCCCCGCGACGTCGCGGAGAGGGCCGACGTGGTGCTGACCTCGCTGCCCAACCGCGAGGCCGTGCACGAGGTCTTCTCCGGCCCCGAGGGCATCCTCGCGGCGGGGCGCGCCGGCCTCGACGTCTTCGAGCTTTCCACCGTGTCGCTCAAGGAGAAGCTCAAGGAGAAGTCCGCCGCCGACGCCGCGGGGCTCACCATGGTGGACTGCACCATCAGCGGCAATCCGGTCTATATCGCCGCCCGCAACGCCGCCATCTTCGCGGGCGGGGACCGGGACGCCTTCGAGCGCTGGGCCCCGGTGCTGCGCGGCATCACCGACAAGGTGACCTGGGTGGGGCCGTTCGGCGCCGGGCGGCTCGCCAAGTTCGTCGCCCTCTACCTCGTCGCGGTCCACACCCTCGCCGCGGCCGAGGCCTTCGAGCTCGCCTCGCGCGCCGGCCTCGACCGGGCGGCGATGTTCGAGGCGATCAGGGGCTCCAACGCCACCTCGGTCATGCTGGAGAGCCGGGGCGCGCTGATGGTGGACCGCAATTACCAGAGTTACGATTCCGACAAGCGCCGGGAGACCAGGGCGCGAAAGGACCGCGGCGAGGTTCCCAACCGGGGGATGGCCAACCGGGTGCGCCAGATCGACCGGCTCGCCCGGCTGGGAGAGGCGCTCGGCGGCCGCTACCCGCTGCTGGATGCCATGGACCGGGCCTATAACGAGGCGGTGGCCGGCGGATTCGGCGTCTATGACATCGCCGAGGTGTTCGAGTACCTCATGGCGGGCGAGGGACAGCGCGCGGACCTCGCCGAGGTGCTGGAGTTGATGGAGAGGATGGACGCCGTGGTCGAGCGCTGAGCCCGGCGTCCCGGCCTCGAGGCATCTTGCCGCAAGCCGCGCGCCCCGGTAGGCTTTCAAAAATAAAACGAGCGAAGGGCGGGGAGGCAGCCATGGCGCGGCCAAGGGCATTGGAATTCGAAGACCTCGAGCCCGTCGGCCCCGGCACGCCGGCGGGACGGTATCTCAGGCTGTTCTGGCAGCCGGTGATGCGGGCCAGGGACCTGCCGCGGGGCAAGGCCAGGCCGCTCGAGGTGCTGGGCGAGAAATTCACCATCTACCGCGGCGAGGACGGCGCCGCCCGCGTGGTGGCCTACCGCTGCCCCCATCGCGGCACGCCGCTTTCCCTCGGCTGGGTCGAGGGCGACAGCTTGCGCTGCCGCTATCACGGCTGGCGTTTCGATTGCACCGGGCAGTGCCTGGAGCAGCCCAACGAGGACCGTCCCTTCGCCGACAAGATCAAGATGGAGTCCCACCCCACGCAGGAATATGTCGGCCTGATCTTCGCCTATCTCGGAGAGGGCGAGCCGCCGCCCTTCCGCCGCTATCCCGACCTCGACCGCCCCGGCATCGTCGTCGCGGATCCCCCGGAAGTGCTGCCCTGCACCTACTGGAACAAGTTCGACAACGATCACGGCCACCGCGCCTGGGTGCACCGGGCGACGGCGCTGCGCAAGGGCCGCAACGACGTCCTGGTGGTGCGCCATGAGGAGGTGGAGGAGACCCCCTACGGCTGGCGCGGGCGGCGCAGCGTGAAGGGCGAGGCGGGCGACATGACGAGCTCGCTCGGCACCGTCGCGGGCGAGCGCGAGAGCGCCCAGAAGGACCTGGGCCCGGCGCGGGCCACCCACTGGTTCATGCCCAACATGCGGCTGTTCTTCCAGCGCAGCCGGGCCCCGGGCTTCGAGCGGAGCGGGTTGTGGGAGACCAAGGCGGCCTGGACCGTGCCGATCAGCGACACCAGGCACGCCGCCTTCGACGTGACGGTGGCGGCGGTCGAGGGCGCCCGGGCCCGGGCCTATGAGGCCGCCCGGGCCGAGCAGGAGGCGGAGGCGGAGGACCGCTGGGACCTGGCCGAGAAGATCCTCGCGGGCGAAATGACGCTCGAGGGCCTGCCCGACGACATGACGGCCTATACCAGCTTCACCATCGAGGACTACGTCACCCAGGTCGGCCAGGGTCCTCTCAAGGGACGGAGCAAGGAGCACCTCGGCCCGAGCGAGCAGCGCACCTTCCTGCTGCGCCGCCTCTGGCTCCGCGAGGTGAATGCCCTGGTCGGGGGGCGCCCGTTGACCGACTGGACGGTGCCCGAGACGCCGCTCGCTGAGGCCGCCCCGTAACGGCGGCGCCGACGGCGATCCCTTTGCGTCACGCTGGCCCCCGGGCCCGGCGCCCCTCACGATGGATGATGGCGCGATGGATGATGGCGGGCCCGAAGGTATGCTATAATGCCGCCAAGCCATGGAAAACTAAGGAGGAAAACGTCATGTCCGTCGCCGAAATCATCCCCGAAACCACCGACAAGATGGGCGAATTCAAGCTCAAGGGCACCTATCCCGAGCTGACCGGCACCGCCACCAAGCCGATCGTCTTCAAGCTCAGGGCCCAGATGCTCGAAAGCGGCCGCACCAACCTGCCGGTCTGCAAGACCGAAAACATGTGGACCGTGCTCAAGGTCTATGCCTCGGGCGGCGAGAACGGCCTTCATGCCCACACCAGCGAAGACCACATGTTCGTCATCCTGCGGGGCTCGGCCCGGTTCTACGGCCCCAACGGGGAGGAGACCGATGTCGGCACCCATGGCGGGATCCTTCTGCCCGCGGGCTGCTATTACAAGTTCCACGCGACCTCCGAGGAGCCCCTCGTGCTCCTGCGGATCGGCTGCGTCGCCGGCGACAACGAGGACCGCTCCGAGCGCCTCGACATCGAGGGCGGCGCCATGCCCGGCGACCATCCCGACAACAATCAGATGGAGCTGGTCTTCAAGGAAGGCGAATACTTCGAATAGGCGGAAACCTTCGCGCGCTGCGGCGCGCGCCGCTCGCCGATGCCGGCGTCGAACACGGGCGCCGGCATCTTCGCGTCTAGAGGCCGGCATCTTCGCGTCTAGAGGGCGGGCAGGAGGTTCCTCGATCCGAGGAAGTCGAGCACCAGCGCGTCGAAGCCGGAGGGATCCTCGATGCAGCAGGCATGGCCCGTGCCGGGGAGCACCTTGTGGGTCCCGTCGGGGACCCCTTCCGCCGTCCGCTTGCCCGCGGGCAGCGAGTGATCGTATTCGCCGTTGATCACCAGCACGGGCGGCTTCATCTCCTTGAGCCTGGGCGTCGTGTCGGTCCCGTTGCCGGCGTGGAAGACCTGGGCGATGGCCTCGCCCTTGAGCCGCGGCTCGCGTTCCACCCACATGTTGAGCAGGTAGGCGCCGAGCCGGGTTCCGGGGAAGTCCTCGGCCACCAGCAGATTCAAGTGCTTGAGGTGGTAATCCGCGAGATCCCTGGTGTAGCCCTCCACCCGCTGCATGTAGCGATCGGAGACGCCGGAGTTGCCGCCCACCAGGATCAGGGCGGAAAAGCGGTCCGGATGGTCGAGGCCGAGATGGATGGCGATGCCCGATCCGACCGAGCAGCCGCCGAGCACCGCGCGATCGATGCCGAGGTCGCCCATCACCCCCATCACGTCGTCGCACATGTCCTTTTCGGAATAGGGCGTCGTGATCTTGGCGGACCGGCCGTAGCCCCGGATGTCCACGGTGACGACCTTGAACCAGGTCGAGAAATGGGCCGCCTGGTAGAGCCACAAATCGTGGTCGAAGGGGTTGGCGTGTACCAGCACGAGGGGCGGACCGTCACCGGCCACCTCGTACCAGATATCGACGCCGTTGGAGGTGCTCCTGGGCATGGGGGAAGTCGACCCTCTCCGCCGGGCAAACCCGGCACCGCACGGCGTCCTGCCGCGCCGCCTTATTCGGCCGCCTGAGGCGAGACGTCCTCGGCTTCGGCCAGGGCGGCGGCCTCGCCCGACCCCATTTCCGTGCGCAGCTTCCAAGTCATGAGCGACAGCAGCGGCGGGATGATCAGGAGGGTGAGGACCGCGGACAGCGCGAGGCCGCCGATCACCACCGACCCAAGGCCGCGGTAAAGCTCCGAGCCCGCGCCCGGCGCCACGACCAGGGGAAGCATCCCGCACACGGTGGTCAGCGTCGACATGAAGATCGGCCGGATGCGGGTCTTGGTCGAATCGAGGATCGCGTCTTCCGGGGTCATGCCGTGATGGCGCACATTCTCCACCGTATAGGTGACCAGCAGGATGGCGTTGTTGACCACCGTTCCGATCAGGATGATGAAGCCCAGGATGGTCAGCATGTCGAGCGGCTGGCGGTCGGTCGAGGGCAGCACCGCGGTGTTGAGCACCCACAGCCCCAGCATGCCGCCCGCCGTCGCCAGCGGCACTGAAAACATGATGATCAGCGGGTACAGGAAGCTCTCCAGGATCACCGCCATCACGAGGAAGACGACGACGAGCGCGATCAGGAGGTCGAACTGCAGATGGTTCCAGGTCTGGCTGAGGTTATCCGCCGCCCCGGCCAGCCTGATCTTCACGCCCTCGGGGAGTCCCTCCTTGTGCATCGGCTCCAGCACCTTGTCCTGGATCAGCTTGATGGTGGTCTCGAGCGGCACCAGCTTGGAGGGCCTGATCTGCAGCATGACATAGCGTGATCGTTCGAGGTGCCAGACCTGGGTCGGCCCGGCGGTCACCTCGATCTGCGCCAGGGAGGAGGCGGGGACGATGCGCCCGTCGGGGGTCACCACGGGAAGGTTGCTGATCCCCTGGGTCTGCGTGACGAGCTTGCGCGGCCCGCTGAGGCTCAGGTCGATGCGCTTGCCGCCGACGGTGATCTCGGTGATGCGGATGCCGTCGTTGAATGCGTCGATGGACAGGGCTAGGTCCCGCGCCGTCAGGCCCGCGTCCGCGAGGCGCAGCTGGTCGGGGATGAGCCGGATCTCCGGCGCGCCGAACTCCAGCCCGGGCCTCGGCCGGACGCGATGCCCCTGATCCCGCGGCAGGACCTCGCGCAGCAGGTCGTCGGCGCGCCGCGCGACCTCGATATTGTCCTCGAGGTCGGGACCCGAGATGTCGAAGCGGATCGAGCGCGAGCCGCCGATCCCGCGGGAGAAGATGGAGGACTGCTCGACGGAGCCGCGGGTGCCCGGTTCGCTGAGGACCGGCTCCTCGATGAGGGGCTCGAGCTCCGCGGCCCGGGCGGGATCGACGGAACTGGCGCCGACGAAGGCGTTGTCCGCGCGGGAGACGATGAAGAAGTGCTCGATCTTCGGGGGCTCGCCGGGCTTGGATTCACGCCCGTTCAGGCTGGCCCAGTGGGGTTTGACGGCGCTTTCGACGTCGTTGGCGAACTCGGTCATGGTCTTGAGGTTGTAGCCAGGCGGCGGTGTGATCCGGCCCCAGACGAAATTGCGGTTGCCGTCGGGCAGGAAGTCGAGCGGCGGCATGGCGAAGGCCGTGAACAGCGTGGTGCCGCCGACGACGCCGCACACGATGGTGAGGGCCAGCACCTTGGACTGCACGACCTTGCGGGTCAGCCCCATGACCACCGCCATGAAGCCGCGGCCGAAGTGGTCGAGCCCGGGAATGAACAGACGGCCTCCGGCACCGCCGTTGACGTTGGTCAGCAGCTTCCTCGACAGCGCCGGAATCACGGTGACCGAGACGATCAGCGACAGCGTGACCGCCACCGACAGCGCGACGGCGATGTCGCGGAACAGCTGGCCCACCTCGAGCTTGAGCGCGAGCACCGGCGCGAACACGACGACGGTGGTGGTCGCGGAAGCGAAGACCGCCGGCCAGACCTCCTTGGTGCCGAGCATCGCCGCCACCATCGGCGACTTGCCCATTTCCCGGTGACGGTAGATGTTCTCCAGAACGACGATGGCGGCATCCACCACCATGCCGACGGCGAAGGCGATGCCCGCCAGGGAGATGACGTTGATCGAACGTCCCAGGGCCGCCATGGCGACGAAGGCGCCGATCACCGAGACCGGGATGGCGAGGGACACCACCAGGGTGGGCCGCCAGGAGCGCAGGAACACGATGAGGACCAGGGCGGCCAGGGCGCCGCCGAACCAGATGTTCTGCTGCACCAGGCCGATCGCCGAATCGATGTAGACGGTCTCGTCATAGACCCAGGTGAGATAGAGGTTCTCGCGCGAGAGTTCGTATTTGTTGAGGTCGTCCACGGCCTTGCGGATGGCGGCCATGGTCTTGACGACGTTGCTCCCCGATTCGCGGAACGCCTGGAGCGTGATTACGTCCTCGCCGAGATAGCGCCGGTGGCTCACGGGGTCCTTGTAGCCGTAGACCACCTCGGCGATGTCACCCATGGTGACCCGGCCCACCCGGCCCGAGGCGCTGTCCTGCTCGCGGATCAGGACCACCGACTTGGCCTGTTCGACGGTGCGGATCTCGCCTTCCGTGCGGACCAGGTAGCGGCGCTTGCCTTCCTCCACCTCGCCGGCGGAGATGGAGGCGCTGGCGTCGCGCATGCGGCGCAATACGTCGGGCACGGTCAGGCGGTAGAAGGCGAGTTTCTCGGGGTCCACCTCGATGCGCAGCTCGCGCCGCGACCCGCCCCGGAAATCCGCGCCCGAGACGCCGGAAACGCGCTCCAGCCGCTCGATGATGATGTCCTCGATCAGGTCGCCGTAGGTCTCCATGTCCCGGGTGTTGCCCGGCTTACGCCGGAGCGCGAAATAGGCGATGGGGATGTCCTCGGAGCCGCGGGAGTCGAGCCTGGGCTCGTCGGCCTCCGGCGGCAGGTCGTCGACGCCGGAAAGGCGGTTGTTGATGAGCAGCATACCCTTGTCGAGGTTGTAGCCGACCTCGAACTCCAGCCGGATCCTCGACTGGCCGAACTGCGAGCGGCTCGACAGCTCGGTGACGCCCTCGATGCCGCCGAGCTCCTCCTCGAGCCGGTTGGTGACCTCGCGCTCAACGTCCACCGGCGCCTCGCCGCGCCAGTTGGTGCGGATGTCGATCACCGGCCTCTGAACGTCCGGAACCAGCTGGATCGGGATGCTCTGAAGGGCCATGAGGCCGAACGCGACGATCATCAGCACCCCGGCCATCACCGCCATGGGGCGCTTCAGGGACAGCTCGATCAGCTTGTTCAATTGGTGACTCCGTCGATGCGGACTCGGCGTCCGTCCTTGAGGCGCTCGTTGCCGCGGACGACGACCAGGTCGCCCTCCTTGAGGCCGGACAGCACCTCGAATCGGCCGCCCACTCCTTCGCCGATGGTGATCTGGCGCGCCCTGACGCGGTCCTCTTCAACCACGTAGACCGTGGGTATCCCCCGGGAGCTCACCAGGGCGTCCTTGTGGACGGACAACACCTTGCGAGTCTTGCCGATGGGCAGGTAGACGGTCGCCGACTGGTTGGACGCCACGCCATCGGGCCGCGCGCCGAACTCGGGCTTGAAACGCACCAGCCGGGTGCGGGTCCGGAGATTCTCCTCCGGCACCACGGCGCGGACATGGGCGTTGAAGCGTGTTCCCCGGGTCAGTTCGAAGGTCACCTTGGCGCCCTTGGCGAGGCCGTCGAGCCGGCTGGACGGCACGTCGGCCTCGATCTCCAGGTCCCGGTGCGACACCATGGTGAAGATCGCCTGCCCCTCCTTGACGAAGGCGCCGGCTTCCGTTTGCCGCTGAGTGATCGCGCCGTCATAGGGCGCGCGGATCGTGGTGTAACGCAACTGGGTTTCCGCCATCTTGAGCGCGGCCTGGGCGCGGAGCAGCTGGGCCTTGGCCTCGGAAACCTCCGCCTGGAGGCGCCTCACCTCGACCTTCTTGTCCTCGTAGCGGGCCTTGGAATAGGCGGCGGAGGTGGAGAGGTCCGAAATCCGCTTCAGCTCCTGGTCGGCCAGGGCGAGGCGCGCCTTGGCGGTCTCGATCTTGGCGCGCGACCCGGTGACCTCCGCGGCCTTTTCCTCGCGGTCCCATTTCAACTTATCGCTGACCAGGGTGGCGAGCACGTCGCCCTTCTTCACCGTCGCGCCGACATCGACCTTCATCTCTTCGACGGGGGCATCGATCCGCGCCGCCACGACCCCGGAGCGGAGCGCGACGATGCGGCCGATCACCGGCATGGTCTGGCGCATGGGCTCGGACCGCACCTTGTCCACTCGGACCAGGGTCTGCCGGCTGCGCCCCTTCTTCTTCTTGGCCTTCGCACCGGCCTCGCCCGTGGCCGTCGGACGCTGGTCCTGCGCTTGGGCGACCGTGGGCGCAAAGGGACCGACGGTGTCCGCTGGACCCGCCATCAGGATTGCCGCGGCCAACGCCGCGGGCATGAAAAGTCTCTTTCCCAAATCCCGTTCCTCGTCGCCTCCCGGGCAGCACCCTCAAGGAGCCGCTTCCCGGTTGGCCGGTTGCCTGGGCAACGCGGAGACCGGGTTATTCATCTCACGACCGACTGACGATATTTCCGTCGTTCGGGTAGTGCCTGGAAAGTCTATTTGAGGCACATTTGAATCGAAGTCAATCGCTATAGGCGTGTTTTGGGTGACGAACCGCGGTTTAACTTGTTGAAATTTAAAATGATTAATAAGAGAGGTCCGGCCATGTCAGGTCGCCGCTTGCCTTGCCGCCGGCAAATGGGGCCAAATGGGCCCGGGCTTTGGAATTCAGGGACTTAACAGGGGTCGGCCGTGACCACGAGGATCTTCACCCATCCACTCTGCGCCGACCACGATCCCGGCGCCGGACACCCTGAATCGCCCGCGCGCCTCTGGGCGGTGCTCGACAGTCTCCGCCGCTGGGCCGAGAGCGGGGCGCCGGGGTCCGAGGCTCTGGCCTGGGCCGAGGCGCCGGCCGCCGGGCGCGAGGCCCTCACCCTGGTGCATGACGGGGACCACGTGGACTGGGTCTTCGCGGCGGTGCCCAAGTCGGGTCACGCCTATCTCGACCCCGACACCGGGTTGAGCCCCAAGTCGGGCGAGGCCGCGCTGTGCGCCGCAGGCGCCCTGACCTCCGCCGTCGACGCGGTGCTAGCCGGGGACGCGGCGAACGCCTTCTGCGCGGTGCGCCCGCCCGGGCACCACGCCGAACCCCGCCGCTCAATGGGTTTCTGCCTGTTCAACAACGTCGCCATCGGCGCCTTCCACGCGCGCGCCGTCCACGGGCTCGAGCGCGTCGCGGTGCTCGACTTCGACGTCCATCACGGCAACGGCACCGAAGTCTCATTCCGCGAGGACCCCAACCTGTTCTATGCCTCCTCCCACCAGTATCCCTTCTACCCGGGGACCGGATCCGGCGCCGAGGACAGCGCCCACATCCTCAACGCGCCGCTCTCCCCCGGTTCGGGCAGCACGGAGTTCCGGGCCGCCTGGCGGGAGCGTCTCTTGCCGGCCCTCGATGAGTTCCAGCCGGAGCTGATCCTGGTCTCCGCCGGTTTCGATGGCCACGCGGCTGATCCCCTGGCGCAGCTCTACCTCACCGAAGAGGACTTCGCCTGGATCACGGTGGAGATCCGCACCATGGCGGAAGCGTGGTGCGCCGGCCGCGTGGTTTCCACCCTCGAGGGCGGCTACGACCTGCGGGCGCTCGCGGCATCGGCCGTCGCCCATGTCGCGGCCCTGGCCGCGCCCTAGGGGTTCGCGGCCCTGGCCGCGTAGTAAGACGCCGCGGCGCCTGGCGGCTTGCCCAAGGCGGGCCGCCCACCTAAACTGCCGGGCGGCGCGCCGGCGCGGATCCAATACGGACAAGCGGCGAGAACGGGATGGCGAAAGCGGCACAACCCAAGACCGACGACGATATCGCGAAGATGAGCTTCGAGGACGCGCTCGAGGAGCTCGAGGACATCGTGCGTCAGCTCGAGGACGGCAGCATCAAGCTCGATCAGGCGATCGGGGCCTATGAACGGGGCGCCAAGCTGAAGGCCCATTGCGAGGCGAAGCTCACCGAGGCCAAGACCAAGGTCGAGAAGATCTCCCTGGGACCGGAGGGGGCCGAGGGGACGGAGCCCGCGGATATCGGTTAGCGGACCGGGCCGCCCCACGATGTGATCCAGGAGAGCGAATCCAGGGAACTGACCAGGGCCATGGCCCGGGTGGCCCGCGCGATCGAGGAGACGCTCGCCGAGATCCTGCCCGAGCCCGAGGGCGAAGGCCCCGAGGCCACCCTGTTCGAGGCCATGCGCTACGCGACGCTCGGCGGCGGCAAGCGCCTCAGGCCGTTCTTGGTGGTGGCCACGGCGGGTCTGTTCGCGGTCCCGGAGAGCGTCTCGCTCCGGGTCGGCGCCGCGGTAGAGCTGGTCCACAGCTATTCCCTAATCCACGACGACCTGCCCTGCATGGACGACGATTCCCTGCGCCGCGGCAAGGCGTCCTGTCACGTCGAGTACGGCGAATCGACGGCGGTGCTGGCGGGCGACGCCATGGTGCCGCTCGCCTTCGAGGTGCTGACCGACGTGCGCACCCATCCCGATGCCGCGGTGCGCGGGGAGCTGGTGGCCCGCCTCGCCCACGCGGCCGGGCCGGCCGGCATGGTGGGCGGGCAGATGATGGATCTGGCGGCGGAGCATCTCGAGCTGGACATCGGCGAGGTCACGCGCCTGGAAAGGCTCAAGACCGGAGCCCTGATCGAGTTCTGCTGCGCCGCGGGCGGCATCCTCGGCCGCGCCGATGCCAAGGCGCTTCGGGCGCTTGCCGCCTACGCCCATGATCTCGGCCTCGCCTTCCAGATCGCCGACGACCTGCTCGACGCGGAGGGCGAGGAACGGCAGGTGGGGAAGGCCGTCGGCAAGGACGCGGCGCGCGGCAAGGCGACCTTCGTCACCATCCTCGGCGCGGACAAGGCCCGCGAGCAGGCGCGGCTCCTGGCCGGCCAGGCCGCCCAGCACCTCGAACCTTTCGGCGAATCCGCCTGCCTCCTGCGTGACGTCACCGTCTACGCGGTGGCCCGCACCCGATGAGCGGGGAGCGCCCGCGTCTGGATCAGGTTCTGGTGGAGCGCGGACTGGCGGAGAACCGCTCCCAGGCCCAGGCACTGGTCATGGCCGGCAAGGTCTATTCGGGCACCAAGCGCCTCGACAAGCCGGGGCACCGCATCGCCGCCGATCAGCCAATCGAGGTGCGCGGCCGACCCCATCCCTGGGTCTCGCGCGGCGGGCTGAAACTCGCCCGTGCGCTCGCGTATTTCGGCATCGAGGTCGAGGACCGGGTGGCGCTAGATATCGGGGCCTCGACCGGCGGCTTCAGCGACGTGCTGCTGGCGGGCGGCGCGGCCCGGGTCTACGCCGTCGATGTCGGGCGCGGCCAGCTCGCCTGGAAGCTGCGCCAGGATGCGCGCGTGGTCGTGCTCGAGGGGGTCAACGCCCGCCATCTCGGCCCCGAACACGTGCCGGAGCGAGCCGACATCGTGGTCTGCGACGCGAGCTTCATCGGCCTCGAGCTGGTGCTGCCCGCGGCGCTGGCGCTGGCCGGGCCCGGCGCCTGCCTGATCGCCCTGATCAAGCCGCAGTTCGAGGTCGGCAAGGGCCGCGTCGGCAAGGGCGGCGTGGTGCGCGACCCGGCGCTCCACGAGGAGGTCATCGCCCGCATCCGCGCCTGGCTGGAAGGGACCGTGGGCTGGCGCGTCATAGGCGTCACCGAAAGCCCCGTCCGCGGCGCGGACGGCAACCTGGAATTCCTGATCGCGGCCCGAAAGCCCGGGGAGGAGACCGGTGGGGGCGGTTGAGGGCGGCCCGCCCGGCGCCCGCGCAGACATCTGTCCCCATTTCGGAAGCTGCGGCGGTTGCGACGCCCAGGACATGCCCTGGGCCGACTACCGCGCCTGGAAGCGGGGCTTCGCCGAGGCGGCGCTGCGACGGGCGGGGCTCAAGGCGGAGCTCGCGCCGCTCGTCTCCGTGCCGCCGGCCGCGCGCCGCCGCGCGCGCCTCTTCGCCCACCGCCAGGCCTCCGGCCTCGTCCTCGGATTCCACGCCCGCGGTAGTCACGACGTGATCGACATGACGGCCTGCCGGGTTCTGGAACCCCGGCTCTTCGCCCTGACCGGGCCCTTGCGCCGCTGTTTCGCGGCCTTTCTCTCGCCCGGGCAAAGCGGCGTGGCCGACGTCCTGGCGCTGGACGGCGCGCTCGACGTCGTGATCGGCGCCCCGGGGGGGCTCGCGCTCGAGGGGCGCGAAGGGCTCGCGGCCTTCGCGCGCGACGCCGGGATCACCCGCATTTCCTACCAGCCGCTCGCGGCGGCGAAGGGGCGGGGCCGCGGGCGCCCGCGCGAGCGCACGCGCGGGTCCGCCCGCGAGGCCCCGGGCGAGGCCCCGGGCGAGACCGAGGTGGTCGCCCAGTTCGGCCCCGTCGCGGCCCGCTTCGGCGGGATCCAGGTCCCGCTGCCGCCGGCGGCGTTCCTGCAGGCGACGGCCCTGGGGGAGGAAATCCTTGTGGAGAGGGTCGTGAAGGCGGTGGCGCAAGGTGCGAGGGTGGCGGACCTCTATTGCGGCGCGGGCACCTTCACCTTCCCGCTCGCCGCCGGCGGCGGCGGCGCGGCGCGGCGGGTCGCCGCCTTCGACGGCGATCACGCGCTGATCGCGGCGCTGAACGCGGCCGCGCGCGCGGCGGGGCTCGGGACGCGCGTCGAGGGGAGCGTCCGCAACCTCGCGCGCCGGCCGCTGCGCGCGGCGGAGCTCGCAGGCTTCGATGCCGTGGTGTTCGATCCGCCCCGGGCCGGGGCGCCGAACCAGGCGCGGGAGATCGCGGCCTCCGGCGTAGAGCTCGCCGTGATGGTGTCCTGCGACCCCCCGACCTTCGCCCGCGATGGTAAGGTGCTGGCGGACGCCGGATTTACGCCCGGCCCCGTGACGCCGGTCGACCAGTTCGTCTGGACCCGGCATCTCGAGCTGGTCGCGGCGTTCCGCCGCTAGGGAGCCGGTCGCGGCGTTCCGCCGCTAGGGCCTCAGCCGCACTGGCCGCGGTGGCGCAGGAGGTGGTCGGCCAGCACGCAGGCCATCATCGCCTCCCCCACCGGCACGCCGCGGATGCCGACGCAGGGATCGTGGCGGCCCTTGGTGGAGATCTCGGTTTCCTCGCCCTCGACGGTGACGGTGCGCCGCGGCGTCAGGATCGAGCTCGTGGGCTTGACCGCGAAGCGCACCACCACGTCCTGGCCCGAGGAGATTCCGGCGAGCGTCCCGCCCGCGGCGTTGGAGAGGAAGGCGACGTCGTTGCCCCGCATGCGCATCTCATCGGCGTTCTCCTCGCCCGACAGCGCCGCCGCGCCCATGCCGGCGCCGATCTCCACCCCCTTGACGGCGTTGATGCCCATCATCGCCCCGGCGAGGTCGGAATCGAGCTTGCCGTAGACGGGCGCACCGAGGCCCGGGGGCACGCCCTCGGCCAGCACCTCGATCACCGCGCCGCAGGACGAGCCCGCCTTGCGCACGGAATCGAGGTACCCTTCCCATTCCTTCGCGGCCGCGGAATCGGGGCAGAAGAAGGGGTTGCGATCGACCTCCTCCCAGTCCCAGTTGTCGGGGTTGATCCTGTTGGGCCCCATCTGGATCAGCGCCCCGCGGATGACGACGCCGGGCCCGAGGATCTTGCGGGCGATGCCGCCCGCGGCGACCCGCATGGCGGTCTCCCGGGCCGAGGCCCGGCCGCCGCCCCGGTAATCGCGGCTGCCGTATTTCTTCCAGTAGGTGTAATCGCCGTGGCCGGGACGGAACTTGTCCTTGATATCGGCGTAATCCTTGGAACGGACGTCCTCGTTCTCGATCATCAGGCTGATCGGGGTGCCCGTGGTCACGCCCTCGAAGGTGCCGGACAGGATCCTGACGGTGTCCGATTCCTTGCGCTGGGTGGTGAACCGGCTCTGGCCGGGCCGGCGCTTGTCGAGCCACACCTGGAGGTCGTCCTCGGCAAGCTCGATCCCGGGCGGGCAGCCGTCGACGACGCAGCCGATGGCCGGGCCGTGGCTTTCGCCCCAGGTGGTGACCCGAAACAGAAGGCCGAAGGTGTTGAACGACATGGTGCCTCCCGGGTCGCTAGACCGTCGAGATGTCGGGCGCGTCCGGATTCTTCATGCCCACCACGTGATAGCCCGCGTCCACGTGCAGGATTTCCCCGGTGACGCCGCTCGCGAGGTCGGAAAGCAGGAACAGCGCCGCCTTGCCCACCTCCTCGATGGTCACCGTGCGCCGCAGCGGCGCGTTCAGCTCGTTCCATTTGAGGATATAGCGGAAATCGCCGATGCCCGAGGCCGCGAGCGTCTTGATGGGACCGGCCGAGATGGCGTTGACGCGCACGCCCTGGGCGCCGAGGTCCACCGCCAGCGCCCGGACGCTGGCCTCGAGCGCCGCCTTGGCGACACCCATGACGTTGTAATGGGGAATGACCCGCTCGGCCCCGAGGTAGGTGAGCGTGAGCAGCGCACCGCCTTCGCCCATCAGCGGTGCCGCGCGCGCCGCGAGCGAGGTGAAGGAATAGCAGGAGATCTCCATGGTGCGGGCGAAGTTTTCCGGACTGGTGCTGAGGTAGCCGCCGGTCAGCTCGCTCTTGTCGGAGAAGGCGATGGCATGGACCAGGAAGTCGAGCACGCCCCAACTCTTGCCGATGACATCGAACACCCCGTCGACCGAATCCGCGTCGGTGACGTCGCAGGGGAGCACCAGGCTGGACCCCGCCCGCTGCGCCAGCGGCTCGACCCTCTTCTTCAGGGCGTCCCCTTGATAGGTGAAGGCGAGCTCCGCGCCGTGGGCCGCGGCTTCGGCGGCTATACCCCAGGCAATCGAATGATCATTGGCGACCCCCATGACCAAACCCTTCTTGCCGGTCAGGAGTCCGTTGTTTTGGCCCATTTCCCCCCTCGGTGACGATGTTCGGAGCGGCCGCTCCAAGCGGAACTGCGTGCCGCGGCATCCTACACGAAAGGCCCTCCGGTTCAAACCATACCCCTTTTCCGCGAAGGGGCGTTCTCGAGCTTCGGGACCCGCCCCGGGGACCGCGCGGCGGGGCCGGGCAAATGGTTCAATTTGGCGCCCGCGTGTTCTAGACTGAGGAAATCACACCCACGGCCCCATGACCGGGTCGGCCACGGCTTCCAGGAGCGCCCCGCGACACCCCGACAATGGATGAAGGCACCGTCACGATGGAAAGGTCGGACCCGCTCGTCCTGTTCGACGAGTGGTATGCCGGCGCCTGGGCGTCGGAGTCCGACGCCAACGCCATGGCCTGCGCCACGGCGAACGCCGATGGCGTGCCCTCGGTGCGCATGGTGCTGCTGAAGGGGCGCGAAGGCGACGGCTTCGTCTTCTATACCAATTACGGCAGCCGCAAGGGCCTGGAGATCGGCGCCAATGCCGCGGCGTCGCTGGTCTTCCACTGGAAGAGCCTCAAGCGCCAGGTGCGGATCGACGGGCCGGTGGAAACCGTCGACGCCGCGGCGGCGGACGCCTATTTCGCGAGCCGCCCGCGCGACAGCCAGGTCGCCGCCTGGGCCTCCCTGCAATCGCAGGTTCTCCCCGAACGGTTTGACCTGGAAAAGCGCTTCGCCCATTTCGATCTCAAGTACCGGGGCCGGCCGGTGCCCAGGCCGCTCCATTGGTCGGGCTACCTCGTCAGGGCCGGCAGGCTCGAATTCTGGCTCGACCGGCCGTACCGGCTGCATGAGCGGATCGTCTTCGAGCGCGCGAGCGAAGGCTGGTCAGTGAAGAGGCTCTATCCATGACCGAGCCCGCGAACATCGCCCCGCCCGACACCTCGGATCGAGGGAACAAGGACAAGGACAGGGTGCGCGGCGGCCCGGTGCGCACCGCGATGCACGATCAAATCTCGCCCCGGACGGCGCGCCTCTTGAAGACCGCGACCTTCTTATCGGTTTCGGTCGCGGTGCTGCTGGTCGCCGCCAAGGCCGTGGGCTGGTTCAGCACCGATGCGGTGAGCGTGCTGTCGGCGCTGATGGATTCGCTGATGGATTCGGCGGCCTCGCTGGTGAACCTGGTGGCCGTCCGCCGTGCCCTGCGACCGGCGGACACTCAGCACAGGTTCGGCCACGGCAAGGCCGAGCCCCTCGCCGCCCTGGCGCAGGCCGCGTTCATCGCGGGCTCCTCGATCTACCTGATGGTTGAGGTGATCGGCCGGTTCTTCGAACTCCGGCCCGTCGCCAACGAGCTGATGGGCATGGGGATCATGGTGTTCTCGATCGTCGTGACGCTCGGCCTGGTGGCGTTCCAGTCCTACGTCGTTCGGCAGACCGGCTCCGTGGCGATCACCGCCGATTCGCTCCATTACAAGGGCGATATCCTGATCCACGGCAGCGTCATCCTGTCGCTGTTCCTCAGCACCAGCGCGGGTCTCGGCATCGCCGATCCGCTGATCGGGCTGTCCATCGCGGCCTATCTGCTGTGGAGCGTGTGGCAAATCCTGCGGACCTCGCTGGATTCCCTGATGGACCGCGAGCTGGATCAGGAGGAGCGGGCGCGCATCATCGAAATCGCGCTTTCGCACCCCGAGGTCTGCGACATCCACGACCTGCGCACGCGCCAGGCCGGCCCCCGGGCGTTCATCCAGTTTCATCTCGATCTGCCGAAGGATATTTCCCTGCTGCGGGCGCACGAGATCTCCGACGAGGTCGAGGCCGCCGTCCGTGCGGCGTTCCCCGGCGGCGGCGTGATCATCCATCAGGATCCGGAAGGGGTCATCGAACACAAGGCGACGTTCGTCGGGGAAGAGGGGAAGAACGAGGCCTAGGACCCTTGTTCGCCACCCGGAAAACCCTCATATTACTTACGGACATGATCCAAATGGCAGAATCCGGGGGGCGGGTCGGTTCGGCCTATTCCTGGGGGAGGAGATCACAGCATGCCAATCAGAACCATCCTCGTACCGCTCGCGGACACCGCCGGGGCGGCAGCGACACTCGACACCGCGTTCACCCTTGCCAAGACCTTCAACGCCCATGTCGAAGGCCTTCACCTCCGCGCCGATCCGGCCGATTCGATTTCCGATTTCGTGGGCGAGACGGTTTCTCCTACCCTGGTCGAGGAGGTCATGGACGCGGCGTCGAAGCGCGCCGAGAGCGTGGCCACCCGGACCCGCAAGGCGTTCGAGTCCGCGGTCGCCAAGGCGAAGGTGGAAATGCTGGACCGGCCGTCCCGCCAGAACAAGGCGACGGCGTCCTACCGCGAGGAGATGGGGCTTTCCGATTACTGGGTCGAGACCCAGGGCCGGATCAGCGACCTGACCCTGGTGCGCAGGCCGCGCGACAGCGCCGACGTGCTCGCCAGCACGATCGCCGAAAGCGCGCTGATGGGGACCGGCCGGCCCGTGCTGCTGGTGCCGCCGACCGCACCCAAGAGCCTCGGCACCTCCGTCGCCGTCGCCTGGAACGGCAGCGTCGAGGCTTCCAAGGCCGTGGCCTCCGCCATGCCCTTCCTGATGCGCGCCAAGACCGTCACCGCCATCTCGGTCATGGAGGAGGGCGGTCAGAACCATAATCTCGACGGCCTCGTGCGGTATCTCCGCTGGCACGGCATCCGGGTCAACGCCAATGCCGTGAGACATCGCGGCGGCGACGTCGGCGCCGCGCTCGGCCGCGCGGCGTCGCGGGCCAAGGCCGACCTTCTCGTGATGGGGGCCTACACCCACAGCCGGATGCGCGAGATGATCTTGGGCGGGGTCACCAACCACGTGCTGAGCTCCTCGCGGATCCCGGTCCTTCTGGCCCATTAGGCCGGACCCGGAACGAACCTCAGGAGCAGACGACGTGGCGTTCAAAACCATTCGCCTTGAACTGGCCCGGACACCGGAATTCCCCGAAGGCAGCGCGGAGCACGGCTACGAGTTCCGCCTGCCCTTGGGATCGGACGGGCATATCGACGAAGACTCCTGGCGCGCCGACAAGACAGCCTGCACCGTCAAGCGGTTCTGGGGCGTGGAGGATCCGGAGGAGGGCTACCTGATCCACACCCGCCATCGGACCTGGGCGTTCTCCTACGCGCCCGGCGAGGAGGACGACGAGCCGTTCTTCCGCTTCGAATCCCACGCCTTCAAGGAAGGCGAGTATGTCTCCCTCACCGGGCATGACGGCGAGGTCTATCCGTTCAAGGTGGTGTCGGTGGAATGAGGGCCCCGCCTTGGCGCTGGCGAGGCCCAGGGAAACTCACTAACCTCTTCCCATGAGCCAGGCGGACCGAGATGCCGGTGACGCGAAGACGGTGGTGCTGACGGGCGCCAGCCGGGGCATCGGCCATGCCACGGTCAAGCGGTTCTCCGAGGCGGGCTGGCGCGTCATCACCTGTTCCCGCGACGCGGTGCCCGACGCCTGCCAGCGCGATCCCAACTGGGCTGGCCACGTGACCGTCGACCTCGCAAAACCCGAAGAGCAGGACCGTTTCATCGCCGAGGCGAGCGCCATGCTGGACGGCCGGCCGCTCAACGCGCTCGTCAACAACGCGGGGGTTTCGCCCAAGACGCCCTATCGCGAGAGGCTCGGCTGCCTCAACGGCGACATCGAGGCCTGGCGCGACGTCTTCGAGCTCAACCTCTTCGCGCCGCTCAGGCTCGGCCGCGGCTTCGCCGCCGCGCTCCACCGCGGCCAGGGAACGGTGGTCAACATCACCTCGGTCGCGGGACACGCGGTCCATCCCTTCGCCGGCTCCGCCTACAGCGTCTCCAAGGCGGCCCTCGGCGCCCTGACCCGGGAAATGGCGGCGGAGTTCGGGGCGCTCGGCGTGCGCGTCAACGCCATCGCCCCCGGAGAGATCGCCACCGACATGCTGTCGCCGGAGACCGACGCGCTGATCCCGCGCATCCCGCTGGAACGCCTCGGCAGTCCCGAGGAGGTGGCTTCGGTGATCTACTTCCTGTGCAGCGCCGAATCGGCATACGTCTCGGGGACGGAAATCTTCGTCACCGGCGCCCAGCACATCTATTGAATATTGAAGCCGGGTAGGCCGGGTCCTGCAGCCGGGCGCGGGCCCGTATCCGATCACCTTCAAATGAGTAGAGCAGATTCACACGGTTGTCGGAACGCCTTCGGCGATTCCGACAATCCATGATCCGATCTAGGGGGTCTTTGCGGCAGCCTGCATGTCGCGGGGGCCGTCGCGCCCGGCGATCTCCCGGATCAGCTTTGTCAGGATCGCCGAATTGAAGTCCTTGAAGGTCTTGGCGGGGATGGAGAAGGCGCCCGGGCCGCCGACCACGTTGTCGAGGAAGAACACGTCGAGCTGGGGAAAGTTGTTGAGGATCGGCAGGCCGTTGATCGTCATCCCCCGGGCGACCACCTGGTCGCGGGCGATCGCCGCCGGCATGCCGCGGTTGGTCGGTCCGTCGCCGGAAACGTCGATCACTCGCCGGGTCCCCTGGAAGCTGTTGGCCTCGATGGACTGCGCGCCGTAGAGGATGGCGTTGCCGACCGCCGTCCCGCCGGAGAACAGCTCGCGCGGGCCGACCTCCAGCCAGGTGGCGAAGGCCTCGACCGAGGCTTTGTCGTGGAGCACGGTCCAGTTGATGATCGGCACCTGCAGGAACGGCCCGGTCCATTCGACGTAGGCGACCGCGATCCTGCGCAGCGGGCCGTTGCGGATGGCGGCGGCGACGCGGGGGTTGCGGAAGGCCTTGGCGTAGCCCAGCCGCTGCAGGATGAACTCGTCGTCGTCGATGCTGCCCGAGCCGTCGACCATCAGGATCAGCTCGAGGTCGACCTTGTCCTGCGCCCGGGCGGGACCCGCGAAGGGGAGGAGGAGGATCGCAAGGGCGAGCCATGCGGCGCGACGCAGGATCCCCCACGCCCGAAACCGGGGTCCGCCGGCACGGCGCGCCTTGTCCCTAAGCCTCATCGAGGGTGTTCAATCCGAAGCCCCGGGCGCGAGGCCGGCGAACCAGGCGAGGCTGTCTCCGACCTGGGCCAGGTCGTGGTCGAGCCAGCGCACCAGGGCATCCTCGCCCCGGACCTCCGTTGCGCGCTTCGCCCTGAGCGAGGCGAGCCTCGCGAGCTCGCCCCGCAGCGCCGCGGTGATGATCTCGACCTGGGCCCGGCGCTGGTCCCCGTCCAGCAGGTGGAAAAGCCGCATCTTGAGCGCGACCACCAGCTTGTTGAGGTCGTTGAACGGCGTGCGCACGGAGGCGAGCAGCAGGGTCTCGAGGGCCGCGCGTCCCGCCTCGGTGATGGTGAGCGGGGCGTCGGGCGGGAGCATCCGGTTTTCCGCCCCGGCGCCTTCGGCGGCGATCAGGCCCTCGAAGGACAACAGCTGGATCGAGGTGCCCATGACGTCGAGGTTGGGCCCCATCACGTGGCTCGTGAAGTCGCGCACCTCGGCGGCGAGGTCGGCGTAGGTCCTCGGCCCCTCGGCGAGGATGCCGAGCGCCGCCAGGTGGACAGCCTCCTTGGGCATCAGGGAATGGTCGGGATACATGGCGCGTCCCTCCCCCGGGTCCGGCTCAGGCGGCCGATGGCTGGGCCTGGATTCCCAGCCGCGACCAGACCTCGCTGAGCGCCTCGACCAGCTCGCGCATCAACTCGTCGTCGTGGAACGGCGTCGGAGTGATGCGCAGCCGCTCGGTGCCGCGCGGCACCGTCGGGTAGTTGATGGGTTGGATGTAGATGCCGTGCCGTTCGATCAGATCGTCGGAGGCGAGCTTGCAGAGCCTGGCGTCGCCGACCAGCACCGGCACGATGTGGCTGACCGAATCCATCACCGGCAGGCCGGCCTCGCGGAGCATCTGCTTGAGCGTCGCCGCGCGTTCCTGGTGCCGGTTGCGTTCGCGGTCCGATGTCTTCAGGTAGCGCACGCTGGCGAGCGCCCCGGCGGCGACCGCGGGCGGCAGCGCGGTGGTGAAGATGAAGCCCGGCGCGAAGCTGCGCACGGCGTCGATCAGCGGCGCGGACGACGCGATGTAGCCGCCCATGACCCCGAAGGCCTTGGCGAGCGTCCCCTCGATGATGGTGAGACGGTCCATGACGCCCTCGCGGTCGGCGATGCCGCCGCCGCGCGGCCCGTACATGCCGACGGCGTGCACCTCATCGAGGTAGGTCATGGCGCCGGCCCGCTCGGCCGCGTCGCAGATCTCCGCGATGGGGGCGATGTCGCCGTCCATGGAGTAGACCGATTCGAAGGCGATCAGCTTGGGCGCGTCGGGATCGTCCCGGCCGAGAATCCGGGCCAGGTGCTCGACGTCGTTGTGGCGGAAGATCCGCTTCTCGGCGCCGGAATGCCGGATGCCCTGGATCATCGAGGCGTGATTGAGGGCATCGGAATAGATGATGCAGCCGGGCAGCAGGCCCGCCACGGTCGACAGCGTGGCGTCGTTGGAGATGTAGCCCGAGGTGAAAATCAGCGCCGCGTCCTTGCCGTGCAGGTCGGCGAGCTCCTCCTCCAGCAGCACGTGGTGATGGTTGGTCCCGGAGATGTTCCTCGTTCCGCCCGCGCCGGCACCCGATCGCTCGAGCGCCCCGGTCATGGCCGCGATCACCTCGGGGTGCTGTCCCATGCCGAGATAATCGTTGGAACACCACACCACGGCGTCCCGGGTGGTGCCGCCGACATGGCGGATCGCCCGGGGAAAGGCGCCGGCCTTGCGCTCGAGGTCGGCGAACACACGGTAATTGCCCTCGACTCTGAGCTTGCGGAGCGAATCCGTAAAGAACTTGTCGTAATCCATTGGCTCTCCCGCGGGAAGAGGGCCCCCGCCACGGCGCTCACCTTATCACAAGCTCGCCGGCGACCGCTAGGCGCGGAGCGGCGGGAGCCGGGGAGCCCCCGCCATGGCTCACATTCCCCTGACGGGCCGGCGGGACCCTTCAGACATAGGCCTTCAGGCGCCCGATGCAAGGCCGCGCGCGACCGTATCCAGGGCGCTTGCGAACCGCTCGAAAACCGTCTCCACCTCCGCCTCCGAGATGATGAGCGGCGGGGAGAAGGCGATGATGTCGCCGAGCGCCCGGACGATCAGCCCTTCCCCCTGGGCCGCCCGGACGATGGCGGGCCCGACCCGCCCGGGCGGCTCGAAGGGCCTGCGGCTCGGCTTGTCGGCGACCAGCTCCACCGCGGCGATGAGGCCGACGCCGCGGACCTCGCCCACCAGGGGATGGTCGGCGAGCCGGCGGAGCCCCGCCTGCAGGCGCGGCGCGACGGCGCGCACCTCGGCCAGGATGTCGCGTTCGGCATAGATCTTCAGCGTTTCGAGCGCCACCGCGGCGGCGAGCGGATGGGCGGAATAGGTGAAGCCGTGCCCGAAACTGCCGATCGCGGCGCTCTGGTCGGCGATGGCCTCGAAGATCGGCCCGCTCACCAGGAGGGCCGAGATCGGCGCGTGCCCGGCCGACAGCGCCTTGGCCAGCACCATCATGTCCGGGGCGATGGAAAAGGTCTCGCAGCCGAACATGTTGCCGGTGCGCCCGAAGCCGCAGATCACCTCGTCGGCGATGAGCCACACGTCATGCTTCCTGAGCACCCGCTGGATCAGGTCGAAATAGCGCGCGGGCGGGACGATCACGCCGCCCGCGCCCATCACCGGCTCGGCGATGAAGGCGCCGACCGTCTCCGGGCCTTCCCGGGTGATCAGGTCGTCGAGGCTCTGCGCGAGCCGCGCCGCGAAATCGTCCTCGCTCTCGCCCGGCTGGCCCTCGCGGTAGTGATGCGGGCAATCGGTCGCCAGCATGGGACTGAGCGGCAGATCGAAGGCCATCTGGTTGATCGGCAGGTTGGTGAGGGAGGCGGCGGCGATGGTGACCCCGTGATAGGCCCGCCTGCGGGAGATGATCTTCTTCTTCTCGGGCCGGCCGAGGGCGTTGTTCGCGTACCAGACGAGCTTGACCGCGGTGTCCACGGCCTCGGACCCGGAATTGGCGAAGAACACCCGGGCGAAGGGCGCGGGCGCCATGGCAAGCAGCCGCTCGGCCAGCTCGATCGCAGGCTGGTGGGACTTGCCGGTGAACAGGTGATAGAAGCCGAGCGTCTCCATCTGGCGTTTCGCCGCCCCGGCGAGCCGCGGCTCGGAGAACCCGAGGCTCGCGCACCACAGGCCGGCCATGGCGTCGAGATAGCGGTTGCCCGCCTCGTCGATCACATGGACGCCTTCGCCCCGCGTGATGACGAGCGGCCCCGCGGTCTCCAGCGCGCGCAGGTCGCTATAGGGATGGATCAGGCTGGCCGGACTGCGGGCGCTCAGGCTGTTGGCCGCGCCGGGAGGAAGGGTGTCAGGACCGGCCATAGATGTCTTCGAGACGGACGATGTCGTCCTCGCCGAGATAGTCGCCGGACTGCACCTCCACGAGATGCAGGGTCTCCTCGGCGCGGTTCTCCAGGCGATGGGCCATGCCGATGGGGATGTAGGTCGACTGGTTGGCGGTGAGCTCCTGGGTCTCCTCGCCCCGCGTGACGGTGGCCGTGCCCGACACCACCACCCAGTGCTCGGCCCTCTGCGCGTGCTTCTGCAGGCTCAGCCGGCCGCCGGGCTTCACGGTGATGCGCTTGACCTGGTAGCCGTTGCCGGCATCCACGCTCTGGAAGCTGCCCCAGGGGCGGTAGGTCGTGGTGTGGGTGACCTGTTCCGAGCGGTTGGCCGCGCGCAGCCGTTCCACCACCTTGCGCACGTCCTGGGAGGATTTCTTGTCGGCCACCAGGACGGCGTTGTCGGTCACCACCACGATGATGTCCTTGAGCCCCACCGCCGCGAGAAGGCCGGCATCGGAGCGCAGGTAGGAATCGCGCGCGCCGACGGCGATCACGTCCCCGCGCGCGACATTGCCCGCGCCGTCCTTCCTGGAGATCTCCCACAGCGCCTCCCAGGAGCCGACGTCGGACCAGCCGACGTCGATCGGCACCACGGCGCCCCTGTCGGTGGGCTCCATCACGGCGTAGTCGATGGAGATGTTGGGCGAGGCTTCGAAGGCCCGCCTGTCCAGGCGCAGGAAATCGAGGTCGCGGTCGGCCGCATCCAGCGCCGCCCTCGCGGCTGTGAGGATGTCGGGGTTGAGCCGCTCGAGCTCGGCGAGGTAGGTCGCGGCCCGCATCAGGAAGATTCCGCTGTTCCAGAAATGCGCGCCCGAGGCGAGGTAGGCCGCGGCGGTCTCGGCATCGGGTTTCTCGGTGAAGCGGGCGAGCGCGAAGACGCCGGGCGCGCCGGCGGGCGCGCCGCGCTCGATATAGCCGTAGCCGGTCTCCGGCCGGTCGGGGGTGACGCCGAAGGTCAGAAGCTTGCCGTCCAGCGCCGCCGGGACCGCGGTCTCGACCCCCTTGATGAACCCCGCGGCATCGGCGATGACGTGATCGGCCGGGGCCAGCAGCATCACCGCCTCGGGCTCGCGGCGCGCCAGGAATTCGGCGGCGACGGCCGCGGCCGGCGCCGTGTTGCGGCCGACGGGCTCGAGGATGATGGCTTCGGGGGCGATGCCGGCGGCGCGCAGCTGTTCGGCGGCGATGAAGCGGTGCTCGTCGTTGCACAGCACCACCGGGGCCGCGAACAGCGGACCGGCGAGCCGGTTGGCGGTCTCCTCCAGCATCGTCGCCTCGCCGGCGAGCGCCATGAACTGCTTGGGATAGAGCTCCCGGGAGGCCGGCCACAGCCGGGTTCCGGTGCCGCCCGCCATGATCACGGGCCATATCCTTGTCGATGTGCGCGTCGCGGCCATGGGAAACTCACGCAGGTCCTTGCGTCTTGTTAGAGGAATTCGCCATTCCCGACAAGGGAGGGACGCAACTGGTGCTGGCCTTGGCGGCGCGCTTGTGCTTATGCTTCACCATCAGACGAGCCTTCGGGGCGGACGGGGCGCGAGCCCAGTAAATGCCTGAAAAGGCAAAAAAACGTGAAGAAAATAAGAAGGCAAGGGTAATGGCTTTACAAGACATCGTCGTTCACATCGATTCCTCGCCCGCGGCGCCGGGCCGGCTGGATTACGCCATTCGTCTCGCCAAGGCCCACGATGCCCATCTCGCGGCGGTCTACGTGGTCGCCGTGGCGCCGATCCACCAGTACACCGAGGCGGATCTCGGCCCCGAGCTGATCGAGGCCCATGACCGTTTCATGCGGGAATCCGCGGAGGAGGCCAAGGGCCAGTTCGATGAGAAGATCGCCCGGTCGGGGATCGCCGCGGAATGGCGCCAGGTCGAGGGCGCGGTGCCGGAAATGCTGGTGCTCAACGCGCGCTACGCCGACCTCGCCGTGGTCGGCCAGCGCATGCCGGGGCGTCTCGATGCCGGCGCGGCGCCGGAGCTGCCGGACCACGTGGTGCTGGACGTCGGCCGCCCCGCCGTCGTCGTCCCCTTCGCCGGGACGCCGGAGACGGTGGGCAAGCGCATCCTGCTGGCCTGGAACGCGAGCCGCGCCGCGGCCCGCGCCACCAACGACGCGCTGCCGCTGCTTCAGGCGGCGGACGAGGTGCGCATCATGGTGATCAACGCCGAGCGGGGCATCATGGCCCATGGCGATCTGCCGGGCGCCGACATCGCGACGCACCTCGCGCGTCACGGCGTCAAGGGCGAGGTGGTCGAGGTCACCGCCGACCGGGGCACGGTGGGCGACGAGCTGATCGCGCAGTGCGAGGATTTCAACGCCGACATGATGGTGATCGGCTCCTACGGCAGCTTCCGCATCCGCGAGCTCGTCTTCGGCGGCACCACCCGCCGCATCCTCGAGAAGATGACGGTCCCGGTCTTCATGTCGCGCTAGAGGCCGGGGACGCGCGGCCTTCAGTCCGCCGCCTCGATCTTGTCCTGCGTCTTTGTTTCGAAATCCCCGGCGTCATGGCGTTCGCGGAGCTGTTCGTGAGGTTCGCCGCGCCGGCGGTTGACCATGCGGCCGCGCTTGACCGGTTCGCGGGCGTGGATTTCCTCCGCCCAGCGCAGCACGTTGGCGTAGGACCTCGCGTCGATGAACTCCTCCGCCCCGTACTGGTCGAAGATGACCAGCCCGCCGTACCAGGGCCAGATCGCGATATCGGCGATGGTGTATTCGTCGCCGCACATATAGCGGTTGTCGGCCAGGCGCCGGTCGAGCACGTCGAGCTGGCGCTTTGTTTCCATCGTGAAGCGGTCGATGGGGTATTGCTGTTTTTCCTCGGCGTAGGCGTAGAAATGGCCGAAGCCACCACCGACATAGGGGGTGCTGCCCATCTGCCAGAACAGCCAGGACAGGCATTCCGGCCGCTGCGCCGGATCGCTTGGCAGGAATTCGCCGAATTTTTCGGCCAGGTAGAGCAGAATCGCGCCGGATTCGAAGACCCGGGTCGGAGGATTGGTACTGTGGTCCATCAGCGCCGGGATCTTGGAGTTTGGGTTCACCGCAACGAAGCCGCTGCCGAACTGGTCTCCATCGCCGATGCGGATCAGCCAGGCGTCGTATTCGGCGCCCGCATGGCCCCGCGCCAGCAGCTCCTCCAGCAGCACCGTGACCTTTACGCCGTTCGGTGTGCCTTGCGAGTAGAGCTGCAGCGGGTGCCTGCCGACGGGCAGCTCCTTGTCGTGGGTGGCGCCGGCGATCGGGCGGTTGGTTCCGGTGAACCGCCCCTGCTTCTGGCCTTCCCATTTCCAGACTTTCGGCGGCGTGTAGATCTTTGTCATCGGGCGAACTCCGTTCCGGGTGTCGTCGCTGCTATGAGCGATACAAATTGTGAGGCCGTCGGGCGATGATCGGCGAATCCATGTTGGGCAGGATCTGCGCGGCCACGATGCGCGCACCGCCGCGACTTGAACCCCTGGCGGGCCGCAAGACGCACCCCCATGCCCCGAGCGGCGAAACCTGCCGAGCCAAGCACCGAGACGAATTCTACGACGGAACCCCGCGCCGTGCGCATTGCATCTTGAAATAAGACCCATGTCATGTGCCGGCATCAATTCGTCGCACGTGGCGTTCATAGGCGGCAAGCCATAGAATGTGCCTTGATGTCCCGGTTTGCCGCTTCGCTGCGGCCTTTCAGTCCCGCTACGGACGCCCATTCGTGTCCGGGCCCTGAATTCCCGGAGTAAATCGATTCCGTCATGAGGAGAGGTGATTTGGCATCCGAACGACACCAGCAGATGGTGGCGCAATTCGAGAAGCATGTCGGCGCGGAACTCGAGGGCGACCTCGACACGACCATGGCCACGATGGGTGCGGATCCCCACCTCCATAACGTCCCAACCATGGTTGGGGGCAATGGCCGGGCGGGGGTCCGCGATTTCTACCGCGATCACCTGGTCGGAAAGTTCTTTCCGCCGGATGTCAAGATGCGGAGCGTCTCGCGTACCGTGGGCCAGGATCGGATCGTGGATGAAGTGGTCATCAGCTTCACCCACACAACCGTCATCGACTGGATGTTGCCGGGCGTGGCGCCGACGGGGAAGCCGGTGGAGGTCGCGTTCGCGGTGATCGTCGGGTTTCAAGGCAACAAGATCGCCCATGAGCACATTTACTGGGACCAGGCAAGCGTCCTCGCGCAGATCGGGCTAATCGACCCCGCGGGGCTGCCCGTCGTAGGAGCCGAGGGGGCACGCCGGGTATTGAATCCCCAAATCCCGCCCCGAGACTGATGTCGGCATGCTTCGATCAACCCGGCCCAGATCCGCAGCCGTCACGCCACGGTTCATCCGGGGCGTCCCGATGGGCTTGCCGGGCCATGGGCTGGCCGGAATCACGACAGAGAAAGGCGCAAGATCATGAGAGCCTGCATCACGCGTCATGCCGAAGCGGTTCCAAGGGACAGCGCCGAATCGCCCCGGCTCCTGACGGATAAAGGACGCAAGGACGCAGAGCGCTTGGGCCATTTCCTCAAGAACAATGGGATCGGCAAGGCACGGGTCATGCACAACGGGAGATCCTGGGTCCAGGATAACGCCGAAACTCTGGCGGGGGTTTTGGCAAAAGGAAACGGCGCCGTCATATGCACGCCCTCCTATTCTCTTAATGCGGGGGCGGATATCGAACCCTTCATGGCCGATCTGAACGCGGCGACGGACGATATCGTCGCCGCCCTCCCCGACGACGTCGCGCATCGCGCCGCGACCGGATTGATAACCGGCAGACAAACACCCTATGCAGTTTCCATGTCGAACGGCGACGCGGTATGCCTGGAACGCGGCGACGATGGGGAATGGAGAATCGTCTGGCTCGTGACAACGAGACAGTTGCAGGATTTGCTGGGTTGACTTGATTGAGGAGGCGCCGTCGCGCCGTTGGCTCGATGTCCGCTTATAGCTGCCACCTCGATCGGTTGATGGGACCGAAGGCTGGTCAAATCCGCGTTAAGGAATTGGCGATAAAATCTGAAGCTATGGGCTGCGAATTGGACTTAGGATGTTCGATCCCCAGGAACGAGCGCGTCCTTCATTATGAGGATTCGTGTTTTTCAGCCAGGGCAATGCGAGGAGTGCGTCAAATGCGGCTAATCAAACGAGAGTTCCGTTTCGTTTTCGGCGTGCTGGCAGCGGTTTTGGTTTTTCCGACGATTGGATTGGCGCAAGGCCGAGGGCCGGAGAAACCGGTCGTGAGCAACAGGAAGGGCGCGGGTGTGGACGTCACGTTCAGGAACGGCTGCCGGATATCCTATGACCGCGAGATCCGGCAGATCGGCAGCAATGGCCGGTGCAACCGGGGACAGTATCCGAGGGCCGCAAACGCGGCCAGTGACTACTATCGCAGGCAGGGGCCAAGACGAGGGCCGGAGAAACCGGTCGTGACAAACAGGGAGGGCGCGGGTGTGAACGTCACGTTCAGGAACGGCTGCCGGATATCCTATGACCGCGAGATCCGGCAGATCGGCAGCAATGGCCGGTGCAACCGGGGACAGTATCCGAGGGCCGCAAACGCGGCCAGTGACTACTATCGCAGGCAGGGGCCAAGAAGAGGGCCGGAGAGACCGGTCGTGTCCAACAGGAAGGGCGCGGGTGTGGACGTCACGTTCAGGAACGGCTGCCGGATTTCCTATGACCGTTATATCAGGCAAATCGGAAGCAATGGCCGGTGCAACCGGGGACAGTATCCGAGGGCCGCGAACGCAGCGAGAGACTACTACCGCAGACACTGAATGGGTTGCCACTTTCTACCGGCGCCCTTTGAGGCGACTTGGTCCAAATTCGAGACTTCCGCTTGATTTTTCAAAAATAGTTGGCGCCGGCACGGATGAAACCGGGGCGGACTCACCAGGACGTGGAGGACCAATCAACGAGGGCGGGCCGCCACTTCCAGTCTCAGCTTATCAATTTCTGAATGAGCCCATTTGCGGCGGGGCCGAGCGACGCGTTGGAGCGCGTCAATATTGAAATGGATGTTTTGGCGAAATGCTTGCTGACGTCGATCTTCACCAGGTTCTTATGCGTGCAGGCTTCGGCACAGATATCGTGGACCAGCCCAACACCCTGTTGCAATTGGACGAAGTCGATCGCCGATTGACAGGTATCCACCGCAATTAGGTTTGGGAGGTGGATTGGATTGCTCCTGGGGAGTATCGCGTCATCAAGTATGAGGAGCCGCGTGATCACGCGGCATGCGAAGATGTCCGATAACTTCGGTGCCGTATTTCCCGCCAGTGGATGGCTGCGAGGGACCATCAGGGAAATCGTCGTTTCCATGATCGGCTTCTTGGTCAGGTCCTTCGGCACTCTCGGGAAATAGCCGATCGCCATATCGATCTCCCCGCTCAGGACGAGTGCGATGCTCTCCCGGGTTCGTCGCGCCAGGATCGTGACACCAAGGTTCGGGTGCTGGGCCGTGAACGCGGAGATTTTTTTCGCGAGGATCGACGACAGGTCGGAGGCAACCGCAATCGGCAGGTTTCCCTCATAGTTATGTGGGGTCCGTGTGACGGCTTCGCGCGCTTGAACCACGGACTCGAGAATGCCATTCGCCTCTCTGAGAAGAACCCTTCCGTGATGCGTAAGGGTGACTCTGTTGGGGCGATGATCAAACAGCTTGACGCCAAGATCCATCTCCAGGTTTCGAATTTGAATCGAGACCGCTGGTGTCGTGAGCCCGAGCTGACCGGCGGCGCGGCTCAGGCTTCCGAAACGGGCAACCAGGCGGAAGGTTTGGAGCGATTTCAGATCCAGTGGCATGGGGCGGTTCACCTGCGGCTGAGCCGGACACTCGCATAGTGAGTCAGGTTTACAGCCGGGCGCAACCAGCCAGGAGAGATCTTATCGGTTTTGGTCCGTGTCTCAGGCCAGCCCCGCATACCGAGTGAAAGGAGGGCTGCCTCCGGGACGACGCCGCGGCAGTTGCCGGAATGATCGGAAGCCCTCTCGCTTCGCAGTGGCGTATTCAAGGACGCTCGCCAGTCGAGGCCCTTGGTCTTTCCGGACTCTTCCCCGTGGGCTGTTCCTCTCCAGAAGTGCGGCTGCTCGCCTCGAATGATTTCATATCGAGGATAACCGTCTCACCGGCTGCAGGCATCGCCACCCCGGAGAGGGTGGCCGCGCGTTGTTTCCCCCAAAGAATTTTCCGCGGCGTTTGGCCTTTCACGCCGAGTCTTGGTTTCTTGGCCTGCCTTCGTGCATTCCAAGCGGCTCTAGTTCGCTGAATACCGTGAATAGTATTTGACAGCGTTGTCCCAGAGCAGTTTCCGCTTCGTTTCCTCTGGAAGAGTCCATGCCATGACGGTTTCAACCGACTTCGGGTACCAGCTTTCCGCGTGTGGATAGTCCGAGGCATACATGAGGATGTCATCACCCACATAGTCTATGACGCTTTTCGTCAGCTCCTCGCCCTCGCTCATCTCGATGCTCTGAAAATAGCGACCGCTTCGGATGTATTCGCTCGGCTTCATCTTGAGAGATTCCGGCAACCACTTGGCGTGTGACCGCGCGTTTTCGTCCATCCTCATCATCCAGAACGGCAACCATCCATGGCCGCACTCAAGCGGCCCGATTCGAAGGTTCGGGTATCGATCCATGACCCCGGCGCCGATCAATGCAGCGGTGTCTCTCTGGCCGCCCCATGGCTGGGCCGCACTGCGTAACAAGAAATGATTGTCCCAAAGATCCATGACCCCCGGTCCATAAGGAGGGGTTCTCGTAAAGGAATGCAATGCGACAGCCAGGTCGTATTGCTCACACGCTGCCCAAATAGGCTCGAGGCCCGGGTGGTCGAGTGGAAAGCCCGCGGGAGCATATACATGGGTCGCCAATGGCCAGTCTTCCTGTGCACACCTTTCCAGCTCTTTGAGGCTGCCCTCGATATCCCGCGGTGTCACGCAGATGACGCCTTTGATCCGTGCCCGATAGCTTCCGCAGTACTCGGCCATCCACCGGTGAAAAGCCCGGTACATCGCCATTTCCAGCTCAATATCCTCGTTGTGAGAAAACGTGCCGAACCAGGATGAAGGCAAACACAGGTTAACGTCGACCCCTTCAAGGTCCATTTCTTTGATGCGCTCCGCAGGATCTATTTCAGCCATTGGACGGGCCGGGTGGTACTTGAGCTCACCCGTGAACCTCGATGCGCGCCCCTTCGGAGGGGCGGTCATGTATTCGGCGGAACCGAGCGGGCGCATGTAGTTCAAACGGTACTGTGTGTATTCGACGTTGCCGTTCCGGGAATCGGTCCACTTGAATTCTTCCCATGAGTCGAGATGGCGCTTTTCGGACGCTGACAGGTATTTGTCGATGATATTGACCGCGGGACCGACATGGGTGTCGGCATCGAATATCCTAAAGCCATCCTTGGTCATCTGTGCGTTTCCCTCTGCCACGTTTGGAACTTATTTCCCGTTTTCGAGCGCGCCTGAGTTGGTCGCTGAGAAGACGTCTCGGAGTCCACAGGCGGTGCAAGTAAACCCATCATTCGGATTCGAATCGTCCCAGTTGTTTTGTCTTAAACAATTAGATGTATTGACGATTTAATCCACAATACCAATATCAAATTCTATTCAATTCCAAAGCCTAGTCAATTTTAGATTAATTACTTAACTTCAATAAAAATATTTAAGCTGCGCCGGGTTTCAGGTGAACTTGGGATCTGCCTCAAGCACCTTGCGTTGGTGTCGCTCGCGAGGAAAGGGCGCCCCGTTTCGGGGCGCCCGTCAGGTCCTCGAACTGCTTCTCACCCTTTGCAATCGACCGATTTGGCTTCCGCGCCGGCGCGCAGATAGGTGAACGTGCAGGTCATGCCGACCTTGACGCTCTTGCGCTTGGCCGCCTTGCCGCCGACCGTGATCTTGGTGCGCGATCCGGAGACCTTGGCGGTCACGTTCTTGCCTTTGTAGTCGATGGAGATGCTCCGGCCGCCGTCCTCGGTCGCCGTGATCTTGCCGGTGTGCTTGACCATCGCGAGTGTCGGGCGCGACTCCATGATCGCCTTGTATTTTGCGAATACCGCAGGGGGTATCTTGCTGAGGTCCCGGAGTAGCGCTTGTACTTCGTCGCCGTCGATCGGGCTGACATCGATTTTCAGGCGATTCCCCGCATCGACGAATTTCGGATCCTTTGCGGTCGCCATGAAGGCAGTCTGGAGAATCTTTGCCCGGTCTGCCGGAAGACCGCCGGGTGCCGCGTAGGGTCGCGCCATGAACAGGGGCGCTTCCTGAAGTTTGATCAGGGCAAGCGCTTCATCATTCGGCGCCAACTCGCGCGCCATTGGCACATCGGGGAAATCCGGATGACGCACGATTCGGCCGACCTGGACAAGGAACCGAACTTTCTTGTTCTTGATCCATTCCGGTTGTGTCGCGCTGACCGAGGACAAGGCGGACGCAACGCCATCGACCTCTTGCCGGTCGACCGCAAGTCCGCCGGCCCGGCTGCCTGGATAGCCGGCGATGATCTTGATCCTGAGGCCCAGTACCGAATTCAAAAGGAAGGGGACATCGTAACTGGTTGACCCAGGGGCCGAGGCCGCGAAATTCGCGGGGGGCAGCCCCTGGTCTTGCAGATCCTTGACGGTCTTATAACGAGACTGTGCGCCCACCAGAATCATGTAGGCGTCGTTCTTGAAACTCGACAGGCTGCCGAGGTAGGTGAGTTCGAACGGATCGAAATCCATTTTGACCGTGCCAAGCCGCTTGGACAACGCAAGGGCACGCGAAAATGTCCCAAATACCGTGCCGTCCTTCGGAGCGACCGTGGCGATGTACGAGGCCGCTTTAAGACTTCCCGCGCCACCCATGTTCTTGACGATGATTCTGGGATTGCCCGGAATATGGTTGGTCATGTGCTTACCGAGCAAGCGCGAATAGGTGTCGTATCCACCGCCGGCCGGATAACCGACGATCAGATTGAGCCGTTTTCCTTTGTAGAAATCAGTCGCCGCTGTGGCTGCGTCGGAGATCGTGTAGCTCGCCACCTCATTCCCCGGCTAAGGCTCAGCGGGGGAGAGGAAGCGGGGGTTTGTCTGCGCTGGTGAGGATGCCGCGAGGTTTCGCGGCGGTTTTTGGGGCGGGCCGGTGGTCGGGGTGCCGGTTG
>Ga0326597_10001169_pt1 | contig 43227 bp, 41 predicted proteins | sample RVTome_12_FD_203789 | JGI IMG/M metagenome (GOLD analysis project Ga0326597, IMG submission 203789) | Soil microbial communities from uranium-contaminated site in the Upper Colorado River Basin, Wyoming, United States - RVT100D185 | ecosystem: Environmental > Terrestrial > Soil > Contaminated >...
ATATCCCTGTCGTCAACATAGACGGCGTAGGCGCGTGGCCGCTCGCCGGGCAGCTTCCAGGTCCGCCAGCCCCCGGTCCGGGGGTCGAAGCGGCTGACGTTCCCGGAGTTCCATTCGCTGACCCAGATGCGGCTTTGGGAGTCCGACCACACGCGCCGCGCGCCTTGGTTCTTGGTCGGCGGCTCGATGACGGTGGCAACGCCGGTGTCGAGGTCCACGCGAGCGATGTGGCTTCCCGCCAGGGAGGCGTAATAGACGGCGCCGTCCGGCGTGGTCGCGATACCGTAGGGACCGCGGCCGCGAGGCGCGTCCCAGACCTGCATGTCCCCGGTCTTCGGGTCGAGGCGGCCGTAGACGCCGTTCTGGCCGGTGAACCAGATGCGGCCGCGCCTGTCGAAGGTGGGGGTGTTGAGGTTCACGTAGCCGCGCGCTTCGGGCAGCGGCCACCGCTTGACTCCTCGCGTCTGCGGATCAACGCGAGCGATGGCGTTGGTACCGCCCTCGGTGATCCACGGCGCGCCGTCGGGCCCGATAATCACGCCGTGCGGGGCCGCCCCCGGGCCGAGGGGGATGAGATCCGCCTTCCCGGTTCCTGGGTCGAGGCGACCGAGCTGGCCGCTTCGCTGCGCCGTGTACCACGCGGTGCCATCGGCGCCGACAGCGACGTCGTGGGGGGAGCCCCCACCGCCGGGCAAGGCGTAGACCTGAACGGTGACTTGGGCCCGCGCGACAGGCGGGGCCAGGATTAGGGCGACGACCAACGTGAGCAGCCAGCGGCGCATGACGGTGTCCCCTCCTTATTCGTTCCGAGACGGGATCGGGCTCAGACGAACCCTGTGGGACGGCGAGAACCAGCGCGAACGCCTCGGCGGGTCGGAGAATCCTGAGACCGCCACGACGGTCGGCCCGGCCAAGGTCCGGGAGAAAAGTTGTTCGCGGCGACGCTAGCAGGGCATGTGAGGCATGTCAAGCGGCGTGTGGTCAGAGTTGGCCCGGACTGAACGGCGCCGGGAAAGCTTCCGAGCCCGACCGCTTGCAGTGAACGGAAGAATCGCGGGAAGACGCCCCCTCTCTGGCCTCGGGGCGGCTAGAGAGGGGCGAGGTGGACAGTCCTCGAGAGTGTGGTACCGCGCTGAACGAGGCAGATCCGCTACCGGGCGCCGGCCTTCAGCTCTTCCAGCAGCCTCAGCGACGCCTCGTGGACGCCGGCGCCGGTCTCCTCAGCCTCGAATCGTTCGAACTCGGCGGAAAGGCGCTCCTGGTCCTCGGGGCCCATGAACTGGTCCGCCATGGGGAACAGGATGGTATTCTCCTTGTCAATGTGGCCCCGCAAGAGCTGGATGTATGCTCGCCCGCTCTCGGTGACCTGCTTCGCCGCGGCTGGATCCTTTCCGAGGGCGGCCGCGCCATCGGCGATCCCTCGGATCAGAGACCGGCCGAGTTCGTGCTCCGAGAGCATCACCGCGATGGGCCCACCGTGTCGGGGCATACCGATTTCTTCCACCATGGTCTTGAACAACAAGTTCTCCTCCTTCGCGTGATGGCACTTGTCGGCGAAGGTCCGGAGAAACTCCACCGCCTTCTGGAAGTAGGCCGGATCCGCGGGGGCACCGCTTTCCACCTGGGCGATCTTGCGCTCCAGGGCATCCAGGGCCTGGAGGATCAGGGTGTGCTCTTCCATCAGGACCTGGGTCGGCGGCCCGCCGTGTCCATGACCGACACCGACACCCTGGCCGGTACCGGCGTGCCCGCAGCAGCCCAGCGCCTCGGCGGGCTGTTGCGCGGCCGATGCCGGGGCGATCCGGCGAATCTCCACCTTCCAAACTTCAGGGCCGCTCTCCAAAGAGCGCCACTCGAACTGTCCGGTCCGCTCCGCGGCGAACTGGTAGTAGAGGGGCTTGGGATCATGGTCGTTCACCAGGAGCATGGCCTCACCGGACTTCAGGCCCTCGAACGTGCGAAAGATGGTGGGGTGCTTCTGGGGAATGGGCAGGATTCGGGCATCCACGGTCGCTGTGTACATCGGTGCCATGAATCGTTCCTCCTTTGCAAGATCAGGGATTCGGGTTCGCGAATGATCAACTCCTGAACAGCCTGATGAGCGGGAGGTCTTTGTCGCCGGTGAGCGTCGGCCTCAGAATCCCGGTGCCCTCCGTCCCGTCCCCGCCAGGGCCTGCCGGCCTTCCGGGGAAATCATGTCGGGATTCCAGCGAGGCTCCCAGACGACTTCAACGCTTGCCGCGGTGACCCCGGCCAGCGCGCGGATGGCCCGCTCCACCGCCTGGACGAAGCTCCCATGCATCGGGCAGCCCCGTGTGGTGAGGGTCATCTGAATGGAGACCTCCCCGCCCTGGATCTGCACGTCGTAAATCAGGCCCAGGTCCACGATGTTGATTCCCAGCTCCGGATCGATGAGCTTCCGTAGCGCGTTGTAGATCCGCTCCTCGGTGACAGGTGGTGCGCCCAACTGGGTCATGCTGGCTCCTCTCGGGTCCCGTCGCATTACAACCCCCTCGGCCTCACGCCGGGGGTTTCACGCTACGCGGTTGACCCTCCCCTCGGATGAACCGCGGGGCTTCACATCTCGGCCGCCTGAGCCTCGGGGAGCGGTGTCAGACGTGGTATCAGGTGCCGGTAGATCCGAACCAACCCCACGCCGAAGCTCAGGCCCGCCAGACTCAACGCGATCGTGCCCGCCTGGATGCCCTCGAAAGATTCCAGAATCAATCCCCCCACGGTGATCACGATTCCCATGTGAAGCAGCCAGAACCCCACCCGGGGCACTGCCTCACCCAGGAACTGCGTCGCGGGCGGGACGGGGCGCAGTCCAACGAGGTCGCTGTACCGGTGGTGCCACACCAGGAAAGGGATGATCTTGTACATCATGCCGATGATCATGACCGACACCCACCCCAACAGCGCGAGGACCCCATACCCGAAAGCCAGGCGGGCGCCGAATTCGTCGCTGGGCACCCAGCCCGTGGCAAGCCAGATTCCCAGGATCGTCACGATCAGCAGGTAGATTATGGCGCTCAGGGCATGCCGGAGCCCCCAGTCCAGGCGGGGACGCCGGCGCGTCCGCAAGACCTCGCAAATCTTCCAGAGGAACAGGCCGATCGCCAGGGCGATGAGGAGTACGAACGGCATTGCCCACGCGCTCTGGAGCAGGAGGGACCAAAACAACCCGATAAGCCCGACATTCAGCCCCCAGAACTGCCAGCGGGCCAGCCGCTCCTCTCCAAGCTCGCTCAGGCTGAACATGGGGATCAGCTTGTAGCCGGCGCCGAAGATCATCATAGTGATCCACCCGATCCCGGCCAGGTGGGCATGGGCGTGGATCGTGCGCAGGACCTGCCCGCCGAGGAAATCGAACATCTTGTCCAGGGCCATGAGGTTCCCCAGGACGGCGGTCGCGGCGAGGTAGACCAGCGCCGCCGCGACGTGCATGGCGATGACGTCCCAGCGTTCGAGCCGCCACAACGTGCGCCCCATGTTGACGAGAAAGAGCATCACGGCGATCAGGACGAGGGTCGCCCCAGAGGCCATGCCAAGGTGCCGGCCGATCCAGAAATGCCCCACCATCGCCGAGATCCCGATGAGCATGAGCCAGAACTGCCAGCGCGCCATCCGCTCGCTGTAGAGCGTGGTCTCCAGGGCGACCGGGACGAGCTGGAACGACGCGCCCATGATGGTCATCGTGATCCAGCCCAGGGTCAGCAGGTGCGTGAAGGCAAGGTCGTGCCCCTGGTAGTAGAAGTCCAAGAAGTCGCTCACGCGGAATGGTGCCCAGAAGAGCACCGTCAGGAATGCGCCCTGCGCCACGATGAAGTACCGGAGCGGCACCCAGAGCGACGGCTGCCGGGCCGGCGTGCTATTTCCAGATGCGGGTCTCGAACCAGCCATGCGCCGTTTCCTCGGTGGCGAATTTGAAGCCGCGGTCCTCGAGTTTGGGGTAGAGCAGCATGGGGCGCCGATCCGTCATCGCGAGGAGCTGCCGTCCTGCCTCGATCCTCGGTAGCGCCTCCAGGATGCGGGCCATCGGTTGGGGCGGCTCCAGCCCGCGGGCATCTACGACGAGAGGCGTCTCGGTGCCGGCCGGGGCAGCCGGCGATGTCGAAGAGCTCGAAGCCCTCCCGAGGGGTCCCGCGGGCCGATAGAACGTCACCCACCATTCTTCCGGGCCCCGGCGCTCGGTCCAGTGGGCGAAGCCGCGCTGCTGCAGGACGTCGTACAGGGGCACCGGCTCGAAGAGGTTGCAGAGCTGGAGCACCTGGTTTCTCTTCAGGGCTCCCACGGCCTGCAGGATCCGGTGATACGGCTCTTCCCCGGCGCGAACCTGCTCCCGCACGTCCAGGACAACGCGCCGATCGTGGAGCAGTCCCCGAAGTTCCTGGGGCATCGGTGTGCTCGGTGGCTCCGGGGCGGGGCCCGTCTCTGCCAGTTCGATCGGAAGGGGTTCCCCGATGGCCCGGTAGATCTCCCGCAGCATTTCCCTGGGGTCCACCTGGGCAGTTCGGGCGGCCTTCCCGATGGTGACCAGGGGCGTCACCAGCTTCCGCAGGGCCGGACGCCGTAGGAGTTCAAAGTGTTTGTTGAACCGGGCCAAGACCTCGATCATGTCGGGGTAGGCCTTCAGCAGCTCGGACACCTTCGTGTCCAGAGTGGGTCGGAGGCCCGCTCCGGCGCCGGCTGCCTTACTCACCGTCATGGCTGCTCGTTCTCCTCCATTGCTGCCGTTTGGTTGCCGAGCACGTCTTTCCCGAACCGTCCTGGATGACGGGAGGTCGCCTGGATGGGTGGCTGGGTGATCATGCAGCGACCACGACCTCGAACGAACACGCGATCGCGCCGACGGCGCACACCGCCTCGCAATCGGTGCAGTAGTCGCAGTCCTCGGGGCTCACGAACACCGCAATCCGGTCCTGGATGGCCAAGGCACTCGCGTGGCAGACATCCACGCAGTCCCCGCATCCAGTACACACGGCTCGATCGATCCTCGGGAGAACCAGGGTTGCATCCATGGGTGCTCTCTCCCCTCGGGCGCGCCCTCCAGCGTCGCCCGCAGGATACGCCAGGCGGCCCCGGGAGTCTGCGACTTTAGTCTCTCCAAGGCGCAGGAAGGTTCACACGCAGGAATGGAAATGAATAAGGTGAGAAACCTTGCATTTTCAATAGGATAGATATGATCTTTATGAGAATGGATGAGATTTTCTGGTTCGCCAATAGGCCGGATGGATTGTCTGGATCGGGGCAGGTGAGAGGAATGTGGGCAGAGGGCGATGATACTAGAGCAATCGGGTGAGCACGGCCTTGCTCAGGATGACGACCCGGTGCCGGGAGAGCTTGATGGCCCCCTCCTTCTCCAGGGCCTTGAAGGCTCGGCCAATCATCTCGCGGGCGGTGCCTACGACGTTCGCAAACTCCTGCTGGGTGAACTGTTGCTTCAGGCGAAGGTTACCGCGTCCATCGTCCTCGGCCATCTCCAAAAGGAGCTTGGCCACCCGGCTGGTCACGCTCCGAAACGACAGGTCTTCAACCTTCTGCGTGAAGAAGCGGAGTTTTCGCGCAAACACCTTGAGAAAGCCGATGGCAACCGCCGGGTGTTCCTCCACCAGACGCCGCATGTCCGCCCGCCGGATCCCCCAGAGCACCGCCGGTTCCAGGGCCTGGGCGTTGGCCGGATTGGTCCCTTCGTCGAAGACCGGGACCTCGTTGAAGCACTCACCGGGTCCCATGATCCGAAGGACCTGCTCGCGGCCGTCGGGGGACACCTTGAAGATTTTCACCTGGCCGGACCGGAGACCGTACATTGCCTGGGCAGGCTCCCCCTCGGTGAACAGGATCTGGCCCTTCTGCAGCCGCACTTCGAACACACTCGTCCGGATGCGGTCGAGCACGCCTGCCTCGAGGTCCTGGAAATACGGAATGGCTTTCAGGTGCTCTGGCAACATGGCCGTCTCTGGATGGACGAACCACAGGGGATCACGACTGCCGATATTCTAGTCAGGTTGGGCAGGAAAGGTCAATGGCTCCGCTGAGGCGTGAGATGCGGGCGAGGCTGGCTGACGCCGGAAGAGGGTTTCCCTTCGGGCCGCATGGGACGGGCAGTCTCGGGGGGCCGCACATGGCGCGGGGACCCCGTGAGAACGAGTGGAGCATGGCGCGGCCGGACGAGGCCGTTCGACGGGGAGAGGTGCTCCGGCCATGCGCCGCGGATTCCCGCGGGCTGAGGACCTGGGGGGCCTATGGCCGACCAAGACGTTGGCGACGATCGAGCCTCCGGGACGGTCGCCGGACGGCCTACAACGAGCGCAGGAAGTTGAGGATGTCCTGCTTCTCCGACTCTCTCAGGTGGTTGAATCGGTTGATCACGCCATTGGCCTCCGACGCCGGGAATCTCCAGTTCCCGGCGCTCCGGTGGGCCTGGATCGCCTCCAGCAGGTCGGCCGTGCGCCCGTCGTGGAGGAAGAAGATCCGCTGGCCGAGCCCCCAGAGGGGCGCTGTCCGGAACTCGTCGGGTCCCGCCCCACCCTGCATGATATCGTCGGCGAGGCCCGGTCCCATGTTGTGGACCAGCAGGTCGGAGAACAGGGTTACGTCCTTGTACCGCAACGCCTCGACGACGGAGTCCCCGGTCCGCAGCGCGGGCGTGTGGCAAAGCGCGCAGCCGACCGCCTCGAAGAGTGCGCCACCAGCGGCGATCGAGCTGGGGGAGGCACCCTGCACGGCGTTCGAGGGCGCCGGCGGGGCCAGGAAGCGCATAAAGAACGCGAAATTCTCGATGGCACTGATCGCCGTCGGCTGGGTTTCCGTGTCTGTCACGTCGTTGGGCACCTGCGCAAACTGGCAACTCGGCGTCTCGTCGCGCTCGGTCTGGAAGAGCTCGTTGGTGATGCCCATCTCGACATTATAGGCCTCGCCGGAGAAGAGCAGGAGCGACTTGTTCTGTGCCTTCCACCCGAACCGGGCGATCGTCCCGTCGTTGCCATTGTTGTTGGGATCCCCGGAGATCCGGTTGGGGCGCCCACCGATCCCCAGCGACCGCTTGGCGATGACATTCGCATCCCGGTTGGCAAGGATCACGCTGTCGGGAATCTGCTCGATCAGCCCGGCGCCGAATGCCGGCGTCGGAATCCTGAAGATCACGTTGTTCCGCGCGAGGTGAGGCTCAAAGTCCTCCTGCTTGATTTCACAGCCGCTGGCGTCGGGGTGGCCACTTATCACGAACAGGGCGTGGACGCCACCGTCGCGTGTCCCGTCGGCTCTGTACTTGAACCGTGCCTCCCGCACGGGCCCGTCGGCGGTGATGAACGAGGGCAACATATTTCCCGGGAAGAACTTGGGGACATCGACCTGGGGATTGAACGCTGGGCTCGTCCCGCCGGTCGCCGGCTGCGAGTGGCAGCCGCCGCAGCCGGGGAAGTTGAAGCGAGGACCCACACCGTCACCCACGCCCTCGACTTCTTCGAAGTCTTCCTTACCCACCCCAAAGAACACGATCTGGCGCTCGGTCAGCCCCTCCAGGTGACCGCCCGCGCCCGGGAGATCGTCCCGGACTCCGGGGTCACTGGCGCTGAAATCGGCGCTCGGAACACCCAGCAGAGTTCCCAGCAGGATGGACAGCGCCGCCAGTACCAGCCATGATCTGCTCATGTTCCCCTCCTTGGTTTGCCTCCTGACCGTCACCGGCCCTTCAGGAAGCGCAACTCGCGTGAGGGGACCGTAGCACCGCCCGCGCAGGGCCGTCTATTATGCGTGTGGAGGTTTTTTCTTATACGTTGGTATGGGAGGGCTACTTCTGTACGGCAGGGATTCCCAACGTGCCGGCCATCCTGACAAGCTCGGGAAGTGATCTGGCCCGCATCTTTCGCATGAGTTGGCCCCGATGGACCTTGATGGTGACTTCGCTCGTTCCCAGTTCCGCCGCGATCTGCTTGTTCACCAGTCCGGCGACCACGAGACCCATGACCTGCCGCTGGCGGGGTGTCAGCGAGTCGAGCCTTTGCCCCAGTTCTTCCCTCTCGGCCCGCTCCTGTCGCTTTGTCCGGTCCCGCTCGATCGCCTGTCGGATCGCGTCCAGCAGGTCCTGGTTGCGGAAGGGCTTGGTCAGAAACTCGAACGCCCCCGCCTTCATCGCCCACACCGACATCGGAATGTCGGCGTGACCGGTGATGAAAATGATCGGAAGCTCGATCCCCGCCTTGGACAGTTCGCGCTGGAGGTCGAGACCGCTCAATCCGGGCAACCGGACGTCGAGCACGAGGCAGGCGGGCGCATCCGGGAGCTGGCTGCTCAGGAACTCCTGGGCTGAGCCGAACGTCTTGGCGCGGAGCCCCACCGACTGGATGAGACCGTGCAGGGCTTCGCGGATCGAGGGGTCGTCATCCACCACGAAGACGGTTGTGTCTCGCTCGGTCATGCAGCGCTCTCACCAGCGATGGGCAGCTCATCCCCATCCCCCCGGGACACCATTGGAATCAAAAGTCCCACTGCCCTCCCCAAGACTCTTTCCGTTTCAATCTTGGGATCGGGAGCTTGTTGGCGCACCGGGCGCACCAATCCGCCTGCGGCGGATGCCGTTGGTGCCGGCAGTTCAGGTTCTGGACTGACTGGGTTCATACGACGGCCTGGAACTTCTTCGGGTCCGAGCCTGCGTTCGTGGATCAGTCGTCGGGCCAATTGGCTTCAGTGGAGCAATGTCTGTGCCATCTCGAGGAAGGGTGATGCGGCGGGAGGGAACTCACCGAATTCCCTGGGACTCACTTTCTATTGGGCAGAGGACGGGTAGGCTCGGGAGGCTCGTTTGGGGGGACGCCTGTGTAAGAAATACGCAGTGCCAAGGATAACTCTTACACGGTGGGAGGGCCTTGCATCCCCGGCCGTTTCCCCACCTTCAACCGATCCGGATTACCGCGAGGCGTTAGGCCTTCCCGGGCGCCGGGACGGGTGGGCGGCCTGAGGCGGGCCAGTGCATGAAGAACGGATACAATTCGAGCTTCGTGCCGTCGGTCTTCTTGTTGTATTCTTCCACCAATGCTTGCGCCTGGCGAAGGGAGGACGGATCCCACAGCTCCAGGCGAAACCCGATATTGTCGGAGAATTCTCCAATCGTCTTCCAGCCGATCCGGAAGCCCAGGACCTTCTGTGGGGCGCCAACGCGCCGGGGCAAGCCCGAAGGGATGTATTTTCCTTTGGCAAAGCTCCAGACGATCTTCGACGTGAATTCCGCCCCGAAGTGCTTCTTCACCAGGTCCTCGACGAGTTCGGCTTTGATCCCGGCGGCTTTCCGTAGCTCGGCCATCGCGCTCCTCTTTTCTCAGAATCAGGGGTGGCGATTGCGGTCATCTCTCCCGCGAGGCGGGGGCCCCGCGCCTCCCCGCCAGAATCGCACGGCGAACTGCCTATGCTTTTACCGTAAACGGCCCAAATCTTCAAGAGGTTGCTGAACGCCGAGCAGTGGGGTTCGGGATGAAAGTGGTGACAATTACCAGGGAAAACGTGGGACGGGTGGCCCGCTGGCGGGGCGAGCGGAGTGGCACCCACACGTACCTTCAAGCCCTGATCGACGGCGAATGGTGTCAGGTGGTCGTGACGCGGAGCGAGCCGGAGTGCCTGCCGCCGCGTAGTCTCCGCTTGAAGGCGGGCGAGTACACGTGGCGGCCGGGGAGGCGGACCGGGGAAGTACCCGACAGCGAGATCCGATAGTGACAGCGATGGAGAAATTCGGCAGGGACATCGAGAGGGACCGCAGTTTGATCTTCGCTGTCGGATATCCCTGTCGCTGTCGGCTTTCCCTGTCGGCTGTTCGTGTGTGCTGGTTAGGGCTGCCGGACATCCCGCCGGCCTAGCGTTGACCCCCCGCCATCCCGCGGCATATACTCCCGCCGTAGGCCCGAAAGGCCCTGACAATCCGACAGCGAGATCCGACAGCGACAGGGACAGCCATCGGGAGCGCTCCTTTCTCCCCCCCTGTCTCTGTCGCTATCCCTGTCGCCCTTCCCTGTCGCTGTCGGTTTCACTCCGCGGGAGGCATGTCGCCATGAGAGCCCTGGTTCACACCGCGCCGTTGCAGTTCAACCTCCGGGATGTCCCCGAGCCCAAACCCAACGACGAAGAAGTCCTGGTCCGTGTCAAGGCCTGCGGCATCTGCGGATCCGATGTGCACGGCTACACCGGAAAGACCGGACGCCGCATCCCGCCCATCATCATGGGGCACGAGGCTGCCGGGGTCGTGGAGGCGGTTGGACGAAACGTTCAGAATGTCACCGCGGGGGAGCGGATCACCTTCGATTCCACCGTGTACTGCAACCAGTGTTCCGCCTGCCGGCAGGGTCGGGTGAACCTGTGCCAGAACCGCAAGATCCTCGGCGTCTCCACACCGGCGTTCCGCCGCGACGGGGCCATGGCGGAGTACGTCGTGGTGCCCTGGTGGATCACGTACCGGCTGCCGGACGCCGTTTCCTTCGAGGAAGCGGCGCTGATCGAGCCCGCCTCGGTGAGCCTCCACGCGGCGCGGATCACACCGATTGACGTCAACGATGTCGTGGTCGTGGTGGGGGCGGGGCAGATCGGTCTCTTCGCCATCCAGGCCGTCCGCGTCAAGGGGGCCGGGACGATCATTGCCCTGGACATGCGGGAGGAGCGGTTAACCCTCGCGCGCCAGCTCGGCGCGGACGTGACCATCAATCCCGGGACGACCAACGTCGCCGCCGAGATGCGGCGCGCCGTGGGGCACCCGGACGCCGACGCGGTCCTGGAAGCCGTAGGCACCGAGGCCAGCGTGCAGCTGGCCATGGATCTCACGAAGCTGGGAGGGCACGTGACCCTGATCGGAAACGTTACCCCCCGAGTCCAGGTGAACCTGCAGGATATCGTCTCGCGCGAGCTGACCCTCCGCGGGTCCTGTGCCATCGCCGGGGAGTACCGGGCGTGCTTGGATATGATGGCCGCCGGCCGGATCCAAGCAAAGCCCCTGATCAGCAGGATCGTGCCGCTGGCAGAGGGCCAGGCCGCCTTCGACGCCTTGCACCGCGGCGATGCCGGTCTGATGAAGATCGTCCTGCAACCATAAAGACGACAGCGACAGGGACAGCGACAGGGACAGGGACCAGAAACGCGGGCCTGCCAGATCGCTGTCGCTGTCGGAAATCCCTGTCGTCAGTTTAGAGGAGGAGAGGATGGCGGGAGAGTTTGATTTGAGGGGGAAGGTGGCCATCGTCACGGGGGCCAGCCGGGGGCTGGGCCAATACTTTGCGCGGGCCCTGGCCCGGGCCGGTGCGGATGTTGCCATCACCAGCCGGACGCTGGGGTCTCTGGCGCAGACGCAGGCGGATATCGAAGCGCTGGGCCGGAAGGCCCTGCCCTGTGTGCTGGATGTCCGAAAGCTGGAAACCATCCAGCCGATGGTGGATCGGGTGCAGCAGGCTTTCGGCAAGATTGATATCCTGGTGAACAACGCCGGCTGCAACGTCCGCAAGGCCAGCGTGGAGGTCACCCCCGAGGACTGGGCCTTCGTGGTGGACACCATCCTCAGGGGAGGCTTCTTCGTGGCCGCGGCGGTGGCCCGGGTAGCCATGATCCCGCAGAAGAAAGGCCGCATCATCAACGTCGGATCCGGAACGTCGCTTTTCGGGATGCCCGGTATCGTCCCCTACTGCGCCAGCCGGGGCGGCATCACCCAGATGACCAAGGCGCTGGCCGCAGAGTGGGCGCCCTTCGGGATCACGGTGAACGTCCTGGCGCCGGGATGGTTCCGGACGGCACAGAACGACATCCTCTTCCAGAACCCGGAATGGGTGGCGTATGTCACGGACAAGATCCCTGCCGGCCGCACCGGCCTACCCAACGATATGGACGGGACGGTGGTCTTCCTGGCCTCGGATGCCTCGGCCTACGTGACGGGCCAGCTCATGTTCGTGGACGGCGGCTTCACCATCGGCGCGATGAGCGCCATGCCGGCCAAGCGCTGAGCCACCCGTCGGGCAATCTGAAGGCGTCAGTCGTTCCATGTGGCGACCGACCCAGGGCCGGGAGATTTCAGGAGATTCTCCTTGACACCCGTGGGTGGTTGCGGCACGCTTCCATCTGTCGCAGGGCAAAGCGTCGCCGATTACGGCGCATCGCGTCGGGTTGGTGGGCCCGTCCGGCCGCGCGGTCAGGGCTGGGCCGCGGCAAGCCCGAAAAGCAAATTGTTATCACCTCACCCACCCTTAGGGGAGCGTGCCTTCTCAAGGCGCGCTGCCAGCTGCGCCACCAAGCCAGACATCGTCGAGTTAGATGCCGCTGCAGCGCGCTTCAGAGCCCGATAGGCCGGCTCGGGAAGCAAGAGCTTTGTCTGAACCGTCTTCACGCCTCGGGGTCGTCCACGCCTCTCACCCAACACCTTCATGATGGCCCCGTAGGCATTGTCAAGGCGCTGTCGGTCACCCGGGGTGAGAGTCAGATCAAGCTGAACTCCGATCCGCCCCTCTGCGGTTCGGTACAACCGCAGCGGCCCAGCATTCGGGAGGAAGCGCCTCACGGCTTCGCTCGCCTTGGCTTCCTTCTTGCGCAGCTCAGGATCCTCAACAACCTCGATAACATGCACTTTCGTCTTTCGCATAGCTGGATCCTCTCGAGTACCGGCGGCCGCTCACGGCATTTGCTCATGCACCTCGATCAACAAAGAGTCCGACGGGTAGGCCAGGATGAACACGTCAGCTTGATTCAGGTCTTCACCCATGCGGACGACCAAATCCACCAGACGGTCGCGATGCTGAAGGAAGGCATCACGGTCAGCACAAGCGGACCGCAGAACGACCTGACCCTTCTCGGAGAGGGTCACCCATCGTCCGTCCGCTGCCTGCACTCGGTTTAGCGCCGGCGCTTTTCCTGGCGTGAATCCTCCAAAGGAATCGGTCAGCAACGCCCCGAGCTCGCGTCTCCAATTCGATCTCTTTCGGTCGTCCAGCTTCCGTCCGTGCTTGTCCACGTATGGGATGGGGATCTCGATCAGATACCTCAGCTCGTGAACTCGGCCTCTCGGCATGCCATCTCCGTATTTCAAGTACCCAGTACCTAGAATAGATGGCTGCGGCGCCGGTGTCAAGCCTTGGCTACGGCGCGGACACCCTCGTGGGGCGCCTTCCGTCTCGGGCGCTGGCCCGCGCACTCCCACAACTCGCCGGCATTCATCGCGGCGTAAGCCCGTGATCCCCTTCTTCCTCCCCTGCCTACGAGCCGCACGGGCCTGAGGCGGGCGGCGGTGTATTCCGAAGGTTCCGTTCTGAGGTCGGCAGCCGCGCCACGGGACGACCGACCCGGCGCCGGGGGCATTCGCGGGATACGTCTTGACCCCCGCAGGGCGGTACGACATTTTCCGATGCGTCGGATGAGGGACGTTGTTGACGGAGTTGACTTCCCCCTTGCGTGCGCTAATCCCTCGTGAGCCCCAGTCCGTCAGCCTCAAGGGAGCTGCGATCGCATCGGACACCGTGGCCCTGCCGCGCGAGGTGCCGGTCGCCAAGTCGGGAAGCCGCCTCGGCGCTTGCCCTACCGCCGGGTGCCGCCCACCCGACCCTGAACTCGGACCTCCGAGTTCCTGACACGGGGGCTTGACATCGTCAAAGGAAACCTGTACTGCATTCCTGTACATATCGGATAAGGAGGGGAGGGTGCCGACTGAGACGACCTATACAAGCGCGCGAGCAAACTTCGCCGCACTGTGCAATGAGGTGGCGACCAGCCGCGATGTCGTCATCATCCGCCGCCGGGGGGGCGACGATGTCGCCCTGGTGGCGGCCGCAGAGCTGCGAAGCCTCTTGGAGTCCGCGCACCTGCTCCGCTCGCCTCGGAATGCCCAGCGGCTTCTCCGGGCGCTGAATCGGGCGAGGCGAGGGACGGCGCGCCCCAAGTCAGTAGCGGAGCTTCGCCGGGCGCTTGACCTTGCCTCGTGAATCCGGAGGTTCGAAGGGGACGGGCCGAGCGGCTTGCCATCTTCCATCCGGGTTCATCGAGGCCCTTCGGTACTGGGGAGAAACGAATCGGCGAGTGGCGCTTCGTGCTCTGGACTTGGTCGAGGCGATCCTGCGGGACCCGTTCGGGGGCATCGGCAAGCCCGAGCCGCTGAAGTATGTCCTTGCCGGCGCGTGGTCCCGCCGCCTGACCGAGGAGCATCGGATCGTGTATCTGGTCAGCGGAAACCGCATTGACTTCCTCCAGGCCCGGTACCATTACTGATTGCTGAAACTGGCTTCACGAGATGGTTCAGAGGGGAATCACGATCCGAGCTTTAGCGTCTGCGCCAGTACCTCAAGCGCGTTGGCGATCTTCTTCAGCGTATCCCCGGTCGGCATCGGCAGCTTCAGGTAGACCTGGCCCGTACTCGCATCCCGGCCGATGAACGAATCGGCGGACACCCCTTCGCCTTTCCCCCCTGCCGAGCCTGCCTTACCGGTGCCCAGCACCTTACCGAGGTGGTCCAGGAATGAAACCCCGGCCGTGAGCAGATCAGCCAGGTCCGACGCCGGTGCTCCAGCTTTCGCGATGCGGGCCGGCTTCCCGTCCCCGTCCGCCCCAGCCTCCATTCCGGCCTCCGTCATCCCCGCCGCGGCCTCCGCCTGCGACTCCGCCGTCTCCTGGGGCATGGGGGTGGGGATGGCGCCCGTCGCCTTCTCCACCGACTCCATGAATCGCGTGAGCCGCGTCCCGCCCAACAGGACCTGATCCTCCCCACCGTCCAGCACCCCCGCGAAGAGCGACTTCTTGAACGACAGGAGGCTCAGCATCCCGTGTTCGATGGTCCCCTGGGCCACGAAGTTCACGACCCGCACCGGGCGGCGCTGGCCCAGGCGGTGGACCCGCCCGATGCGCTGCTCGAGGATGGCGGGGTTCCAGGGTTGGTCCATGTTGACTACGACCGTAGCGTTCTGCAGGTTCAGTCCGACACCCCCGGCGTCCGTGGAGAGGAAGACGCGGCATCGGGGGTCTTCCTTGAACCGCTGGATGAGCCCCATCCGCTGCCGTCCCGGAACACCGCCGTGGAAGAAGACGTGCGGCCAGCGGCGAGCCGTGAGCCGCCGGGCGATCAGCTCGTGCATCCGAACCCACTGGCTGAACACGACCACCTTCGCGTCCGGGCGCTCGAAGATCTCCGCGAGAAGTGTCGCCAGCTCGTCGGCCTTGACCCCGTGGTCGGTCGTCTGGTCGAGGAGATAGGTGCTGTTGCAGGCCATCCGCATGTTCTGGAGGGCAATCATCAGGCGCCGCTGGTCCGTCTCGGTCAGGAAGCGGTACCGGCGCCACTTGGCTACGATCCGCGCGACGATCTCGCGGTTCTCCTCGTGGTGCCGCGCCTGCGCCTCCGTCATCGGCACGAAGAAGAGCTTGTCCAAGCGCTCGGGGAGTTCCCGCAGGACCTCTGCCTTCCCGCGCCGAAGGAGGATCGGCTTGAGCGTCTCCGCGATCTGCGCGAGGTGGCGGTAGCCGACGACCCGGCCGGAGTCGTCGGCAATCTGGTGCGCGGCAAGGAAGCGGAACATCGGTCCCAGGCGGAACCGGTCCACGAACTCGACGATGGAGTGCAGCTCCTCCAGCCGGTTCTCGAGAGGCGTCCCCGTGAGGACGATCGCGAACTGGGAGGAAAGGCGCTTCACGCTCCGCGCGGTGCGCGTCTTCCAGTTCTTGATCCGCTGGGCCTCGTCGAGGATGACGAGATCGGGGGTCCAGCGCCGGATGCAGTCCAGGTCGCGGTGGACGACATCGTAGTTGGTGATCTTGTAGAAAGTGTCGGTGGCGTAGCGCGCGGCGCGGGCGGTCAGGGAGCCCTCGACGACCTCCACCGGGCGGCCTGCGAACTTGCCGATCTCCTGATGCCATTGGTACTTCAGGGAGGTGGGGCAAATGACAAGGACGCGCTCCACGCCGGCGGCGCGGGCGAGGATTTCGGCGGCGGCGATGGCCTGGATTGTCTTCCCCAGGCCCATATCGTCGGCGAGGAGGCAGCGTCCGGCCGCGGCCGCGAAGAGCGCCCCGTGTTGCTGGTAGGGATACAGCGGGACCTTGAGCAGCTTCTCGAAGACGGGGCTGGCGGCTCCGCGGGGGAACAGCGTGTCGATCGCCCGGCGCCGCCGCGCCACGTCCCGGACCTGGGCGATGAACGTGAGGGCGTCCTCGTAGCACCGCAGCTCGTGGCCGTCGGATTGGGCTTCCTTCAGGAAGGATTCGAAATGCTCATAGGCCGACGGCCTGAGGAGGCCGTCCGGATCGAAGTGGCGGGACGCGAGGCGGCGGATTGCAGGCGGGCAGCCCCGGCCGGAGCGGAATGCGACCTGGCGCTTCGCGCCATAGCGGAGGTAGATCTCGGAGTAGTCGGGATGGAAGCCGGCCCCGAGCGCGGCCCGGCTGGCCCGTTTTCGTTCCAACACCGCCAGCGTGAATTCAATGTGCTTGCAGGTGCCCAGGGTGTTGACGGCGAAGTCGGGGCACGAGCAGTAGTTGTCGCACGGATTCCGGCCGCGAATCGCCACTCGATACGAGCCGCCGGTCTGCGGATTGCTGACGGTGAACTCGGAGAAGACCGGCTCCGCGCCGATGTTTTGCAGGCGGAACCGCTGGGCGCGGCCGAACTCGCGGCGCAGGGCGATCTGCCACGCCTCCAGCGACACCCCCTCGGGGCGTCGCGTGCGGGAAAGCGCGTTGGCGCGGGGAGGTGTGCCGGCGGCAGCGCCGATTCTGCCGGCAGGTCTCTTGGCTGCATTTGTATGCCAGCTCACTCGATCGGACCTCGCAATTCTCGTGGCCATGGGGATGTCGATTCCTTTCGCGGTGAGATCCAGAGGGAAGGGGATTGAATGGTTCGTGATTATAGCAGAATCGTGTGCTGAGGGGGAACTTCAGCCTGCCGACCCACAGCCAGACGCGCCCAGCCGACCACCGGGATTACCGTTTGACACCGGTGCCACGGCTGTAGCAGACTCCACAGCGTCCGGGATGGGGATGGGGGGCGTTGGGGCGTTGTTGACGGGGTCGGTTTCCTGCCGCATCGGCTGATCCCCCAGGAATCCCGGTCAGTCTGCAGGATTCGGTGATTGCCTCTGCCCCGGTGGCTTTGCCGCCCGAGGTGGCCGGTCGGTAAGTCCGGCATTTACCCCAAAGAGTGCAGCAGGCGAGCCGCCGGGATCAACGGCACCACCGTTCGTGCGCCCAGGGCGCTAATATTCCAGCGAAGTCCGTTAAATCCTTTGAGTCTGTTGAGCCTCATGAGTCCCAGAACGTTTCCGAATTGCCCAGTTTGCCGTAGACGGAAACCGCAGAACGACCAACCCACCGAACGGCTTTTCCCTGCGGCCGCGTCCCGCCTCTCCGAAGGAGTCCGTCCCGCTTTGCGGGATGCGGGCTGGTGGGATTGACGGTGAAAGATCCGGGATGGGGGAAGGCGGATTAGCGGGAGTGGGACGGGCGCCCAAGGCGGGAGTTCGCCGTCCTGGGCGCGGAGAGTTCGCGGCGACAGCGCTGGCCGACCAACGTCCAGCAGCCGTACAGGAATACCTGGAACAGGGGGCCCGCGAGGGCGACGACCTGGGAGTAGTCAGTACTGAACAGGGATGCGGCGGCGCTGGCGATGGACGCGGCCTGGGCATACAGAAGGGAAAGGTTGGTCAGCGTGGCAAAGAAGGCGAGGATGGTTCCGGCGAAGAGTGCTTCGAGGATCGCACTGGCTGAACCCGTCGCGGTGACGCCGATCCACAGCCCACCGATGGCCGTGAGAAGTAAGGCTTCTATGAGCAGGAGGGCTACGACCTGAGACGCAGTGACCACCAACAGGTCCCCGCGGAGGAATCGGCCGAGAAGGTCGTCCTCCCATCCTCCGAATAGGGCCTGAAAGGGCAGGCCGGATCTCCGGTAGAAGGTGTAGAGGAAGAGTCCTTCCATGCCGTACTTCAGTGCCAGGCTGAGGGTAACGGCCGTGAGGATTCTCCGGAGGGACCGCATCTCGGAAAAGCGGAGAGAGAACTGCCTCCCCCAGAAGGAAGACGGCGAGGAAGCTCGGGCCGCCTCGCCGGAAGTATTTCTGTGTAGGATCCTGTAGAAGAGCGGAAACATGATAGGGATGAGGGGGAGGGCCAGGTTCAAGGTCTCCCTGTACTCAAAGTAGACCGCCCCCTGGGTCAGGGCAATCCCCGCACCGAGGGAGAGCACCAGGGAGGTCAAGAGAGGCCGCAAGCCCGAAATTCCGTTTTTCATCCCGATGTGTCCGATTCTGCTTGGTTCCCCCTAACCTCCGGGAAGGCATAGCATGTTTTGTTCCACTCGTTGGTCGAATCTCGAAGAATGAGCCGCTTGCCCATAGGCCACAGGGCGCTGTAACCTCGCGGCGTTGCGTCCTCCCGTCCCTCGGCCCCCCTCCAGAAGTTTCCGGGCGGAAAGACACTCGGCCGGGACAGGCCGGGTGGTGACCAAGAAGGACACACTCACTGCTTTTTCGTCACCTCGGTAGCTGTGCCTTTTCGGCTCACGGAACGGTCGCGGGCTCTTGTGTCAATCGGCTTGGAGCAGCAGCGAAAGAGCCACGCCCTCTCCAGCGGGCTCAGGTGCGGGAGGTGGGCGGTGTTGCATGGCGGTGAGCGCGCCGCCTCAAAAGAAAGCGGCCCGCCTCTGCGTCATCGGAGGCGGGCCGTTGGAATTCTGCAAGACTGGTTTCTTGCTATGCATTGATGGGGGAGGGAGTTAGCTCGGGGGGTTTCGCTTTGGCGCGAGCGCCCCGGTCGATCCGATCCAAGAACCAGACGGCAGCGCCCAGTGCCAGGGCGACAACAAGGACTGTTGGCCAGATACCCATGCCGAAAAGCTGAGACAGCGTGACCTTACCGAGCGCGCCAATCTTCAGGAAGCGCGGCAGCAGATAGGGATACACCTCGGAGTAGAGGCCAGCGCCGATCAACAGCCCTACCACACCGCTGTAGAGACCATCCAATCGTCCTTCGCCGGCCGCGCCGACACATGTTCCCGGGCAGAAACCCAGTAGGGCGAAGCCTGCCCCGAAGATCAGACCGCCGACGATGTTGGCCGACAGGATGGTGGGCTTGATGTGCAGCTTCGCCAACCCCAGCTCGTTCATCGCATAGATACCGATCATCCCCACCCCAATCGCCGTGAACATCAGCTTCCAGATCGTGAAGTCTCTTAGGCGAAGGGCATCAATGATCTTGTGGAACTTCAGCGCCTGTCCCTTCTGTAGGATGAACCCAAAGGCAAGACCCGTCACGAGACCCAGGACCAGACGGGCCATCCCCGTGATCTCCAGCGGTCCCATTAGTAGCTTCTCCTTCCGTAGATCAACAAGGCCACGGCGATGCCGCCGATGAAGAACCCGGCCGTCGCCACCCAGCCGCTCAGGGCAAGCTGTGCCGCCCCGCTCAGCGTGTGCCCGCTGGTGCAGCCGTCCGCCATGCGCGCGCCAAATCCCAGGAGCACGCCGCCCAGCAGACCGATGCCCCACCGGCGAGCCGTTCCCTGACCGAACCGCGCCGCAAAGAGATCAGGCACCAGGCTCACTCGGAACTGCCCGGACAGCTTGGATGCCAGCAGAGCGCCCAGAAAGATCCCGATCACCAGCATGAACTGCCAGTCCACGACAGGCTTGTGGACCTGGTAGTAGGCATTGGTCGCCACGTGCTCCGGAACGAACACACCCAGGATCATCCCGGCCGCACGAGAGAACGTGGTGGAGGTGGACAGGTAGTAGTTCGCCGTGTAGAAGGCAAACATGTTGAGGAGTCCCAGCAGGATCCCGGCCTGCCACCAGGGCCATTCCCGCTGCCGCACCCACCGGATCATTGGCGTCCTCCTTCCCGGAATCCCACGGATGTTCGGCTTGAATCTCACTGGCTCTTAAACGGTTCGATCCAGCTTGGACGAAAAGGATTCAGGGTGAGGTTGATCGGGAAACATTCTTCCTTCTCACAAGGTTAGCCAAGACTTGTAGGTTTTCTCTTGTGAGGATAGAGTTCCCCGAAGTTGGTGGGTGCGCCCGCAGCCCCGCGCGTGGCGCAGGAAGACAGGCCGGAGGGTGCTGTTGTGGGCATGGAGCACGTTGTGCGATTCCCTGGCGAGGCCTCGCCGGATCTGCGCCGGGTGATGGGACTCCTCGCGGAGCACAACTTCCCCGTCCAGATGCGGATGGTGGACGGGGAGTTGACCATGCCCGACGAGGCGCCTCCGGCCGGTTGGAAGGAGATCCGTTTGGGGACGCCCTCGGGGATGGTGACACTCGTGCGCCGGGGGCAGGAACTCCATGTCGTCACGTGGGGAAATGCTGACGACCCGATGCAGCGCGCCTGGAACGCAGTGGCCTGGGCCGTCGCCAAAGCAGGCCAGGGCGAAGTCCTTCGTCCGGAAGGACCCATGAGTCCGGGCGATTTTCGCGCCTCGGCACCTTTCCCGGAGACCTTGACGAGGTGAGGGCAGTCAGGCTGTGACCGGCCATGCGGCACTGGTGGATGCCGAGAGGGGCCCCTGATACACGGTCGCCATAACGGCCGCCTCGGGGTGATCGAGTAGGGGAGGAAGCGGACGGTTCGCCGCCCGTTCACATAGGAATTGGAGCAAGACAATGCCAAGTATTCACCGCACAGGAAGCGGCCACAAGCTGGCCGTGTTTTACGAACATCCCGAATGGTTCACGCCTCTCTTTGCGGAGCTGGAGCGGAGGGGTGTGCCCTACGATAGGCTCCTGGCTCACGACCACCGGTTTGACCCGGCCGAGCGGGTGTGCCCGTACGCCCTGGTCGTCAACCGGATGAGCCCATCGGCCTACACCCGGGGCCACGGCAACGCGATTCTTTACGCGCTCCAGTATCTGGCGTACCTGAAAGAGATCGGCGCCAATGTCCTTCACGGCTACGACACATACGAGTACGAGTTCTCCAAGGCGCGGCAGATCAGCCTCCTGCACCGGCTTGGCCTCCGGTATCCGCGGGCACGCGTGATCAACCACGCGTCGCAAGCGCCGGCGGCCGCGGAGGGCCTGGCGTATCCGGTCATCCTGAAGCCCAATATCGGAGGAAGCGGCGCGAAGATCGTCCGGTTCGACACGCCCGACACCCTGCGAACGGCGGCCGGGGCCGGGACAATGGACCTGGGCATTGACGGGACCGCGCTCATCCAGGAGTACCTACCGGCCGAGGGCAACAGCATCGTTCGCGTGGAAATCCTGAATGGGGAGTACCTGTATGCGATCCGCCTTTTCCTGATGGCCGACGAGTTCAATCTCTGCCCGGCCGATTACTGCCGGGTGCCGGAGGATGGCGGGCAGCCCGAGGCGAAGGGACTTGCCGATGGCGTTTCCGGTCGCGGAGTGCCGATCGTCGGATACACACCGCCGCCGGAGGTCATCCAGGACGTCAAGCGAGTCACCAGTGCGGCGCAGATCGAGGTAGGAGGAGTGGAGTATCTGATCAACAGCCGAGATGGACAGGTGTACTATTACGACATCAATGCTCTGTCGAACTTCGTGGCCGACGCGCCAAACGTCATCGGCTTCGATCCCTTCCCCCGCCTGGTGGATTTCCTGCTGGCCCGGGCTGGCCTGGCCCAAGCAGCGATCGTATAGGTGCTGCCCCGCCCCGCCCTGCGGAGCGATGGCGCCTCGTGTAAGGCGTTCGTGTCCGGCGTGGGGGTGTGGCCGGGAGGTTATGGCCCTCTCCGACTCGGGGTGTCCGAGGACGGGGGGCCGCGTTGGTCCTATCCACTTTCACGTGAGGGGAGAAAATGAAAGCCATCCGAGTGCACGAATTCGGCGGCCCCAATGTGATGCGGCTGGACGAGGTGCCTGACCCCAAGCCCGGTCCGGGACAGGCGCTGGTCCGGGTCAAGGCCGCCGGGGTGAATCCGGTGGATACCTACATCCGATCCGGCGGGTATGCCCAGAAGCCGCCGCTGCCGTACACGCCTGGCTTCGATGCAGGCGGTGTGGTGGAGGCGGTGGGAACGGGGGTCACGGCGGTCGCACCCGGCGACCGGGTGTACACCGTCCGGACGCTGACGGGGGCCTACGCCGCGCTGGCGGTGTGTGACCAGTTGCAGGTCAAGCCCCTGCCCGGAAACGCGTCCTTCGCCCAGGGAGCCGCCATCTGCGTTCCCTACGGAACGGCCGACCGCGCCCTGTTCCAGCGGGCGCACGCCCTTCCTGGAGAAACGGTGCTGATCCACGGGGCCAGCGGAGGCGTCGGCATTGCCGGGGTGCAATTGGCGCGGGCGCACGGCATGACGGTGATCGGCACGGCGGGGACCGACCGCGGGAAGCAACTCGTCAAGGAGCAGGGTGCCCATCACGTCCTGGATCACGGCGCCCCGGGCTATCTGGAGCAGGTCATGGCGCTGACCGGCGGGCGCGGGGTGGACGTGATCCTGGAGATGCTTTCCAACGTCAACCTCGGGAAGGATCTGACCGTCCTGGCCAAGTACGGCCGGGTCGTCGTCATCGGCTCGCGCGGCACGATCGAGATCAACCCCCGGGACGCCATGGCACGGGAGGCGAGCATCCTGGGAATGATGCTCTGGAACGCCTCCCCGCAGGAGCTGGACAGCATCCACGCCGGCCTGTTCGCCGGGCTGGCCAACGGGACGCTACGGCCCGTCATCGGCCAGGAGCTGCCGCTGAAGGATGCGCCCCGCGCCCACGAGGCCGTCATGGCTCCCGGGGCCTATGGCAAGATCGTCCTCGTCCCGTAGATGCCAGCCTCCTCAGGGGGGCAGCGCCCGGGCCGGGGCGTTCTTCAGCCCACGACGATCAACTCGGGACCGAATCGGGAGGTCATATTTTCCACGCCGGTGGGGGTGACGATGAGGTTATCCTCCAGGTGATACCCGACTCCGTCGTCCGCCTTGTACACCGGCTCGATGGCCACGACCATGCCGGCCTCCAGCGCGGTGTCCGTGTGGGCGGCGATGAAGGGCTCCTCGTGCAGGCTCAGTCCCAGGCCGTGCCCCAGGAACCTCAGGGCGGGGGCCATCCCGTGTCTCCCGAAGGACTCCACGAACACCCGCCACAGGTCTGAGGTGCGGGCGTCCGGCCGGATCATCGCCTCGAGCGCGGCCAGGGTCTCCTGCATCCGCGACCAGATTTCCCGTTGCTTGGGATTCGCCTCGCCGATCACGACGGCGCGCCCGGTGTCGGACAGGTAGCCCCCCACCGTCACGAAGACGTCGATCTTCACCACGTCACCGTGCTTCAGCTTCCGCTCACTGGGCGTGGGGTTCGAGTAGGCGCTCCGCTCGCCGGCCGCCACCTGGACCATCAGGATGCCTTCGGCCCCATGGGCCAGCGCCCGGTCCACGATGCAGCGGTAGAGATCCTGCTCCGTCATCCCCTCGCGCACCTGCGAATGGGCCTCGGCCTGCGCCGCATCCGCGATGCGCGCCGCCTGCCGGAGCCGGTCCAGTTCCGCGGGCGTCTTCAACATGCGAGCGTGGTGAAACGCCGCGGCCCCGTGGACCCAGGTGGCCCGGGGCAGGAGGCGCTTCAAGGCCTCCCAGCGGTCGGCGGGGATGGCGTCCATCTCCAGGCCGATCCGGCCTTCGGCCACCCCCAGGTCTCGCAGGATGCCGGCCAGGACGGCCATTGGGTCATCGGCAAACTCGTCGTAGGGGCGCAGATCCCGGAGGGTGCTGCGGGCCGCGGCCTCGGGAAGCTCGTTCGCGGTGAGGAGCATGGCCGCCCGCCCGCCGCGGCTGCAGGCGACGGCGAACTGGCGGTTCCGGATGTTGAGAGACTGGGAGGGCACGGTGTACCCGGTCCCGTAGGCCACGTTCTCCCTGGAGTAGGCGACCAAGGCGTCCAGGCCGTACCGCGCCATGGCTGCCTGCTGCCGCGCCCGGATGTGTTCGTCCACGCGATTCCCTCCTGGCCGGCGAAGTGTGAAGTTCCCGAGATGGTTGCGTTGCTCCCGGTGTCGCCCCGTTGGCCGCCGAGCCGCGACGCCATCCCACAGGCCGATTCCCTCCGTGGGGCCGCAGGCGCCCCAGAGTAATCCGGCGCTCTCAGCAGGACAAGGGGAAAGAGGAGGGCTCCCTATCCCGCTTGACCGTGTATAGGACATGCTATATAAAAGCACGCCTGATCCTTCCCGGGGATGGGAGAGGAGGGCCGAATCCTCATGAGGGCTCCACGCCCCGGGTGACTGCCGACCGCGATGGCGGGAGAGACGCCATGAAGCTCGCGAAACTCGAAACCCTCCATGTGAAGCTCCCGCCCCGACGGGTCCACAAATGGACCGGGCTCACGGAAGCCATCGGCGGTTACATCCTGGTGAAGGTGTTTGCCGACACAGGTCAGGTGGGCTGGGGCGAAGCCCCCGTGCTGAAGGACTGGGGGGGCGATTACGGCCGGTATTACGGGGAGACCCCCGGCACCACCATCCATGTCATCCAGGGGTACCTGGGCCCGGCCGTGACGGGTGCCGATCCAGCCAACCTTGCCGAGCTTCATCGCATCATGGACGGGGCCATCCGGGGCTACCCCTATGCCAAGGCGGCCGTGGAGATGGCGGTGTACGATCTCGCTGCGCGGACGCTGGGGGTCCCGGTCTTCCAGCTCCTCGGCGGGCGGCTGCGTGAGCGGATTCCCATCAGCCACAGCATCGGCCTCATGAAAGTGGAGGAGGCGATCCCGGAGGTGGTCCAGGTCGTGGGGGAGGGCATCCGCACCATCAAGCTCAAGGTGGGCGTGGACCCGGCTCGCGACCTGGAGATGGTCCGGCGCGTCCGGGAGGCCGTGGGGCCCGACGTCGGGCTGTGCGTGGATGCGAATCAGGGCTACGCCTCGCCGGCCGAGGCCATCCGGATTCTCCGTGCCATGGAGCGGTTCCAGCTCCTCTATGCCGAGCAGCCGGTCGAGGGCGTTGCCCGCATGGCCGAGGTGGCGGCAGCGCTGGAGATCCCGGTGATGGCGGACGAGAGCGCCTGGACGCCCCAGGACGTTCTGGAGATCGTGGACCGCCGTGCGGCCGACCTCATCTCCATCTACACGACCAAGCCGGGAGGGTTGTACCGGGCCCTGCAGGTGGCGGCCGTGGCCGAGGCCGCAGGTCTGCCGTGCAACGTGAACGGGTCGGCCGAGACGGGCGTGGGCAACCTGGCGAACGTGCAGCTGGCGGCCGTCGCCCGGGCCGTCACCCTCTCTTGCGTGATTCCCGTCTCCACGCCGGCGGAACACCAGCGGGGGCAGATGGCCGGGATCTTCTACCGGGATGACCTCCTCCTGGAGCCGATGCGACTGGAGGACGGCTGCATTGTCGTCCCCCAGGGGCCCGGCATGGGCATCCCCGTGGACGAGGCGAAGGTGGCGAAGTACCGGGTGGCCTGAAGGGAAGTCCGGCCGTGCACGCAGGCCCGGTGGCCGAAGTGAAAACGGTGGCGATCCTGGGGGCGGGACACGGCGGCTGCGCCGCGGCCGCCGACCTCAGCCTGCGGGGCTACGCTGTCCGGCTCCACAGCCGCTCCGAGGATCGTCTGCGCCCCCTGCGGGAGGCGCGGGGCATTACGCTCTGCGGGGCCCGTCAGGGCACGGTGATGCCTGCCCTGCTCACGACCGACCTGGCCGCCGCCGTGGAGGGGGCCGACCTGGTCATGCTGGTTGTCCCCTCCGTGGCCCACGCGGCCTACGCCCGTGGCCTGGCCCGCCTCCTGCAGTCGTCCCAGGTCGTCCTCCTGAACCCGGGCCACACCGGGGGCGGCCTGCACCTCGCCTGGGAGCTGCGCCGGGCCGGCCTGTCGCGGCCCGTCCTGCTGTGCGAGACGGTGACCCTGAGCTACATCTGTCGTCTGGAGGCGCCGGCCACCGTGGGGCTGTACAGCTACACGCGGCGGCTGGGCTTCGCGGCACTGCCGGCGCGCGAGACGGAACGCCTGTGCTCTCTCTTGAAGCCCGTGTACCCGGAGATTCTCGCCGCCTCCAGCGTGCTGGAGACCGCCCTCTCCAACATGAATGCCGTCTTCCATCCGCCAGGCATGCTGATGAATATTGGGTGGATCGAGAGCACGGGAGGCGACTTCCTCTTCTATGCCCAGGCGATCACCGAGGCCGTGGGGCGGGTGGTCTCCGCGGTGGATGCGGAGCGCTTGGCAGTCGCCCGGACCCTGGGCGTGCCGGCCAAGACGTTCCTCGAGACGTTTTTCGAGGCGGGACTGACGACGCCCGGGGCCCTGGCCAGCGGATCGGTGGCCCGGGCCTGCCGGGAGAGTGCGCCGAACCGGACGATCAAGTCGCCCCCGTCCCTGAACCACCGGTACCTGCACGAGGACGTGGGCTATGGCCTCGTGCCCATGGCCGAGCTGGCGGCCCTGGCAGGTGTCCCCACGCCCACCATGGACAGCCTGATCCACCTGGCGTCGACGGCGCAGGGGCTCGACTACCGCCGGGATGGCCTGACGCTGGAGCGCCTGGGACTCCAGGGGCTGACGGTCGAGGCGCTCCTGCGTGTGGTCCGGGAGGGGGCCTGATCCCCCGAGGAGGCGCGATGAGCGAGGCGCTGGAACGCTTGCGAACGGAGATGGCCCGGCAGGGACTCTCGGCCCTCGTGGCCCTCTCGCCCGAGAACGTGGCCTACACCATCGGCTACATGGTGCCGTCCCATCCCCTGAACCGATTTCGCCGCAGCATCAGCATCCTCACGGGGGACGGCCGGTCCGCCCTGGTCGTCGTCAGCGTCGAGGCCGAGCTGGCCCGGCAGCAGTCCCGCCTGAAGGGCATTCGCAGCTACCACCAGTTCACCCAGAATCCCATGGACGTCCTGGCCGACGTCCTGACAGAGTTCGGGGTCGGGCGGGGTCCGGTCGCCATCGAGTTGGATTACCTTCCCGCCCAGGACTACCTCGTGCTGCGGGAGCGCCTCCCTTCCGTCTCCCTGGTCCCCTGTCGGGACATCTACCTCCGGGCCCGCATGATCAAGACCGCCGAGGAGGTGGCCTGGCTGCGGAAGATCGCCGAGGTCTCGGACCGGGCGGAGCAGGTCGTCTGGGAGCGGATGCGCGAGGGGATGACGGAGAAGGCCCTGGCCGCCGTCATCACCGGCGCCATCCTGGAGGAGGGTGCGGACGGGGTCCGCATGCTCATCGGGGCCGGCGAGCGGAGCGCCATCGTGAACCCGAGACCCACGGATCGCCCGCTGGGCCGCGGCGACGTGATCCGGGTGGAGATCCTGGGGAACCTCAACAACTTCCAGTCCAACGTCACCCGCACGGGCGTGCTCGGCCGGGCCACGGAGGAACAGCGGCGGATCTGGGCGGTGCTCATGGAGGCGCGGGCGCGGGCCCTGGAACGCCTCCATCCCGGAACGGCGGTGCGGGACCTGTGGGAGGCGTATGCGGGCCATTGCCGGAAGCACGCCATCGAACCCACCCTGGCCTTCCTCGGCCACGGCATCGGGCTCACCGGCCACGAGGAGCCGTATCTCACGGGAGACAAGACTCTCCTCCTGGAGGCAGGCATGGTGGTGACCTTCGAGCCCTTCTACATGCTGCCCCCCCGGATGGGTTTTCAGATCGAGGATATGTTCCTGGTCACCGACGCGGCCTACGAGACGCTGACGGCCGTGACCACGAATGAGACCCTCATCGAGGTGGGCTGACCGGGACATCGGCCATGAAGATCACCCAGATCGACATCCTTCGCGTGGCGGTGCCCCGGCGGCGCCTGCACAGGATGGCCTCCATGGCGACGGCGGCCGGACGCTACGTGATCCTTCGCCTCCACACCGACGAGGGCATCACGGGACTGGGCGAGGCCACGGTCATGCGAGAGTGGGGGGGCGATCACGGCATGTATTACGGCGAGTCGCCCGGCACCACCCTCACCGTCCTCCAGGAGGACCTGTTTCCGGCCATCCGGGGGCGCGATCCGTTCGACGTGGAGCAGATCCTGGAATTGATGGACCGCACCATCAAGGGCTACCCCTATGCCAAGGCGGCCATCGACCTGGCCCTGCACGACATTATCGGCAAGGCCTCGGGGCTCCCCGTGCATCAGCTCCTGGGCGGGTGCTACCGGGATCGGATTCCCCTGGCCCAGAGCCTGGGCATCATGGAGACCGACAAGGCGGTGGCGGAGGCGGTGGAGGCGGTGCGCGAGGGGATCGGGACCGTCAAGATCAAGGTGGGGCTGGATTACGCCCACGACGAAGAGGTGGTCCGCGAGGTCCGCGCCGTCGTGGGACACGGGGTGGCCATCACCCTGGATGCCAACCAGGCCTATCCCACCCCCAAGACCGCCATCCAGCAGATCCGCCGGCTGGAACGGTACGGGCTGCTGCTGGTCGAACAGCCGGTGGAGGGGATCGACGCGATGGCCGAGGTGAGTCGGGCCGTGGACACCTGGATCATGGCGGACGAGAGCGCCTGGTCGCCGCGGGATGTCCTGAAGATCGCCGAACGCCGGGCCGCCGACGCCATCTCCATCTACACCACCAAGCCCGGCGGCCTGTTTCGCGCCCGGCAGATGGCGGCGGTGGCGCAGGCAGCGGGCCTGCCGTGCAACGTGAACGGGTCGGGCGAGCTGGGCGTGGGAAACGCGGCCAACGTGCACCTGGCGGCCTCCGCCAAGATCATCTCCTTGGCCTCGGTGTTCCCGGCTACCGCGCCGGCCGAGAAGCAGCCCACCAGGATCGCCGGGCGCCAGTACGTGGATGACATTGTCCGCGAGCCGTTCGGCTACGCCGACGGCTGCGTCCTGGTTCCTCGGGGGCCTGGTCTGGGGATCGAGCTGGACGAGGAAAAGATCGCCACGTATCGCGTCGCGTGACGGGGGCGCTGGGGGTGGAGGCCAGGTGGAAGACCGCGTCCGGACGGTAGCGATCCTGGGGGTCGGCAACGGGGGATGCGCGGCCGCGGCCGACCTCGGTCGGCGGGGCTTTGCCGTGCGCCTCTGCGGCCGGAGCGAGCAGACCCTCCGGCCTCTCCGGGAGCGGGGCGGGATCCAGTACACCGGTGCGCTCGACGACGGATTCGTGCCGGTTCCCGTGATCACCCAGGACCCTGCCGAGGCGCTGGCAGGGGCGGAGCTGGTGCTCCTCACGGTCCCCACCCAGGCCCACGAGGCTGTGGCCGCCGGCGTCGCGCCCCATCTGAAGCCCGGCCAGATCCTGATGGCGTCGCCGGGACACACCTTGCTCTTGATTCCCTCGGTCCTGCGGCGGCACGGCATCCGCCGACCGGTGATGTGCGAGACGGCCACCCTCCCCTACATCTGCCGGATGGCGGGCCCGGCCGAGGTTCGGATCACCCGAGCCTCCCGCGACCTCGTCTTCGGGGTGTTTCCGGCCCGGGAGACGGAGCGGTTGCACGACCTCGTGGCGCCAGTGTACCCTGCCATCCGGCCGGGGGGCAGCATCCTGGATACGGTCTTTCCCTACGGCAACGCCATCCACCATCCGCCGGCGACCCTCTGCAACGCCGGACGGATCGAGGCGACGGGGGGGGAGTACTACCACTACTTCGACGGGATCACCCCCTCCGTGGGCCGCCTCATCGACGTGCTGGACAGGGAGCGGCTGGCGGTGGCACGAGCCCTGGGCGCCAGCGTGCTGCCCTTCGTGGAGCAGTTCCACCGCAGCGGCTACACCACGGAGGCGGCCCGGGAGAGCGGCTTGGCCTACGAGGCCTTTCACCAGAGCGAGCCCGACCGGTGGATCAAGGCGCCCGCGTCTCTGGATCACCGGTTCCTGAACGAGGATGTCCCCTTCGGCCTGGTGCTCCTGGCCGAGCTGGGACGCCTGGCCGGGGTCCCGACGCCCAGCATGGACCATCTCATCCGCCTCGCCTGCATCGCCACGGGTCAGGACTTCCGGGCGAGCGGCCTCACCCTGGCACGGATGGGTCTCGCCGGGGTCTCCCGGGCAGAGCTTGAGCGCCTGCTGCGGGACGGGTATCGGGATTGAGCGAGGGACGAGGCGTGGATCGTGTGGGGGTGGCCTTCGACGGGTTCGTGCCGACGGGCGAGGCGATTGAGCTTGCCCGCCGCGCGGTGGCGGCCGGCGCCACGAGCCTCTGGATGGCGGAGCACCTTGGCTACCGCGAGGCCGCCGTTACCTGCATGGCGTTCGTCCTGTCCACGGAGCGGGCGGTGGTGGTGCCCACCGCCGTGAGTCCATACCTCTGGCACCCCACACCCACGGCCATGGCCTTGGCCACCCTGGCGGAGGCGGCCCCGGGTCGGGTGGCCCTCGCCGTGGGCGTTGGCAATCCGCTGTTCCTTCAGGAATCGGGGAAGGAACTGCTGAAGCCTGTCCGCGCGGTGCGAGAGTTCGTGGAATGTCTGCGGGGCCTCTGGTCCGGCGAGCCGGTCCGCTACGAGGGGGAGCTGTTCCGGCTGGCGGGCGCCCGCATGGCCTTCCGGCCATCGGAGGCTATCCCGATTTACATCGCCGCCATGGGGCCTGACATGCTGCGCCTCACCGGGCGGATGGCCGACGGGGTGGTCCTCTCGGCCGGACTCTCCGTGGACTACGTCAAGCACTCCCTGGCGCTGGTGCGGGAGGGTGCCACGAGGGCCGGGCGGGACCCCGAGCGGCTGCGGAGGGCGGGCTACATCTTCCTCAGCGTCTCGGACGACAGGCGGGAGGCGGTCGAGGCGGTGCGGGAGAAGGTCGCCTTCCTCATGCGGAACAGGTTCCTGGCGGACAATATCGCCTCCGCGGGGATCCCCATTGACCAGGATGCCATCATCGCCGCCGTGGCCCGGCGGGACATGGCGTCTGCGGCGCGCCTCGTGCCGGACGAGGCCATCGAGGTCTTCACCGTCGGGGGCACGCCCCGCCACTGTCTCGACCGGCTGGGGCAGTACTCCAGCGCAGGCCTGGACGAGCCCGTGCTGGCGATTCTCGGCCGGCCGGAGAACCGGCTGCTGGCCCTGCGGGTGCTGCGGGAGTTCACCGGCCCCTGATCCGCGGGTATGCGGATCAGGGGCGTTCCACCATCAGCCTGATAGGAGGGCGTCATGTTCAGACGACTGCGTTCCCGATTGCTGTCCCTTTCACTCGCCGCCACCTTCCTGACGTTCCTCGCGGCCGCGGGAGCTGCCTGGGGGCAGAATTTCCCCACCGGCCCCGTCACCCTGATCGTCCCCTGGCCCGCCGGCGGGGGAAGCGACATCAGCATGCGCATGGTGGCCGAGGCGGCCACCAGGACCCTGGGCGTTCCGGTCGTGGTGGTGAACAAGCCGGGGGCGGGCGGTGCCCTGGGGACCCGGGACATCGCCTCGGCCGCGCCGGACGGGTACACCATCGGCATGGACGGGATCGGCGTCCTGGCCCGCCAGTATCTGGTTCCCAATGCGACACTTATGAAGGACCTGCAGCCCGTCGTCTTCTTCGGCGTGGACACGGGAGCCCTGGTCGTCCGGGCCGATACCGGGTGGAATACGGTGGGGGACTTTGTAAAGGCCGCCAAGGCGAACCCGGGCAAGATCAAGAACGGCAACGACGATCCGGGCGGCTCCTCCTACCTGACCATCGCGGTGTTCGAGCGAGAGCTGGGCGTCAAGGTGACGCGGGTCTCCTACAAGGGCTACGCGCCCACGGTGGCGGCCCTCCTGGCCGGCGAGGTCCAGGCGGCCACGGTACCGGTGCCGGATGCCCTGGAGCATCACAAGGCGGGCAAGGTCCGCATCATCGGCGTGTCGGATACGAAGCGGCACTTCGCCGCCCCCGAGGTTCCGACCTTCAAGGAGCAGGGCTTCGACGTCATCTTCGGGTCGTGGCGGACGATCTTCGGTCCGAAGGGAATTCCGGCCGACCGGCTGAAGATCCTGCAGACAAAGCTGCTGGAGGCAATGAACGACAAGGCCTTCCAGGACCGGGCCCGGAACGCGGGGTTCTCCGTGGGTCCGATGGGAGCGGAGGAGACGATGGCCCGCTGGCGGAAGGACGACACCCTGATCTATCCCATTCTCGACGAGGCAGGCCTGGTCAAGTTCAACAAGAAGTAGCGGCTCGGGCCGGCAGGGAACGGAGGGGGGAAGGGCGAGGCAGTCGACCATGGAAGTTCGCGGCACGCGCGGGGACCCAGTGACGGGCGTGGTCCTCCTGGTCCTGACGGTGGTCGGATTCTGGCGACTGTACGGCAACCAGGACGTCACCACCTTGGACTTTGGAAATGATCCCGGACCCGGCCTGTTCCCGAAACTCCTGCTCTGGGCCCTGGGCCTGGCCGGTCTCTGGCTGATCGTCCAGGCCCTGGCCCGGTGGCGGGCCAGGGGAGGGGAGGCGGGGGCATCCACCTGGGAGGCGCGACGACTGCTGCTGCCGGGGCTCATGATGACGACCCTGGCGGGATATGTCCTGATCCTCCCGAGGTTCGGCTTCCTCGCCGTGACCTGTCTGTTCAGCTTTGTCTGGATTCTCCTCCTGAGCATCGAGGAGGGGGCTCGGCTCACCTGGAGCCGGCTCCTCCGGTTCGTGGCGGAGGCCGGGGTGCTGAGCGCCCTGATCTACCTGGTCTTCGCAAAGCTGGTGAGAGTTCCCCTGCCCTGATGGGCGAGGCATCCATGCCCCTGCTCCAGGAGGTTCTGCGGATCTTCGCCCGCCTCCTCAGCGATCCCTGGCCGCTGGCCTTCAACGCTACTGGGGTCGTCGTCGGGATCATCTTCGGGGCCTTGCCGGGCATCAGCTCCACCATGTCCCTGGCGGTCCTGCTCCCTCTCACCTTCGCCATGGATACCCTGAACGCCCTCATGTTCCTCATGGGGGTGTTCAATGCCAGTGTCTACGGCGGCTCTATCGCCGCCATCCTGATCAACATCCCGGGGACCCCCGGCTCCATCGTCACCCAGATGGACGGGCACCCCATGGCCAAGCAGGGCCGGGCGGGCGAGGCCATCACCTACGCCATCCTGGCCTCGGCCTTCGGCGGAATCTTCGGGTGGATCCTGCTCATGTTCTGCGCGCCCCTCATCGCGCGGGTGGCGCTCCAGTTCCAGAGCCCGGAGTATGCCGCCGTCACGTTCTTCGGCCTCAGCATGCTGGCCTACGCCTCGCCCGGGTCAACGTTCAAAGCCTTCGTGGGGGGGATCTTCGGCTTGTTGCTGGCCACGGTGGGGCTGGATGCCACCACCAACGTCTCCCGCTTCGACTTTGGGCTCCCGGCCATGATGGGGGGGATCTCCATCATCCCGTTGGCGGTGGGCATCTTCGGCCTGGCCGAGGTCCTGCGGAATCTCGAGGCGGGTGTGCGCCGCTTCGAAGTCATCAAGACCATCACGCGCCTGTTCCCCCCGTGGCGCGAGATGCGCCCCCTGTGGCCGGCCGCGGTGCGGGGGTCCTTCATCGGGGCATTGGTGGGGGCGATCCCCGCCGCCGGCTCGGCCATCGGTGTGGTCGTGGCCTACGCCCAGGAGAAGCGGATGTCCAAGCACCCGGAGCGGTTCGGCACCGGCATCCCCGAGGGCATCGTCTCCCCCGAGGCGTCCAACAACGCCTGCGTCGGGGGAGCCCTGATCCCCATGATGACCCTGGGCATCCCCGGCGATTCCATGACGGCCGTCCTGATCGGGGCCCTGCTCATCCACGGGTTGCGACCCGGGCCCGCCCTGTTCAAGGACCGCCTGGATTTCGTGGCCATCGTCTACGTCAGCCTGCTGGTCGCCATCATCCTCACCACCGCCATAGGACTGCTGGGGGTGCGGGGCTTTGCCAAGGTGCTGCAGGCCCCCCGGCGCATGCTCCTCACCGGCGTGGCCATCCTGTGCGTGGTGGGCTCCTACGCGGTGAACAACTCCACCTTCGACGTGTTGGTGATGATCGTCTTCGGGGTGGTGGGCTACCTTATGCCCAAGGTGGGGATGCCGGTGGCCCCCGTCGCCTTTGGCCTGATCCTGGGACCGCTCCTGGAAGAGAACATGCGGCGATCCCTGGTGGTGAACGGCACCTGGTGGGTCTTCCTGCAGCGTCCCGTCAGCCTGGCTATGCTGCTGGTGTCCCTGGCCGCCCTGGTCTATCCGATGCTCCGCCGCGGCGCGCCCTGGGGGTTCCTGGCCGCGGCGAAGCAGGACGAGCCAGGAACCTGATCCCTGTGAGACGCGAGCGGCGACCGCCGGCCAGGGAGGGCGCCTTCCCGGAGGCCGTCTTCTGCGAGTCTGGACCGGAGAATCCGAATACCGGGGGAGGATCCTCTGCTGCACGCGTGGGAGGCGTGATGGACGAGCGCATCGGATATCTCGGGCCCGGTCGGATGGGCCGCGGCATCGTGAGGCGTCTGCTGGAGCGGGGGTTCCAGGTCATGGTCCTCGCCCACCGGGATGGCCTGGACCTCGAGGCGCTCCGCCTCGCGGGCGCCCAGGTGACCCGATCCCTGGACGCGCTGGCCGGAAAGAATGCGACCTTCCTGTTGACGCTTCCATCCTCGCGGGAGGTCGAGGCGGTCATCCTGGGCCCACCCGGTCTGTGGAGCAGGCTCCAGCGGGGGTCCGTCGTCATCGATCTCAGCACCTCCCTGCCGGCCTCCACCCGGACGCTGGCCGCCCGGCTCCGGGAGCGCGGGGTGGAGATGCTGGATGCCCCCATGGCCGGCGGCCCGAGGCAGGCAGCCGCGGGTGACCTCACCCTGATGGTGGGCGGGGAGCGAGCGGTGTACGAGCGGTGCCTCCCCATTCTTCGCGCCATCGCCGGGCAATCCGTGTACCTTGGTGGCATCGGGCACGGGCATACGGTGAAGCTCATCAACAACTTCCTGGCACTCCAGAGTCACGCCGCCATCGCCGAGGTACTGCCCCTGGCCGTGAAGTGCGGAATCGATCTCCAGGCGATGTCCGACGTCATCCGGTCGAGTTGGGGGAACAGTCGGGTCTTCGAGCTCACCGTGCCGGCCATCTGCCGTCGGGACTTCAGCGTGACGTTTCCGCTGCACCTCTGCCACAAGGACGTGTCCTACATGGCGGCCGTCGGCCGGGAGCAGAACATGCCCCTCCCCATGGTGAACAGTACGCTCCAGGTGCTGGACCTGGCGCGGGCGCACGGGTTGGGGGAGGAGAACTCCAGCGCGCTGGTCAAGTTGTGGGAACGCCTCGCCGGTGTCGAGGTCAGGCTCCCGGGAGGAGGCGACCCGTGAGGCGGATTCACCCTTTCGGTGGGCCTCGGGCTGAATCCTGCGGTCCGCGCGGCGAGTGCGAAGCTGGGCAGAGACCATGACAACCGCCCCCGAGAGGGGCCAGGCCGTCCTAGTTCTCGACGGAAGGGGGAGAGACCGATGATCACCCGTCCAGCGCTGAAGTTGAACTGGGAAGGAACGAACCGGATCCTTCAGGCGGCCGTGAAGCATGTCCAGGCGATGGGCATCCCCATGAGCATCGCCGTGGTGGACGAAGGGGGTCACCTCCTGGGTTTTGCAAGAACAGATGACGGAAAGCCCCACAATATCCGGATCGCCCAGACCAAGGCCCGGGCCGCGGCCTCGAACCGGATGCCCACGGGAAAGATCAACTCCAGTGGCCAGCCCATCAACGATCACATGGCCATCGCCCTGCCCCTGGCGGCCGGCACGGACATGTACCTCACTTTTGGGGGCGGGCTGCCCATCATTCTGAGCGGCCACTGTGTCGGGGGCGTTGGCGTGAGCGGGGGGACCGGGGAGCAGGACGCCGAGGTGGCCCAGGCGGGCATCGCCGCCCTGAGCGTCGCGGGGTGAAATCGCGAAGAGGGTACCACGCATGCTGCGGATCAATTCCGCCCGGCTGAAGCACGATCTGGAAGAGCTGGGTTCCATCGGTCGGACCCCGCAGGGTGGGGTGTCGCGCCCGTCCTTCAGCGATGCCGATATGCAGGCGCGCCGGTGGCTCATGGATCGGATCACGGCCGCGGGGATGGAAGCCCGCGTGGATGCGGCCGGCAACATCTTCGGCCGCTGGCAGACGGGGAGCCCCGTGGTCCTGGCTGGGTCCCACATCGATTCGGTTCCCAACGGTGGGCGATTTGACGGGGCCCTGGGGGTTCTGACCGGCCTGGAATGCCTGCGGCGGATCAAGGAAGAGGGAACCCGGCTTCGCCATCCGTTGGAGCTCGTGGCCTTTACGGACGAGGAGGGGGCCTTCGGCGGGTTCTTCGGCAGTTATGCATTCACGGGGGTCTTGAAGGCTGAAGATATCCCCAAGGCCAGGGATTCGACGGGACTGCGCATCGCGGATGCCATGGGCCGTCACGGGCTGGATGCGATGCGGGCGCCCACGGCCAGGCGGGATTTCGGACAGATTCGCGCCTACGTCGAGCTGCATATCGAGCAGGGACCTGTGCTCGAGGCTCGGCGGATTCCCATCGGTGTCGTTGATGCCATCGTGGGGATTCACCGGTACGGCATCACGTTCCGCGGTCGGGCCGACCACGCGGGCCCTACCCCGATGCGGGACCGGAAGGACGCCCTCCTTGGGGCGAGTGACTTGGTCTTGAAGGGTCGAGACCTGGCCATCACGGCAGGCAGTCCGGCCAGCCGCATCACGGTGGGGGTCGTGCAGCTCAACCCCGGGGTGGCCAACATCGTCCCGGCCGAGGCGTACCTGACGTACGAGATTCGGGAGCAGTCGGCCGAGTTGCTGAGGCTCCTGGCCGAGAAATCGCAGGGCCTTGCGGCGGACATCGCCAGGGCGTGGGGCCTGGAGGTTTCCATTGAGACAATCCTCCAGATTGATCCTGTGCCTCTCGCGGAAGAGGTGAAGGCCGCCATCGCGGCGGCTGCGCAGGAGGTCGGCCTCCCGCATCTCAGGCTGCCCGCCATGGCGGGCCACGATGCCCAGGTGGTGGGCCGCGTGGCGCCGGCGGGGATGATCTTTGTCCCCAGCCAGGACGGGCGCAGCCATTCCCCGCTGGAGTTCACGGCCGACGAGGATGTAGAGCGGGGCGCGAACGTGCTGCTTCTGACGCTGCTGAAGCTGGCCACTGAATAACGAGGGGGGTACCCTTACAGTCATGCGGGATCAGGCCCGGGTCGTGATCATCGGTGGCGGAATCGCCGGGTGCAGCATCGCCTATCATCTCGCGCAGATGGGATGGACGGACGTGCTGCTCCTCGACAAGGGGGAGTTGACCAGCGGCTCGACCTGGCACGCCGCCGGCCTGGTCACGCAGTTTCATACCTCGCCGACGATCATGCAGATGCGCCTGTACAGTGTCAGCCTCTACCGCCAGCTCCAGGCAGAGGCCGGTGACAGCGTGGGCTGGCATGCGGTGGGGAGCCTCCGCCTCGCCTCGAGCCCGGATCATTTCAAGCACCTCCAGCGACAGATCAGCACGGCCAAGGCGCTGGGCATGGACGTGGAGATGATCTCGCCGGGCGAGGCGCTGCGCCTGTATCCATGCATGAGCGGGAACGACCTCTACGGCGCCCTGTACATTCCCGGTGACGGGTATCTCGATCCCTACGGGGCCACGATGGAGCTGGCCCGCCGCGCCAAGCAGATGGGCGTGACCATCCAGACAGGCGTTCGGGTGACCGGCATTGACCTGTCACCGGCCGGTGCGGTGACCCAGGTCCGGACCGATCACGGCGGCGTCAGAACCGAGATCGTCGTCAATGCCGCGGGGATGTGGGCCCCCCAGATCGGGGCGATGGTCGGTCGGCATCTGCCCATGGTGCCCCTCATGCACCAGCACCTGACCACCAAGCCGATCCCCGGCCATGAGCTGCCCCGCGAGACCCCTGTCCTGCGCGATCCCCACAACCTGGTCTACATCCGCGAGGAGGTCCGTGGGTTCCTCATCGGGGGATTCGAGCGCCATCCCAGAGCCTGGTCGGTTGACGGAGTGCCGTGGGAGTTCAACCGGCAGCTTTTGAATCCGGATTGGGACCTGTTCAATGAAGTCATGGAAGGGGCGATCCGGCGCATCCCCCTGCTTGCCCAGGCGGAGATCCACCGGTTGCTCAACGGACCGGAGGCCATCACCCCCGATAGCCGTCCGCTGCTGGGTCCGGTTCCTGGCCGTCGCGGCTTCTACCTGGCCGCCGGCCTGTCCCACACCGGATTCGGCGCGGGGGGCGCGTTGGGGCGGATCATGGCGGAGTGGATCATCGAAGGGACGCCCAACGTTGATACCTCGGAGCTGAGCGTCCAGCGCTTCGGGGCAAACTACGCCGACCGGGAATTCACCAGCGAACGGGCGCGCGAATCGTATCGCTACTATTACTTCCTGCGGTATCCCCACGACGAGAACGAATCGGGCCGTCCGCAGCGCCGGAGTCCCATCGAGTCTCGCCTCCAGGCGTTGGGTGTGGTCTTTGGCGAGAAGAACGGCTGGGAGCGTCCGAACTATTTCGATCCGGGCCGGCCATGGCGGCGGGCCGGGGCCGATCAGCGGACGTGGGGCTGGGGGCGTCCCCCCTTCTTCGAGCAGATCGGCCAGGAACACCAGGCGGTACGCGAGCGGGCCGGCCTGTTCGAGATGAGTTCCTTCGGCAAGATTGACGTGTGCGGTCCCGGGGCCCTGGCCTTGCTGCAGCGCCTCACCGACAATGATGTGGGGAAGCCCGTCGGGAGCGTCATCTACACGCAGTTCCTCAACGAACGCGGGGGCATCGAGAGCGACCTGACCGTCACCCGCCTCGCAGAGGACCATTTCCGGGTCACCACCGGCAGCGCGTTCGTGGCCAATGATCTCGGCCGGATCCGCATGGTCATGCCGGAGGATGGCTCGGTGCAGGCAACCGAGGTCACGGAGGAGTGGGTCTGCTTGGGGATGTGGGGGCCATCGGCCCGCCAGATCCTGCACGCCGCGACTCCCGATGACGTCTCCTCGGCCGCCATCCCGTACATGACCGCCCGGACGATTACCATTGCCGGTGTCGAGACCTTGGCCCAGCGCGTGACCTACGTGGGCGAGCTCGGGTGGGAGTTTTACATGGCCCCCCACCAGGCCGGCCAGGTCTGGGATGCGCTGATGGCGGCGGGGCGGTCCATTGGCCTGCGCCCGGCCGGGTACAAGGCCCTGGATTCTTTGCGGCTGGAAAAGGGGTATCGCTACTGGAGCGCTGACATCACGCCCTCGGAAAATCCGTACGAGGCCGGGCTCGGCTTTTGCGTTCGCCTGAACAAGGGGAATTTCATCGGTCGCGAGGCCCTGCTGAAAAGCAAGAGCCAGGGGCTCACGCGCCGGCTGTGCACGCTGACTCTGGGTGATGCTGCCTGTGTGCTGTACGGTGGAGAGGCGGTGTACGCGGGGGGCCGTGAGAACGGCCGCATCGTCAGCCGGCTTCGAAGCGGGGGCTACGGGTACACCGTGGGCAAGAACATCGGCTATGCATATCTTCCGATCGACCTGGCCAAGGAGGGCACCCCCCTGGAGGTCGAGGTCTTCGGCCAGCGAGTCAAGGCCGAGGTCGCTCCCGACGTCCTGTTCGATCGCAAAGGCGACCGGATCCGGGCATAGAGGCACCCTCTGTCTTCTGTCGGGATCCTAGCCCCGATCCGAAATTACCAAACCGCCAAGTCGCCAAGAACGCCAAGACCGGACAGCTCATTGGGGGGAAACAAACGAGACCTCTGAATGCCCCACGAACGTCTCTTTGGGCTTAGCCATTGGGAGATCGGAACCTCGTATTCTTGGGGGCCTTGGCGTCATGGCGGTTCAAGGGTTTTCTCGGATCAGGGCTCGCAGATGGGCCCAGCGCGTCAGGAGGCGTCCCGTCCCCTTCCCTCAGGAAAGCCCGGTGGTGTCTTGGTGCCTTGGTGGTGAAATGTTTGGGGGTCAGTGCATGATGGTTCCGCCGGAGACGTTGATGGCCTGCCCGGTGATGTATCCGGCGGCATCCGAGGCGAGAAAGGCGGCGACCTCGGCGACGTCCTGCGGCGTCGTGAGGCGGCCGAGGGGGACCGCGGCGCCAAGCTGCCGGATCCGCTCGATCCGCTTGGCCTCATCGTAGCTCCCATCCTCACGCCGTCCGAAATAATCGACGCGCTCGGTATCTATCGCTCCTGGGCAGATGGCATTCACGGTGATCCCCGCGGGTGCCACCTCCATGGCGAAAGCTTGCGTAAAGCCGACCAGGCCGAACTTCGAGGCACAGTAGGCCGCCAGGTTCGAGCTTCCCACCTTGGCCTTGTCGGAGGCGATGCTAATGATCCGCCCCCGGATTTTCTGGCGGAGCATCTCGGTCGCCACCGCCTTCGAGACAAGGAAGGTGCCCGTCAAGTTGACGTCCAGGACACCATTCCAGGCTTCCTCCGAAAGCTCCACGACCGGGACGCGGTCGGCCCCAGGCGGGGCGGCCGCGTTGTTCACCAGGATGTCAATCCGCCCGTAGGTTTCGACTGCCTTGGCGATGACGTCGTGAATCTGACGGCTTGACCGGATGTCAAGGAGCGCGGTCACCGCGCGTTGCCCGGCCGCACGGATCTCCGCCGCCACCGCCTCCAGACCGCCCCACTGACTCACCGGCTTGGAGTCAACCACCCGCGTGCCCGTAGGCGCCACGTCGGTCAACACCAGGTCGGCGCCGTCGGCCGCCAGACGGCGGGCAATGGCACGCCCGACGCCGCGCTCGCCCCCGCATCCGGTCACCATCGCCACCTTGCCGCTGAGCGTCCCCATTCCCACCTCCTTGACCGAGAACGATTCACCGCCAGTCCCGCCAAGACTTCCAAAAGATACTCTCGTTGCAACCTCAGAGCCAGAAGTGAATGGAGTTCTTGTCCCGCCGCAGGCGGGATTGGCGGTTCAATTCGGTCTTACCGCCCGCCGGCGAGGCGCCGCACCACTTGGATGATCCCATGGGCGGCCCGGGCGAACTCCCGCGCGTTGATCTGCTCCGGGAGGTCACGGCTGCCTTGGTACTCGGGGTACCGGAAGGGGGCGGTGTCGGTGAGCATCAGGGCGGGATACCCCTCTTTCCAGAAGGACCAGTGATCGGACCGGGTGATCCCGGGGATCCACTCGAAGGCGGCGATCGCCTCCACGGGAAAATCGCTGGCCGACGTGAAGTGAGGGAGTGGGAGAGATGTCCCGGGGTGGCCCGTCAGGCCGCGGGGCGTCACGACAACGGGGCAGGTGCGACTGATGGCCAGCCGGATATTGCAGTTCAACCACCAATCCCGCCAAGGGCGGGACAAGGCACAAAGGTAGTCGCAGGCCAGGGGAAAGCGAATCCCGGTCAGATCCCTGGGACTGCTGGGAAATTTGCTGACCTGTTTACAATTCTGGAGCTCCTCGCTCGGGAAGGCCCGGTGGTGTCTTGGTGCCTTGGTGGTGAAATGTTCGGGCCGTGGGATGACCGGGGAACGTCCGGGACGGGAAGGAGAGGAACTGGCCCGCAAGGAAAGGGCCGCCCATGGAGAGGACGGGATCATTCGCTCAGGTTTGCTGATGCTCGGGCCGGAACAGATGGCCGATGACGTTGTCCAGCCTCGGCCCAAGTTTGTCTGGCGTAGCGTCCAGCCCTTTGTTGAGATACCGGGCAGGCCGGCACTGGCTGAGACGCCTATACGTGGCATCTTCAAGTCGAGCAGCCGAGAGGAAGAGAACCGGGGTCGGCTGTGTGATATTCATCCCCTGTTCTACGGCCCTGAGGGCCATAGCGGTCGTGACCCCGTCCAGGGGCTGCATGATGATGTCGAGAATGGCCAGCTTGATCGGGAGGTTCTTCCGGAAGCGTTCGACCGCCAACGCCAGGAAATGCGCACCGCTTTCCGCGGCGATCACGTCGGTCGCCATCCCGCGCTCGCTCAAGAGATCGGTCAGGACGGACCGGAAGAACATGTCGTCATCAGCGATCATGATACACGCCAGGCCCCGGAGAGGCGGGCTCGCCTCCAGGCTCAGGGGCAGTCCGCATGGGGCGCAACGGACCTCGACCCCTCCCGCTCGCGGGACGGTGTAGGTGGGAACCTTCTCGCCACAGCTTGGACAGTAGTGCGTCGCCTCATTCGCGTCCACTGTCAGGTCCTTTCCCCTCTACCTCGCCGCAGCGCGTGCCCGCCGAATCTGTTCGGCATGATTGTGGGCGTGCTGGGCGTATATCTCGAGCCACTGCTGGACCGTATACCGTCCACTCTCGCTGTGCGTTCCCTCACGCAGCCACTGGGCCTCGGTCATTTTCTCGAGGATCTGGCCCGTCGTCTCCCGGGCGAACCGGAAGGCCTCAAGCGACGCGTGGATTGCCCGGTCGTAGTACAGGCGACGCGCAAATTCATCCTGATCATACCCCTGGATCTGCGGGCGCTCCTCCGCGACCAGTCGTCGTAATCGGATGGCCGAGGTCATCTCGCTGTCCGCGAGGTGGTGGACGATCTCCCGCGCGGACCATTTGCCGGGAGCGGGGCGGGCGTCAAGCTCTCTCTCCGAAACGCCCTGCAACGCCTCGGAGACCGCCCGGTAGCCGTCCTTGTATTGCGCGATCAAGGTCCGCCGAGTCTGGGCGTCCATTGTCAATGCCTCTTGCAACGTCCGTACCGGAAATGTGGCTGCGGTGCGCGGCTGCGCGGCCACCGGCCGCGTAGGGGCTAGCTTCACCCGATTCCGTCGGCCGTAACTCCGCAGCCGCCCCGTGAGCTGGCTTGAGTCGCAAAGGTGGACCAGAGTCGCTCGACACGGGTCTTCTTGCACCGCGGGCAGGCGGGCACGCCCGGCGGGCTGACCCGGCGGACAAGCACCTCGAACACCTGCCCACACGCATGGCAGTGGTACTCGTACATTGGCAAGCTTCCGACCTCCCGTCTGGCCGCTGGACATCCGCCTGGCTCTCGAGGCAGCCCTTCCTGGCCAGAGATGCTGGTGGCTCTCCTCCTGCTTCGCCCCCAGACCGGCAAGAATATAGCAGACTATGCATGAAAGCCCAATACTCATGTGGAGCCGAGAGCCGGGAGCCGAGAAACGGAAGGAAGCTGGCAGCGGGCAGCTGGCAGGAGGCAGGGGGCAGTCGGAGTCGATTGGTCAATTAGTCGAGGGGTCAATTGGGGGAGGTCAAAGAGCAAAGGGCAAAGCGCAAAGACCAACTGGCAGGAGGCAGGGGGCAGCTGGCGGGAGGCAGCCCGTCCGGTCGATTGGTCAATTAGTCGAGAAGTCAAATGGTCGAAACGCAGGAGACGGGGACAAGGGGACAAGAGTACAAGGAGACGAAGGGGCCGGGGACGCGGGATGGGCTCTTCAATTCTTGGGAAAGGAAAATCTGCGGGAATCTGCGTAATCTGCGGATGAAAAATGGGGGTCTCATCCGCGGGTGAGGGCGAGGAGCGTGGCGTTGACGTCGGAAAAGTCAGAAAAGAGTAGGTCCGGGGAAAACGCGGCG
>Ga0326597_10001170_pt1 | contig 43217 bp, 40 predicted proteins | sample RVTome_12_FD_203789 | JGI IMG/M metagenome (GOLD analysis project Ga0326597, IMG submission 203789) | Soil microbial communities from uranium-contaminated site in the Upper Colorado River Basin, Wyoming, United States - RVT100D185 | ecosystem: Environmental > Terrestrial > Soil > Contaminated >...
CCCCGTTTTGGGGGGGGGGTGGGGGGGTTGGGCCAACGCTTGAGTGAGTCGCAGGGTCCGACCCACCCCCCTGCCCCCTCCCTGGGAGGGAGGGGGAGTCAAGCGCCCGCGCTTCACGAACTCATCGCCCCCATGATCGAGCGCATGGCCTTCCTGCCACTTGACGACTTCCGCTTCGATCCCTCGCGCAGCCGGGATTATCTCGTCAACGCCAACTGGGCACTCTACTGCGACAACTACCTTGAGGGGTTCCACATTCCGTATGTGCACGCGGGACTGAACGAGGCGATCGACTACGGCTCGTACCGCACCGAACTCTTCGAGTGGTGCAACCTGCAACTCGGCATCGCGCGCGAGGGCAGCGGAGAAGCAATCTTCGATCTGCCGCAAGGTGGGGGGTCGCCCGACCACGGCCAGCGCATCGCCGCCTACTACTGGTGGGTCTGGCCCAATACCATGTTCAACTTCTATCCGTGGGGACTGTCGGTGAACGTCGTTCGGCCGCTCGCGGTCGATCGCACGCGCGTGTCCTTTCTCGCCTACGTGTGGGATGAGTCGAAGCTCGACAAGGGGGCCGGCGCCGGGCTCGATCGCGTCGAGCGCGAGGATGAAGCGATCGTGGAGGCAGTCCAGCGGGGCGTGAAGTCGCGCTTCTATGAGTCCGGCCGATATTCACCGACGCGCGAGCAGGGCGTCCACCACTTCCATCGCTTGATGGCGGCGGTGCTGAACCGTTAGCCCCGGGCTCTGCCCGGGGGTTGATCGTCAACGGACGTACATATCGGTTCTGCCCCCCCGGCTGAGCCGGGGGCTAACGGGGGTCGCTCCAGACATTTTCCTCACCGAACTGGATTGACTTGTCCGGCGTACCTATAGTCACACGTCTTCCGGGCCGATAAAGCCATTGGAATACGCAAACGCACCGATGGCTTGAATGGGCGCAATGAGCGCCCCAGTCCAATCCGGTCAAGGGCCCCCGGAAGCCCGAACTCTCCGGATTCGAGACGATCCAACAACATGAAGTTCCAAGATTTGCGGCTGGGCGAGCCCATTGTGCGCGCCGTGGCCAACCAGGGGTACACCACACCCACTCCCATCCAGCGCGAAGCCATCCCCCACGTGGTCGATGGCCGCGATCTCCTCGGCTGCGCCCAGACCGGCAGCGGCAAGACGGCCGCCTTCGCGCTGCCGATCCTGCAGCGGCTGAGCCACAGCGGTCAGAAGTCGGAGGTCAGCGGTCAGCAGGAGGGGAGAAACGGTCACCGCAACGGCAAGCCGAAAGCCAACAACAGGACGCCGCGTGCCCTCATTCTCTGCCCCACCCGCGAACTCGCGGCCCAGATCGAAGAGAGCTTCCGCACCTACGGGCGGAATCTCTCCGTTCGCTGCGCGGTCGTCTTCGGCGGCGTCAGTCAATATCACCAGGTCCGCGCCCTCCAGTCGGGCATCGACGTTCTCATCGCCACGCCCGGCCGGTTGCAGGACCTGATGGAGCAGGGTCACATCGACCTTCGCGCCGTCGAAGTGCTCGTCCTCGACGAGGCCGACCGCATGCTCGACATGGGATTCATTCCCGACATCCGCCGGATCGTGAAGCACGTGCCTGCGGAGCGGCAGACGCTGCTCTTCTCCGCGACGATGCCGGATGACATCCGCCATCTCGCCGATTCGCTCCTGCGCAATCCGGTGCGGGTCGATTCCAATCGCAACTCGGCGACGGTCGAGACTGTCGAGCAGTCGGTCTATTTCGTGCCGAGAAATTGCAAGCCGGCTCTGCTGGCCCACTTGCTCAAGCAGGGCGGCATGGAGCGAACGCTAGTGTTCACGCGCACCAAGCACGGGGCCGACCGCGTGGTCCGCCAGCTCGAGCAATCGGGCATCCGGGCCGCGGCCATCCACGGCAACAAGGCGCAGAACGCGCGCATGCGGGCGCTGGCGTCCTTCAAATCGCACAATCCGCCCGTGCTGGTCGCGACCGACATCGCCTCGCGCGGGATCGATGTCGATGACATCACACACGTTGTGAATTACGACATTCCCAACGTCGCGGAGACCTATGTTCACCGCATCGGCCGCACCGCGCGGGCCGGGGCTTCGGGCTTCGCGGTCTCCTTCTGCGATCGCGAGGAATGCGAAGACCTGCGCGCCATCGAACGGCTGACGCGGGCCAACATCGAACTGATCCCGACACCACGCGACCTGCCGGTTGCGACCTCGGCGGGCTCGAGATCGTTCGAGCGCGATGGGCATCGCGGCAATGGCCGGCCGCGCCCAGCGCGGCAACCGGCTCGCGGTGGAAGCCAGCCGCGGTCTTCGAGACCATCATCACCGCGCCAGCGCGATGACAGCCCGCACACGGCCAGCCGGCCCAAGCGCGGCTTCCAGCACCGCGGTCGCGGCCGGCATACCGGCCGCGGCGCCCGCGCGGCGTAATGCGCCGGGCGCCCTCGCGCTGCGCATCCTCGGATTCGATGCCATTTGCCCCGGGCTTCGCCACACCCGTTAGCCCCGGGCTCCGCCCGGGGGTTAATGCGCGGCAAGGAATCGAGCGTCAACGGTGCATCAAATGCAAATGACGTTCGACCCCCCCTAACGGCCCGTAAGGTGTTGCCGCAGGTCGGTCATGAAGCGCATGATCTGGCCTTGCTCGCGGGGCGTGGCGACCCCTTCCACTTCGCGACGCCACATGTCGAGGAAGCGCACGGCGTCGCGCTCCTGAAACTGGCGCTCGCCGAGGTCCTCCTGCTGGCGCTCTTCATCGCGCTGGGCGTCACTGCGCATGGATGCCAGGCGCTCTTCATCCGAAATCGCCCGCTCCTGCCCATCGTCCAGCCGCTCGCCGAACTTCACCCATTTGACCAGCCACCGATCGAGGAATTGGCCGCGCTCTTCGGGCGGGAGCGTGAAGTACTCGGCCGCGCCTTCCTTCATGATGTCGCGCGCCAGAATGCGCACATTGTCGCGCAACTGCTCGCGCGTGTTGCCCGTCAGCCCCGCGAAGAAGCTCGACAGCACCGCCGAATCGGATTGCGTCAATCCCTGGAAGCGCTGAATGAACTGCGCAACCAGCTCCATGCGTTCATCGACCGAGAGCGCGTTGAAATCATCGCTGGCGAAGAACCCGGCCACATCGCCGATGGCATCATCAAAGATGCTGGGCGGCGGCTGAATGCGCACCTCCACCCACCAATACACCGCGCCTGCGAGCAGGGCCACCGCCAGCACGGCGATCGCGCCGCCGAGAATCCCCGGTCCGCGCGTTTCCAGCATTCGTTCGAATTCCCAGCGATCCATGCGTGAGTGTGAGTGTGCGAAGTGTGTGAGTGATCTTGATCACCGGCCGGCCCGGCGGGACGCCGGGCGTCCCCACTTTGTGTGTTTGTACGTTTGTGCGTTTTCTATCCGCCCGGGATGATGAATGGTTCACCGACCCGGTCTGTGTGGCCATCGATGTAAAGGCCGTTGCGCGGCAGATCCATGCCGATGAAATGACGATCAGCACTGTCCCAGAGAATCGGAATCGACTGCGGCACCTCCGTTTCGAAGAAATGCGTCACCTGCCGCGCGGCGGGAAAAGGATCCGGCGGATGCAGAAACATGAACGCGCCCGGAACATAAAAGTAGCTCGTGCCGATCACTTCGGAGCCGGGATCGTGGTCAGCGGGACAGATGTGGGCTGGCGAATCGTGATCAAGAATGTGCCTCAGCGCGCCAAGCAGCCCGTCGGGGGGCGAAAAGGGGTCACCGCTTGGAAGGGGCGCGCAGCGCGGCAACAATCGATCGTGCTGTTGGCGATACACTTCGATCGCTCCGCCGATCGAGCGCAGGTTGGCGAGGCATTCGGCCTCTTCCGCGCGGTCGTGAACCGACCCGACCACTGGAATGAGCAAGGCCGCCAGCAGGCCGACGACCCCCATGACAATGATGACCTCGATCAGCGTGAAACCGGCGTGGCGCCGCCCGACGGAGGAACAGTGGTGTCGGATTGAATTCGCCATGTCACCCCCAAACCACTGCGCGCAGGCGGCCGTCCATGCGGCGAGCGAAGTTGCCGCGACCGATGGTACGCTTGGAAGGCGCTGGTCGTTACGGCATTGATCCCCGCGCAATCCAAGTGATCACCAGCCGGCGTGACGTTTGAACCAACAGGGTGGATTGCGGATTCCGTCGCGAATCGTGCGCTTTGGCTGGCAATGCGATCGAACCGGCGATAGCATGAATGAGCCGGGACCACATCCCGGCCAATGGGTGACGTCCGCGGCGTCCACCCAACCCAACGGCTCGACGGCGACAGAAGGCGATCGCCGTCGAGCGTTTTTGCGCTCGTCGCTGCGTGCCAGAACGTCGAGGTCGGGTTTCGAGCGTGCAGAGCGAACTCAGCGGCGGCCTTCGTGCACGCCGAGCTGCACATCATCGTGGCGAAAAAAGAGATCCAGCGTCCAGTCGATGGCGATGCGCACCTTGCGCGCCAGGCCCGGCATCTTGAGCAGATACAGCGTTCGCCACAGCCACCACGCGGGAAAACCTGACAGGCGCAGGCCGAAGACCTCGGCGACCCCCGTGCGGCATCCCAGCGCCGCCAGCGACCCCTGCGTGCGATAGTTGAATGGCAGGGATTCCTTTCCCTCCAGAAGTCTCGCGATATTGTCGGCCACATGCGCCCCCTCGCGCACGGCGTGCTGCGCCGTCGCTGGGTACGGTTTTCCATCCGCATCGATGTTGACAGCGCAATCGCCGATTCCCCATACGTTCTCCATGCCGTGCACCCGGCAGTCGCGCTGGCACAGGATGTAGCCGCGCTCATCCACCGGCAGGTTCAATGCCGCCACGAGTGGAGGCGGCGCGATGCCCGCGCACCACACCGTCGTCGAAGCGTCGATCCGCTCGCCACTGCCAAGGACCACGTGGCCGGATCCGACCTCGCGCACGGTCTGATTGAGGGCGATCTCGATTCCACGCTGGCGCATTTTGCCCTCGGCGTAGCGGGACAGCCGAGGGTGCAGGGCTCGAAGAATGCGATCATCACGTTCCACCAGCGTAATGTTGCAGTCCTCCCTGGTCAGATGAGGATATTTGCGGACAGCCCGGCGCATGAACTCATGGAACTCGCCGGCCAGTTCAGCGCCGGTAAAGCTCCCACCCACGATCACCCAGTGCAGCAACCTTCGCCGAGCCTGCGGATCGGCGCTCGCATTGGCGATTTCGAGCAGTCGAATCGCGCGGTCGCGCAACGCGACGGCATCCGGAAGTCCTTTGATTTCGAACGCGTGCTCCTGTAGGCCGGGAATCGGCGGCCGCAGCGTCGCGCTCCCGGGAGCGAGGACGAGATGATCGTATGGGATGCTGTCGTGCGTCTCGCCAAATGGCGTTCGGATCACAAGTGAAACCGCGCGGGCGTTGGAGTCGACTCCGGTGACTTCACCCATGATGAAGGTCGCGCGATGGAGAAACGCGCGAATCGACACCACTGCGTGCCGCGGCTCCAGCGCGCCCGTCCCCGCTTCGATCAGGAAGGGGTAGAAGATAAAGTAATTGCGCGGATCGATGACAACGATCTCGACCTCGCCCGACTGCGAGGCAGGCGACGGCTTGTCCTGAATTCCGCCAGGGATTCCTTCGCCGTTTCTCGATGCTTCCAGCGGAGATCGCGCGATGCGGGAGCGGAGTTTCCTTTCCAGTCGCTGCGCGCAATAGGCCCCGGCAAAGCCGGCGCCGACGATGACGATCCGTCGCCTGCGCAGCGCGGGTGCACTCCTCACATCGGTGGATGAAGCGCCAGTCATCGGATCGATCACGCTGTGAACAGCGTAAGCGATATCCCGGGCCCAGCCGAATTCACGAGCCGAACAGTGCCATCCGATTCGTGACCAAGAGCGCCAGCGACCACAGGACGGGAAACGCGGAAATCAACACGCACGTCCACGCCAGTCGTCTGCCGGCCGCGGAACCCCGCCGGCCCACAAACTCGCACAAAACGATGGACAGAATGACCAGGGCAAATTTGAAGGCCATGGCCCCCGCCATCTGCCAGTGATCAATGATCAGCCGGGCGATGGGGTTGATCTCTTCAGCGCTGGCCCCGGCGACATCGCCGCCATAGGTCAGCACCAGCGCCGTCAGAATGACGTCAAGAGTCGCAAAGAAGATCATCCAGACGTAGGCGTCCGGATAGAGCATGGCAGGGACGCTCAAGAGTCGCGGCCGCGATGGAGGTGTTGAAGCCACGTGGTCTCGGGATGAACTCATCTGGCCTACTTCTCCCCCGCACATGCGACAATGCAGATCTTCCCGGGGTATGTCGGCAATTGACCTCATACCCTTACAGGGAGACCGGCGGGAATCGTGGCCCCGTACATGGTACAGCCGTGCTGACCATACGATTGCCGGGAACCGCAGAACCGCGGTCGGGGGTGTCCGTATAATGTTCTACCTCGACTGAGGATGGAGGCAGCCGCGGTCGACTCGCTGCAGCGTGGTTGGATCGAACGATCTAGGGCAGGGTTCAGGAAGGGCCCACGTCCGAAAAGGTTCCGCGTGATGTGAGCCGCGCCCATTTGAGGTGCAGCGGAGGGCGGCCCGATGGGTACATGCACTTCCCCGAGGTTTTTTGAGCTCCGGGGTGCCGGCTCTCTTTCAAGCGCCCGGGGGATTCTCTTCAGTGAGCACTACAAAGGAGCGAACACAGATGGAACGACGATTCCTGGCAACATTGGCGGGAGCGGTCGCGGCGGTCGCCATGGGCGGCTCCGCGCTGGCTCAGGATTTTCCACCCTTTGAAAAGGTGACCGAGGGCTTCACCAAGGTCATCTCCACTCCGGACAAGGCGGAGCCGCTGTACAGCGTCTGGACCAACGAAAAAACCAACCAGATGCTCGCAGAGCTGCCCCGCAACTTCGCGAACCAGAAGCACTTCATCGCCATGACCATCTCCAGCGGCGACATGTGGGCCGGCCTGCAGTCGGGCGACATGTACGTCTATTGGAAGCGATTCGACAACCGGCTCGCGCTCATGGCTCCGGAGGTCGGCACGCGGACCACAGGCGATCGCGAAAGCAAGAGTTCTGTGTCCCGGCATTTCACCGACCGCGTCATCCTCGACATACCGATCGTGACCATGGGCCCGAACGGCGCGCCTGTCATCGACCTCGATGACCTGCTGGTTGGCAACGCGCAGCGGTTCTTCGGCGGAGCCGCGGGCGGCGGCAACACGCGGCTCGCCACCATTGCCAAGGCCAAGGCATTCCCCGAGAACATCGAAGTCGCCTTTACCATGCCCGTTCAGAACGGCGTGATGAAGTCGTTCCATTATTCAATCTCGCTCATTCCCGACAACACCGGTTACCAGCCGCGCGTCGCCGATGAACGGGTCGGTTATTTCACGACCACCTATCGCGACCTCGGCAAGTTCGAGGATGACGAGAAATGGGTGCGCTACGTCAACCGCTGGCATCTCGAGAAGGCTGATCCTTCCCTCAAGCTCAGCCCGCCCAAGGAGCCCATCCGCTTCTACATCGAGCACACCGTTCCCGTGCGCTATCGCCGCTGGGTGCGCGAGGGAATCCTCTACTGGAACAAGGCTTTCGAAGCCGTCGGCATCACCGACGCCATCGAGGTCTATTACCAGGATGAAGCCACCGGGGCCTACATGGATGTCGATCCCGAGGATGTGCGCTACAACTTCATTCGCTGGCTGAGCAACGATGTGGGCACCGCCATCGGGCCCAGCCGCGTGCACCCCCTGACCGGCCAGATTCTCGATGCGGATGTCGTCATCACGGACGGCTGGATCCGCCACTTCAATTATCAGTTCCACGATCTGCTGCCGGAGCTGGCCACGGAAAGCTTCACGCCGGAGACGCTGGCGTGGCTGGACCAGAACCCACAATGGGATCCGCGCATTCTGCTGGCCCCGCCCGCGCAGCGCGACTTCCTCGTCGCCGAGCGCGAGCGCCGCGGCGTGCTGCCCTATGGCGGACACCCCATCGCCGCGAGTGATCCAACGCTCATGGGGGACCAGGAATATGACGGCCTGGTCGGGCGCGTCAGCCAGATGAACGGCTACTGCAATGCGGGCAGCGCCAAGGCCATGGGCATGGCACTCATGCGCATGCACATGGAGTTGGGCGGACTCGAACTCCTTGAGGATCCCGAGGAAGGCGCTGAAGGCGACGTGATCGACGGCGTGCCGGACTGGTTCGTCGGCCCGATGCTCGCCGACCTCGTGGCTCACGAAGTCGGGCACACGCTTGGCCTGCGCCACAACTTCAAGGCCTCGAGCGCTTACTCGATGGACGAGATCAACAGCCCATCAATGAAAGGTCAGAAGCCCTTCACCACGTCGGTGATGGATTACATCCCGGTCAACATCGCGTTCGAGACCGGCGAAGTGCAAGGCGACTACGCCATGATCGACATCGGCCCGTATGACTTCTGGGCCGTCAAGTACGGCTACACCTTCGAGGATCCCAAGAAGGTGCTCGAGAGCGTCGCCGATCCGCTTCATCAGTATGGAACCGATGAGGATACCGGCGGGCCCGATCCCTTTTCCCGCCGATATGACTTCGCCAAAGACCCGCTCGCCTATGCCCAGAACCAGATGCGGCTGGTCAACTACTATCGCGGCCGCCTGCTCGACAAGTTCGTCGATGAAGGCGAATCATGGGCCAAGACCCGCTACGGCTATCAGACCACCCTCAACCAGCAGATGCAGATGTTGAGCATGATGGCCAACTGGATCGGCGGGGCGCATGTCTATCGCGACAAGAAGGGCGATCCCAATGGCCGGGCGCCCATCGAAGTCGTCGAGGCTCAGAAACAGCGTGATGCTCTCCATTTCCTGATCGAGAACGCCTTCCGCGATGAAGCATTCGGCCTCAACGCAGAGCTCCTCAAACACATGTCGGTTGACAAGTGGCTCGATGACGGCGGCGGGTTCAGCGCGTTCGAGGAAGCTACTTGGCCGGTCCACGATCGAGTCATGGCAATGCAGGCCTCGACGCTGACCATGATCATGAACCCCACCACACTCAAGCGCGTGTATGACAACGAGTTCCGGGTCCCCGCCGATCAGGATGCACTCACGCTGCCTGAAGTGATGGGATCGGTGGTCGGCGCGGTGTTCGGCGAGTTCGATACCGAGCTCGACGGCGCCACCTTCACCGATCGGCAGCCCATGATCTCGTCGCTGCGGCGCAACCTGCAATCGGAGATGATCGACCGGTTGGTGCGGCTGTCCCTGAGCAGTTCCGGCCTGCCGCGCACCATTCAGACCCTCGCGGTCATGCACCTGCGCACGCTGGATGGCAAGATCGACGGCCTGCTCGCGAAGGCCGAGGGCGGCCAGATCGATCAGTACACCAAGGCACACTTGATGGACCTGAGCACCAAGATCGATCAGGCCCTCAACGTGCAGCAGGTGAAGGGAGAAGTCATTCAGACGGTGAACATTCCCTTCGGATTCTGATCTGGTGACTCCCTCTCCCCCTGGGAGACGGCCGGGGTGAGGGGGAGCTTCCCCTCGCCCGCGACGACACGAGCCGCAATCGCCGGATCGCTCCCGCGATTGCTCACTGAAAGAAACCCGCGCCCCTCGGCGCGGGCTTCTTTTTTTGGAGCGGCTATCAGAATGGCAATCGGGGGAGCGCGGACGTTCCGTCCGCAGCAGGCCTCGTGCGGACAGGATGTCCACACTCCCCATTCCGTTCGGCGCTCTTGGAACTCACATGCACGCGGGAGACGCCGGACCTGAGCCCGCCGCGGGCGAAGATCCGGGTTCGGCGCGCTCCCTCACGACGATCGTGCCTGCTTCAGAAGATCCTCGACGGTTTCGCGCGCCTCCTTGAGCGCCGCATCATCCTTCGCGAGCGCCATGGCGCGCTCGGTCTTCTCGATCATCTTGTCAAGCGAGCCCTTGCCTTCGATGGCGTCGGTCAGGTTGTCATACACATCCGCCAGCTTGATCAGGCGGGCCTTCCACGGACCCTTGCGCAACTGCTCATCGTACATTTCCTCACGCGTGGACTCGACCAGGCGCATGTCCTTGGTCATGAGGGCGACGAGATCGGCGACATCCGGTCCGAATTCCTCCAAAATCTCGTCATAGTCTGTGCCGGTGTCTTCGATGGTGTCATGCAGGAGCGCGGCCGCGAGCACGGTCTCATCATCGAAACCAAAGACATGCCGGATCGTCAGGGCCACGCGGACGACATGGCTGATATAGGGCGTCATGCCATCCTTGCGCACCGCGTGCCGATGTGCGCATGCCGCGAACGCAACCGCCTTCTGCCAGAGTTGATGCGAATTATCGTTCATCCCTCCCTCATCCCTTCACCAGCAAGGCCACCACGTGCACTTCAACGGCCCTGCCCTCCCCAATCGCATCGATACCCTCGTGGGTCTTGCCCTTGAGGTTGATCCGTTCCGCCGAACATCCAAGATGCCTCGACAGATTCCGGATCATTTCCGACTTCCGCGGCGAGATCTTCGGGCTCTCGCAGATCACCGTGATATCGATGTTGCCGATTTCGTAGCCGGCAGCGCGCATCTGCTGCGCTGCGGCGCTCAAAAAGATCGATGAATCTGCGTTCTCGAAGGCCGGATCGGTGTCGCGGAACTGCTCGCCGATGTCCGGCATTGCGATCGCACCAAGAATGGCATCCGTCACTGCGTGGGCCACGGCATCGCCGTCTGAATGGCCGACCGGCCCAAACGGCAGGTCGAACGTCACCCCCGCCAGCACGAACGGCCGCCCCGCGCCCTTCGGCGCGACCGGCTCCAGCCGGTGCAGGTCGTAGCCGTGGCCGATGCGGAAAGATGGGGCGGAATCGTCCATTGCAGACAGTGTAGCGAACGGCGCGGGTGGAACCGCCCGTTAGCCCCCGGCTCCGCCGGGGGTCGGCGCACTGACGTGTGTCGAACACCACGCCGCCTTTGTGGATTCGGGCGCGCTTGGTGTGCGGGGATCACCCCCGGGCGGAGCCCGGGGCTAAGGGATGGACAACTTCACCGCGTCAGGGCCCGCGAGTCCTTCGCACCCAGCGTTGCGTAGATCTTCCGCGTGGCCGATGACTGGTTGAGCGTGTAGAAGTGGATGCCATCGACACCGCGCTCGAGCAAGTCGCGGCATTGCTCGGTGGCCCAGTGCACGCCCACGCGCTCCACCGCTTCGGCATCGTCCTGGGCGCGATAGATCGATCGCAGCAGCGCCGCGGGAAAGTTTGTGCCACCCGACAAGTCGGCCATGCGCTTCATGCTCGCGATCGACGTGATCGGCATGATGCCCGCGATCAGCGGCACGGTGATGCCCGCCAGGCGGCAGCGATCGCGCCAGTCATAGAACGCGCGGTTGTCGAAGAATAACTGCGTCACGACGTAGTCGGCTCCGGCATCGACCTTGGCCTTGAGGTGGTCCATTTCTCGGATGCGATTGGGCGTCGCCGGGTGCCCCTCGGGAAACCCCGCCACGCCAATGCCGAACCCGCGCGGGTCGGGATGCGAGCCACGCTGGTTGAATTCCCTGATCGCGCGCACCAGCTCCACGGCATAAGGGAACTCGCCCTCCTCAAAGCGATAATCCGGCCGATCGGCGGGCCGGTCGCCGCGCAGCGCCAGCACATTCGAAACTCCCGCGGCGGCGTACCGCTGCAAAATAGCGTCGATCTCCGCGCGGCAATGGCACACACAGGTCAGGTGCGGGATGGGATCGAGCGAGGTCTCGCGGTGCAGCCGCATCACCACATCATGCGTTCGCAGCCGTGTGGACCCGCCCGCGCCATAGGTGACCGATACGAACGACGGCCCCAGGGCCTCGAAGTCGCTGATGCGATCGAAAAGCGCCTCCCACCCGTCATCGGTGCGTGGGGGGAAGAACTCGAAGCTCACCGTCGTCTTGTCGCGGGCGAAGATATCGGCGATGTGCATCGCGATTATGATACCGGCCTTCCCAGCCGGGCCCCCCTATGGAATCACGACACAAAGTACCCAAACCCACCGTCAAGCGACTATCGCTCTACCTTCGTGAGCTCGAGCACCGCGCCGAGCAGCAGCAGGCCACCATCAGTTCCAAGCAACTCGGCGCCGCCCTGGGCCTCACGGATGCTCAGGTTCGCAAGGACCTCGCCTGTTTCGGACAGTTCGGGCAGCCGGGCATTGGATATCAGGTGAGCGAGTTGACGGAGCAGCTCCGCCGGATTCTCGGCACGGATCGCACATGGAACACAGCGTTGATCGGGGCCGGCAACCTCGGCAGGGCCCTCATGTCGTATGGGGGGTGGAGGCGGCGGGGTTTCGACATTGTCGCCGTGTTCGATGCCGATCCTCGTCTCGTCGGCGAAAAGCTCGAAGATCATCGCGTGCGCCCGATCAAGGACCTTCTCAAGCTTGCGAAAGAGCGGGACATTCACCTCGGCATCATCGCTGTGCCCGCCCACAGCGCGCAAGAGGTGTGCGACCGGCTCATTGCCGCGGGCGTGCGCGGCATCCTCAATTTCGCGCCGATCCGGCTGGATGTCCACGATTCCGTGAGCATTTCGAGCGTCGATCTCGCGCTGGCACTCGAGCAGCTCGCGTTCCAGGTGTCCCTGGGATTGACCGGATCGCTGGAGGAAGCGGACGAGTAGGCACGAACCCGGGACACCGGACCTGAGGGCTCGAAGGTCCGGGTGGTTTCCAATGACTCATTGAGCGCCGAACACAATGGGGAGTGCGGACATCCTGTCCGCACGAGGTCTCCTGCGCACGGAACGTCCGCGCTCCCCCGACTCCATTCCGACAGCCGTTCAAAAAGAAAAACCGCGGGCCTGAGCCCGCGGTTCATTGAATAGTCGAACGGGTGATGAAAGAACGCTCACTCGACTTCGACAGTCGCCGCGATGTTGTCGGTATGCGTCACCTTCACCTTGGTGCCGACCTTGAGGGCATCGGCCTTCTTGCCGGGCTTCCCGGCGATGGTGTACTTCGTATCCTCAGTGATGAAGATGCGAACCTCCTTGCCCTTCACCTCGATGGTGAAGTTGTGGTAATCAAGCTCGACCGCCGTGATCTTGCCCTTCACCGTTTCCTCGACGATTGTGCTGGCGGCACCGATCCCCATCGAGTCGAGCGCGATCGCGGGAGCTGCGCCCAAGGCGGCAAGTCCGAGAACCAGAATCGCGCTGCAGTACTTCATTGGTTTTCTCCGTGTGCTGCGGGGTTCCAATCCGCGTCCGCACGCCAGACGCCGATTCCCCTGCAACAGTATGGATTCAATCATAGGCGAGTTCGACCTCTTCGAGGACACAGGGTCGCTGCCCGGCATTCCTGCTGTCGTTCCTCGCGAGTGTTCCAGAATCACTGCCACCTGAAGGCAGCCTGAGCAGTTGTCATGGCCCTCCCCGCGGGCCGCCGCCACCCGGGTTGCCGCCTCTGCGGCCACGCCGCCGGCCGCGCCCGCGTCCCCGACGACTTCGACGGCGGGCCGGCCCATCGCCTTGATTCGCAGGCGGTGTGTCCGGATGAGCGGATCCCGGCGGGAGCCCGCTCGGAAGCACTGTCGGAGGCGTCTCGGAACCATCACCATTTGCCAGCGTCGCGGAATCGTCTTCGTCAGGCTCGAGCGACCGACTTCGTTCGCGATACGCATCCTGACGCGGCGGGCGCTGAAGTCCTGCCCCCCGTTCCCCCGCCGGGCGCCGCTCTCGGTCGCTGGATTTGTCACGATCGCCGCCGCCTTCATCATCGACGCGCTCGACGACATCCTGCACGGCCATGCCTCGGAAGGGGTCGCTTTCGAACATATCAGCTTCGCGCCGCCGCAGCGCGCCGGGCTCGCGCGGGGCGGGACACTTCTCCGGGTCCATCAGCTCCTCGACGGGTACCGCGATCTCCTCGCCGTTGTGCTCGAGCTGGACCAGGACGAGCTGCGCGAGAATTTTGGTGTCGATCACGAGGCCCGGGCCTTCGCTGGTTCCCACGCGCGCCTTGCGGTGTGGCAGCCGGGCCTTGAGGTCCTTGTACGTCTGGTCCTCATAGCGCAGGCAGCACATCAGACGGCCGCAGCGCCCGGAGATCTTCAAGGGGTCGAGGGTCGCCTTCTGAATCTTCGCCGAGCGCATCGAAATCGGCTTGAGCACTTTGAGAAAGTTCTTGCAGCAGCAATGCTGGCCGCAGCGCTCGTAGTCGGCCACAAGCCGCGCCTCATCCCGCGCCCCGACCTGGCGCATCTCGATGCGCGTCTTGAAATGCGATGCCAAATTCCGCACCAGATCGCGGAAGTCGATCCGGTCCTCCGACATGAAGAAAACCGTCAGCACCTCCTCACCCAGAATCGGCTCGACTTCGACCACCTTCATGGGCAGATGTCGTTCCTCGACCGCCGCCTTGACCAGCTTGACCCACTCGCGCTTGCTGCTTTCCAAAGCGCTCATGCGGTTGAGGTCATCGATCGTGGCAACGCGCAGCACCCTGCCCTCGGTATGAAAAGGAAAGTCCTTGCCGCCCGAGTTCTCGATGTATTCGAGCATCTCCTTGCGCGTGATGGACTTGCTGCACCCGGAGTTCTCGCAGGTGGTGGTGAGCATCTCCACCACCTCGGTGCCGCGGTGGGTTCGCGCCACCAGCTTGGTGCCGCAGCCGGGCTTCACATCGCCGTCGTAGGGCAGCTCCGCCACGAGCTTCATGTAGCCGAACTTGACCACCAGCGACTTGGGGACCTGGAGCGATCGATAGATCTCTTCATCCGTCATCGCGGTGCGATAGCGGGGATCGGCATCCGCCTCATAGACGGGCAGGGGGGTGATCGGCATATGGTTGAACTCTCACCGTCCGAATCGCAGCCCGCGCCACGTGGGACGCTCGCCGCGGTGATCATTGCATGTCGTCAGGAGATCACTATTGGCCACCACCACCCTGACCGTGGCGATGGTTCCGGGAACGATGAGTTTCATAAGTATATCAGGCTACTCCGAGGGCGCCTCATCCATCAGTTCGCGCTCCGCGGCCATTCGCCCGCGGTGCCGGACTTCACTCAGAGAAGCCCGCTGGCGCTGGCGGAAGAGGAGGCGGATCGGAACCTCGCTGAAGGGGACAACCTCGCGCAGCCGGTTGAGCAGATATCGCTCGTACTGGCCCTCGAAGAGGCGGGGATCGTTCACCACCAGAACGATTGTGGGCGGGTTGGTCGCGACCTGGCTGACGTAATAGACCTTGGCGCGGGTGCCGAGTTTCGACGATGGGCCGCGATCCTCGAGAATCCCCTCGATCGCTTCGTTGAGGGATGATGTGGTCTCGCGGTGGGATGCCTGCTGGTAGAGGTTGAGGGCCATCGCCACCAGATCCCGCAGCCCGTCCCCGGTCTTCGCGCTGATCAGGACAATAGGGGCGTAATCCAGACCCCGCAGCTCGCGCTCGAGGTACTCGAAATATTTCTCCGGCTCACCTTGCTTCTCTTCCGCCAGGTCCCACTTGTTGACGACGATGATGGTGGGCTTGAACTGCTCCTGCAGTTCCTGCGTGAGCTTCTTGTCCACCTGCGATACCGGCTCGGTGGCGTCAATGAGCAGCATGACGACATCCGCGCGGCGGATGGCCGACAAGGCTCGCCGCGAGGCGTAGTACTCGACATCCTCTTTCATGCTCTTGCGCTTGCGCAGGCCGGCGGTGTCGATGGCAATCATGCAGTGGCCCGCTAGCTCGAATCGCACATCGATCGAATCGCGGGTGGTGCCCGCGATTTCGGAGACGATGACGCGCTCCTCGCCCGCAAGCGCGTTGATCAGCGTGCTCTTGCCCGAGTTGCGCTTCCCCACGATCGCGAAGGTGAACTCCACCTTGGCCGGCTCCGCCGGTGCTCTGCCATCATCCGCAAGGGCGATGGTCTTCACGCGCTCGTAGATGCCATCGAAGAGCCGCCGCATGCCGAACCCGCTGGTGGCGGAGACCGCGATTGCAGCTCCAAAGCCCAGCCGCGCGGCCTCGGCTGCGTGCGCGATCCATTCCTCGCCGTCCGCCTTGTTGGCGATGAGCAGCACCTTCTCCGCGTGCCCGCTCCTGCGAAGCAGGCTCGCGACGGTTTCGTCAAGCGCCGTCAAACCCGACTGCACATCGATCGTGAGGAGAATGAGGTCGGCCTTTTTCATGGCGACGCCGATCTGCTGCTCGATTTCGCGCGTGAGCACCGACAGATCGGCCCCGATGTCGTCGTAGCGCCCCGACTCGGCCGTGTACACGCCGTAACCGCCGGTATCGACGATCTCTGCGAGGATCGAGGGCGTTCCCTGCGACGTCTCCAGCGGCGGTTCGATCTCGACGATGGCCGACACCCGATCGCGCGTGATGCCGGGCGTGGGATCGACGATCGACACCCGCCGCCCCGCGAGGCGGTTCAGCAGCGAGCTCTTTCCGACATTGGGGCGGCCGACGATCGCGACCTGCGGCAGAGGCATCGGGGATTGTAGGGACGCTCTTGCCCTCCCCTATTTACGCCGCGTGAACCGGTTGATAATGCAGCAGCATCAAGGCGCTGCCGGGAAGCGCCACCAGCGCGTAGGTGCGCCCATCGTCATCCACGAACTCGACTTCGAAGTTGTCCGGGGGCGAGCACTTCAACCACGGTTCCCACCTGGCCGCGCACGAGTTGGTGCGCGTGCTGGTCGCTCGTGAGTGCGACTGTATTCAGGAGTTGAATCCGTTGTCTCTCCGACACGGGATTACCCCGCTTCCAGTTGCGCGCCCAGCCGCGTGATCGGGCGCAGAATGGCACTCGATACTTCATTCCACACTCGATTGACGCCAAGATCGAGATCGCCAAGAGATGGAAGCTGCCACTCGAGAAGCTGCCGCACCGATTCATCGTTCATCAGGACCTGCGGCGACATGGCGCCTGGGGGCGCGGCCTGTGCGAGCATCATCGAATCGACGCGCTCGCCGGCGACGTCGCTCATCGACCAGATGGAGGATGCCACCGATCGGCCCATGTCCGAGGCCGACCACCCCGTGCCTTCCGGTGCAAGCGCTGCAAACAGCGCCAGTGCCGCCGCCGCGGCAAGCCCGCTGCCTGCGATCAACCGCCAAGGCACGGGCTCGGCCCGCACGGGCGCCTGCGGAAGACGCTCCGCGCTCTGCACCCGTTCGATCCACCGCGCGCGCGAAGCTTCTCCCGGCTCGATGCGTTCGAACGATTCGCGAAGTGACTCGATTGGATCGACCGGCTCAACCATCCCGATGCTCTGTCCCTTCTATGCCTGTTGCCCGTGAGCAAACTGCGCGCCCAGATGTCGTCGCAACGCGGCCAGCCCCTGGTGCGTCAGTGCCTTCACCGTTCCCTCCGCGCACGCCATGGCGTGCGCCACGGCGCTCACCGGCAGACCCATGAGTATCCGCAGGACGATCACCTCCTGCTGCCGGGGACTAAGTTGCCCCATCGCGGAAATCACCTGAAGTTCCTCATCGCTGCGCCCGCCGTGCCACGCGTCGAACCGAAGTGCCGGCGACCCGGCGCCCGCGTCCTCTTCACCCATCGCCTCCATTCGCGGCCGCCGCTCCACTTCGCGGCAGATGTTCACCATGCAGCGGACGCACCACCCGTGCACGTGCTCGCTGGGCCCTTCGAGCGGCGGGCCCTTCTCGACCAGCCGGCACAGCACCTCGCCCACGGCATCATCCGCAAGGTCACCCCGCTTCAGCCGCACCAGGGCATAGCGATAAAGCCGCGGCGCGAACTCGGCGACCAGCCGCTCAGCCTTCACCCTGGTTGGCCTCGAGTCGAGGGGGTTCACGTGTCTCTCCGGTAATGCGGATTGTGCCACATAGGTTGAGGAACCACACGAGATTCCCTTCCGAACCCATTAGCCCCGGGCTCCGCCCGGGGGTTCATTTGCACATCGCGCCCATGCTTCATCAACCCCCCGGCGGACTTCGGCGAGCTCAGTCGAGTCGAGCCGGGGGCTAATGGCGCGATTGCAGTACACTGCATTCCCATGCGATTCCTTCCGACTCTTCTGATCGTTCTTTCAACCGTTCTGGCTGGCGGATGTGCCTCATCAGACGGCCCCTCGGAGCTTTCCGTGGCCAGTGCGGACTATGCCATGGCGTTCGACGCCGCTGTCGCCGCCGCGCGGGATGAAGGGTTTATCGCCCTCGCGCTCGACCGCCGCGCCGGCATCATCGAAACCGAGCCGGTGAGCGCCCCCAGCGTTGTCGAGCCGTGGCATGAGAGCAACGCCTCGGGATCACAGGCATGGGAGAACACGCTGCAGCACCAGCGAAGGCGCGTGCGCTTCGAGTTCGCGCCCGCGAATGAACCCCCGGCCGCGCTTCCGCCGGAGGGAGAACTGACCGGTGCTGATGTGCTGAGCGCTGATGCCGCTGCGCGCGATCTGACCACCATGAGCGAACCGCTGCTGCTGCGCGCCATCGTGATCGTGGAGCGCAATCACACGCCCGGCGAGCGGCGCAGCGCGTGGTCGCGGCGATTTGTCACACAATCGCGCTCCGGAGCGGCCGGTGAAGATGCCGGACTGCCGCTCAATTTCTGGGAGCCGGTGGGACGGGATGTCGCGTACGAGCGGCGGCTGCTGGCGCGGATTGACGACATGCTCAGTGGATCGCAATCCGATGAGTCGCGGCCGTGAGCCAGTAGCGTGGGTCTAGTCCGCGAGGCCCACGATGCAGGAGATCGACACGTCGATCAGGCGGGATTCGTGTCGCCCCCTTGCGAGTCGCCGTGATCGCGATTCCAACCGCACTCCGGGCAACCGGCGGCGAGGTCGCCGCGCAGGTCGTAGCCGCACATGATGCACTGGCCGCGCAGGCGGCGGTTGTATCGACGGACCTCGGGGCGAAGCAGGAACAACGCAAACCAGAACGCGGCGAAGATGATCACGTCAGCGAGAAACCCAAACGCGATCGGCCGCAATGGCAGCATGCGAGTGTTGTCGTTGGCCCAGCCGGAAGTCGGCGTCGATTCGGATTTGAGCACGATTCCATCCGACGATGATGTTCGATCCCATTGCCGCCATCGCTGGGCAATTGCCTGCGACGTGAGCGCGCGGAAGGGCCAGCCCGTGGCGTCTTCGAGAATGAACGATGTCATGCGCGGCGGGACGTTCTCGTTGTCGCTCATATCAGGTGGCTGCACACGACTCCACCAGACAGGATTGGCGTTGACGCGCTCCGCCCGTCCGTCAAGTCCAATCACCAGTCCGCCCGACGGGCTCCGTGTAATCATCCCAGCACGGTGATTGCCGGCGCCGTGCACCCAGACGAGTCGCGAGCGGCCGATGGTTTCATATTGCACCGCTGCCATGAAGAGGTCAGACCCGGGTTCATCATCCACCGCCGGACCGATGATGTATGTGCCGTGGAACACGGGGTAGGTGTTGACGATCGGCGCCACCGGCGCCCACGCCGCACACGCCCACGCCACGGCAACCGTCGTGATCGCGCCCAGAATCAGGCAGATCAGAATGCGGGTCATCCAGCGGCGCATCAGGACATTGTACAAGCGCGGTCAGAAATCTTGCGCTCCATGATGCCCCTTCACCCCAACCCTCTCCCCGGGGGAGAGGGAGCAGCGCATCCCCTATACTGTGGTCCGTGAAAGTTTTGACCCCGGCCTTCGGTCGCAGAGCCGACCTCAGTCCGGGCTTCCCCTGCTGCGTACATCCGACAGCTCCGCCTCTCGCTTTTTTCCGTTTTTTCGTTTTGACGTTTTTTCGTTTCGGCGTTTCTCCCATGCCCTTCACGCTCCAGCAAGACGAGTTCTACGACATCGATGTCGAATCGACCGAGTACCTCAAGGATCGGCCGGATGCGGGCGACCGCTGGGTGCTCAACTTTGGCCCGCAGCACCCCGCCACGCACACCACGCTGCGGCTGGTGCTGGAGCTCGATGGCGAACGCATCGCCCGCTGCACACCCCACATCGGCTACCTCCATTCCGGCTTCGAGAAGCTGGCGGAGCACCACGACTACAACCAGTACGTCTGCACCGTCAGCCGGATGGACTACATCTCGCCCATCTCCAACGACATCGCGTGGCATCACGCGGTCGAGACGCTCTTCGGCATCAATCTCACCCTCCGCTGCAAGGTGCTGCGAACCATCATGGCGGAAATGGGGCGGATTCAGAATCATCTGTTGTGCGTGGGCGCGGCCGCGCTTGACCTGGGGGCCTTCACCGGCTTCCTCTACGGCTTCAACGAGCGCGAGCGCATCTACGACATCTGCGACTACATCGCGGGACAGCGTTTTCACCCCGACTGGACGCGCGTGGGCGGCCTGATGCGCGATCTGCCCGATGAAGAAACCTTCAGGACGATGGTGAAGAACTTCATCGGCACGCGCCTGCCCAACGCGATGAAGGACATCGAGACGCTGCTCAACACCAACCGCATCTTCCTCGACCGCACGCAGAACGTCGGCACGATCTCGCGCGAAGATGCCATCGCGTGGAGCTTGAGCGGGCCCGTGGCGCGAGCGAGCGGCGTGCGGCGCGACCTGCGCAAGGATGAGCCCTATCTGTGCTATGCGGATAACTGGGATGGCGAGGGCGCGGAGGCAGTGAAGTTCTCCGTGCCGGTGGCGAGCGATGGGGATTCGCTGTCGCGCTATCTCGTGCGACTGGAGGAGTTGCGGCAATCCGCGAAGATCATCGATCAACTCATTGACAACATTCCCGGCGGGCCGGTGAACGCGTATGACGATGCCAAGATGAACTATCCATCCAAGGCGGATGTGTATGGCTCGATCGAGGCGATGATCCAACACTTCGAGCTGGTGATGACCAATCGCGGCTGGGATGCGCCGGTGGGCGAGATGTACGCTGCTCAGGAAACCGCCAACGGGGAACTGGGCTACTACATTGTCGCCGATGGTGGAAAGAATCCGTGGCGGGTGGCGGTCCGCCCGCCGAGCTTCATCCACTTCCAGGTGCTGCCGAAACTGATCGAAGGGCACCAGCTCGCGGACGTGGTGGCGGTGCTGGGGAGTTTGAACATCATCGCGGCGGAACTGGACAGATGATCATTCACCACGGAGTTCACGGAGGGCACGGAGGCGGAAGAATGGCTCAGAGTGATCTGATACATGGGGATGTCACAGGGCAGATCATTGAAGCCGCAATTCGCGTGCATCGCGAACTGGGGCCGGGACTTCTGGAATCAACCTATGAGGTTTGTTTGTATCATGAACTCCTGGGACGCGGCCTCAACGTCGTACGTCAGGTGCCGTTGCCGGTCGTGTACCGACAGGTGACTCTCGAATGCGGTTATCGAATTGATCTGCTTGTGAATGATGTCGTCATTGTCGAAATCAAGTCGATCAAGCCCTTCGATCGCATTCATGACGCTCAATTGTTGTCGTATCTCAAACTCTCAGGAAAGCGCGTTGGCCTGCTGATCAACTTCAACGTCGAGGTACTGAAGGAAGGAATCCGCCGACGCGTTCTCTGAGTCTCTCTTTCTCCTCCGTGCCCTCCGTGTCCTCCGTGGTGAATCCGTATGGCGTGGATTGTCAAAAACAGCGCGGGAATGAAGATTGAGCGGCGGAAGGAGCCGTACCTGACGCCGGCGATGCGCGAGCAGTTCACGCGCGAGATTCTGCCGCGCTACGAGACGAAGCTGGGCGCGCTGATGCCGGTCCTGCACGCAATGCAGCACTGCTATGGCTGCATCCCGTTTCAGGCCCAGGAGGAGATCGCGGCCTTCCTCGAAATCAACGCGGCGGATGTCTTCGACTGCATCTCTTTCTACGAAGAGTACCGCACCGAGCCGGCGGGTAAGTACGTCATTGGTATCTGCCAGTCGATCGCCTGCGAGGTGTGCACGCCCGATTGCAACGCGCTCGTCGATCACATCCGTCAGAAGTACAACATCGAGCCGCACGAGACTACCGACGATGGCAGGTTCACGCTGCTGACCATGGAATGCCTCGGCTCCTGCGACACCGCGCCGGTGGCGTTGGTGAACGAGAAGCTGCACGAGAACCTGACGATCGAGAAACTCGATCGGATTCTCGACTCGCTTCCGGACTGAAGTTCACCACGGAGATCACGGAGCACACGGAGAGGATGAAATGTGTTCTGAGTCAGAAGAATCTATGCTCTCCTCCGTGATCTCCGTGTCCTCCGTGGTGAATGACCGATGTCCGAAAAGAAATCCATCTCGCGGTCACTCGGAGAGTTCTTCGGCCACATTCTCCGCGGCGCGAAGACCAACGTCGATGACAAAGGCAATGAAATCATCCGCAAGGAAGTGAAGCGTACCGTCGAGGAAGAGAAGCGCGGCGATGTCGTCCTGCGACGCACGACGATCGACGAGATTGAGCTGCGGAAGCGCGAAGAGCGGCCCGAGTCATGAAGATCATCATCCCCGGCGGGACCGGGCAAGTCGGCACCGTGCTCGCCCGCCACTTTCACGAGAAGGGGCATCAGGTCATCGTCCTCAGCCGAGCCCCGGACCGCGACCTCGCGCCCTGGTGGGCGATCGAGTGGGATGGAGCCACGCTCGGACTCTGGGCTCATCAAATCGACGGCGCGGACGTCATCATCAACCTTGCGGGGCGCAGCGTCAACTGCCGGTACCATGAGAAGAATCGCCGCGCGATCATGGAGTCGCGGGTGAACTCGACGCGCATCGTCGGCCAGGCGATCGCGCAGGCCCAGCGCCCGCCGCGCGTGTGGCTTCAGGCCAGCACCGCGACTATCTATGCCCACCGGTACGATGCGCCAAACGATGAGGCCGCAGGCATCCTCGGCGGCGATGAGCCCGATGCGCCGGACACGTGGCGATTCAGCATCGATGTCGCGAAGGCGTGGGAAAAGACGCTGGATGAGGCGGTCACACCTCATACGCGCAAAGTGGCGATGCGCTCCGCCATGACGATGAGCCCGGACCGGGACGGCATCTTCGCCGTGCTGCGCGGCTTGGCCCGGCGCGGGCTCGGCGGCCGCGCGGGTGATGGCCGGCAGTTCGTCTCGTGGATTCACGAGCGGGATTTCATTCGCGCTGTCGAGTTTCTCATGGAGCGCAATGACCTTGCTGGCGCCGTGAATCTCGCATCCCCGAACCCCATTCCCTATGTCGAATTCATGCGCGAGCTTCGCCATGCCTGCGGCGGAATCGGCGCGAAGATTGCATTGCCCGCGTCGAAGTGGATGATCGAGATCGGCACGCGGCTGATGCGCACGGAATCGGAGCTCGTCTTGAAGAGCCGGCGTGTCGTGCCGGGACGTTTGCTGAAAGCAGGATTCGCCTTCGAGTTTCCGCACTGGCGCGACGCCGCCGCGGATCTGTGCCGGCGGTGATATCAGTAGATGATCTCTCAATGGTGGCGCAGGCGTCCCGCTGCTTTGTAGAAACCATCAGCGTCAGGCGTGCCACTACCAGAAGCGGAGCGGATGGTAGTGCGGGCTTTCACGGACCCCAGCCACCCGGAAGCACTACCTTCCGCTCCTTCGTCGCTCCAGGTAGTGGCACCGATCAAGGTTTTCTACAGAGCAGCGTCCCGCCTGTGACGCTCGATCGCCGCTCAATGCTGCGATCGAGCGTGAGAGCGCGCGGCGTGCGCCCAACATTCAGCGGCTTTGGGCGTTGCGCCCTCGCCGCTGTCGCAGGCGGGACGCCTGCGCCACGTTATCTTCCCTCACCCACGGCGACCGGCTGGAAGCGAACGCGCCCGTCCTCCAGGAGGGCCAGATATCCATCCACCTGCAGCTTCGAATCGACCTCCGCGATGCGGCGGGCAGCATTGGAAAGGTCCGTTACCTGCTGCTTGAGCATCGTCGCGCGGGTCAGCTCGAGGCGATCGATGTAGAACGCGCAATGCTGATGCGCGATGAGGACCACACGTTCGATCTCATGCACGCGGCAGAGGAACCTGAGGTGCTCGACGAGCGCCTGCTCCTCGCGATATGCGACGAAGTGACCCGCGAGGCAACCCGGCCCGCCGGGAACCACCAGCCGGTCGTATCGCGGCAGGTTGAGCGCGTTGTGCAGGAAATCATCCATCTGCTGGCCGATGCGACCGTCGCTGCAATAGATCGCCGCGGCGCCGATGCGCTGCTCAACAAGTGGGATGCGCGACGTGAAGGCGAGAGTCACGAGTCGTCCTCTTCCAACACTCCCACCTCAATTCGGGTCGGGAATTCGCGCGAGCGATAGACCCGCTGCGTCGCCTTCTGGAAATCCTCCTCATCCGCGAGGTAGATGTTCTCGACAAACCTCTGCGGATTGCGATCCACCAGCGGGAACCACGTGGACTGAATCTGCACCATGATGCGGTGGCCGGCACGGAACGTGTGCAGCACATCCTGCAACGGCAGCACGACATGCGTCGGCTCGTTGGGGACGAACGGTTCGGGCTTCGAGGGATCGTTGCGGAAGCGGCCGCGGATCACTTCGCTCCGCACCATCATTTGATAGCCGCCCATGTCCTGCCGCTCGCCCGTGTCGTCGTGGTCTTCGTAGTCCGGCGGAAAGACATCGATCACCTTCACGATCCAGTCGGAATCTGTTCCTGAAGTCGAAACCCAGAGATTCGCGATGATCGGGCCCGCGAGCGTGATGTCCTCGTCGAGCCCATCGGTCTGATAGACCAGCACATCCGGCCTGCGGGCTGCAAAACGCTGATCATCCACCATATATGTGGTCGTCATGCCCTGGACGATCGCATCCGTGAAGGGCACGGGCTTGTCGGGATCGCTGCGGTACTCGTCGAAGTCGCTCGCCGAGTTCGACTGCGGCGGCTGGAAGGAGAGCCCGCTGTTCTCGCGCGCATAGAGATGACGTGTCTGTAGATCGAGCGGCGGCCAATGCTCGAAGGTGTCCCACTCGTTGGCGCCTGTCTCGAACACGTACGCCTCGGGCAGGTCATTGCTCCCTTCATCCTTCAGGAAGTGCTGGAAGAAGGGGAACTCGATGTTGTGCTGATAGAACTCGGAAGTATTGGAGCCGAACTGCACGTAGCCGAGCGAATCGCCACTCGTGCGCGACCAACCGCCATGCCGCCACGGCCCCATCACCAGCACGTTGAACACATCCGGGTTCTTCGCTTCGATCGAGCGATAGATCCGTAGCGGGCCGTAGAGGTCTTCCGCGTCGAACCATCCCCCGACTGTCATCACCGCCGGGGCAACCTCGTTCAGGTGGGGAAGTAGATTTCGCGCCTCCCAGAACTCGTCATAGTTGGGGTGCTCGATGATCTCGTTCCAGAATGCGATCTTGCCCTTGAGGTATTTCTCGTTCGCATTCCGCAGCGGGCCCATGTCGAGATAGAAAAGGTAGCCATCTTCGGTACCGAATTCGAAGTCGCGCCCCGGGCGCGTGGTTGTGGGTTCCGGTCGCGGCTGGCCGAAGGATGACAGGAACCGAAATCCGTGTGGCAGGAAAAACGCTCCGTGGTGGTGAAAATCGTCGTACCACCAGTCGGCGATGGGCGCCTGCGGGCTGACCGCTTTCAGAGCCGGATGGGCATCGATCATGCTCGCCGCGGCATAGAAGCCGGGATAGGAGATGCCCCACATGCCCACCCGGCCGTTGTCGTTCGGCAGCTCTTTCAGCAGGTACTCGATAGTGTCGTATGTGTCGCTCGATTCGTCGATGCCTGCGCCCCTGTCGATCGCATCGACGTGTGGCGTCATGTTGATGAACTCGCCCTCGCTCATGTAGCAGCCGCGCACATCCTGATACGCGAAGATGTAACCTTCGCGCGCAAACAGTTCGCTCGGGCCCAGGCTGGTTCGGTATTCGCCTTCCTCGTATGACCCGATCGAGTACGGCGTGCGGAAGAGCATGATGGGATACGACTCGGTCTGATCCTTGGGCGTGTACACGATGGTGAACAGGCGGGCGCCATCTCGCATCGGAATGCGGTAAATGGACTTGTCATAGTTCTCGCGGATGTAGTTGTCCAGATCATCAGGCGCCAGGGACTCCTGCGGCGTTGAGTCCAGACTCTCCACGCAGCCGCAGATCAGAGACAGCCCAATGAACATCGCGAATCTGGCACTTTGCATGGCCGGCCCTCCATTGATTGAGCATCATGGTATCGGTTTCGCTGGTACACTCGGGGACATGACCGCGCGATTCTTCCGCCATCTGCCGGCGCTGATTATGATGATGGCCACGCCATTCGCGGCGCGGGCGAATGGCGACACTTACACCGTCACGCTCGATCCACAGCTCGAGTGCGGTTCAAAGACCGGCCGCGTGATGCTCTTTTTCATCACCGAGACCGGTCCCGACTGGGAGGGAGTTTCGCCATTGGAGGCCCCCTTCTTCGATTTCCCCCAGCCGATCGCTTCCGCTTCGGTGGAGGGGCTAAACCCGGGCGATGCCGTGGTGCTCACGGGGCACTCTCTCGCGTTCCCTGGATCGCTCGATGACCTGCACGGCCGCATACGGGTTCAGGCGGTCTTGGACGTGGACCACACGGAGCGATCCTTTCTGGAGGGTCCGGGGAACGTGATCAGTGATGAAGTCGTCGCGATGGTCTCGCGCGAATCCCTCGATGAGCAGATTTCAATCACGCTCTCGCGCGTCACCGGCGAGCGCGACATGCCAAAGGGCACGCCCAACCTCCGCTGGATCGCACTGCGGAGCGACATGTTGAGCGACTTCTACGGCTGCGATGTGTATCACCGCGCGGGGATCGCGCTGCCAAAGGGGTATGAGGACCCGGAGTTCCCGCGTCAGGAATGGCCGGCGATCTACATCGTGCCGGGCTTCGGCGGCCGCGATGTCGACGCGCTGGGGTACGCGGAAATGATCAACATCGCCAACGACGACCTTTATCCACATGCGGTGTACATCATCCTCGATCCGGAATCGCCCCTCGGCCATCACGGCTTCTGCGACTCGCAGAACAACGGGCCGCGCGAGACCGCGCTGATCGAGGAGTTCATTCCGTACCTCGAGTCGCAATTGAGAATTGTGCCGCGCGCCGAAGCCCGGCTGCTCTACGGCCACTCCTCCGGCGGGTGGTCGGTCCTCTGGTTGCAGCTCAACTGGCCGGAGGTGTTCGGCGCGTGCTGGTCGAGCGGTCCCGACCCCATCGACTTCTCAGCATTTCAGTACAGCAACCTGTACGAGGACCGCAATCTCTTCAGCTTTGCCCCTGATGTTCCCGGCAACGAAACACCTTCGTATCGCGTTGTCGATTTTCATGGCCGCGACGTGGTGCACATGACCGTTCGGCAGGAAGCGATGATGGAGTACGTCATCGATCCCTACGGCGGAAGCGGACAGCAGTGGGACGCGTGGGAAGCCATGTGGTCGCCGCGCGACGAAAGAACCAGCTTGCCGCGACCCATGTTCGATGCCTCCACAGGCGCGATCGACCGCGAGGTGGTCGAGCACTGGAGATTCAGCTACGACATCTTCCTGATCGTTCGCAAGGACTGGGATCGCCTGATGCCGGTGCTCGAGGGCAAGGTACGCGTTCTGTGCGGCGAGTTCGACAACTACTATCTCGACCGCGCGGTGCGGCGGTTCAAGGAGATGGTGGAATTGCGCGCTGCCGGCGCGTGGAATGGCCCGGGCTACATCGAGATCGTGGAGTTTGCCGCTCATGGCAGCCTGGTTGATCTCACCACGCAACGAATCCACCAAGAGATGAGGGAGCATTTGCAAGCACACGGATTGCACGACTAATGTGCAGTGAGTGTGAAAAGTGAAGCTTGAAGACCCCACGGGGCCGGGCCTGAGTTCGTGACGGCGACTCGGGTACGAGGTGCGAAGAGTCATTCAATGAGAAGGAGTTTTCCAATGTGCGGCATCGAGTTCTGTCGTTTCAGCGTGATCGGCGTGGGCGTCGCCGTGGTCGCGGCAGCAGGCATCCTCGGCTCGGCGACATTGGCCCAGCAGCGGCAGACAACACCGCCTACTTCACCGGTCCGACACGTCGCCGTATTGGAGGTGAAGGACATCTCCATGGAGCAGGCAATGCAGGCCGTGCACGCCGCCATGGCCAAGGCCGCTGAGATCGATACGAAGATGGACATCGCCGTCGTCGATGCCGGTGGCAACCTGAAAGCGTTCATCCGCATGGATGGCGCGTGGCTGGGCTCGATCGACATCGCAATCAAGAAGGCGAAGACTTCTCGGTACTTCGACTTTCCCACCGGTGAAATCGGCAAGCTCAGCCAGCCGGGCGGACCGCTCTACGGCATCGAGCACAGCAACGACGGGCTCATCACCTTTCCCGGCGGCGTGCCGATCAAGGCAAGCGATGGCACGGTGATCGGCGCCATCGGCGTGAGCGGTTCGACAGTGGAGAACGACCACATCGTCGCGACGGCGGGCGCTGAAGCGGTGAATTGATGGCGTAACACCGCATGGGCGCGCTCTTTCAACGCATACGCACTGCCGCTGAGCAAGGTCGCGTGGTCATCGGAGATCATGCAGACGAACGGCTGCGCGAGCGTCGAATGCCTGCGTGGCAGGTCGTCGCCGGGCTCACGCAGGGCAAAATCGTTGAGGAGCGGCCGAACGCCAAGCCGAACGCGATCGTGGAAGTCGAGCAGATTCTTGCGGATAGCACTCCATTCAAAGCCGTATGGGCATGGCTGAGATACAATGAACACGCCAAACTCGTGACGGTGCATTTCTTCGATGATTGAGGGAAAGCGAATCAAACTCGCGAAGTGGATTTCGGGCGACCATTGCGCGGTTCGCGTTTTTGTCGATGCTGTGATTCCCGTCGATGATCCCTCCGAAGCATGTCTTGAACCTCCAACGATTCGGTTTCTGGACAGTCTTCAGCAACTGGCCGACGCGGGGAAGGTCGATGAACTTCAGAGATTCGGCGATGTGTACGTTCGCAAGAGTGCGTGAGGACACTCCATGCCCACCATCGTCGATCTTCTCTCGAATCACAACACCTTCGCGACGCGACGGCTACTCGAGGCGTGCCGCGCGCTGAGCGAGGAGGATTTCAAGCGCGATTTCCAGATCGGTTGCGGATCGCTCCACCGCACATTCCTGCACATCATCGGCGCCATGCAGCGCTGGCCGGACCGCATCGCGGATCGGCCGATCCGGCCGTCGCTGGAGCAGGACCCGCAGCGGTGGAACGCCGTCGATCTGCTCGATCTGCTGCGGGACGCCGCGAAGGACCTGCACGAGGTCGTGTCGCACGTCCGGCGGGAGAAGCGCCTGCACGAGATCATGTCAGTTCACCCGCAGGGGTACGAGCAGCCGTTCACCTTCACGCGCGGCAGCGCGATCGTGCACGTGTTCACCCATGGAGTCCATCACCGCGCGCAGGCCCTACACATGCTGAAACGCCTTGGTGTCCAACCGTTGCCGGAGATCGATGCGATCGACGCCGAGCTGGCGCAGGGCAAATTATCCACTGCAGAAAACAATGGTCTGGATAGAATGGCGTGAGATTGCTCGTTCGCTCGGGGCGCGATTGAGAGGCGCAGGCGGAACGCCTGGGCCACCGGCTCAATCGCTGAGATGCAGGGCCCCAATCGCCAAGGTCGTCGCGGCGACCGATTGGAGACCCCCACCCGTTGAACCTGATCCGGTTCGCACCGGCGGAGGGAAGCGACCATGATCCGTTTCATTCAGCAGGACAATGAGGATCACAGGCGGGACGCCTGTGCCACCAATCCCGCCGACATCGACTTCAACAGCGCGATGAACGATGCGTTTCTCAATGCGCTGCCCCTGCAGGGCGCGGGGAATCCCGGAAACGACAAGTCGGCCACGACGCCCGGCAGCTTCGCGCTCGCACCGGACATTGGCGGTCCGCTCATGTTCGCGTCGCCCGATATGCCGGGAATGCCGGCGCCCTCAGACAAGACCGCGTGGGATTTTCCGCCTCCCACATGGACGGTGGAGGTCATATCGAAGAACAAAGCCCACGGATTGCAATCCGTGGGCTTTCGCGCTGGAAGTATGGAAGTCGTGTTCACCGATGCGCGCTCCATTACGCGCCGAGTGAGATGCCCGGAGAACTTTCAACCTGCGACCCAACTCGAACACGCGCGGCTGGGCATCATCACTCCCCAAATGCGGCGCGTCGCCGAGCGCGAGAGGCACCTCACCGCCGAGCAGGTGCGCGACGAGGTGGCCGCGGGGCGCATGATCATTCCCGCCAACATCCATCACCTCAAGCACCGGCTCGATCCCATGTGCATCGGCCGGGCCTCGAAGACCAAGATCAATGCCAACATGGGCGCTTCGCCGGTCTCATCATCGACCGATGAGGAAGTCGAGAAACTCCACTGGGCGATCCGCTGGGGCGCAGACACAGTGATGGACCTTTCCACCGGCGGGAACCTGGATGAGTGCCGCGAGGCCATCATCCGCAACTCCACCGTGCCGATCGGAACCGTGCCGATCTACTCGATGATCATCGGCCGCAAGCTCGAAGAGCTCGACCGCGAAGTGATTCTGGAATCGATCGAGCATCAGGCGCGGCAGGGCGTCGATTACATGACGATCCACGCGGGGGTGAAGCGATCACATCTCAAGTTCGTGAAGAATCGATTGATCGGCATCGTGTCGCGCGGCGGATCACTCCTCGCGAAGTGGATGCTGATGCACAATGCGGAGAATCCCATGTACGAGTTGTGGGATGAGATCTGCGCGATTCTGCGACGGTACGATGTGTCGTTTTCCATTGGGGACGGCCTGCGCCCGGGCGGGCTGGCGGATGCCACCGATCGCGCCCAACTTGCAGAACTGCAGACGCTGGGTGAACTGACGGAGCGTGCCTGGCGGCATGGCGTGCAGGTGATGATCGAAGGGCCGGGACACGTTCCCTTCGACCAGATCGAATACAACGCCAAGATCGAGCGGCGACTGTGTCACGGTGCGCCGTTCTACGTGCTGGGGCCGCTGGTGACCGACATGTTTCCGGGGTACGACCACATCACGAGCGCCATCGGCGCGACGGCAATGGCGTACCACGGCGCCGCCATGCTGTGCTATGTGACGCCCAAGGAGCACCTGGGTCTGCCGAAAAAGGATGATGTGAAGCAGGGATGCATCGCGTACAAGATCGCGGCTCATGCCGCGGACATCGCGCTGGGCATTCCGGGCAGTCGCGACCGCGATGATGAACTCACGAAGGCCCGGGCCGCGCTCAACTGGGAAAGGCACTTCGAACTGGCGTTCGATTCGGACACGGCGCGAGCGTACCACGATGAGGATCTCGATGTCGATACGGATTTCTGCGCCATGTGCGGCCACGACTGGTGCAGCGTGCGAATCTCCAAGGAGATTCAGGAATTCGCCAGCGGAAAGGACGATGCGTTTTCATGGGAGAAGCCGAAACGCACCGCGGCGCTGACGGCGGAGCAGCAGGAAATCCTCGCAAAGCGCGGCGTGCTGAGCCCGGAGGAGATCCATCGTTTGGCGCACAAGGGACGCAAGGCCGCCTGCCACAGCGATCTCGTCGATGGTGCCGAGGACGCGCGACGCGTTCAGGCGGAGCAACTCGTGGCGCTGAATACCGCGCCGGCGCACAATCTGGCGTCGCATGATTCCGTGATCTAGCGCCGGCGAAACCACAGAAGGAACACCAGCGCGCCCACCGCGATCCAAATCGCGCCGATGTACGCTGCGCTTCGTGTCGCGGGATCGAGGTATGAACCGGTCACCACACCGACCTCGCCCAGCACGAAGAACGCGGGGACCCACGGATAAAGCGGCACGCGAAAGCCCGACTCCCCGCCACGGCCCGCGTTGCTGCGCTTCCGCCGCAGCACAAAGAGAGCAGCGCCTGTCAGCACGAAGAACACCGCATCGACGAACATCACACCGGTGAGGAGCTTGTTGACGCCGTTCTCACCCGCCGCGAAGAGCAGGATCAGAGTCGTGACAGCCAGCAGCATGATCGCGGGCCCGGGCGTTCCGTAGCGCGGATTCAGTTGACCGAAGATTCTGAAGAAGTATCCATCGCGCGACATGGCATAGGTCAGGCGCGGACCGGTGAGAAACTCGACATTGAGGACGCCGAAGGCGGAGATGGCCACCGCTGCAGCCACCAGCCGCGCACCCCAGCCGGGCGCGACCGTCGCCACAGCATCGGATGCCAATGTGTTGGTTGTGATGACTCCCGATTCACCCAATAGCCGGAAGTACGCCCAGTTGCGAGCAGGTACACAATGACGACGATGATGACGCCGACGATGATCGCGCGGGGGAGGTTCTTTCTCGGGTTGCAGACTTCTCCCGAAACCCACAACCCCTGCTGCCAGCCGCCATAGGAGAAGAACGCCGGGACCAGCGCGGCGAGCACGGCGGCGAAGGGCGAGAGTTTCGCGGTGAGCTTCGCCGCTTCATCGGTGAGCGGCTCGGCCGCGCCCGTGCTCTTCCCCCAGAAGGCAGCGAGAGCCGTGATGGCGAGGAGCGCCGCCACCTTGGCATACACGGTCAAGTTTTGAATCGCAGCCCCCCACCGCGCGCCAAGATAGTTCGCAGCCATCAGGCCCAGCACGAGCGCAGCGCTGATGCTCAACAGCGGAACGGAATCGAACGTGCCCGGCGCGGCACTCAAACCCATCGACTCCGCGGCCCGCTCCCACGATGTCATGTCGACGTTGTCGAGATCCGTTCCCACCGCCGTGCCCAGATACCGCGCGCAGATAATGGCGATGATCGCAGTAGCCCCGGGAACGATGACTGTTGAGATGCAGAAAACGAAGAGAAATCCGATCATCGAGCCCCACGCGGTGCGGATGATCTCGTATTGCGCGCCGGCGGCGTTGAACCGCGCGCCGAGTTCCGCGAAGGTGAGCGCGCCGCACAGTGCGATCACGCCCCCCAGGGCCCATGCCGCCATCGCCAGGCCCGCGCCGCCGGTCAGTTGCGCCACGGTGGTGGGTGTGAAGAAGATTCCCACCCCGATGATCGCGCCGATGACGACGCAGGTGGCATCCACCAATCCGAGCACGCGCGGCGGGGCGGCGTCAACCTTGATTGGATCCGTTGTTTCCAACGGGCGGCACTATACCGAAGATCGCTCCCGGTGAAGGTGTCGAGTCGGCGAGATTCCGCCTTCGTGATCCGGATGCGTCATCGGAGCCCTCCGTCCAGCGGAAATGCCGGGCGAGCCAACGGGCGCAGCGCCAACTGGAGCAGCGACAGTTCCATGTCATCGCCCGCGATGCGGTTGGTGCGGATCAGCCCGCAACCCTCGCAGCGATGAATGATCGCCCACTCGCCATCCTCGCGCACCTCGATGCCGATGGGGCGCATGGGTTGATGGCAGGCCGCGGCGCGGTCACCCGGCTTCTCATCAAGATGGCGCGACCACAGACACCACGGGCAGTGATTGCGATGCCGCGTGCCCCAAGTTTCGCCCGAGACTTCCCGCCGGCAGTGCATGCAGGTGAACCCCGCCTCGCCGGGCCGACTTCGTCGTGACATGTGATTCGTCTTCCGTGCTGACCAGACCGATTCAGGCCGGACGATGAAATCGCGCGCATCAAGGGGTCAGCCCAAGCTGATCCAAAGCCGGATTTGTGTCGTGCGGCCGCCACCAGAGGAAGCAGCGATCTCAGTCCAGCCTCCACGCCGCGCCTTTCCTTGCGCAGGGCAGCGTCCCGTCATGGTCGCGCAGCCCCTTTGGCGCGCTCGGACATGAGGCGGGTGACGGAAGCCGGACTGGTCAGCAGGTGGCTGTCATCGCGAGGAGGATATGCCGCATGGTGATATCAGAAAAGCCCCGTCGTGGCGGCAGGGCTTGATGTCCATGAAGCCAAAAGCCTGTCCCGATCAAGTTGTCCGTCCCATGGTGTCGAACCGGCTGCGGGCCGGTATGATGCTTGAGGTCGTGCGGGGATCATGAGGAATCGCAACCGTACTTGGGTTGCACGCGTCATCGATGAGACCAATCGCCATCGTCACAGGCGCCACCAGCGGCATCGGAGCCGCTGTGACCGCGCGTCTCGCCAAGCGCGGCTATCGCCTTCTGCTGGTCGGCCGCCGCCGCGAGACGTTGGAAGAACTCGCGCGCTCCTTGGAGACGGCCAGCCAGGCAGCTTCACCCGAAACAGATTCGCCCCGGCATCTGATTGCTTCGATCGACTTTGCCCAGCCACACGCGATCGAATCGGTCATCGGCGCCGCTCTCCCCACCGACGCTGATGCCGAGGTCCTCATCAACTGCGCCGGCATCGGCCTGTACCGATCGTTTCTTGAGTGCACTGCCGACGATGCAGCCCGGCTGATGAACGTCAACTACTTCGCCGCGGCGGGATTGATTCGAGCCACGCTGCCGCGAATGCTCAAGCGGGGGCGAGGCCACATCATCAACATCGCCTCCATCTCGTCGAAGGTCGGTCCCTGGGGCCACGGCAGCTACTCCCCCGCCAAGGCCGCCCTGGTGTCGTTGACGCAAACGCTCGCGGCGGAGTACTCGGGATCGGGAGTTCACTTCAGCTATGTGAACCCTGGGATCGTGGACACCGCCTATTTCACCAACCCGGATGTCGCGAGCTTGTGGGCGCGCGTGCGCGGCCGAGCCATCACTGCGGATGCCGTCGCGAAACGGATTGTTCGGCTCATTGATCGGCCGAAACTCGAGCTCTGCGTACCGCGGCATTATCGCGCCCTCGACTGGCTCCTCGCCATTCATCCATCTCTGGCTCACCGTGTCGTGGCCCGGCAGAGCCGGCCGCACCCGGATGCCAGAACGATCGAGCCCTCACCAAGCACGCCGCTCGCTCACCCGGCCGCACCCGCTGTGCCGATCCCGCCTGTGTGAGCGACTCCGCCCATGGTTCGGTCATCCCCTCCGCCATCACCAGAAACGGGCTCAGCGGCGGAATGGTGCGAATTGATCATTGCTTCCCGGCCTGCTGCTCAGCAACCGTCAGGATGAGCAGACCTCTGGAGATTGCGCCCTCGCCGATTCGCTCGATCCGGCGGGCGCCAGAACCGCCTCAACGACGGAGGTGCACATGCGGATCTCTCAAGCCATGACCACTCGGGTGGATTGCATCGGTCCCGACGCCACGGTCGAAGAAGCAGCCAGACTCATGCGGGAATGCGACATTGGCGCGGTTCCGGTCGTGATTGATGACCGGCCGGTGGGGATCGTCACGGATCGCGATATTGCGATCCGCGCCGCGGCACATGGCCGCGATCCGTCGCAGATGAGCGTTTGCGAAATCATGACCCCGTACGTCATCTGTTGCTCGAACCATGACACAGTTGAATCGGCGGCTCGTGTCATGGAGAAGAACCAGGTGCGGCGGCTTCTCGTGCTCGACGATGATGATTGCTTGTGCGGCATTCTCTCCCTGGGCGATCTCGCTGTGCGCACCGGCCGCGATGAACTGAGTGAAGAGGTGCTCGAACAGGTGTCGTGGCCGGGCCACGCCCGGACGCCCGCGCGGGAGTCCGATGTCATGGGCGGCGCCCTGCGCGGCACCGCGATTCAACTTGTCGCGCGCGTCTCCAGTCCTCGCGCCCGCCGGATGGTTGTGGGGAGCGTTGGCGCATTTGCGGCGGGAGCGATGGCAATGTATCTCCTCGACCCGCAGCGCGGCCGGCGGCGGCGCGTGACGATCCGCGACAAGGCCGTGCGCTTCATGCATCGAGCTCAGCGCGGCCTCGGAAAAACCAGCCGCTACGCGCGCGGCCAAGCGCAAGGACTCATTGCCGGTACGAGAAACATGTTCAGGATAGATCACCCGGATGATGCGGTGGTGCGTGAGCGAGTGCGTTCGGCACTTGGGCGCGCGGTGTCGCATCCCGGCGCCATCGTCGTCGAGGCGCGGAATGGCGTGGTGACGCTGTCGGGCCTCGTGCTTGCGAAGGAAGTCAGCAGGCTGATGAGCCGCGTATCGCGCACGTACGGCGTGCGGCAGGTCGTGAATGACCTTGACGTCCGGCCCCACGCGGGCGTCGAGCCATCGCTGCAGGGCCGCGGTCGGGCGCCGATGCGCGAGCGCAACTGGTCGCCGACAACCCGTGCCGCAGGGGCGGCGCTCGGCATCGGGCTTCTTCTCTGGGGGCTGTGGCGCCGCGACGCGGTCGGCGCCGCTGCAATGATCGGCGGAACTGGCGCCCTGGGGCGCAGCATCTCCAATCTGCCGGCGAAGCGGATCGTGGGAATCGGAGCCGGAAGGCGCGCCGTCGATGTGCAGAAGGACATCAACATCAATGCGCCGGTGGAGACTGTCTTCGACTATTTCGTGAATTACGAGAACTTCCCCCACTTCATGTCGCGCGTGTGCGAGGTGCGCGACCTGGGCAACGGGCGCTCGCACTGGGTGGTGAAAGGCCCCGCGGGGATGCACGTGAGCTGGGATGCCGACCTGACGCGCTTCGAACCCAACAGGATCATCGCCTGGCGCAGCGTTCCGGGATCGATCGTGGGCAACGCGGGCGTCATTCGCTTCGACTGCAACACCGCAGGCGGCACGCGCGTGCACATCATGCTGTCATACAACCCGCCCGGCGGAGCGCTGGGGCACATCGCGGCCGCCATCTTCGGAGCCGATCCCAAGAGCGAGCTGGACGCCGACCTCGTCCGTCTCAAGACCATGATCGAGACCGGCCATCCGGCCCATGATGCAGCGCAACCCCTCCACCGCGGCGCCAATCGAACTCACTCCGGCATGGGAGGAATCCAATCGACCACCATCCGGAGGAACCAGTTCGAACGGGAGATTGCTGCCGTCTGATTCCGGCGGTTGCAGGATTGTTCCACGCGTCTCCAATGCATGCCGGCCCGGCTGCGGAAGTGGCCGCGGCCGGCATGTTTCTCTGCGAGGGTACGATCATCGCTTCGACGTGCCGCCCTGATACCATCCTCACCTTCGAGGAGCGGTTGAAGCCACATGAAGCAGGAGCAGCGGCCAGCGGCAGCGTTCGGGGTCGTGATCATTCTGCTCACGCTGGCGGGCTGGTCGAGCGTCCCGCTGTTCCTTCGTCACTTTGCGGAAATGATCGATCCGTGGACCAGCAACGGCTGGCGCTACGGCTTCAGCGCCCTGGTGTGGCTGCCAGTGCTCGCGTATGGATGGATGCGCGGCGGCCTGCCGCGGGGCCTGTGGGCGGCTGCGCTGGTTCCGAGCCTTCTCAACGCCGCGGGTCAAACGTGCTTCACATGGGCGCACTATCGCATCGATCCGGGCCTTCTCACCTTCGGACTGCGCTCGCAGCTTCTCTTCGTTGCCATCGACGCGTGGATCATGTTCCCGAAGGAGCGCGCCATCATTCGCACGCCCGGCTACATCGCAGGCGCGATCCTTCTCATCGTGGGGATGATCGCGGTGGTGATGCTCGATGCGCATTCGAACGGCGCCGGGGCAGCCTTTGAGTCATCGACCGGCGGCGCGTGGGGAACCACGGGGGCCTACCTTGCGGGGATCACCCTTGCAATCGGCAGCGGCATGCTCTTCGCCGGCTACGGCCTGGCGGTGCGCAAGTACATGGAAGGGGTGAACTCCGTCCTCGCGTTCGCGGCCATCTGCCAGATCACCGCCGTCATCCTGGTCATCCTGATGCTCGTCCTCGGCGCGGGCCGTGGCGGCGCCGCCCTCGACCTCGCAACGGACCAGTTCTTCTATCTGCTCCTCTCAGCGCTGATCGGGATCGCCATCGGACACGTGTTCTATTACATGGCGATCGCGCGGCTGGGTGTGGCGGTGTCCTCCGGCGTGCTCCAGCTTCAGCCGTTCATTGTGGCCGTGGCCTCCATCATGCTCTTCCAGGAAGTCCTGACGACGGGCCAGTGGATCGGCGGATGCGTGGCGGTCAGCGGCGCCATGCTCATGCTCGGCATGCAGTGGAGGCTGAGCAGGAAGATGCGCTCGATCGAGAAGCCGCTGGAGATCGCGGAAGGTGAAAGCGGGGCGTGAGGAGACAAGTCCACAATATCCACACGTCCACAGATCCTCAGGTCCACAGGTTTATCAGAGGGGCGAGTACGATGCCCGGCATGCCATCAATTGTTCGCCTGTGCGTGATCGTTGTTCTGGCTTGTTCCGCGCTTGATACTCTCGCGGATGAAGGTGAGAGGGCCCGGCTCCTCATCATCGCGCCCCAGACGCTTATCGACGCGACCCTGGACTCGTATGCAACTGGGAGGGCAGCGACGATCGAAGCCGAAATTGTGGCCCTGGAGACACTTCTGGAATCGAGTGACGGCGCTGATGACCCGGAGAAGCTCAAGCGGTATCTCTACGAGCGCTGGCGCGACGATGGCGTGCGATATGTCCTCCTCGTCGGCGATGCCGATGTCATGCCGGTCCGATACATGGTGCTCGATCGCGTGACCGAGCCCGCATTCAACTGCGCCTTCTATCCCAGCGACCTCTACTACGCCGATGTCGCGCGGGCCGATGGATCCTTTGATGACTGGAACGCGGCGAAAGATGACTTTCACGCCGGCTACTTCGGCGAAGTGCGGGGCGAGAAGAACAAATCCGATCCCATCAATTTCGATGCCATCGACTATCGGCCGGAGATTGCCGTTGGCCGCTGGCCAGTCAACACAACTGAAGAGGTGGCCACCGTCGTAGCGAAATCACTCGCGTATGTGAGGAGCATCCTCGAAAGGACATCGGCCGAGCCCCCGGTTGTCGCCATGCTCGCCTGCGGCGGTTGGATCGAAAACCGCGGAATGATGGATGCCTCCGCCGCCGCGCTGGGCGGGAGCTGGTCGATCGAGAAACGATACTTCAGCGACGGCAGCGAATTGGATGCCGGGTCACCACCCTCCGAGGAGGAGGTCATCGGACTGATCAATAACGGCACGCAACTGATCTTCCATTCCGGTCACGGATCAGACAACAACTGGCACGAGTCGATCGGCACCTACTCGCTCGCGAAGCTGGAAAATGCGGAGCATCCGGCGATTCTCTTCTCAGCGGGATGCTCGACAGCGCGGCTCGCGACGCTGCCACCGTATGAGGGATATGTCGATGTGAACGGCGTCGAACACGCGGGGACAAACAAGGGCGAAGTGTTCACAGCGCCGCCTCCGCCACCTGCGCCCTATCAGCGCGGTGCGTACAACCCGACGGGTTTCGGCGAGCAACTGCTCCGCGCCGCGCCCAACGGCGCGGCCGCGTATATCGGCTGCAACACCGGCAGCCAGCCCTGCGGCATGACTTTGCTCGACGGCTTCGTGCGCGCAATGGGATCATCAGGCGCGCAGCTTCCCCCTCCCTCCCAGGGAGGGGGTGAGGGGGTGGGTCAAGTCTCAGTGAAGGCTGGCGAGCTTCACCCCCTCCCCAGCCCTCCACCTCAGGGAGGGGGAGGGAGTTTGCGCCTCGGCGACGCCTGGAACGCCGCAATCTCCCATTACTACGACGCCGAGGATCTCGCCACGATCGCGCCCAATGAATCCTGGTATCCCGCGAGTATTTTCTTTCAGGGCATGAAGTTCATGCTCTTCGGCGATCCCTCATTGCCGCTGCCCCGACCGGGCGCAGCAATGCACGCGGATGATCCAGAGCCCGCGAAGATCGACACGGAGCTTGAGGCGATCCGCAGCGCACACGATGTCCCGGGATTGGTGGCCACGGCTTGCATCGATGGCAGAATCACCTGCGAAGGCGCGGCGGGGATGCGGATTGCAGGTTCGGATGTAGCCGTCACCACCGATGATCTCTTCCACATCGGTTCCTGCACCAAGGCGATGACCGCGACGCTCGCCGGCATCATGGTGAACGAGGGTCTGATCAATTGGAAAACAACGATCGCGGAGAGCATGCCGGAGCTGGTTGAACACATGGATCCCGGATTCACCGGCGTCACCTTGGAACAACTTCTATCGCACCGCTCGGGATTGTCGGAGGATCGCTCGCCGGACGCGAATCTCTGGCCGAAGATCCGCGCGCTCGAAGGCGACATGCGGGCCCGGCGAGTTGAATTCACCAAACTCGTGCTCGCGCACCCGCCGGCTGAATCGCCGGGAACGAAGATGTCGTATTCCAATGCGGGTTATGTTGTGGCAGGCGCGATGCTGGAGCGCGCCGGCGGCGACTCGTGGGAGGATCTCATCCGCGCGAAAATGTTCGAACCGCTTGGGATGGCCAGCGCGGGCTTCGGCGCCCCCGGTGCATCCACCGACCGCGAAGCGCCGGATCAGCCATGGGGGCATCGGGGTTCGACGGCCATCGCTCCCGGACCTGCCGCTGACAACCCCGCCGTGCTCGGCCCCGCCGGCACCGTGCACTGCTCGCTCGGAGACTGGATGAAGTTCGCGCGGCTGCACCTCGGCGAAAAAGTCGGCGAACTACAGCTCGATGAAGCGACGCTGGCGCGGCTGCACACTGATCCCGAAGGCGATGGCTACACGCTGGGTTGGGGCGTCACCGAGCGCGGCTGGGCGGGTGGAACCACGCTCACGCACGCGGGCAGCAACACCATGTGGTTCGCGGTTGTGTGGCTGGCGCCGGGAAAGAACGCCGGGTATCTCGCCGCTGCCAACACCGGCGCCGCAACCGCGCCTCGCGCCTGCGATGAGGCGATCGCGCTGATGATCGGCATGGGGGCTGACGATTAGCCGTTGGTGCTGCGCCCTTCAGGGAGCAGTGGCGCAGGCGTCCCGCTGCTCTGTAGAAACCTCCGGGTGCCATGGGCAAACTCCGGTTTGCCCGTGGCTCGGCGCTCGAAGAAAATGCGCCACGGGCAAGCGAAGGTCGCCGCGGCGACCCCATGGCACCCTGATTTCGATGGTTTCTACGGAGCAGCGTCCCGCCTGTGATCGCTGATGATGGCTCGATGCCATCATCAGCGATGCGCCGCGCTGCGAGCGCCCAACCATCGGCGACTCAGCCGTTGAGGCCTCGCCGCCGATTACAGCCGGGACGGCTGTGCCACTGGCTGTGGAGAACTTTGGTGATCCCGCGCCATCGGAGAAATTACAGAGCACTCTCTAGCATCGCGCATGCCCGCACACTCACATGGTGTTGTCGATCTCGAAGCCCACGCGCCTCCCTTCCGCAGGAACCCATCCTCGTGGACCCAGCGCGTGCCCATCGCCATCCTCGCCGGCCTCGGCACGATCATCGCCTCGTACATGGCCATGTTTCAGTGGGGATTGATCGATTCGGTGTGGGATCCCATCTTCGGCGAAGGCAGCGAAACGGTGCTCACCTCGAAGACCGCGCAGCAGATGGACCGCTGGCTGCACGTGCCCGATGCCGCGTTCGGCGCGTGGGGCTATCTGAGCGAAGCCGTGCTGAGTCTCGCCGGCTCGACCCGCCGCTGGCAATACCGGCCGTGGATGGTGCTCATCTTCGGAATCGATGTCATTCCGCTGGGCGGCGTGAGTGCGATCCTCGTGCTCATGCAAGGATTCGTCGTCGGCTCCTTCTGCTTCCTCTGCCTCATCACGGCGGTCATCTCGCTGATCCTCGTGTGGTGCGCCTACGACGAGGTGTGGGCTTCACTCATGTACCTGAGAAGAGTCTGGAAGACGTATCACGACAAGTCGCTCCTCTGGCGAACCTTCTGGGGATTCGCGGATGAGCGGGCGGATGCGGTGGCGCTGGTTCGCTGATGGGGACGCCCGGCGTCTCGCCGGGCCGTCGAGGACTGGTTTGAGGAAACACACCATGTGGCCGCGCGTCGTCGAAATCATGCTTGCACTCTGGCTGGCGATCAGCCCGTGGATCTTCGGCCACTATCCCGATGAACGCCCGCTGTGGCAAAACGATCTTGCATGTGCCGGCATCGTGCTGCTGATCTCCTGCATCTCATTCTGGCGGCCGCTGCGTTTCGCGCACCTGCTTCTGCTCGGCGTCGGCGCGTGGCTGGTCGCGTTCGCGTATTTCCGCGGCGGGCATCCCGCATTGCCGGGATACCAGAACGAGATCCTCATCGGCCTGACGCTGCTCTTCTTCGCGTTCATCCCCACGCGCGCCGCCGAGCCGCCCGAAGACTGGCGGCGGTTTCACGCCAGGCGCGGCTAATTGAAATCGCTCTCCCGAGGGGAGACGGGAGACCGCAGCCCAGAAGCGATCAGAAGTTGTAGGACAACCCCGCGAAAATCGACCATTCCTCGGTCGTCTGCACATCCTCATCGCCGGACCCTTCGCGGATGCGCGTGTAGAGCGGGAAGCGGGCCTGCACGTTGAGCGTGAGTCGCTCGGAGAGCTCCCACGTCACCGTCGGCTTGATGGAAAACTCGAAGCGGCCGGTGTTGGGAACATCGAACGTGCCATCGAACGTGCCCAGCGTGCCGACCACATCCTCGCCATCGAAGTGATCGCGCTCCGACCAGAAGATTTCTCCGAAGAGGCCAAGCACCACGGGCGAATCGCCCAGACGCACCGCGGGCCCGGCCTGGAAGATGCCGCTGATCCCGGTCTGATAGTCGTAGCGGTTCTCGTAGAATGGAAAATTCCCCGAAGCGCTGGCGAAGAGCAGCCAGCGCTTGTCGAAGCGATAGATCGCCTCGATGCCGAGGATGGGATCAAATGTTCCCGTGCCCAGTCGCAGATGGCTGTGGTGAGGCGCGGTGATGCCGAACTCTTCTTCTTCGTGGTGCTCGACGAATCCCGCGGTGGGCACGTTCTGAATCTTGCCCGTGGGAATGCTCACGCCGAAGATGGCCACCACCTGGCACTTCTCTTTCGTGATGAAGAAGTGCTTCAGGCGCAGCGACACATCGCCGAAGCCACTGAGCGATTCGTCGCGGTGATGGGCATCGTTGAGGTCGCTGTCGGCGCTCAGCCACTTGTACGGCACATCGACGGAGATTTCGGTGGTGTCCGACAGGCCGTAGTGAACCGCGAAATCGGTCTGCACCAGCGAGAAAGAGAGATCCCCATGCTCCGCGGCGTGCGGGCTGCGGTCCTTCAGCTCGGAAAAGGAGACATAATCATCGCCGTGCACCAGCCGATCGAAGGGGTGGTACTGGATGGTGGCGTCGATACGGAACCCCCCCCCGCTCGATGGGCTTGTCGTAGATGGTTCTTCCGGTTGGTCCCTCCCCGCCGGGGAGTGTGGGGCTGGCTCAGCCGGGTCACAACGCATGCGCGGAGATGGTGGAGCCGAGCAGGGCGGCGGAGACGATGGCGGTGCGGGGGAGGAGGGAGATCACTCTCCATCGTAGGCGAGTGGATTCCCCATCGAAGCGATGGGTGCGGGACACCGCTTGACAATGTCGGGAGACCAAGTACGATGACCGCAATCACCTAGGGTCTGTCTGACGAATGGCTGAGATCGGGTATCTTACCTGTTTTCGTTCTTCAGGCAGGAGGCCGACGCATGCGACGCTACGAGCTCACGGATGAGCAGCTCGAGGCGATCGCCGACCTG